>Ga0210390_10002548_pt1 | contig 16117 bp, 15 predicted proteins | sample IncBWH11OmetaG_FD_161050 | JGI IMG/M metagenome (GOLD analysis project Ga0210390, IMG submission 161050) | Forest soil microbial communities from Barre Woods Harvard Forest LTER site, Petersham, Massachusetts, United States - Inc-BW-H-11-O ... | reverse complement strand
CAAAGTCGTCCAGGGCGTCACATTCCGAAACGGCGTCGAGGTCACCAATACGCCAGCACAGAACGCCGCCTAATCACGGCGTCACCCAGTTTCGGCTATAGCTCCTTGAGACTTGGCGGGTGTCGGTGCTCGCGATGAACGGCTTGGCCTTCGACCTGTCAACGCCGCACGGGCGCATGATGGCCACGATCATCGCCGGCCTCGCCGAGTTCGAGCGCGAGCTGATCCAAGAGCGCATCCGCTCCGGGATCGCCGCCGCAAAGGCGCGCGGCAAGCGCCTCGGCCGCCAGCCGGGGCAGCGGCCGAAATCCGACCGTCTTGCCCCCAAAGTTCTCGCACTCGTCGCTACGGGGCGCAGCTATCGCCTGATCGGCCGTGAATTGGGGCTGAGCAAAAATACTGTCGCCGAAATCGTGAAACGGAAGCGAGCGGAGCAGCCTGGACACCATCCAAATTTGGTTCCCGATTTTCTCGCTTAGGGTGAATCCAGCACCCGTTCTATGGCGTGACCCCAGGAAGCGCTTTCCGAATGCCGGAACCGGCGTGCGGGAAAACCCCGCCGGCGTTGCGACCGGCGGGGCGGACCCGCGCTTATCGGTCGCGCGGCTCCCAGAGGATCATGTGGGTGGCGCCGTCTTCGGCCGGTTGCTCGAGCTTGACGAGGCGGCAGCGGACCCAGTGCGCACCGAATTCCGGGGAACCCAGTTTCAACCCGATGTATGTCTCGCCGCTCGATTTGGCCTCCTGGCTCCAGCCGGCGCCGAGCTCGAAGCGCTGCCCGGCGGTATAGACGCGGTGCGTGGGCGCGGCGTCGGACATCTTGTCGACCGGAACGATGATGACCCCCTTGGTGACGTTGAGGGTTCGCAGGACGCCGGTGTAAGAGCCGTCGGTGCGAAGGGTGAAGGTGCCGAGTGTGACCGCCATGATGGTCTCCGATGGTTGTTCGCGGGGACCGTTCCCTGCGATGGCTCGTGCATGGAGACCGCAAGGTCGCCAGCCTCACCGCGAAGCGCGCGAGCGGCCGCAGCGGAGCGGAGGACCTGTGAGGCGGAAAAAATTTGGAAGCGCAGCGGCCGCGAGGAGGCCGGCTTGTCCGGCCGGGGAAATTTTTTCAGCCGGTAGGTTGAGGGTGGCGTCCGCGGGCTCTAGTGCTTCAAGAGACATGCAGGGGCGGCGCTGCAACAACCGTTATTGGAGGCCGAAGCTGGTGGTCTCGAAGGCGCCCATGATCCGTAGCGTTGGCGATGGTAACGGCGGCTAATGCTGATGACATGAAACATGGTGCGGGCATTGGCAGCATGTCGGGCGGGATTTCCGGCCGTCTTCTGTTTGCATCGGTGTCTGGATCGGCGGCCATGGCGCGGAACGATGGCAGGGGGCATGGAGCGAGCCCGCAGTGCCGGCGGACATTTGAGCGGCTGGACGGGGGCGGCGGTGTTCGTGTGCGTTCCGATCAGTTAGAAAAGCCGCACAAAAAGACGGATGGCGGCAATGCCCAGCGCAATCGAGCGGTCACTTTGCAGGATAGCCGATAGCATGGTGACGCCGGGTCCGGTGAAGGTGTAAGGCCGCCGTCGGAGCCGCATTTTGGCTTCCCATTCGAGGTCACAATTTGTGTTCTCCAATTGTTGTGTTCGGTCTCAGAGAACTGGAAGATGTAGTGGCGGACACTGCGCCCGGTTACCGTTAATTGTCTTTAACCGTGGTCGTGCTATAATAGCGAGCATGACAACTTCCGACGATCCGATCCTGAAACGCTTCCGCGACGCGCTCGATGAGATGTATGGCGATCGGCTTGAGCGCGTGGTGCTGTACGGCTCGCGGGCGCGTGGCGATGCGCGGGAGGATTCGGACTACGACCCGGTGTTTCTATATCTTGTGTCTGCGCCGTCGCTCCCGATTTCGGTTTTTGCCGCATCCATCACCCAGCCCGCATCAACGCGCGGATTGCAGCGCGTCAGAAGTCTCCAAGAGCCAAGCGATTACTGGAAGGATGGAAAGGTCTTATGCATGAAAGCGTTGTCGCACCAACAAGACAACAAATATCGTTCCACAAAACAGCAAGTGTCTACACAGTATCTCTGTGCTTCAAGTTTTGTAAATGTCGCTGCGCCTTCTTCGGTATTGCGTGAACGAAAGACAAACACCTTGAACGGTGCCTTGGCGATTACAACTTTCTGAAAGTCTCGGTGAAATTGGTTGCTTTGTTCTTCTCCCGGCTCACCTTCGTAATTGAACTCGCTTTCCATCACCAATTCGCACCTAACCATGTATCCAGCAAGGGATTCCTTAGTCCCCCTCTCAAGCAGAGGGGCCGCGTTATTATTGTAATAAGTCACCCAACAATGGTCAAAAAGAAACGGCCCCAGAGTGTATCCGGGGAATTGTGGAGGGCCATCCCTGTTAACATAAAGAGTTTTGTGGCTAAGTGGATGCTGGCTAAGCGGATGCGCCACGGTGTGAGTGCCAAACGCAGTTTCGGTCGCGTTGGCATAATCAAGGGCCAAGCGTTCCAATGCGTCGTGAACAGTGTTTGTTGCTACTCCTCGGCCTTGAGTAAACAATTGCCCCGCTAGCCCGTCCAACGCGCTTTTAATCTCGTCAATCAACTGCATATCTGTTGCGCCCTTTAGGGCCGAGCCGAGCTACCTTTAACCCGGCTCGTCGCCCTGACATTCTACCAGAGTTTTCTCGTCGCGCGAAAAAAACGCAGGCCGTCGGGCGCGACAAGGGGCCAGAGATAAGCTGCGCGGAATTTTCCGTATGACCAATTATGCGGCGAAATTTTCCATTAATTGGACGAGGGACGGATGAAGACCCGCTACGTTTGAATCCATCAGACCAGACCCCATTTGGCTTGGCCGCGCCGGGCTAGCCCCATCCGTCGCCAGTTATGCGGGGCGATTTTCCCAGAGCATCCCTTTATGCGACAAAAGCAAAGGCCGATGCGGGGGAACCAGCACCGGCCTCGACTTCCTTGACGGTCATCGCCGCTCCCGGCTGGACCGTGGAATCATTCTACTAGAGACAATTTCCCGGCGCCGGAACCCGGCGCGTAACCTCCATGCGCCGAACTGATCTTCATGGCGCGGTGCCGCTGCCTCGGGAAACGAAAGCTCCGCCGCCGGTGAAAGCAGCGGAGCGATCGCGGTAGCGAGAAACGGCGCCTAAGCGGCGCCGTCCTTGGGTGGTACGAAGGACCAGACCGGGATGCGGAGCTTCTTCGCTTTGTCGGCGAGGTTGGCGGAGATGCCGGAGCCGGGGAACACGACGACGCCGATCGGCAGCACCTCGAGCAGCCGGTCGTTGCGCTTGAAGGGAGCGGCGCGGCCTTCGCGGGTCCAGTCGGGCTTGAAGACGACCTGTGGAACTTTGCGATGATCGGCCCAGCAGGCGGCGATACGCTCGGCGCCCTTGGGACTGCCGCCGTGGAGCAGCACCATGTCCGGGTGCTTGGCATGGATTTTGTCGAGCGCCTCCCAGATGCGGGTGTGATCGTTGCACTCGGCGCCGCCGGTGAAGGCGATGCGGGCGCCTGCTGGAGCGAGCACTTCGGTGTCGGCGCGGGGTCGGGCTGCGATGAATTCCCGGCTGTCGATCATCGACGAGGTGAGCGCGCGGTGATTGACCATCGACCCGACGCGCGGGCGCCAGGCGGAGCCGGTCTCGACCTCGAACAGTTCGGCGGCGTATTCGCGCAGGAACTCGAAAGTGTTGCGGCGCTCGATGAGGCTGATGCCTTGGGCGATCAGGCGTTCGAGCTCGACTGACTTGACCTCGGAGCCGTCCTGCTCGACCTGGCCGCGGCGTTGCGCCTGCTCGTTACTGTCGAGTTCGCGCTCGATGCGGTCGAGCTTGCGGTGGAAGAGGTTCACGAACGACCACAGAACGTCGGCGAGATCGTCCTCGAGGCGCGTGCCGGTGAGCATCGTGCTGAGGGCTTCGACCGCGACATTGAGCTGGCCCTGGACGCTATCGGGGTCGGGCAGGGGTCGCGGATCGGGCTCGTCTTGTCCCGGGCGATGGCCGCAGAGCTGGAGCTCATCGAGCAGATGGGCGGTGGCCGAGGCGGCGTGGAATTCCGGATCGCTGTCGGAATCGCGGAACGAGAGGGTGTAAGCGTCGGTACGGGACATGGAAGACCTCCTGGTAAGTGTTAAAGGATGGTCTTCCTCCGACATGCCGCGCCGGGCCGGATCAAGGACGCTGCCAGGCGCCGCGCGAGCGGGGCGCGGGGGAACCGATTTTGTCGGGCGCTAACATGACTCGCGCGCTTTTCAGCGCGCTCTCTACGCCCGGCAAAATTGGGGGGACCGCGCATCCTTGAGGCGGGCCGGTCCGGCATGTCACACTAAAAAGACCGACGAGACGTATTAAGGTGGACAGGGAGCCGCCAGTGCTGGGTCCGGAATCCCTCTTCCTTCCGGCTGCTCCCGAGAACAGCAACGTCAGCGGTTACTGCGGATCGCGGCGGACAGTGAGAAGGCGTCCGCGGTCGTCCGGTACGAGCTGATCGGTCAGACGCGCGAGCATAGGGCCGGCGCCAAGACGGTAGAGATCGAGGTTGAAGTCGGCATGCACGGGCACGAGTTGGCGAACGTCGATGTGTTGATGGCGGTCGCACAAGCGGTTCGCCGCTCCGCGGCCGGCGGGGTCGTTGTCGCGCGCCACATAAAGGCGGCGCAATGACGTGGGCAGATCAAGAGCGGCGAGATGATTGGCTGACAGCCCGGCAATCATCGGAAGATCGGGCAGCACCGATTTGAGCGCGAGCATCGTCTCGATACCTTCGCCGGCGGCGAGGATGTCGCGGACCTTGCCAAAGCGCACACCGTTGCCGATTAGGCATCCGAGCGCGCGGCGCGGATCGGGCAGCGGGGCTTTGGCGGGCCGTTGGCGATCGAGCCAGGTGCGCTGAACGCCGCTGATCGTCCCGTCGGGCGCCGTCACGGCCGCGAGCAGCGCGGGCCACAATTCGAGTTCGGTTTCGGCGTCGGCGCGGTAATAGACCGATGGATGAAAGCGCAGCACGGGCCAATCGAGCGGTGCGGTGATGCCGCGGGCGCGCAGATAGGCCTCGGCCGGCGTGCCGGGCACCGGGCGGCCGGCATGAAACAGGCGGCGAGCGGCTTCAGAGGATGATCCGCGGAATGTCGGTGGCGCGTGGCTCGGGTGCGCCGGTGATGGGATCACCGGACGCGGCAGAGCAAGAAAGAGCCGCGCCTCGTCCACAGTCTCGCCGAGCCGGCTATGATTGCGGTTACGGGCGATCAGATCGAGCAGATCGCCATGCTCGCCGGTTGCGGCATCCGTCCAATGCCCGGCTGCGCCGGGACCGTAATCTGGACCTTGCAGCCGGACATAGAGGCTTTGTCCCGGCGTGTTTTGAACATCGCCGATGACCCAGTAGCGGCCCGCGCGGTGTCCTTTGGAGAGATAGTGGCGGCACACGGCCTCGGCATCGCGCGCGAGGCGGCGCGCCAGATCGGCGGCGGCGCTGATCACGGTTCATCTCGCGATCAGGCGGAAGCACGGGCATTGGCGCGCAGCAGCGGATGGCGCTCGAGGAGCGCTGCCAGAATTCCTGGTCCGCGATCTTCCGCCGTGGGCACGAAGAGGCGCAGGCGCCAGGCGATGATTTCCGAAGTGAGGCCGAGCGCCTTCAACTGCGCCACAGCACCATCGGAATAGCCGGTAAGCTCGATCCGATGCGCACCCATCACCAGGGAGCGGCGGATCTGGAGATCGCCGGCGAGATCGAGGCTGGCGCCGCGACCGAGAACGGCGCTCCACGCCTCGGAGGGTGAGAGCTGCGGTGAACTGTCGACGCCGAACGAACGATAGAGGGGTTCCAGGGCTTCGGGTGTTACGAGACGGCCGATCACGCGCTCGCCGTCATCGGTCTCGAAGCGGTAGACGCGCATGTCGGCGGATGGCAGCCGGTCCCAGATCGGCAGCAACAGGCCGGTGATGATGTGAAAGCTGCTCTCGGAGAATTCCGGAACCGCGGCGCATTCGGCTTCCCACAATGCCGTAAATTTGTCGCGCGTGGCCTTGCGCCAGTGCGAGTGCTCGAAGCGTTCGACGGTGATCGTCTCGCGGCTCATGGGCCGGATCAGCCGCGTGCGGATTTCGACGCGGCCGTCATCGTGCATCAGGCTGGCGGCGTGTATTTGTACCGCCGCCCGCTTCGTTTGTTCGTTGATGAGCAACCGGCCGCCCTGAGACCGCATCGCCAGCGCCTCGGCAAGCAGCAGCGGCTGATTGCGGTCTTTGCGCAGCACTCGGTAACAACGCGTCTCGGCGCCGGTCGCGGCATAGGTGCAGACGGTGCGACGATCGGCGATATGAAAGCTTTCGGCGATCAGGGTCTCGACGCCGATGTCATACGTGCCGCTGGCAACGGCCGCTTCGATGCGGGCTTCGAGCAATTGCTCGAACGCGGCGAAGAGCGTGTTTTGCAAATCGATGCGCAGCGCCAGCACGCGGTTCAGGAACTGCGTGATCGGCGGGAGGTCCTCGCGCAATGAGCCGTCCTGGTCGACAAGATCGAGGCCAGTGCGCTCCTGGAAATCCGTCAGTGAACAGCCGTCGATTTTCCCGGCGTAAAGCAGCTGATAGAACTGGCGCAATGCCGCCCTGGCGTAGGGGCTTTCCAGGTTGTCGTCGGCACGGAACAGACCCTGGCCGCCGGTCTGGCGCTGGCCGCGGGTAATCGCACCTAAGGTGTCGAGACGCCGCGCGATCGTCGACAGGAAGCGCTTCTCGCCTTTGACGTCGGTTGCGACCGGCCGGAACACCGGCGGCTGCTTCTGGTTGGTGCGGTTCGAGCGGCCGAGGCCCTGGATGGCGGCATCTGCGCGCCAGCCCGGTTCGAGCAGGTAATGGATGCGCTGGCGCTGGTTCTTGCAGGCCAGATCGGCGTGGTAGCTGCGGCCGGTGCCGCCGGCGTCGGAGAACACCAGGATGCGTTTGTCGTCATCCATAAAGGCGGCGGTTTCGGCAAAATTCGCCGAGGCGGGACGGGTCTCGACACAGAAGCGGTCGTTACGGCGGACGATGCGGCGCGAGCGTCCGGTGACTTCGGCGACGAGATCGGTGCCGAAGCGATGCAATATCTGATCAAGGGCGCCCTGCACCGGCGGCAATGACGCCAGATGCTCGATCATCCGGTCGCGGCGCTCGACGGCCTCCCGCGAAATCACCGGATTGCCGTCGGCGTCATAAGCGGGGCGCGACTGAAGGTTGCCCTCGTCGTCGCTGTAGAGCTCGAACAGCTGGGTCGGGAACGAGTGGCTTAAATAGTCGAGTACGTACTCGCGAGGCGTGATGTCGATCGTGAGATCGGCCCATTCCGAAGTCGGGATCTCGGCGAGACGGCGGTCCAGCAGGACCTCGTTGGTCGAGACGACCTGAAGGACGATGGCGTGGCCCTGATCGAGATCGCGCGCGATCGCGGCGATCAGGGTCGGGCATTTCATCGCCGTTAAGAGATGATTGAAAAAGCGCTGCTTGTTCGATTCAAAGGCCGAGCGCGCCGCGGCCTTGGCATTGCGGTTATAGGTGCTGCCGTCGGCGCCACTAATGTTGGCAGCCTTCAGCGCCTCGTTGAGGTTCTTGTGGATGATCTGAAACGCGTCTGCATAGGCGTCGTAGATGCGGATTTGCTCTGTCGTCAGCTTGTGCTCGACGATCTCGTATTCGATGCCCTCGAAGGACAATGAGCGGGCCGCGTAGAGGCCGAGCGCCTTCAGATCGCGGGCCAGCACTTCCATCGCGGCCACACCGCCCTTTTCCATGGCCGCGACAAAATCGGCGCGCGTGGCAAACGGAAAATCACCGGTGCCCCAGAGGCCGAGCCGGGCGGCATAGGCGAGGTTCTGAACCGTCGTCGCGCCCGTCGCCGAAACGTAGAGGATGCGGGCGTCATGCAGCGCATGCTGCAGGCGCAATCCGGCCTGTCCTTGCTGCGATGGTTTCTTTTCGCCGCGCTCGCCCTTGTCGCCGGCGGCATTGGCCATGGCGTGGGCCTCGTCGAACACGACGATGCCGTCAAAACTGCGTCCAAGCCAGTCGATGATCTGCTGCACGCGGCTCGGTTTGTCGCCCTTGGCCTGCGTGCGCAGGGTCGCGTAGGTGGTGAAGAGGATACCGTCGTCGAGGGTGATCGGTGCACCCTGGCGGAAGCGCGACAACGGGACGAGATCGGAGCGATAGCCGCCGATTGCCGTCCAGTCGCGTTCGGCGTCCTCGATCAATTTGTCGGATTTGGAAATCCAGACCGCGCGTTTGCGGCCCTTAAGCCAGTTGTCGAGAATGATCGCGGCGACCTGGCGGCCCTTGCCGGCCCCAGTGCCGTCGCCGAGAAACCAGCCGCGCCGAAAACGCACCGCATTCGTGGCATCGGCCGGTGCGGCCGAGACGAGGTCGTAAGTGTCGTCGACGGTGTAAAACCCGGCAAGATGTCCGAAATGGGCTTCGCCGGCATAGATCACGCTCTCGAGCTGCGCATCCGAGAGGATGCCGGCTGTGGTCAGCCGTGGCGGCAGATGCGGCCGGTAAGAGGGGCGGGGAGGGGCAACCGCGGCCATGGCGGCCGACTGGACGAGTTTGGTCGGATGCGGCGCCGCGCCGGGTATATGGATGGTCTGGAGCGCATAGCCTTCATAAAGGCAAGCGGTCAGGCGGGTCGATGGATCCGGCGTCCACTCCCGTGTCTCGTAGGAAATCTCCGCGAAATCCGGCATTGGCGCCGGACGTTTGACGAGCGCGAGTTGAGGTGACGCAGCTTTGGCACGGACGCCAGCCGCAGGCCGGGGAAACATGGCGCCGGCGAGTAGCGGGGATGAGGCTGTAACCGCCGGGCGCGGCGGAACCAGGCGGGAGACCCATTCAAGGAGCTGCGCGGCATCGGCGGCCATTCCCGGCGATGACGGAAACGCGCTGGGGTCATCGGCCGGAACGCGGTCAATGACCGTGAGCCGGGTCTCGGTGGTCGTACCATGGCGGACATAGGCCTGGCCGGCGATCGGCGCGGTGAAGACAACGCGGCCTTTCTCTTGCAGACGTACAAAGCTGTCGCGCCAGGCCGGTTGATGGGGACCGACATTGTGGCCGGTGATGGCGACAAGCCGTCCGCCGTCGGCGAGACGCGCGAGCGCCGATGCGATGTGGCGCATTGCGGCTTCGGCGAAGCGGCCTTCGACATGCGGGGAGGCCGAGAAGGGCGGGTTCATCAGCACCACGCTCGGCCGGATCGCCCGATCGAGCCGGTCATGAATTTGCTCGGCGTTGTGGCGGGTGACGGTGACGTCGCGGAACAAACGGCCGAGCAATCCGGCGCGGGTGTCGGCGATCTCGTTCAGCGCAAGCCGGGCCTTCGCCAGTTCGGCGAAGATCGCCAGCATGCCGGTGCCGGCCGAGGGTTCGAGGACCAGATCGGCTGGTGTCAGCATGGCCGCTTCGGCGGCGGCAAAGCCGAGCGGAAGCGGCGTCGAGAATTGCTGGAAATGCTCGGATTCCTCCGACCGGCGGGTCTGCGACGCGAGCCGTCCGGCTAGCCGCGTCAGCATCTCCAGCATGGCCGCGGCCGAGCCCGCGCGGGTGCGCATCGCCATGCCGAATTTCCGCAGAAACAATATTTGTGCGGCTTCGAGCGCCTCGTAGGCGTCCTTCCACACCCAGGCGCCTTCCGCGTCGGTGCCGCAGAACGCGGTCTCCATGGCGGAACGCAGCGCGCGGCTGTCGAGCGCGCGGCCCTGACCGAGCAATTGCGTGAGCAATGTCGCGGCATGGATCAGGCCCGATACCTTGTCGGGCGGGGCCTGCGGCAGAAACAGCGGGAGTGTGGTCGCCGCGGGTGCGGCGGAGGCGAGGTCGAACATGGGATCTCCGGAGAGAGGGTTGACGGTCCGGCGCGCTCTCTGGCGCTTTCCGGGTTCACCCTCCTCCGGCTGCCCTCTTTCTCTCGGGCCGCGCCGGAGCGCGATCGTTCAATAAAAAAGACCCGCGCGGAGCGCGCCCTGTGGGAGTTCAATGTCGGAGTGTCAAGCGATGGCGATGAGGATTTCGGCGGCGCTAAAGCAAGGTGACTGCGCCGCGGTTTCTTACGGGTCCATGGCGGCGATATTGTCGACGTGCAGCATCAGCTCGCCGAGCGTGAGCCGAACGCACCTGATCGTCTCGCCCGGCGTGAAACCAAATTGCCGATGATTGCGCGACGCATAGAGGCGGTCTGCGGGTGGCGTTTGCCGCCGGTCATGGCGTCGGGCGGACCGGTCGCAGGCCGGCGCGCACCGGCAAGGGCGGCTCGGGGCGGCGGTCGCAAACCAGATTCCAGTAAGCCCACGAGCGCGCGTCGAAGATGCCGGGCGGCGCGTGTTCCAGGGCTTCGCGGTAATCGTCCTTGCCGACGATGCCGCGGAGCGCGCGCAAATCTTCGACCGTGCCGAAGACCATGACATGCGCGAGAAATTGCACCGGATCAGCCAGCGCGCGCTCGGGCTCTTCGAACCAGACGACGCGCTGCGCGACGCGTAGCAGTTCGGGCGTGACCGGCAGGGTTTTCATGGCGCGCGGCCGTTGTCGTGCGGCGTCAGAACCGGCAGGCGGGTTGGATCGACCGCCTCGACCGCCGCGCGCAATCGCTGCCGGACGTCGCCGGGCAGGGCCGGCACGTCTTCGAAATAGCTAAGCGCCTTGAGCGTGATGAGCGGGTTGAAGCTGCGCCCATAAACCACGGCTCCCGCCGCCAGCATGCGCGGCAGATCGATGCCGTGGCGGATCAGCGCGTCGATGTCGAGATAGTCGCGCGCCTGGGCGCGCTGCTGAACGGTGCGCGCCTTGGTGCCGGCGATATCGAGCAATGAGGCGACGTGCAGTTTCGAGCCTTGCGCGTCCACGCGCGGCGCGGCCTCACCGAGATTGAGATTGCCGAAAAACGACACCAGCACCGGCCCGCCGCGCTCGATCCGGCAGGTGAGCGTGTGGTTCTCGAGCTGCACCGTCTCGGCCCCGGCGAGATAGGGAATTTCGCGCGCGAGCGTCGACGGGTCGAAGGCGGTGCGCGAGAAGAAATCGAAATCGACCGATTGCCGATGACCGATCCGCAGCGCGAGCGCCGTGCCTCCGTAAAGCGTGAAGTGATCGGGGGTCGCGTCCAATTCCGGCCATAGCGCCCGCTGCGGCGGCGGCAATATGTCGAGGCGTGGCTGGAACATGGTATCTCCATTTATATTGTGTAGTTTACCACACCTTCCGCCGCAACGCGAGAGAGTAGGGCCAGTGGCCCCGGTCTACTCATGCCCACTTCTCTTTTGTTGAGCGCCGACGACAGATCGCGTTCGTTGATCGAGCTGAATCCGGCGAAATTCCCCGTGCGGTCGACCAGCAACTGATCGCAGATTCCGCGCGTGTCGCGGTAGATCACGAGGTATTTCGAGAGATCGAAGTCGGCGGCGAGATCGGCGATCACGTTGTCGGCGTCGTTGGTGACGCTTTTGCCCTGGTCATGAGCGACGATGACGATGACGTTGCCATGGACGATGCGGCTGTAGATAGCACGCAGTTGGTTTTTAACTTCGGTCGGGATAGGTACGATCATGGCTGTCCTCCGGCGGTTTCGTCGGCGTAGTCGCTGCGCGCGCGGGCGAGCTCCTCCCCGAAATCGAACTTGTTGCGGTCGCTCCAGTGCATCAGGTCGCCGAGAAGATCGCCAAGGCTGTCCTCGTAATCGCAACCCGTGATGCACTGGAAATGGCGCAGCGCAGCGGCCGCCCATTCGGCGCGGTTGCCGTTCATGGCGTCGGGATCGGGTGGGAGGCACCGCCGGCCAGGCGTCCGGTGAGCGGGTTGTTCTTTGGCCTTGGCGATCGCCGCGCGTGCCTGATCGAGAGCGGTTACGGACGGCGCGCCGTCGTCGAGCCGCGACAGATCAGCGAGGCAATCGACGCAAAGCTCCAGCGCCGCGAGCATGTCCGCGGTGGCAAAGCAGCGGCGCCTGTCGTCGTCACGCCAGACCGCAACCGAGCCGCCGCTTGCGTTGAAAACCTCGATCTCGTTGACTGGATGGCCGCCATTGTAGCTTTGGTACATGAGGTCTTCAGGGCCTTCGTTCGTAAAAGGACCGAGCTTTCTGAAGGGCGTCCTTCGACGAGCGCGCGGTGAACTGGCGGATGGCGTAGTCGGCGTCGGTGCGGAAATGGACATTGTAGGTTGGCATGACCGGCTCCTTTTGGTTTTGGTTTAGTTTTGGTTACGGTTGCGAACGGATAGCTTAGCCGCCGAGCTGAACGTCGGGATCGGGTGGGCCGGCGATGGCTGCGTCTGCGAGCGTTGCGCTTCGAAGGCGGTAGTAAATTCCTGGCCGGTCGAGAGTTTCGAAAATCGGCGTTTGGCGTCGGACACGAGCGACACGGAACTCGCTGGCGGTAGTCCCGTCGGAAAAGCGCGTGGCAGCCGGCAGTTTGACGATGCTGCCGACGCTGAGCAATTTGCGTCGCTGCCGGCGCTGGCGCTGCTGCTCGTGGTGGGAAGCAACGCGTGCGCGCCAGTCGGCTGCATAGCCGGGATGTGGAAGATCGGCGATCGGAGACAGCAGGCGGATAATGCGCTGGGGGCAAGCGCATTCGCACGGGCCCATCGACTCATCCATGTCCTTGTAGCCGAAGCCGTGTTTTTTGGTGTTGGAGATCAGGATGACGGCCGCGAGGACTAACGAGCGGCCGGTCTTTTTGTCGGTCGATCGTACGGCAAGGTACACCGTATTCCGGACGCACGCGCCGTCGAGCGTCTGGAGCGTGTGGGTCTCGCAGTCGTAATTATATTTGGTCTTCAGGTAGGCAAGCGGATCATCGATTGGTTCGTCGCGGTAAAGCCAGCCCATGTTCGGTCTCCCTGGAGTTTGCGGTGATGCCGCAAGGGACCGTTCACGCGGCTGCGGCGGGCCGCGCGGTCATCGGATCGGATGAGTCAATGTTCGCTGGGTAGATAGATGACTTTGTTGGCGAACCAGAGCGTCACGCCTTCTTTTGGAAAATCGGTGAACTCGATTGCCTTGGTGAAGACGACATTGTGATTGCCGTCCTCACAGATCAGCGTCGCGCTATCGTTGTCGGGATTGACGTCAAGCTTCCACACCTGAAATTCCTTGGCAGCGACTTTCGGCTCGAAGCGCTGCGCGAACGCGATTTCATCCAAGAGCCAGTAGGCTCCCGCCGTGTCGGCAACGTATTTGGCGCCGTCCGTGCAGGTAATGTCCGGAACCAGTCCGAAGCGATACCAATGTTCAGAGCCGGTGAAATGGCTCATTACGTCGGGGTCTAGATATTTTTCGTTTCTCATGGCGGGCCTCCGCGAGCGGGCAGCCTGATCCCGCACCAGCGGCATGCGGGACGCGGGAAACGGGGCGGGCCGCTCTCTTTTCACGCCGGGTTCACGCCTTTCCGGTTGACCCTTTGACTCTTGTGCCCGCCGCAAGGGCAGGCATCGGGCAGTCAGGACCGCTCGGGCCGTTTTCCGTTTCCGGCTGGGTCCGCCGCCGTATGATCCGGCCGGTTGTCGAGGCGGCCGGCGCGGCCCATCCACGGCAGCGGACGGATCGCGCGCATCCAGTCGGCGAAGGAGGGGATGAAGCCGAGATCGTGCTGGACATGCTGCTCGCCGACGTAGCGCGTCGGAATCACGCGGCCGGTCGAGAGCGTGATGGTCTGACCGTAAAGCGTCTCCAGCATAAAAATGCCCTCGGCGTGATGCCGCAAAGCCCGGTGGCGGAAATCGCCTGCGATGCTTTTCGACTGGTCGAACCAGCTGTGAAGATGGATGTAATCGGAAACCTCGCCGCCCCATTTCTTCACCGAGGCGAGGGCGTGATGGTACGGATGAGCCATGGCCGCCTCCCTCAGAATTCGTGGCTGGTGGTATTGACCTCGGTGTAGCGCTCGTTGTGTTCGAGCGTGACCGTCCGGGCGAGAATGTCGAAGACGAAGGTGCCGAAGGCGCCGTCGTTGATCTCCCATCCCGGGTAGGTGTCTTCGAGATAGTCGTAAGCGAGCGTTTCAACCGCTTCCTGAAGCGTCATCTCGACTGCCGGGTTGTCCGGGAGCCGGGACGGGAGCTCCAATCTGCAGTGGGAGGGCATGGGAACTGTGGCGCCGTCGGCGTTCCAGGCGAGGATGTCCTCGATCTGGCCGCTATCCCCGGCGCCGTCGAATTCGATCGAGACTTTGGTGATGCCGGCTTCCTCAAGCGCGGCGAAGATGAGTTTTTTGTTGCGGGTGCGGGTGTCGTCGGTTGGAGCGCCGGATGGCGTTTCCGTTGTATCGGTCATGATTGTTCTCCCTGTTTTCGTGGTTGCCAGCGAGCGAAAACAGGCAAAGACCGCGCGCCCGCCGGTGCGCGGTCCCTGTTCCGAAAATGCGCGTCAGGCGCCGGAGCCGTTGAGTGCGACGCCCTCCGGCCGGTTGTCGGTCAGAAAGGCGGGGAGATCGGCCGATGCGGTATCGGTATCCCCGGCTTTGGGTTCCCCGTCGTCGATACCGGTGTGGTCGGCGCCGTCCTCTTCGGGATCCGCGTCAGCACCGCTATAGGCCATGCCCGGCGGTAGCCAGGCGGCGGCACCGTCCCGCGCGGCCTGATTGAGACCGATGCAGGCCGTGCTCTTTGCCGGATCGAATGCGGTTTCAAGCGCGGCGGCGAGGACAGGCTTCTTGTCGTCGGCATGATCGCGCGCCCAGCGCTCGCCGAGGATTTCGCGGCCGACCCCGAGGCCGTGGGATTTCTTGACCCGGCCCCAGTAATTGGCAGCGGTCGGACGCCAGAGATCGTCGAACGGGATCGCCAGGCGATGCACCGCGGTTTCGAGAGCCCGATCCGCATGGTCCTCGATCGCAAGTTGCGGCTTGAGGCAAGAGGCGATGCACCAGGCGAAGAGGCGGTGTTTCGCTTCGGGCGGCAGGGCGGCAAAGCCTTCGGCCCGCGGCAATTTCAGCCAGTCGAGTGCCAGTGCCGCTCGCTGTGCTTCGATTAAACGGTCGGCCGGCGTGCCCGACAGATCGTTCAGCGAGCTGCGCGGCGTAGCCTCGATCGCCCGCAGGTCGAGTGATTTTTCGTGGTAGTGGAAGCGGTCGAACAGATCGGTGGCGAGCGCGTAGAGCGCCAGATCGAAAGCGACCTCGAAATTTCCCGCCATATACGCGCGGGTGATTTGATGCCGGTGCGCCTTCAGATCGTCGACCAGGGACTGGCTGAAGCCGCATTCCTTGCGGATCGCTTGCTCGACAGCAGCGGAGGGACGCGTCGTTCCGCCGTCAACCGCCGCTGAAGACGGATCGAACGTATCGTCCTCATCCCCGTCGGCGTCGGGATCAAACTCATCGGCGTCGCTTGGGGCGGCGGAAGGCTCGACCAGGCCCTGATGGAGTTCGAAGCGGCCGTCGTTGCCGATCGTGACGATGCAGCCGGCGCGTTTGCGGTCTTTCTTGCTATAGACCGCAAGGCTCTCAATGGTCTCATCGATTTCCGCACGGTGCTCTTCCAGCTGCGCCATTTCGGCGGCGAGTTCGTCGGTCCAGGCATCGCCGTCGGTGTCTTCGAATTCGGCAAGGCGCTGCTCGATACGCTCGATTTCGGCGGCGAGCTCGTCCGGAACCTTGGCCGGACGCGGCTCGACGCGATCATATTGATGCAGCATCTGGTATTCGGCCTCGAGCACGGCCTTGGTCCAGGCCCATTGCGGACGCAGTTCTTCAGCTTTCGCTTCGAGTTTCTCGATCGCCAGCTGGCGCACGAGGGCGGGATCGTCGAGGAAGCCGTCGCCGTCTTCGCTGAACAGATCGCGTGTGATCGTGCCGCCGGCGGCTTCGTAGGCCGCGGCGCCGACGAACTGGCCAAGATCGGAATCGAGGGGCAGGGCGCTTCCGGTGAGGAGACGCCGGACCGTATAGGGCTGGATGTAGGACTGGGCCTTCATCTGGTTCCACACCGCCAGCTGGGCGGCGTGATCGGCGCCGAGCGTGAAAGCTTCGGCGACGTCGAGATTGATGTCTCCGTGGCGATAGGCGTCGAGCAATTCCGGCGCGAGCTTGCCGAGCCGCAGGCGCTGCTTCACATGCCGCTC
>Ga0210390_10002545_pt1 | contig 16121 bp, 19 predicted proteins | sample IncBWH11OmetaG_FD_161050 | JGI IMG/M metagenome (GOLD analysis project Ga0210390, IMG submission 161050) | Forest soil microbial communities from Barre Woods Harvard Forest LTER site, Petersham, Massachusetts, United States - Inc-BW-H-11-O ... | reverse complement strand
CGATCGCCGCGGCGATCAGGACCTGGATCCCGGTAGTGATGGCGAAGGCTCTGGCGGTGCCGTGGGAGTTCAGGGCGGTGTACAGGGTGCCCAGGGTTGCGACGCCGAGTGCCAGTCCTGCTTGCTGTGCGGTGACCAGGACACCGCTGCCGGTGCCGGCGTGGTGCTCGGGTACCTCGGCGAGGATGAGCCGGAATAGCGAGCCGAACACCAGTGCCTGTCCGATGCCGATGACCGCGAGGCTCGGCGCCATGATGAACAGGCCGACGTGCGGCCAGAGGAGCGAGATGGTCGCGATCAGGCCGCCGAGTCCCACGGCGAGGACCGCTCCGCCCAGCGCGGTGACGTTGCGTGCGCCGAGCCGGGTGACCAGGCGGGGCACGTACAGCGAGGCGAGGAGGAACGGCACTGCCATCGGCATGGTGGCTAGCCCGGCCGTCAGGGGATCCGCGTGCAGGCCCTGCTGAAGGACCAGCGCGAATACGAACATGAACGCCCCGTAGCCCAGCATGAAGGGCAGGTGCAGCGAGAGTCCGCGGCGCACGGAGCTGAGGCCGAGCACCGAGGGCGCCAGGAGCGGTACCAGTCCCCGTCGTTCGGCCCGGCGCTCGACCGCGATCGTGGCCGCGCCGAGTACTGGCGCTAGCGCGAGCGTGATCAGCGACCATAGCGGCCAGTGGTCGGACTGCCCCAGCGTGAGGGGCAGCAGGAGCGCACTGATGGTTGCCGCGAACGCGAGGGCGCCGAGAGCGTCGATCGACACCGGGTGCGCCGAGCGGTTCTCCGGCACCACCCGGCCGACCGTGGCCAGCGCGAGCAGGCCGATGGGAATGTTGATCAGGAAGATCGGGCGCCACCCCGAGCCGGCGATGTCCGCGGTCACGAGGAGGCCCCCGAGCAGCTGGCCGATCACGATGGCGCTGCCGGCGGCCGCCGCGTACAGACTCTGAGCCTGTGCACGCCGCCTCCCGGTGAGGGTTGCCTGGTAGGTGGCTATCACTTGCGGAACGACCAGCGCGGCGCACGCGCCCTGGAGGATCCGGAATACCACCAGCAGGACGGCCGACGGGGCAAGCCCGCATCCGAGCGACGCGACGAGGAACCCGATCAGGCTGATGGTGAATACCCGGCGCCGGCCGTACCTGTCGCCGAGGCGCCCGCCGATCACGAGAAGGATGGCGTAGGCCGTGCCGTAGCCCGCCACGATGAGTTCCAGGTCCGCCGGCGAGGCGCCGAGGGAGCGCCTGATCGTATTGAGAGCAACGTTGACGCCGAAGTAGTTGATCTGCGGCAGCAGCACGCCCAGCAGGAGCAGACCGATACCGAGGTTACTCAGCCGGGAGGCTTCGGAACTCCCCGCCTCCGTCCCGTGCCCCAGGCCAGCAGGCATCCGGCGGCTGTTCAGTGACGTCATGCCTGCAGGCTAGAAAGCGCCGGGTCCCTTGCCATCAGCATGACGTGCCAGGTGGTTTACGTCCCTTGCCATTCGCGCCCAGTTCAATCTCGCGTCCTGGTGCGGAGCGGCGGCGCGGTGCGGGTTGTTACGCCGACAGGGCGGCGGCGCTGGGGGCATCCCGGTAGCCCACCGGGGTCATCCCGGTCAGTTCCCGGAACACCCGGTGAAACTGGGTATCGGAGGGGAACCCGCACTCCCGTCCGATGGCGCTGGCCGGGCGATCCGGACAGCGGCGCAGCAGCTGCTGCGCCTTCTCGATCCGCAGCTGGCGCAGCCGGCCCATCACCGAGCCCTTGGTGCCCTCGAACAGCCGGTACAGCGTCCGCTTGGACAGGTAGCAGCCGCGGGCGATCTCATCGGCGTCAAGACGGGGGTCGGCCAGGTGGGCGCGCAGGAAGCTGAGCACGCGTTCCCTGCGGATGACGTCGGACGGCACGGCCGCGGCCCGCCGGATGGCGCCCTGCCTGGCTGCCAGCACGTTAAGGCTAGACGTCAGCAGCCCGGGAACGGATGGCGCGAGCAGATCCGCGCCCTCGGGGTCGTCACGCTGGGCAAACGCCAGAGACCGGAGGAACGCCGCCGCAGCCCCAGCGGCACCGCCGCCGTCGAGCGGCACCGCGACGAGGTCGGCCGAGCGCTTCAGGCCGGCCGACGCGAGCACCTGCTCAACGGGAACATGGATGACAACCTGCTCCCACGGCTCGTCGAAGCGGAGCGCGAACGGCTCGCTCGTGTCATAGAACACGAGTGAGCCCGGCACCAGCTCCGCCTTCCTGCCCGCCTGCTCAAGCACCCCCCGCCCCTGGGTCAAGACGGTTACGCACAGGTACTCGTCGTCACCGCCGCGGGCGATGTGCGAGGGGGTACGGCGCCATGTCCCCCCGCTCGCCCGGCTGACGGCGAGCGCGAAGTCCCCGTACTCGCGGCGGCGGATCTCCCCGCAGAAAGCAGTGCCCGGCGTCGGCTCTATCCCCATCTGGACGCACAGCTGGCGGACGACCTCACGCCAGTACGCGGTCGCCTCGTCCGGCGCCACCGACGACGTGGACCACGTCCGCAGGCTGGCGTCCCGGGGATTAAGGCCCGTTCGTACGGTATTTGCGGTCGCGTACATCTGATCGCGCCTCCAGGGCCTCCGCCATCGGGCAGCGTTCCGGCTCGGCCGTGACGCCCAAGCCATAGGCCTAGTCTGTCCGCGGACGGCGCCCGGGTCGCCGGCGGGGGGCCCCAGTCCGGGGCCCACATGGCCAAACCGGCTATCCCTCGCCTGGTATTCCGGCCTGGTCCTCCCGGCCGGGCGGCTCCGCAGGCAGCGGCTTAGGCTGCGCTGGGGTAGTCGGCCGTTGCGCTCGCGGGCAGCAGGTCGCTGACCGGGTGCCGGGTGCGGGAGGCCGCCTCACGAACGGTGATCGACGGCAGCGTCCCAGGAGCCATGCCTAGCATCGGTGAACGCTGCCTCCTGCTCCAGTGCCTGCTGCGCTTGCGCCTCCGGAGCCACCGTGACGCTCGCCATTGCCATCTCCGCGTCAGGCGACGCCCCGCTGGCCTCAGGCCACCGCTTGAGCTCCACTTGCGGGATCAGCCAGGTGGCCAGGAAGGCCAGCGCGGCGATCGGTACAGCCACCAGGAATACGGTCTGGATCGATTCGGCGTAGCCGGACACGAAGCCTTGGTGCACCGCGGCGGGCAGGTGGGATAGTACCGCCGGGGTGACGTCCGCGCTGGTGAAGCCCTTCGGCAGGGCAACTCCGTGCAGGTGCCGGGCCAGGTTCCCGACCAGTACGTTGGCGAAGATCGCGCCGAAGATCGCCGTGCCGAACGACCCGCCGATCGAGCGGAAGAACGTGGCGCCCGAGGTTGCGACGCCTAGCTCGCTGTGCGGTACGCCGTTCTGCACGATGATGACGAGCACCTGCATGACGCCGCCGATGCCCATCCCGAGCACCAGCATGTACAGGGCGTCCAGGGCTGTCGATGTGTGCACCCCCATCAGGTGCAGCAAGAACAAGCCCACCGTCATGAACCCGGCGCCTGCGATCGGGAAGAACCGGTACTTGCCGGTCCTGGAGATGATCTGCCCAGAGGAGATCGAGACCAGCAGCAGCCCGGCCATCAGCGGGAGCAGGTACACCCCGGAGATGGTCGGCGAGATGCCGCGGACGACCTGGAAGAACGCCGGAAGGTACGTAATTGCGCCGAACATCGCGAAGCCGACGATGAAGCCGACCAGGCTGGTCACCGAGAAGGTGCGCAGCTTGAACAGGTGCAGCGGCAGCACCGGCTCGGCCGCCCGCCGCTCGACCACCACGAACACGCCGATCAGCAGCACGCCGGCCACACCCAGGAGGTAGATGGGCGCCGACCGCCACGGGTAGGTGGTGCCGCCCAGGCTGGTCAGCAGGATCAGCGAGGTGACGGCCAGCGCCAGCACGGCGGTGCCGAGGTAGTCGATCACGTGGTGCACCCGGCGCAGCTGGCCCGGCACCTGGCTGGCCACCACGACCAGCGCGATCACGCCGATCGGGATGTTGACGTAGAAGATCCAGCGCCAGGTCAGGTTATCCACGAACACGCCGCCGAGCAACGGGCCGACCACGCTGGCCAGGCCGAAGACCGCGCCGAACAGCCCGACGTACTTGCCGCGTTCGCGGGGCGAGACGATGTCGCCGACGATGGCCTGCGCGCCGACCATCAGCCCGCCGGAGCCCAGCCCCTGCACGGCGCGGAACGCGATGAGCTCGATCATGGACGTGCTGAGGCCGGACAGGATCGAGCCGATCAGGAAGATGACGATCGCGGCCTGGAAGAAGATCTTCCGGCCGTACTGGTCGCCCAGCTTGCCCCATAGCGGGGTGGACACCGTGGCGGCGAGCAGGTAGGCGGTGATAATCCAGGCGATGTGAGAACCGCCTTTAAGGTCACCGACGATCGTCGGCAGCGCCGTGGACACGATCGTCTGATCGAGCGCGGCGAGCAGCATGCCGAGCATGAGCGCGCCGATAATGAGCAGGATCTGGCGGTGGCTGAGCCCGGGCAGGGCACCGCCGCCGGCGATGTCCGCGGCAGGCGGCGTCGGGCCGCCGGCGGCCGCAGGAGTGGCGGAGGCCATCAGGTGTTGTCCTTCCCCGTGATGTTTCGTAGCTCGCGGCGCTCGGGCAGCCCGTCGGCGAGCGCCCGGAACGCTTGGTCAATAAGGTGCTCGAGCGGTACCGTCCCGCCCGAGCCAGCCCAGAATGAGATGCTGGCGCGGAACACGCTGGCCGCGGTGGCGGCCAGCAGGCTCGGATAGGGATCCCGCTCCGGATCGGTGCCGAGCCGCTCAGCGAGTCCCTCCGCGATGGCCCGCTCGACCATCGCCATCTGCGCCGCGCCGGCCGCCCGCAGATGCGGGTCGGTGTGGACGCCTTTCATTCGGCGCAACCAGTCCACCGGGTCGCCGCCGAGTGCGCCGAGCTCATCCGCTACCGCCCGGGCGTCACTGACCATGATCGTGCGCAGCGCCTCCAGGGCGGGTTCGCCCGGGGCGGTGTGAATCACGCGCTCGCGCAGCCCCGGGATCTGCTCCGGGTCGGTGCCGAACAGCGCGGCTTCCTTCGACGGGAAGTAATTGAAGAACGTGCGCGGTGACACGTCCGCTGCCTCGGCGATGTCCTCGATGGTGACGTGCGCGAAGCCGCGTTCGGCCACCAGGTCGAGCGCCGCCCGGCGGAGCGAGCGGCGGGTCGCTAGCTTCTTGCGCTCGCGCAGCGAGGCGCGCGGTTCCCCGGCTGGAACCGTCGTACCAGTAGGTGTCGTCATACGCTCTCTAGCATTCTGCATCAAACGAAAATTTGCGGCATATGAAAGCTTACATGGCGTGCAACAGTAGCTGCCCGGCAGATGTTCCCGGCGGCCCGGCTCGAATCCCGGCCGCGCGCGCCGCCTAACCCACTGAGGACCTGCAGGTAACCGGCCGAATCCTATTTTCGAGCGGGACAGGACCTGCTCGCCACGCCCGGACCGGGAAATGCTCCTCTGCCGCCATCCGCGCAGGCGTGAGATTCCGGCCAGCCTAGCTGTAGCGGTAACCCCACGACTCGGCCTCACCAGCAGGTTTCACGCTGCGTGACAGCATCGGCAAGGGGCACTCGCGCCGGCCCACGGTGAAGGTCTAGACCAGTTGGGCCAACAAGGATCCCGGGTGGTCAGACCTGCCGTGCCCCGAACGACTAGGTCCAGACTGACGAGCAACCACGGAGCAGCCACGGGCCGAAACGGGCCCTAACAAACGACCTGGAGACCTGGGACGGACATAACCCCAGGTCAGAGCGGGTGCGCCGCCAGGGACTCGAACCCCGAACCCGCGGATTAAGAGTCCGCTGCTATGTTCCAGGATTCCCCGCTACTACCTGCGCCTTCACGCCCGTACCAGCGAAGATACGCCACTGACATGCGGGAAATCGTACCGTGTAATGACGGCTGCTGCCAGCCCGTACCGGGACATCCGAGCGAACATGGAGCGAACATCGATCCAGATAGGTCTAGACCATCATGCCGCGATCACCTGGACCATGGGCGGCAAAGGTATAGATGCCCGCCGCGCAGTACACGTCAGACGCTCCCGGATCCCGGCGGAGGCGGTCGACACGATCCGTGATCCCTGCTGGCAGCACCCCAGATCTGGCATGCGACGCCCCGGCTGCAGCGGCTACCCGGTCATGATGAGTCAGTTGGCATGCCGCTGGACGCGCCTATCCGGCACCGGAAGGTGCTCGGCGGCGTGGTCAGCGGCCTGATCAGCGAATATCCAGAGCAGCCTAGCGAGCACGAAACGCCAGGTCGGTGGCAATGAACGAGTTTTGGCACAGCACAGGCCCTCACCCACTGCGGTTCGCCGTCTCCCGCCGGGGGTGCATCATTTCCGGCACCCACGTGCTTACCGCTGTCTTACGGGACAGGTCCGCATGGAACGCTTCTTGCCGGTTTCGCGGTTGACCTTCTGAGAGCTGGGAGCCGGGATACGGAACCAATGGAAGACGGGCCGATGGCTGGGCCGCAGGACACGACCGGGCGGCTGCGGCAGGTAACCCGGCGGCAATTCAACACTGCCGTCGGGCTAGGCCTGACAGCAGCCGGCGCGTCGTTCGCCGTCGCCGACTGCGGGTCGGGGACGAGCACCACGCCCGCCCGACCGGCCGTGGCGGCTCGGCCGGCGCCCTCAGCCGCGCCGCCGCCCGCGGCACCGGAGGGGCCGCTGCTCGACCCGTTCACCGGCGAACCGGTCAAGGCCCTCGGACCCGTGCTCGCCGTGAAGATCGACAATATCGTCTACGCCAGGCCGCAAACCGGGCTCCAGTCCGCCGACATCATCTACGTAATCCCGGTCGAGGGCGGCCTCACCCGGTTCATGGCGGTGTACTCCTCGCACTTCCCGCCGGTCGTCGGGCCGGTGCGCAGCGCCAGGCAGAGCGACCTCGACCTGCTGAGCCAGTTCGGGCGGCCCGCGTTCGCCTGGTCCGGGGCGACCCCGCACCTCGTGCCGTTCATCGAGCGGGCACCGGTCGTCGACCTGTACGCGCTCACGGTCGGCGGCTATTTCCGCTCCGCCAGCCGGGTCGCGCCGTACAACCTGTACGCGGACACCAGGCAGCTGCTGGACGACGCGAAGGGCGCTAGCAAGGCCAAGGACATCGGGTTCCGGTTCGGGGCGGCACCCGCCGGCGGGACTCCCGCCGCGTCCTGCTCGGTGAAGTACCCGGCCGCGTCCTGCACCTTCCGCTGGTCGGCCAAGGCCAGGCGCTGGCTCGTCTGGATGGACGGTGCGCCCGCGATGGCCACCGAGGGCGGACAGCTCGGCGGCAGCACCGTGATCGTGCAGTACACCCAGATCGCGACGTCGCGGTTCGAGGAGTACGGCGGCCGTCCGCCGTACGCGAAGTCGATCGGGTCCGGTAAGGCGGTCGTCCTGCGCGACGGGTGCGCCTACACCGTCCGCTGGTCGCGCCCGAACAAGGGAACCGGCACCACCTACACTCTCCCGGACGGCCAGCAGATGCTGTTCGCCCCCGGTCAGACCTGGGTCGCCCTCGCGCCGGACAGCCACGCGAGCTACCTGAACGCGGCGAGGGTCTAGCGCCCGCGCCCGCGTGGACTGTCACGTCCGCCGGGATGATCGTTCCTCTATCAGGTAGCGGTGAGAGCCGGACTACCGGGACCGTACGGCCGCTTACGGCGAGCGCCAAGCCGCCGCCTTACCACCCCACGCCGCGAACGAGAGACGCAGGTCATCCAGCTGAAGCGCATTTTCGAGCCCCACAGGGTCCTGGAGACGACGTACTTGGTGGTCGCGTTCATCCGCGTGGCGAACGGGTTGCCGTCGGTCCGGCGGCCCCACACGGTGAGAAGTCCTGCCAGGTGCGGCGACCGAGCAGCATGTCCCCGGCTTGTCCATGGCCTTGGCCATCTCCCGGCCTAGCACCTCGTCGCCGTACTGCGGGCCCCAGCCGTGCGGGGGCTTCCTCCAGCGGCAGCTCATGAGTGCACAGGTCTTCGACGCAGAGCGGGTCCTGCACGCGGCGGCATCGGCAGGCCCGGCAGCTAGGGTTGCGGGCGGCCGGGCCAGAGCCTCATGGGCCTGGCCCGGCCATGGATGGCTGGTTAGTCGCGGCGCCGGGCCTGTTGCCGCTCTTCCGGTGTCGTCCCACCCCAGATGCCTAGGATCGGCGCGTTGGCGTAGGCGAACTCCAGGCATTCCCGGATGACGGGGCAGCGTGCGCAGATTGCCTTTGCCTGGGCAATCTGGCTGACCGCCCGTCCGGCTGATGAGATCGGGAAGAACAGGTCGGGGTCGGCGTGCAGGCACGCGCCCGATGCGCGCCAGTTCGTGACGCGCCTGGTCGTGATCGTCATCGAGGTGTCCCCTCGACCGGCGCTGCCCGGTCAGTCGCCCCCGCGGCCGCTCGCCGCGTCACGCGCCTTGTCGGCGGCGGCCACGGCGGTTCCCGCGGTTTTGAGCACTGACGGCGAGGCGGGGGTGTGCGGATGGGGCCGCGTGGGCGCGGTCTTCTTGCCCTCGGCGATCTTGGTGCCCAGCTCGCCGGACACCTCCGCTGATAGCACCGAGCGCAACCCCGGCCACACCTCGTTCTCCTCGAAGGCGATGTGTTCCCGTGCCGCTCCGGTGAACTCGCTGAGCAGTTCCTCGAACCTCGTGTCGCTGGCATCTAGCTTGTCCAGCTCGGCGAGCACGTGCTTGGCTTCCTGTTCCTGGGTGGTCGCCTCGTCGGCGAGCGTGTCGCCAGCTGAGTGATGCTCCCGGACAGCGGGCCAGAAGTACATTTCCTCTAGCGCTTCGTGCTTGGATTCCTCGATGATCAGAGTCTCGGTCATCCTCTTGCGCAGGGCCAGCTGGTCCTCGCTCGCTCCGGTGGCCCTGGTCGGCCCCTTCTCCAGTTCTGCCAGCATGGCCTGGACCTCCTGGTGGTCCTGAGCCAGGACGGTAAATACATCCGCCATTGCTACTCCTCGATCACGGCTTGCCCGAATGGGCGCCCCCACTGCCCGTCAGCGCGGAGATTAACCGCCGCCCGGAAAGAACGCGTCTGGCGTCTGGCGTCCGGCGCGCGTCGTGTCTGACGAATAACTGCCGTGGCCTGGGTAGCGATTACGGCTTCCGTGCGCACCAGAGCAGACGAAGGAGAGACATGACCACGCCATCAGCCCAGCAGCCGCCGCCCGGCCAGGAGCAGGAATACCCCGGCCGGACAGCGGAGATGGATCCCAGGCCGCGCGATGAGATGCGGGACTACGAAGGCCGGGGCCTGCTGGCGGGAACCCGGGCCCTGATCACCGGCGGCGACTCGGGCATCGGGAGGGCGGTGGCGGTGGCCTTCGCCAAGGAAGGCGCCGACGTCGCGATCGCCTACCTGTCGCAGATCGAGGACGCGGATGCCGCGCACACGGCGGAACTGGTCAAAGCGGCCGGGCAGCGGTGCGTGACGATCCGCGGCGACCTGGCCGTGGAGGACAACTGCCAGCGCGCCGTCGAGCAGACCGTGACCGAACTCGGCGGCCTGGACGTGCTGGTGAACAACGTCGCGACCCAGGAACCGGTCGCCGACCTCGCCGAGCTGAGCACCGCCCAGTGGGAGCGGACGTTCCGGGTCAACGTGCACAGCTACTTCTGGACCACCCGGGCCGCGCTGAAGCACCTGCCCGACAACGGCGTCATCATCAATACCTCCTCCATCAACGGACTGCGCGGTAACAAGACCCTGATCGACTACGCCGCGACCAAGGGCGCCGTCCTAGCTCTCACCTACTCCCTGGCCCAGGCCCTGCAGGACCGCGGCATCCGGGTCAACGCCGTCGCCCCCGGACCAGTCTGGACCCCGCTGATCCCGGCCACATTCGACCGGGACCGGGTCGGATCGTTCGGCAGCCAGGTGCCCATGGGCCGGGCCGCCCACCCGGACGAGATCGCCCCGTCCTACGTCTTCTTCGCCAGCGGGCAGCTGTCCAGCTACTACTCAGGCGAGGTCCTCGCCCCCATCGGCGGCGAAACCCTCCCGGGGTAAGCACCCGCGCCCAGGCGCGTCGTCGCTGGTGGTCCCAGGGTTCTGGGCGCTTGTCGGACCGCTGTTCCTGGCTGGGCTCGGAAACGGCCTGGTCATCGCGCCTAACCAGGACTTCGTGCTCGACTCAGTGCCCCAGGTCCAGGCCGGCACGGCCGGCGGCGCGCCGATCACGGCCCAGCGGATCGGCGCGGCCATCGGCATCGCGGTGATCGGGACCGCGCTGTTCGGGAGCGGCAGCGGCCACAGCGGGACGCCCGGCTGATGCCGTCGCTGGCGCACGGCGCAGTCGGCGACCGTGCTGAACCTGGCCTTCGTGCTGGCCGCGTAGCTGTGCGCGTTCGGCCTGCCGAAGACGCTGGCCGAACGGGCCGAGGAGAACACCTGACGGATTCCGGCCGACGCGCCCAGCGCTGCTGGTTTGAGCGCTCGTCCTGCTGGCAGTTAGCGGTCGATCAGGTAATCGCCGGAAACCGGGAGGCACCGATGGCGACAGCGAAGCAGACCAAGGCAGCGCGGCGGAACGTCACCAAGGCACAGGAGGCGGCCAGCTCGAAGAAGACAATCGCGCACATGCCGAAGAAGACCCGGACCGCGCTAGGCCAGCAGGGAGCGGCGGTGGCCCGGCGCAAGCGGGCCGGCGGCGACTCCCCCAAGACTCGGGCCGAGCTCTACGAGATCGCCAAGCAACGTGACCTGCCGGGACGGTCCAAGATGGGCCGGGACGAGCTGGCCAGGAAGCTCGGCTACAAATAAAGCGCGAAGACCGCCGGGCAGCCGGTGCGCTGGCGCCCGCGTCCGCTCCTGGACTGGCGCAGCCTGGAGCTGGCCGGGCTGATAGCGGCGGCGGGCGTGCTGGACGTGGCGGCCGGGACCGGCCTGTCCTACGTGGCCGGCTTCGGCGAGGTGCGGTCGGTGCTGGGCCGCGTGAGCTCGCCCTGGCTGGCCGCGATGGTCGGTGCCCTGTGCGTCTCGTTCACCGGCTACCACGCCGCCTACCGGGGTATCTACCACGCCGGAGACGGTTACCGGCTGCCGCGCGGCAGGCTGCTGGCCGTGGTGATGGCCGGGTTCAGCGGGTTCTCGCCCGCCGTCCGTCGATCAGCACGATGCACGCGCCGCACTGGCCGTGATCGCGGTCCTTCTTCGATCCGGTCAGGCCGAACCGCTCGCGGAGCAGGTCGAGCAGAGACGTCCGCGGATCGACGGTCCGCCGGTGCAGGACGCCGTTGACGTGGATGGTGATCTCGTTCATCCCGGGGTGCTGGTCAGGTAGGTGGCGCTGAAGTCCTCGTCGCCGTGTTCGGCTGCGCCTTGGTGCAGCCGCCGTGCGATCAGGTCCAGCAGCGGCAGGTCCAGCCCGTGCTGGGAGGCCGACTCACGGACCAGGCTGGCGTCCTTGGCCGCCAGGGCGAGACGGAACGACGGGGCGAAGTCGCGGTCCGCGATCGCCTGGCCCTTCATCCGCGGGTCCGGCAGGTCCAGCCCGCCGCCCTCGACGGCCTGGAAGAACAGCGACGGGTCGAGGCCCAGCCCTTCGGCCAGCGCGATCGTCTCGGCGCCGGCCTCGACCACGGCCAGCACCCAGCTGTTGGTGACCAGCTTCAGCTTGGTGCGGCCCCGGCCTCCCCGGCCCGGATGGTCCGGTGCCCGATCGCCTCGAGGACCGCGCGGGTCCGGGGCCGGGCCTCCTCCGGGCCCGACTCCAGGACCACCAGCTGGCCCTGCTCGGTCGGCTGCCTGGTGCCCAGGACCGGCGCGTCCACGAAGCCCACGCCGTAGTTGTTGGCCGGCCCGATGCACCGGCGGGTGGCCTCCTCGCCGATCGTGCTCGTCTGCAGCCAGACGGGGTGGCCGGGATCGTTCCGGCGGGCCATGACCGGCAGGGCGCCGTCGTCGGAGTCCATCGACTGCACGACCGCCTCGGCGCCGGCCAGCATGGTCAGCACGATGGTGGCGCCCTCGGCCGCCTCAGCCGGGGTGTCGGTGATGACGGCGCCGTCCTGGGCGAGGGGTTCGGCCTTGGCGCGGGAGCGGTTCCAGGCCCGGACGGGGAGACCGGCCCGCGCGATGTTCCGGGCCGTCGCGAAGCCTATGGCCCCGCCTGCGCCCAGTACCGCGACGACCTCGGTGGTCTGGCCGTTGGTCATGCCGTTTCCTTCGCGTTCGGTTCCGGTGCTTGCCGCGCCGGGCTACCCGAGGCGATCGCGGCTAACCACTTTCCGTTTTAGCCCCGGGCGGCCCGACCCTGAGCGCGCCCCTTCGGGTGAGGCGACGTTCTCGACTATCTGTGCCGCCAGGACGCTGATCTTGATGTTGGCACGCTGCGATGCTCGGCGTAGCAGGTGAACGCCTGTCAGGTCCGCACCGCTGCTGGGCCATCAAGATGCCCTTGGCCTGCTCGATCACCGGCATGGACTCCATCCTGGCCTGCAACCGGGCGAACGCGGAGTCATGCAGGATCTCCCGCTGCGGGCGGCCATTTCTTTGCTGTTCGATGGTGGCCCGCAACCGTGCCTTGGCGTGTTCAAACCGTCGCATCTGGGCGTCGAACTCCAGCCACGCCGCCTCGAGCCGGGCGGCATCGCACCGCCGGGACTCACCGGCGCCGCGGCGCATAGTAGTGACGCTCGGGGCACCGTCCTCCGTCTGGATGATGCGGGTTGACGCTCGGCCACGCCTACGTCCTCGGGCCACGTTGATCGTCACGGCCGCCCGTTTGCGCCAAGGCCTCGGTCAGTGTGGTGAAGGTCGCGACCACGCGGTCCATGGCGGTGAGGGCGAAAACCCGCAGGACGGGAGGGCTGGGAATGACCAGCAGTACCTCACGGCCCTCGGCTTGGGCCCTGTTGTGCGCGGCGGCCAGGGTGTGAAGCCCGGACGAATCACAGAACCGGGTCTGGGTCATGTCGACCACAAGCCTGCCGTTCCCGTTCGCGGCTGCCTTGAGCAGGGCCGACCGCAGGGCCTCGGCGTTGGCGATATCGATCTCCTCGGGCGCAACCACAACAGGCACGCCCTCGATCATCTCAACCGGAAACATGCCGTCAAGCATCTGCGCACCTCCGGTGGCAGCGCCGCAGCGTCTGCCGCGCATCGCCGGCCAGGGAATTACCAGGGCCGTCATGCCAGTGGCCGGCTAGCGGGCACGCCGCCGGTTGCGAATGACATCGGCGGACAAAGTTCCCGGCCTGGCATGAGCCGCCTGCGGGCTGGCGGCTCATGCCAGGGTGCCCGCCTAGCTAGGCGGTGACAGCCTGCTTGTGGTCGCTGCTGGTGATCTGGATGTTGCGGGGCTTGGCAGCCTCGCGGACCGGGATGGTCAGGGTCAGCACGCCGGCGGCGTAGTCGGCGGCGACGTGGTCGGCGTCCAGGGTCTCGCCGAGGAAGACCTGCCGGGTGAAGGTGCCGTAGGGCCGTTCGGCGACGATCATCTCGGCGCCGTCGGTCTTGACCGGGGCACGCTCGGCACGGATGGTGAGCACGTTCTGCTCGACGGTCAGGTCGACGGAGTCAGCAGAGACGCCGGGCAGGTCCAGGCAGATGTAGAAGTTGTCGCCCTGGCGGTAGGCGTCCATGGGCATCGCGGCGGGCCGGGCGGCGGTGCCGAGCACCTGCTGGGTGAGCCGGTCCAGCTCGCGGAACGGGTCGGTGCGCATGAGCATGATCGGGTGCCTCCTTTACCAGTGTTGGTTGTCAGTCACGCTCACGGCATCTATATAGCATCCCAGGGACTTATCTGACAAGACTCGACTGAGATTTTGTCAGATGGAATACTAATAGAAACCTTTACATGTAGCCGTACCGGGCGGGAGAGAAGGTGACGTCGTGGCTGCTGCGGATCATGGCGGGCCGGTCCCGGATCTGTACCAGCTTCTGGGAGTGCCCCGGCAGGCCTCCCCGGAGGAGATCGCGCAGGCCTGGCGGCGCCGGGCCCGGGTCGAGCATCCTGATTCCCAGCCGCGCGATGCCGCCGCGCCGGGCCGGTTCCGCGCCCTGGCCGAGGCTTACCAGGTGCTCAGCGATCCGGCCCGCCGCGCGGCTTATGATCGCAGCCTCCAGCACGATGAGCCCATCGCCAGGATCGCGGCGGCAACACCGGTTCGGCTGCGGTGGTCGGCCAGTCCCGCCGCGCCCGGCGCTGGTCCTCCGCTGCGGACACCCGGGCCGCCACTGCGGGCCGGCCCGGTCCGCATGGAAGGCGGATACCCGGCACGGCCCGTGGGCGGCTTGGATGAGCAGGAGGCTAGGCTGGCCTTCCTGGCCGAGCTGGCGCTGTGGTACCTGGCCGGGGACCGGGACCGGCCGTGGTGAACCCCGGGTGGGCTGACCTGGACCGGGGGCTGTTCAGCATCTCGGTTGCCGCCGAGCTGGCCGGGCTGCACCCGCAGACGCTGCGGATCTACGAGCGGGAGGGCCTGCTGGACCCGGCGCGCAGCGCGGGCGGGACCCGCCGGTACAGCCGCCGGGACATCGACCGGCTGCAGGAGATCTGCGCGCTGACCGCCGACGGCCTGAACCTGGTCGGCATCCGTCGCGTCCTGGAGCTGCAGGATGAGACCCGGCAACTGCAGGCCGAGGTGGCCCGGCTGCGCGACCTCATCGGCGAGGCCCAGGCGCCAGCGCTGAGGCCCGCAAAACCCGGCGGGCCAGATCCAGAGCCCTAGCCCTAGCCCTGTTCCTGGCTCTCCGCCCGCTCGTCCTGGTCAGCGAGCCGCTGGTACAGGCTGGCGGTCAGGGCGCGCTCGGTGGCCAGATCGTCTTCCAGCGCGAGGATTCGCAGCGCGGCGGCGAGCGTGTGGCCCTGGTCGAACAGCTCTCGGATCCGCGTGGCGAAGATGAGCTGACGGCGGGTGTAGCGGCGGCGCCCGCCCTCCGACCGCTCCGGGGTCACCGCGCCCGCGGCGTCCAGCGCGCGCAGGAACGCCTGCTGCACGCCCAATGCCGCGGCGGCCCGCCCGGTCGTGTAGGCCGGGTAGTCCGGGTCATCCAGGTCGTCGGACCGTCCGGTCATCGCCGTGTTCCTCCCGCGGAAGACGCGCTCATAATCTCTGGAACCACCCTTGACAGTTTCCTGCAGTCCGCGCTATATAAAAAGTGCATCGGTCATTGACCTGGCGACGCTATGACACGTTACCCGGGAGTTTGATCGTCATGGACCTGGCAACCCGCGACGTGGACACGGCCTTCGCGGACCTGATCTGCCACGATCCGCAGTGGCTGGCCGCGGAGTTTGACGAGCTGGTCTCCGCCAACTTCAGCGAGCCCCCCGTACCGCGTCCGCCCGCGCCACCCCGCGTCCCCCCGCGCCATGTCCCCCGGTACTCAGCTCCCGCGCCGCCGCCCGGCCCCAGCCTGGCGGGCGCCCCCTTCCCGGCCACGGGGCCGGGACACCGCCGGCAGCGCTCGCCTCCGCCGCCTCTCCCGGCCGGCCGCCGGGCTGCCGCCCCGAGCCCCTGACCGGCGGCGGCCGCGTGACAGCGATCAGCACCGGGCACCAACCCCGGCGACCTGGAAAGGAGAATGGCCAAGGAAACCCATCCAGCCGAACCTCTGCTACGCGGCAGGGTCCCTTCCGGGGGCCCTGCCGCGCTGGTTCCGCGGAGCCTTCCGAACGGCCGTGGCGCCACGGTCCTTAGCTGTCCGCGCTGGGCGGACAGTCCTGGCGCCCGGTCCACCTGGACACCTCGTTCGTCCGCGAGCTGGGCGGACCGCCGGAACCGTACGAGCGGCTGCTGCACGCCGCGCTCGCCGGCGGCCGCCAGCTCTTCGCCCGGGAGGACAGCGTCGAGAGACCTGGCGCATCGTACAGCCGCTGCTCGGCCACCCGCCCGACGTCCGCCCCTACCCGCGGGAATCATCGGGACCCGACGACGCGGAAACCCGGGTCCGCGGTCACCCCGCTGGCAGCAGCCATGGCTGCCCGCGGACCGCTGAGCCCCCGGACCGCTGAGCCCGAGGGCTGTTACGGCGGGTCGGCGAGGGTGTGAAGCTGGGTATCCGGTTGATAGGTGTAGGCCGCCTCGCGCACGGTCTCGCGGGTTTCGAGTACCGCGCCGAGGGCGCCGCCCAGCGTCGCGATCGAGGTGGCCAGCCAGGCCAGGCTGACCTGG
>Ga0210390_10002543_pt1 | contig 16132 bp, 15 predicted proteins | sample IncBWH11OmetaG_FD_161050 | JGI IMG/M metagenome (GOLD analysis project Ga0210390, IMG submission 161050) | Forest soil microbial communities from Barre Woods Harvard Forest LTER site, Petersham, Massachusetts, United States - Inc-BW-H-11-O ... | reverse complement strand
CCAGTAGCCCGAAAGGCTGATCTCCAAATCATGGAATCAAATCAACCTCTTGCGCAGTTCACAAATGCAAACTTCGGGCTAAAAACGGACTGGTCGCCGCAGGCGGGTACCGAAGTCCGGCTGGATCTCCCTGGCTTGGGGGAACCGGTATTCGCACGAGTGGCGTACAGGCGCGACGGCTTGCTGGCGCTAGCGTTTCGCCAGGATGAGGTGGTGCTGCGGCGGGTGGATGCGGTGCTGGAACAGATCAGCGGGCATGGGGTTATCAGGACGGCGGCGTGATGTCGGGGAGCTGTCTTTGCGGAAGCGCTCAACGAAGCCTTGGCCTGGGGGTTGCCGGTCCTTCTCGCCCCGCATGACCGACATCACGCCGGAGGTTACCCTTCGTAACGCAGGGCTAGGGCGATCTTCACCGATACGCCGCAGTTTAGGCCTGCTTCCTTCCAAGCAGGAGAGGCCATCATGAGCATTTCAAGCGTATCGGGCGCATCGGCAGCGCTTCCCCAGCAATTGCAAAACCAGCTCCAGGCTGCTCAAACGCCGGCCCAGGCAAGCCAGTCCAGCGCGATGGCACAGGCCGATCCGTCACAGCAGGCGGTGCCAGTTCACCATCACCATCACCACCACGACAGCGGCGCCGCTTCGGTTCAGGAATCACCTGCAGACCAGCCGGCCCCTGCGCCGACAACGCCCACCGCGGTCAATACGGTCACCTAATTAACCGGTGCGGAGAAAACGAGCACTTGACGGAAAATCCGTCCGGGCTTGCTCCGTCCGATTCGCCGGCGCCGGGCACGTTCGAGGCTATCTACCAAGCGCTCGACGCAAGCTCCCGGCCGCTGATCGGCCCTGCAGAGCCGCGATTGCTGGTGATCCCGATACGAGATGACAATGGTTCGGTGAGAGGAGGACTTTGGGGCTGGACCAGCTTCCAATGGCTGCATGTGCAACTGCTGTTCGTCCCTGAGCCGCTCCGCGGTCAGGGCATCGGCGCGGCGTTGATGGGATCGGCAGAGGCGGAGGCACGCAAGCGCGGTTGCCGCGGTGTCCTTGTCGATGCCTTCAGCTTCCAGGCACCTCGGTTCTACGAGACGATCGGCTTCACCCTGTTCGGCGTGCTGCAAGATTTCCCCCCGGGGTACAACCGGCACTACTTCTTCAAGCGCATCGATGCTGCATGAGCGCCGGCGCTCACATCCGCCGATTGTTGTCATGTGCCCGACGCCTCGCGGCAAGGGGCAATGATGCTGCGGCGAAGCGGGCGTATGTCGATGTGCTACGTCTGGATTCCAAGCATTTTGACGCACTCAATGAGCTTGGTGCGCTCGCCAAGGCCAGCGGCCACCGGTCCGCTGCGCGCAGTGTTTATGTCCGGGCGGTGCAACTCCATCCCGGCAATCCGATCGGCCACGTCAATCTCGCCAATCTGCTGCTCGAAGACGGTGACGCCTCCGGCGCACGGCCGCATTATGAGGCAGCGCTCGGCATCGATGCCGACCTTCCTGAAGCGCATCAGGGCCTGGCACTGGTTCTGACCGAGCTCGCCGATGAAACGGCGGAAGCGCATTGGCAGAAGGGCTTTGCCGGCCATGCGATTGTCAGGAAGCCTTATCGGGGTACCGGGTTCGGCGTACCTCTTCTGCTGCTGGTGGCGGCGCGCGGCGGCAACATCCCGACGCAGCACTGGATCGATGATCGTCATTTTAACATCACCGCGATCCATGCCGACTTTTATGATCCCAGTCAGCCCCTTCCACCGCATGCCCTTGTCGTCAACGCAATCGGCGACGCCGATCTTTGCGCAATAGCGTTGGCACGCGCCGACGAGTTGCTTGCGCGCAGTGCGGCTCCTGTGATCAATCCGCCTGGGCTGGTGCGGGCAACAAGCCGTGCCGACAATGCCCGACGCCTTGCCCAGGTGCCCGGCGTGATCGCACCACGGACCAGGGCAGTGCCGCGCGCGACAATCTTGGCGGCCGATGGGTTGAGCTTCCCGCTGCTGTTGCGTGTACCCGGCTTTCATACTGGTCGGCATTTCCGCTACGTGGAGAACCGGGATGCTTTGAGGCAGGCGGCCGACGCCCTGCCAGGCGAACAGGTGCTCGCCATCGAGTATCTCGATGCGCGCGGGCCGGACGGGATGTCGCGCAAATACCGGGTGATGTTCATCGACGGCGCTCTCTACCCGTTGCATCTGGCGATCTCGGCTGATTGGAAGGTGCACTACTTCACCGCCGCGATGGCGACAAATGCCGCGCACCGCGACGAGGAGCGTCGCTTCCTGGACGATATGCCCGCCATACTCGGCGAACGCGCGATGGCGGCGCTCGCCGGGACCGGCGCGGCACTTGGCCTGGATTACGGCGGCGTCGATTTCGCGCTCGCGCCCGATGGGTCGGTGCTGCTGTTCGAAGCCAACGCGACGATGGTGATCAATCCGCCCGAGCCGGATCCGATCTGGAACTACCGGCGTCGCGCGATCAGCGACGTGCTGCGCGCCGCAAAGGAAATGCTGTTGCGCCGCGCAGACATGTCGCTGGTTACCTGCGGCGTCAGCTGTTAGGGCCGCGTTCCATCGACACCGGCTGCCAGCGGCGAAGCTTGGTGTTCTGCAGCACCGCAGGATTGACGCAGCTCATCGGCCACTTGCCTTCCAACACCAGCGCCAGTTCGCGCCCGACATGCCGCTTGCGCGCAGGGTCGAAACGGGCGGAGGCAGACGCGGTATGTGCGCTCAGAATGACGTTGTCCATCTTGAGCAGCGGGTTGTTGTCGCCTGGCGGTTCAATCTCCAGCACGTCGAGGCCGGCGTAGGCGATCCATTTCTCCTCCAGCGCCTTGATCAGGGCAACTTCCTGCACCGTCGGCCCACGGCCGGTGTTGATGAAGATCGCGGTCTTCTTCATCAGCCGGAAGTGCTTCTCGCCGAGCATGCCCTCGACCTCGGGCCGTGCCGGTGCATGCATGGAGACGAAGTCGGACTGCGACAGCACTTCTTCCAGCGTGCTCGGGATCACGCCGTGTTCCACCATGACCAGTTCTTCGATGAACGGGTCGTAGGCGAGGATGCGCAGACCGAACGGCTTGGCTCGCTTGGCGACCGCGCGCGCAACATGGCCGAACGAGACCAGGCCGAGCGTCTGGCCCATCAGGCGGGGAATGTTCAGCAGCGCGGGGCGCCCTTCGCGCCACTTGCCCTCGCGCACCATGCGATCCTGTTCGATTGTGCGGCGAAAGCTGGACAGCAGCATCATCATCGCGTGGTCGGCGACTTCCTCGATGAACGTGTCCGGACAGTTGGTCACCGGTATGCCGCGCGCGGTGGCCGCCTTCACGTCAACGCTGTCCACGCCGACGCTGCCCAGGATGATGCCACGACACTTCTCCGGCAGGCCGTCGATGATCTTTTTGGTGAACCGAATGCCCTTCGCATAGATGGCATCTGCATCCTGGCAGAATTTGATGAAGCCGTCCTCGTCGGTCGGGCCTTCGACGATCTCGGCGTCGAGGCCTTCCAGCGGTTCCATCTCCAGATCGTAGCCACCGCCGGCAACGGTGAAGCTTGCGCCCGCGGGTGTGGCGATCTTGTATTTAGGCAATTGCTGTCTCCTTTCATTCGTCATGGCCGGCCTCGTGCCGGCCATCCACGTCTTCGATCGGGCTCGCAAGTCGTGGATGGCCGGCCAGGCCCGGCCATGACGACGGGGAGCGGTTCAGTTCTTCGGCGGACGCGCGCGCACCGCCTTCTCGTTCACGTCAACGCCCCAGCCGGGGCCTTTCGGCAGGACGAACTCACCATTCTCGATCGTCGGTACCGTGACATAGAACTCGTCGCGCCAGGGAGCGCTGTCGATGTCGATCTCCATCACGCGGAAATTCGGTGCGATCGCGCTGAACGTGGCGCTGATCGCGCTGCACAGGTGGCCGTAGAAGTTGTGAGGCGCGACGTTGATCTCGTAGACGTCGGCCATCGAGGCGATCTTCAGCGACTCGTTTAGCCCGTTCCAGATCACGTCGACGATCGCGACGTCGGTCGCGTAGTTGTCGAAGAACGGCTTGAACTCGCGGCGGCCATGCAGCGTTTCGCATGATGCGATCGGGCAGTGTGCACCACGTTTGATCTCGGCGAGCGCCGGCGCATCGTGCGTGTCGATCTCCAGCCATGTAAGATTGAATGGTGCGACCGTCTCAGCGATGCGCTTGAAGCCCTCGGTCTTGAAGTTGAAGTTGATGTCGAGATGGATGCCCATCTCCGGTCCCACCGCATTGCGAATGGCGGATAGCTGATCGGACACGGTGCGCAGCAGCCGGTTGTCCCAGTTCAGTTCCGGCCAGCCCGGCGTGCGGCCGAACCCCGGCGTGTAGGACGTGGTCTTGCCGCCCTCGATCGGGATTATGTTGGTCTTCAGCGCGCGAAAGCCCGCCCGCTTCACCTCCTCGGCGTGGCGCGCCAGATCGTCATAGCTGTTCAGCGCCGGTACGCCCATCAGCGCGGCGCTGCGCACGCGGTAGGTGGCGAAATGCGACCAGTAGACTGGGATGCGGTCGCGGATCGGCCCGCCGAACAGGGCGTAGACCGGCACGCCATAGGCCTTGCCGGTCACATCCAGTAGCGCATTCTCGATCGCTGCGATCGCCTGCTGGTTGATGCCGCCGCGCGACTGACGCGTGAGCACGTGCAGGTGCTGAGTGATCTGCTCGTAACGGCGGGGGTCGCGGCCGATCAGCACGGGCGAAATCCCGCGGATCACATCGGATAGTCCAATCGAGCCGAAGCTCTCGTTGAACTCCGACCAGCCGATGATGCCATCGTCGGTGGAGACCTTGAGGAAGGAGAACATGCGCCAGCCCGCATCGGCCTGAAATGTTTCAACCCGTTCGATCTTCATGTTTCCTCCTGGGCCCTGGCGGGGCTTTTCAAGCACGGCGGTGCCTGAGCGGCAAGGCGCGGCGACCGGTCAGAGCGGCTCGCGCAGGAACCGATCCACCAGACGGTCGGCGCGGCTGCGTTCGGCGCGCTGCTGTGCATGCAGCAGATTGCGCGACGCCGAGCCAAGGTAGAAGCGCTCGTACTGCTCGTTGCGGCTGGCCAGAGCGGTACCGGCGAAATCCCATGCGAGGCGGAAGATGCGTGCCCGCTGTTCGGCACTCACGCCACCTGTGCCGGCGACGAATTCGTCCAGCAGTGGTCGCAGTATGGGATCGGCGAATTGCGCGGCGGTCGGCGTGGTCAGCAGGTTGTGCGCGCCGAGTTCGCGGATGATCTCGTGCACGCGCGGAAACCAGCGGGGCAGGCTGGTGCGCAATGCAATCAGCGGTCTCACGTCGGGAAACCAGACGCCGTTGCCGTACTCGTAGGAATCCACCTCGGACGCGCGGATGGCGGAGCGTGTGAACTCGGCGAAGGTCCATATCTCGCCCAGCATCTGCTGTGCCTGAGGCAGCGAGGCATTGATCGTCTCGGCCATCCGCGTGGCGATGCCCCAAGCGAATGTCAGCTTGGTCTCGGCCCGGATCATCGCCTGCTGCATGATGTTGGGCCACCAGCTCGAACGCAGGATGCTGTTGTAGACGGCGAGATTGCCGTCGATGAACAGGCGCTCACGCGGGATCTCGACATTGTCGAAGATGACGAACGCATCCTGCTCGTCGAACCGGCTGGAAAACGGGTGATCGAACAACGTGCCAGGCACGGTCACGCTGTCGCGGCACAGGAACTTGAGGCCCGGCGTCGCCATCGGGATGGCGAAGCTCAGGGCGTGCGCGGGGTTCGCATCGGGCATCGGCGCCGCGGGGTAAACCGCGATCTCATCAGCAAACGGCGCGAGGGTTGCCAGTACGCGGACGCCGCGCACGACAATGCCATGCGCGGTGTCGGCCACCTTGTGCAGAGCCACGCGGTTCAGCGCCAGCGGCGTCGCACCCTGCGCACGATCCACGGTGGGATGGATGATCGCGTGCGTGAGTGACAGGTCGGCGCGCGCCATGTGCTTCTGGTAGCGCACCAGGTTCGCCGCACCTTCGTCGTTGCCGTTGATCGACCACTCGTCGTTGCGGCCAGCGAAGCCAGCATAGGTCACGTTGACGTAGTCCGGCGTGCGCCCCATCAGGCCCACCGAGTATTCGGCAATGGCCTGGAGGCAGGCATGGCGACGCTCGAGGTCCGCGCGCGAGCGCGGGATCATGTGGCTGATGTTGATCGGCTCGCCGGTCTCCGGATCCGGCATCAGGCAGTCATCGGCGCGCTCGTGCTGGAGATCGAACACCGCGGCGATCGCGTGCGCGGCCCCCGACAAAGCGGGGTGCGACGCCGGGTCGGTCACACGCTCGCCGCCGAGCCAGACCTCACGCTGATCCCGCAGACCGCGGAGGAACTGCTCGCCCGTGCGTGCCGGCACCCGTTACTCCTTCACCGCTCCTGTCATCGACGAAACATAGTACTCGACGAAGAAGGAGTAAATCAGCGCGACTGGTACCGAGCCCAACAGTGAGCCCGCCATCAGCGATCCCCACTGATAGACATCGCCCGTCACCAGTTCGGTGAGGATCGCTACCGGCACGGTCTTTTTGTCGGTCGACTGGATGAAGGCCAGCGCGTAGATGAATTCGTTCCACGACAGCGTGAAGGCGAAGATACCGGCGGAAATCAGCCCCGGTACCGCAAGCGGCAGGGTGATGCGGCGCAGGATCTGAAGCCGCGACGCGCCGTCGATCAGCGCGCATTCCTCCAACTCGTAGGGGATCGACTTGAAGTAGCCGATCAGCAGCCAGGTGCAGAACGGCACCAGGAATGTCGGGTAGGTCAGGATCAGCGCCACCGGGTTGTCGAACAGCCCGAACTGGTAGACCAGCGTGGCGAGCGGGATGAACAGGATCGACGGCGGGACCAGATAGGCCAGATAGATCCCCAGTCCCACATGCTGCGCGCCCTTGAAGCGCAGGCGCTCGATGGCATAGGCGGCCAGCACGCTGGAGAACACCGACAGAAAGGTGGAGGCGACCGCGATCCCCATCGTGATCATCAGCCAGCGGGGATAGTTGGTCTCGAACAGCAGCACTTCGATGTTGTGGAGGGTCGGCGAATGGATCCAGAACGGGTTGTACTTCGTATAGTCGTACATTTCGTAGTCTGGTTTGAACGCGGTGATCGCCATCCAGTAGAACGGAAACAGCAGCACGATGACGAAGAGGGACAATGGGATGTAGACCGTTATCGTCATGCGCAGCCTGGAATCCCAGGACAGGCGCTCGGGCACGTCGACCAGCCTTGGCCCCGCCGCCTCCAGCTCGGCGGCGACCTCCGAAATCTCCTCGTCGACGCGAGCGGCGGCGTCAGTCATTCGCTTCACCCTGCTGCCACTTGCGGCGGCCGACGCCGAAGAAGCACAGCAGTGTCGCGCCGATCAGGAACGGGATCATCGACACGGCGATCGCCGCGCCCTCACCCAACTGCGCGCCGGGGATCGCCCGCTGGAAGGCCAGAGTGCCCATCAGGTGGGTGGTGTTGAACGGGCCGCCACGCGTGATCGCGTAGACCAACTGGAAGTCGGAGAAGGTGAACAGCACCGACAGCGTCAACGCCACCGCCAGGATCGGCATCAGCAGCGGCACCGTGATGCGGCGGAACTTTTGCCAGCCGCTCGCACCGTCCAGCAGGGCCGCCTCGTACAGCGACGGCGAGATGGTCTGCAATCCAGCCAGCAGCGTGATCGCGACGAACGGAATGCCGCGCCAGATATTGGCGACGATGAGCGACCAGCGCGCCGGCCATGGCGTACCGAGGAAGTTGATGTAGGTGCTGCGCAGGTGCAGCACGTCGACGACTATGTAGGAGATGATCGAGAACTGCGGCGAATAGATCCACCACCAGGCGATCGCCGACAGCACGGTGGGCACAATCCACGGCAACAGCACGATCGCGCGGATGAACGCCTTCCACGGGATGTGGTGGTTCAGCAGCATTGCCAGCCACAGGCCGAGGGCGAACTTCCCGGCGGTTGCCACCACGGTGTAAAAGATCGTGTTGGTCACCGACATCCAGAACACCGGGTCGTCCATCAGGTCTCTGAAGTTGTCCAGCCCGATGAACTGGCCAGGTTGGCCGATCGTCGTGTCGGTGAGGGACAGCCAGATGCCGAGGCCCAGCGGGTAGGTCAGGAACACCACCAACAGGCCGATCGTCGGCAGCATGCACAGGAAGACCAGGAATGGCTTGTAATCGAACATTCGCGTCACCCAGCCGTCGGGCTGGCGAGTGAATCTCAGACGTTGCAGTCCGACTTCGGCTGTTGTCGCGTCCATATCGCCTCCGCGGGCTTGCGTTCCCGCCCCTGGCCGATGCGTTGCGTGTCAGGTCCTGTAGTAGCGCTCGGCCGCTTTCGCCGCCTGCTTCGCCGCCGATTCCGGTGTGGCGTTGCCAGTGACCACCGAGGCGAACATGTCAACGACCGTGTAATTGGCGATCACCGCTGCCGACGCCGCACTGATCGGGCCCTTGTAGCCGTCGTAGTACGGCGAATCCAATGCCGACGCAAAGGGGAGCAGCTTCGGATCCGCAGTCCAGAACTTCATGTGGCTGTAGGCCTTCAACGACTGGCACCAATAGCCGAGGCAGTTCGACAGCCACGGGCCATACTGGTCCGCCTCCATCATGAAGCGCAGATACTCCTTCGCCGCGTTCGGATACTTGCTGTGCTTGAAAACCATGGCGTTCATCGGCGCGGCTGACTCCACCCTGCGCTTCGACAGCCCGTAAGGCGTATCCTGGTGGTAGGTATCGGCGGCCATCGCCTGCAGCGTCGGATCGGGCGACTTCAGCAGCACGTAGTAGATCGACACGCCGTTGAACGTCATGCCGATCTTGCCTGCCGCATAGGCCTGGTTGTTGCCGGCGTCGTTCCAGGTCAGCGTGCCGGGCGCCATCGTCTTCTGCAGTTCGGTGGCATATTTCAGTGCGGCGATCGTCTCCTTCGAGTCGAGCGCGATCTTGCCGTTCTCATCCACCACATAGGCGTTGTGCGACCACAGCAGCCATTCCGAATAGCCGTTGGCATCGCCGAGAGCGTGGCCAAGCGACATGCCGAACGGATGACCGTTTTTTTGCAGCTTCTGGCAGCATTCCAAGAAGCCCTGATGATCGTTCGGCACCTTGTCGTAGCCTGCCTCATTCAACCACGACTTGCGATAGACGGTTGGTCCGGTGCCCCCGCCGATCGGAATGCCGATCCATTCATTGGTCTTCCACTTCTTGCCGTAGAGCAGCGCCAGATCGTACCAGCCGCCGTACTTGGCGCCGAGGTATTCGGCGAGATCGGACAGATCGAGTAGCTTCGAGTAGTAGATGTGCGGATCGGCGCCGAAGCTGGCCACGATATCTGCGCCGGCGCCGGTGTTGGCGATCACGGCGAGCTGCGGCCGCAGATCCTCCCAGCTCACGAAGTCCACCTTCACGTCGATACCCGTGGTGTCGATGAACTTCTTGGTGTTGGACTTCCAGTAAACCTCGTCTGGGTCAATGAATTTGGCCGGTCGTAGCACGTGCAGCGAGGCGCCCTTCTCGATCTTGAATTCGGGGGCCTTCACATCCGCGGTGGGAACGTCGTCGACGGCCGCCCTCGCTCCGATGATCGGAATCGATGCCGCCCCAAGCGCGGCCGCGCCGAGAGCCAGTGAATCACGCCGCGAAATCGTCATGGGATGGTTTCCTCCATAGTTGGCCGCTCTTGCGCCCTGCCCGAACCACCGTGTTCAGCCGGTCAGACGCTGGCCGGTGCCAGCGTCAAATAGATGCACCAGCGACGGCTCCGGCGTGATGTGGATCGTCTCGCCCGGCTTGGCCGATACGCGTTCGCGAAAGGCACAGAGCACCGAGGTGCCAGCGAACTCCGCCAGCACCTGGGTCTCTGAGCCGGTCGGCTCAACCACATGAACCTTCGCCGGCACGCCGCTGGGATCGAGCTGGAAATGCTCGGGGCGCACGCCGTAGACAGCGGGCCGGCCATCCGAGCCTCTGGGTCCCGCAGGCAGCGGCAATGCCGCGCCGCCTTCGGGAAGGAAGGCGCCGTTCGCGACCTTGCCCTTGAGGAAGTTCATCGCAGGCGAGCCGATGAAGCCAGCGACGAACAGGTTGTTCGGCCGATCGTACAGCTCGAGCGGCGCGCCGATCTGCTCGACGTCTCCCCCGTTCATCACCACGATCTTGTCGGCCATCGTCATGGCCTCGATCTGGTCATGCGTCACATAGACCGTGGTGGTAGTGAGCCGCTGGTGCAGTTCCTTGATCTCGGCGCGCATCGCGACGCGCAGCTTGGCGTCGAGGTTGGACAGCGGTTCGTCGAACAGGAACACCTGCGGATCGCGCACGATGGCGCGGCCCATCGCCACGCGCTGGCGCTGCCCGCCGGAAAGCTGGCGCGGATAGCGATTGAGATACGGGGACAACCCAAGAATCTGCGCGGCGCGCTGGACCTGCTGATCGATCGTCGCCTTCGCCACCTTCGCAAGCGACAGCGAGAACGCCATGTTGTCGCGCACCGTCATGTGCGGATAGAGCGCGTAGTTCTGGAACACCATGGCGATGTCGCGCTCCTTCGGCGCGACGTTGTTTACCACGCGCCCGCCGATGGCAATCTCGCCGCCGGTGATGTTCTCCAGGCCCGCGATCATCCTTAGCAGAGTGGATTTGCCGCAGCCCGACGGTCCGACCAAAATGACGAACTCACCGTCATCGATCTCGACGCTGACGCCATGCAGCACTTCGGTGGAGCCGAAAGCTTTCCGCACGTTGCGGATGGAAACGCTGGCCATGGTTTTGTTGGAGTTCCCTCCTCATCGTCATAGCGCTTGACCCGGGGATCAGACCGGCCATGACGGGCGACGAGTGGCGGCCCTTCGGCCGCCACAAGCATCTAGAACTTCGAAACCCGCGTCTCCTTCGCGGTGATGAACTCCAGCAACGCCGGCTTGCCGGCCTTGGTCTGCTCGATTCCGCGCTGGATCGCTGCCTTGATCTGGTTCGGATCCGTCACGCGCTCGCCATAGCCGCCGAACGCTTTCGCCATGTCGGCGTAGTTGCCGGAGATGTCAGTCGAACGGTACTTCTCGGTCGACACCGGCATCACCTTCAGCTCGATCGCCATGGAGAAATTGTTCATCAGGCAGGACAGGATGGGGATGCGCTCGCGCACCGCGGTTTCAAAGTCCATGCCGGTGAAGCCAATGGCGGCATCGCCCCAGAAGTTGATGCAGGTCTTGTTCGGATGCACCAGCTTGGCACCCATCGCGAGGCCAAGACCCATGCCGAGCTGCGTGGTCTTGCCCCAGCCGATGTAGGACATCGGCTCCGTGGAGACCCAGAACGGCGAGATCTGGTCGCGCGGGCTACCGGCATCATGGGTGATGATGGTGTTCTTCGGATCGGTCCCGGCCATCAACTCCCAGATCACGCGATATGGGCTGATCGGCGCCTCGTTCGAATTGAGCAGCGGCTTCCACTGCGCCATCCACTCTTCGCGCACCTCGGTGATTTCCTTCACCACGGCACTCGGGTCGCGGTTAGACTTGATGCTCTGCTTCAGCTCGCCGATCAGTGCATCGAGTGTCAGTGCCGCGTCACCGACGAGGCCGACCGTGCTGACCACGTCCTTGTTCAGATGGTTCGGATCAAGCGTGGCATGGATGATCTTTTTGCCCTTGGGGAACTTGATGCCGAAGTTGGTCTCGGTGAACGAGCAGCCAATGCCAATGATCAGATCGGCATTGGCGATGAAGTGGTGCACCGGCTTTGGCACCGCATTGCCGCCCGAGCCAAGTGACAGCGGATGGTTCTCGGGGAATGAGCTTTTGCCGCCAAGGCTGGTGGTGACCGGCGCGCCGAGCAGTTCCGCGAATGCGCGAAGCTGTGGCCACGCTTCCGCCCACTGCACGCCAGTGCCGGCGTAGATGACCGGACGCTTGGCTGCGAGGATCGCCGCCGCGGCCTTGCGAACGTCGGCCGGGTCCGGCGCGTAGCGCGCATGGGTAACGGGCGTGTAGTCGAGATCGCCGATTTCCTCATTCCAGATGTCGGTGGGGATTTCGACGATTGCCGGGCCGCTGCGTCCGTTGCGCAGGTTGCTGAACGCACGGCGCAGCGCGTTGGCGATCTCGCCCGGCACGATCACATGCTCGGAGATCTTTGCCACCCCACGCATCTCGCGCGAGGCGCTGAAGTTCGGATCGACGCCGGCGATGCGCCGCGGATAGCCCTGTGGAATCACCAGGAGCGGGACCGACTCGCTGTATGATTGTGCGACGCCGCCGTAAGCGTTCTCGCTGCCGGGGCCGTGCTGCATACAGAAGGCGCCGATCTTCCTGCCTGATGTGACGCGCGAGATCGCGTCGGCCATGTGGATGCCGATGCGCTCCTGTCGCACGATGATCGGCCGGATTTCGGCGGCGGCCGCGTACTCCAGCAGATGGTTGACGGGATAGCCGCAGAGAATCTCGATCCCCTCGCGCTTCATGATTTCGGCAACAGCTTCGCCAACCTTCATCGCTTGCGTTCCCTCTGTATTGGGGTGGTGGCGATGAAACTAGGACCCACGCCGCGCGGTGGCAACGGGCGGCGCGGTACGCGTCACTCAGCCACGGTCGCGTCGATCCTGGCGATCAGGTCGGGCGGCAACGGTCCCGCCTCCGCTGCGGCGACACACTCTGCCAGCTCCTCGCGGTTCTTCACCCCGAGCACCAGAGTGTCGATCTCGAGTGACAGCGCGTAACGGTGGGCGATGACCGCGGGGTTTTCGCCAAGCCCGGCGCAGAGCTGGCGGAAGCCGGCGGCACGCGCGAAATCGCGCGCCTCGGGGTGATCGTCCGGCAAAGGCCGATCGATCGCGGCAGTGAGTGCGCCGGCCTGCACCGCGCGGATGCCCATGACGCCGACACCGTTGGCGTGCGCCGCCGCCATGATCGCGCGGGGCTTCGCGCGCCCATTGAAAAACCTCAGCCCGCCAGGCGAATCCAGCAGGTTGGCGATGCACTGAACGGCGGCGGGTGCAGGACGTTCGCCGAGCAGCCGGATGATGGTGTCGGGGTGCCCGATCCCAGTGAGCCCCCAGGCACCGATCAGGCCCTCGGCCATGAGCTTCTCGAACACCGGTCGCACATGAGCGACGAAGACTGGATAGGGGGTCATACGACGGCCGGCGTCGCCCCATCCCGCCGCATACGTCTCATCCGGCACCACATTGGAGTGCAGGAAGAACACATCGAGCCGTGACAGGCGAAGTCGTCGCAGGCTTGCCTCGATCGATCGGCGCAGGGTCGGCTCGATCTCGCTGGGCGGCGGGTTGCCGAGATTGCACTTGCTGGTGACGCGGATGCCGTCGGGCAGACGACCGTCAAAGGCGTCGCCGACGACTTCCTCGGCCTTGCCGTCACCATAACGGGGAGCGAGGTCAAACAGGGTAATCCCTGCCGCGACCGCAGCGTGGACTGTGGCGACGCACTCTTTGAACGTGGTCGGTCCCCACAGCATCCCGAGGCCGCCTCCGCCGAGTGTCAGAGTGGACACGGAGGCCAGAGGGCCGAAGGGGTGCTGCTGCATGCCTGGACTCCTATTGGCTGGATGGCAAGCTCTGGTCCGGCGAGCAGCCAAGGGCAAGCACTCAGTAGGTTGTGCTGAACAAATCTGGATAATCGGTTTGACAATCTTCACTTGATTGAGCGCAAATTTGGAGACATCGGGTCGGGTTGGCCGATGCGGGAAAGGCGGGAGGCACGTTGACTTCGGCCAAGCACGCGCTATAAGCCGCGCTCTCTTGGCTGCCGGGGTTCCTGGCGGCCCGCATGGTTCTGGGAAGTCGTGTGATGTTCGCAGTGGTCCGCACCGGCGGGAAGCAATATCGGGTGACGCCGAACGCGGTGCTGAAGGTGGAGAAGCTGGAGGCGGAACCCGGCGCCACCGTCACCTTCACCGATGTGCTGGCGGTGGGCGTGGACGGAGGCGTGACGCTCGGTGCTCCCACAGTGGCTGGCGCGTCGGTGACTGCCACGGTCATCGCTCAGGACCGGCTGGACAAGGTCATCATCTTCAAGAAGCGGCGCCGGCAGAACAGCCGGCGCCGTAACGGTCATCGCCAGCATGTAACCGTGCTGCGCGTCGCCGGATTTGCACAGGATGGGCGGCCGTTGGCCGTCGAGGCTACGGCTGAGAGGCAACCACCGGAACCCGAACCGGCCGAGCCCGGTCCGGCCGCAATTGATGCGGCGGAATCCCTGGCGGTTGTTTCCGGCGAGAATCCAGAGAACGTGGCCCCGGAGGCCGATCCCGGGATGGCTCCGCAGGAGTAATCGCGCATGGCACACAAAAAGGCAGGTGGCTCGTCGCGCAACGGTCGTGATACCGCTGGCCGGCGCCTCGGCATCAAGAAATACGGTGGTGAGGCGGTGATCGCCGGCAACATCATCCTCCGCCAGCGCGGCACCAAGTGGAAGCCGGGCAGCAATGTTGGCCTCGGGCGCGACCACACGATCTTCGCGTTGATCGACGGCAAGGTAGAGTTCAGGCGCCGGTCGGATGATCGTGTGCACGTCTCTGTCGCACCGCTGCCGGCTGCCGCCGAGTAAGGCGTCGGTCCCTTTTGCTTGTCAGACGGGGGTCGGCGCCAGCCGGCCCCCGTTTTCGTTGGATGGAGCGGATGAAGTTTCTCGACGAGGCCAAGGTCCATCTGCGGTCCGGTAATGGAGGCGACGGAGTGGTCGCGTTCCGCAGGGAGAAGTTCATCGAGTTTGGCGGTCCGGATGGCGGCGACGGTGGCAAGGGTGGCGACATCGCCTTCGAGGCGGTGGAGAACCTGAACACGCTGATCGACTTTCGCTACACGCAGCATTTCCGCGCGAAGAAGGGCGGCAACGGCGCCGGGTCTGACAAGACCGGGGCGGGTGCGCCGAACGTGGTGATCAAGGTGCCGGTGGGCACGCAGATACTGGCCGAGGACCGCGCGACGCTGCTGGCGGATCTGGACGTGCCTGGCCGGCGCGTGGTGCTGCTGCGTGGCGGCGATGGCGGGTTCGGCAACGCGCACTTCAAGTCGTCGACCAACCGGGCGCCACGCCGTGCCGACAAAGGTTGGCCAGGCGAGGAGCGCTCGGTGTGGCTGCGGCTGAAGCTGATCGCCGATGCCGGGTTGGTGGGACTGCCGAACGCTGGGAAGTCCACTTTTCTTGCGGCGGTATCGGCGGCGCGCCCGAAGATCGCGGACTATCCGTTCACTACGCTGCATCCCCAGTTGGGCGTGGTGCGGCTGTCGGTCACGGAGGAGTTCGTGCTCGCGGACATCCCTGGTTTGATCGAGGGTGCGCATGATGGGGCGGGCCTGGGGGTGCGATTCCTCGGGCATGTCGAACGGTGCGCGGTGCTGCTGCACCTGGTCGATGGCGCGGCCGGCGACGTGGTGCGCGCGTGGCGTACCGTGCGTGAGGAACTGGCGGCCTATGGCGGCGGCTTGGCGGACAAGCCGGAGTTGATCGGGGTGAACAAGCTCGACGCGATGACCCCGCGCGAGGCGGCGTCGCGTCGATCGGCGCTGGCGAAGGCGTCCGGCCGGCGGGTGATGCTGCTGTCCGGCGTCACCGGCGAAGGCGTACCGGAGGTGCTGCGCGCGCTGCAGGAGACGATCCGCGCGGCCAGGCGGGAGAAGGCGGCGTGAGAGGCGGGCTACCAGTTCTCCCCCTCCCCTCGCGGGAGGGGGACCGGGAGAAGGGGTGGATAAGCTGCTTGCTCCCAGCCGCCCCCTCCCCCCAACCCCCTCCCGCAAGGGGAGGGGGAGAACTGGGTTGATTGGCATGGTCCCCTCGCTCGCCTCTGCGCAGCGGCTGGTGGTGAAGATCGGCAGCGCCCTGGTGGTGAACTCCGACGAAGCCGCCCCCCGCACCACTTGGCTCGATGGTGTGGCCGCCGACATCGCGTTGCTGCGGGCGCGCGGCGTCGACGTGATCGTTGTCTCCTCCGGTGCGATCGCCCTGGCGCGACGTTCGCTCGGCCTGCAGCAGCGCCGCCTCCGGCTGGAGGAACAGCAGGCCGCGGCCGCGGTCGGCCAGATTCGCCTGGCGCAGGCCTGGAGTGAGGCACTCTCCGCCAAGGACCTCACTG
>Ga0210390_10002542_pt1 | contig 16138 bp, 8 predicted proteins | sample IncBWH11OmetaG_FD_161050 | JGI IMG/M metagenome (GOLD analysis project Ga0210390, IMG submission 161050) | Forest soil microbial communities from Barre Woods Harvard Forest LTER site, Petersham, Massachusetts, United States - Inc-BW-H-11-O ... | reverse complement strand
GGTCCTTGGCAAGGATCGCGGCACTTCAGCTGAAGGAGCTTCAACTGGCAGTGGCAGCCATAACCCCAGTGATCCCCAGAATCCTCCCACCGGTGCGAACGGAACCGTTGCTGGAGTAAACGGTGGTGGTGGTTTGTTCAGTGCAGGTAGTTCGGTCGGTGCTGGTAGCTCGGTCGCTTCCGGCCACTCTGGATCTGGTTCTGGCGGTGTTGCTGCGGAACCTTCGCAGACGGGCAACGGCACGGAAAATGCGCCAGCCGCCACCGCAGTAGTCACGGTCATTCCGGCGAACGTCTCTCGTTCCTACGGCGTGCCAAACCCGAACTTCACGGCGACTTACTCCGTCGATGGGGGAGCCGGCGTGACAGGAATCCCCGGGGTGAGCGGAAGCCCGAGCTGCTCAACCTCTGCAACTACGAGCTCAGATGCCGGCACGTATCAAATCACCTGCTCACAAGGCACTCTCAGCGGCTCGGGCTATACGTTCGAGTACGCGCCGGGAGTCCTGACCATAAACGCCGCCGCGGCAACGCTCGTAACATCTACGGCCTCCTTTCAACAAAACGGTTATGCGAACCCGGTGCCCGTTACGTTCACAGCGACGCTTACTTCGAGCGTCACCAAGCAGCCTTTGGCCGGATTTGCCATCAATTTTGTAAATGCGTCTACTGGCACGGCGCTCTGCGGAGGAACAACGAATGCTTCCGGAGTTGTAACAGCCACTTGTTCAGTGCCTGCCAGTGACCCGGGGAACGGATTTTGGGGCCCGCCAGTCGGATCGTTTGTCGCCAGTCTGTCAGCAACGACTGACTATCAGGCGACAAACTCAAGTGCGGCTTCGTTCTAGCGCGTCTCTGCGGACAACAGGTAGGTCCAGCCGTAGCTGCTCGTCGTCACAGTCGCTGCTCCTCTTCAGCCCCGCTGCGGGCTAGAGCGAATCCGGTTCAAGGTTGACTTACAGTCAGATCGACCTATACTAGGATTTAGTCAGCATGGCCTTGTCGCACCGTTGGAACATCTTGCAGGAAGTGACCTGGAATGAACGTTGATTGCCCGTCTATCGGCAACCCAGAGGTTGAGTTGACTCAATGTCTTGAGGAACTCAAGGTCATGCTCGTTAGCACTGGCGTCGTATCACCTGCATCTCCGCTTGAACTCCGTCAGACATCGAGCGACGGGCACCGTCCAACACTCGTAGTGGCCGGAGAAAGCAAGCGGGGAAAGAGCGCATTTGTCAACGCCCTGCTCCGCATCCCGCAGTTAGCTCCGTCGGGCCCGAATGAGATAACGAACGTGTACACGATCTTTTCCTTCGACACAGCGAGCGACGTGAACGTGGTGTTTCAAGATGACTTCATGCCAATCACTGTTCCTCTGCCTCAACTCCGCGACTGGGTGACTGAGAGACACAACCCACAAAATGACAAACGGGTGGCGTACGTCCACGCAAAGGTCAATGCGCCGTTACTCGAGGAGTTCGCGGTCATCGATACTCCGGGAACAGGCAGTCCGTCCGCAGCGCATGGAGCAATGACCATCGCAGCCCTTGAGCATGCTGACTGCCTTGTGATGATCACGGACGCCGCAACCCCAGTAACACGAGCCGAGCTTGAGTTTCTCGCGCATGCCGCGGCCAAGATCGAATCGATTTCACTCGTCTTATCAAAGATCGATCGCTTTCCAGCTTGGGAAACGATCTACCGCCAGAATCTTGAACTGTTGCAGGACCCTGAAAGAGGCCTAGATCGAGTAAGCCTCTTAACTGTAAGCAGCGCCATTGCGTTGGCCGACCCTGTCGATGCATCGCTGCGAGAAGAGTCAGGGCTTGCAGCAGTTGAAGATCACCTGCGCGAGCAGATGTCCTTCGACAGAAGTCGGCTTACGTCTCTGAATCGGGTACGTCAGGCTGTGAGCCTGATTCAGATGGTGGACTATCAGTTGCGATTGTCGTCCTTCGGTGTGTCCTCTGATACAAGCGATATGGACGCGCTACAACGCGCGGAACAACGTCTGCGCGACGTAACAGATAACGCGACGCTTTGGATGGGAGCGATCGATCGAAAACTTGCCGAGCTGTCACAACACCAATCGGACCGCATCCAAGACGAATTGCGCGAGGTTGAGGCACTGGAGCTCGAGGAGCTGGCATCCGCTGTCCATCACGAGCCAGAAGCCTTAATCACTGAAGTCCTTCGTCGTATTTCGAGGGTAGCTGTGGATATTCGTATTGACACATTGAGTTCACTTGAGGCCCTAGTGGTCGACGTCCTCGTCGAAGTCGATCGAGGAGAAATTCGACAACTTCTTGACGCCGGTTCGACCACCGCACCCAGACTCGATTGGCAGGTTGCCCCCCCCGCGCTTCGGAGCGCCAACAGCTATGACCGAATGATGACACTGTCATCCTTCAGTAGCGGCCGTTTTATCGGCGCGAGTGCTGTCCCTCTCGCCGCTTCCATGGGAATTGGGCTGGGGCCCCTAGGGCTCGTCTTGGGTTTAGGAGTAGGCGCATTTGCAGCGGGAATCGCGAGCCAGGGAAGGCGGCGTCTCGTCCGAGATGGTGACATGCGCAACTGGCTGAGCAAGCAAATAGCCGTCGCGACAAATCGGCTTATCTCGGAGAATCAACGGCTGATTTCTACATTGGGACCGACGCTCCGTGACGCGATCCTGGCTCAGGTTCGGAGCGAGCGACTGGAAATCCAAAGGACTATCGAAGATCAAAAAGGCGCCCACACGAAGAGCGGGGAAGAGAGGGCAAGGCAACAAGCCCAGATCACCCATGACCGTCGATCTTTGTCAGTGCTCTACGGTCGCCTGATTTCCGTCAAGAACTCTCTGCTTGAAGAAGTCGAACACGCTTGAAGTCTAGTTAAGAGAAAGGAATGATCAATGAGTGAAACGTCCGGCACAAACGAGCCAACAGCGGAGTACGGGTTTCAAGATCCAAGTCTCGAAGCGTTCCGAAGTACGAACACTGAGAGCATCATGACCGAACTAAATCAAGATGCGAATCAGTGGAATGAGCCAGGCTTGGGTGTAAACGTCCTTCCCCACGACACTACGACTATGGGACCGGACCTCGGCTTCAATACCCTTCCCCACGACACGACGAGTATGGATCCGGATTTGGGCGTGAATACCCTTCCCCACGACTCCTCGATGGTAGGTGTCACGAATCAGACGAACGCGTCACCGGTGTCGTTTGACTTCTCGACTCATCCGTCCATCGCGCAGTCAGAGCAGACGCAGCCACAACAAGCATTTGTTTCGCAAACCGAGGCGCCACAAGTACCGACATGGGACGGCAAACCGATCGTCGGCGGTCTGTTCGACGTTCCATCTGAGCAGGCATCGCCTGGAACCGGTGATGGAGGGACAATCCCTTCGACGCCGGCGCTGCAATGGCCCTCAGAACATTCATACGGTGTAGGTCAGCCGGGGCAATTCGTCGTCAGCGGCAGTGAAGCACAGCAGCAGGCGAATATCCCGGCTGGTGCCGACACAATCGGAATGGGGAGAACGGTTACGCAACTCGACGACAATCACTCCGTCGTTCAAGACTCGAATGGGACCACGTTGTACACAGAGGGGCTGTTTAGTTCTACTGCAACACCACTTGGTCCAAATCAGGCCATTTACACACATCCATTCGTTGAGCCCGGAGACCCCCCCTTCCAACTCCTCACGCGAGACGACTCGGGAAACGTGATCGGCTATCAGAACATCGGAAGGGGCGAGACGATGGCCACGATGTCACCTCTGGACATGCCGGGTGGAATCGTCGAGGGTTCAGTTGCAATCGCCGCGGTGGAGCTCGGCTCTACCAAGGGGATAGAAATGGCTGGGGATGCCCTACGCGGCGATTCCCCAGCGACCTACGTAACGCCCGTAGCCCTCGATGGTGGGACACCTTCTGCGCTCAATGGTGGAATATCAACAGCATTCGGGTCGCAGATCGCGCCAGACGAAATCTGTCCGGTCAATGATCCAACGATAGCCAGCCCGCCCTGGCTCGCCGGAAGCACCCAAGAAATGATGAATGGCCTGTTCGACACCTCTGGAGGCAGCGGAGGCGACGGAGACGGAGACGGCGGCGGCGGCGGCGGCGGCGGCGACTGATCGAACAGCTCCAGGCGGGGCGAGCAGTGGAGAAAGGCCGTAAATGGAAGTCAGCAGCATCCGTCTGCGCAAGAAAGTCATCGGTCAATGTGATCCAGATGGATGAGTAGAACGGGATCGACCCTTGCGCTAGGGCTACTGGCGCGAACCCGCCGGCCACTGGGTACAAGTTCTGGTGTAGGGCCTAATGTTAGACAAATAGGTACGCCATTCCTCTGCCGAAAGGTTGCGACCGGCCAACTGACACGCTGCGCGTTGCCAATCATTGGGGTTCAAATCCCAGAGCTCAACGCCATCACTTTCTTTGAGGGCTAACATCGTCCCAGCTGGATTGAGGCTCCAATCGCCGGAATTGTCATCAATTGCCGAAAAGTACGAGCCGATCTGCTCACCTGAAGTTGGATCGTAGAGACGGATCCTTCCAGCATTGTCTTGGGTCCCGATAACGGCGGCGCTCCACTGTGCTCCGCCAATCCCAACTGGTATGCGCGGGAAGGCTGGACCGATGGGGTGCCCGTTCGAGGTGTCGACCAGCCGTAACTGGCCCGAGAGGGTACCCACGACCAATGTCCTGCCATCCTGAGAGAACGCACTCGCGGACAATTGGCCCACGGTCGCTATACGCGTTCCCGTGTCTACACGGTAGAGACTCGCTGACTCCCCTTGAACCCCAGCGAGAAGTACTCCCTGCGAGCTGACGTTTACTCCGACCGGACCGCCCACGTGGATCGTCTTCGGCCGCCCATCTTCATAGCGGTAGACATCTACTGACCCATTGAATCTACCTAACGCGAGCAAGGTTCCATCCGGACTTGCGGCATCCGAGTAGAGACCCGTGGGGTTGAGTGAAATCAGAGGCCCGACCCTGCGTGAGGTACGGAGATCGATGGTTCCAGCTGTACCGTTATCGAAGATCGCCGTCAGTGTGTTGTCCGGTCCAAGTGCTCCAATCGCCGCCGACGAAATGATTGGGAGGATCGGCCGATCATTTAAGGGGTCCCAAAGACTCAACTTGTAAGGAAACCCAGATCCGCTCTCGACGAGAAGGGTCCTTCCATTCGGAGAGAACCCGTCTGGGCTCTGGCCCGGACGTCCGAGTACTCGCATGATTGGACTCGCGTTGGAATCAGATACAACCGTCAGATGCGGGTGTGCTGCACTTGCCAAGACGAGCTCGCCCTCACTTTGAATCGCGCTCACCCCGTCAGCAGCTTCATTGAGAGTGAAGATCGTACGCACTGTACGTCCCGAGAGAGGATCAATCGAGATAATGTTGCCCGCTGAATCGATCACTTCGAGGGTCTTTCCATCTGAAGCGAACAGGCTGAGGCCCGTCTCTGTGTCCTCGCTCCAAAGCGCAGCGCCGGTGGCAAGATCGAACATCTCCAACTGCTCAAGTCCCTGCCCGGCGTTCTGGGTAACGCTCGTGGGTTCTGAGACCAAGAGAAGACCGCCTCCACCGTAAGCCAGAGATTCGTTGATGGAAGGGGGCGCGGAGATAGTGTTCTCGAGGTTGAGAAAGCTTGTCGAGTCAGTGGCAAGCTCTACGCGCTCGACACCACCGATGCGCTCAATTGCAAGCTCTGGGGTTTCGGGACTAAAGGCCAATGCCTCAACGTCTGTGGCGGTCATCCGAACGTTGCCCGCACCGTAGAAAGACCTCGCTGCCTTCGGCGGGATTAAGTAGGGATCAGGTGCAGTAGCCGGAGGAGGGATCGTATTAAGTACGGTCCCATTCATCCCGAGCAGCTCCACGGTTCCACCCGCCTTCGCGACAGCGATCATGTCCAGTCGCTGGCTAGCCGCGACGGAAAAAATCGGGGAACGGATATCAATGGGTCGGCCAATTGGTCGGTACGTCTGTGGATTTATGCGCCAGATTTGGCCCGTGTCGAAACGGGCCACGACCAGTGGGTCCGCAGATCCTCTACTGGAATCTTGGGCGATCCGAATCGTGATCTGCGTTCCCCTGCGACCAAGCTGAAGGAGGCGCCCACGTTGGGATCCGTTCTGGATGGTCTCAAATCCGAGTGATGCATTGTGCGTCGCGTAAGCCACGACACCGTTCTTCAATACGGCGACATCGGTCGGTTGCGCCGCAGTCGGTATCTCTCCTAGATAGCCACGTTGGCTTTGGAGTGCCGACAGCAATGTGCTGCGACTCGTCGCGTTATCGCGAATTTCGCGGGCTTCAACAGCTAGGAGCAGTCCGAGGCTTGGGTTGGTGGAGAGAAGATTGGTCGATTGTGATTCGATACGTTCGAAATCTGAATCGGCGGTCCGTGCTCGCGCAACATCTCGCTGGTGCACGGCAAACAGTCCGGCCACTGCGGATACAAGAAACAGAAGCGCGAAGGCGATCGCTACTGCGAAAACGGTTCGGCGGGTCTTTCTGTGCTCCAGTAGATCAAGGGCATCGAGATCGTCCCTGCTGAGACCCCGTACAGGGGCCGCTAATTTAGCGACCTGCTCACGGAAGCGAGCGTTTTGCAGGGATAGTTCCGACGACGCTCTAACAGACGTCAGATCCACATAGAACGGTTCTGCGGTCAACCGACTTAAGAGCGCTGGAGGGATGGCGTCGCTATCGTCGTCATAACGGCCACGGTGGGCGTCCCACTTACAATGTCCGCCGGTGAGCGCTACCATCAAGTGATCGAGTCCCCGATGGTCGATCCAATAGCCAACCTCTCGATTCACCCATTCCGACTTTGCTGCCTCTGGTGAGGCGAGCAGAATCAACCATTGCGATTGATCCATGGCGTTAGTGATTGAAGACCAAATGCTGGGATTAGCTGAAAGCACACTGCGGTCCAAAAAGACGTTGGTAGCGCGACGACGCCACCAGGGCTTGGCGTAGCGAGCTAGGGCTTGGCAAAGACCTTCGGCAACCTCCGAATCAGCACTTTGGGCGTACGAGATAAAGACGTCGTATGTCATCGAGCCCCTCCCTCTAATCCCTCAAGTTGTTTGCAGGCCACGCAGACGCGAAGGCGATCGTGCAACAACCAGATGGGCGTGCTCGAGCGAATGCACTTCGCGGGCAACTAAACAGAGACTGGAGTCCAGATTGCATTCGGGAGTTCGTCAACTCAGCGGATACCCGACCTTCAGCATCTGGCCAGACCAGGCGCCGGGACGCTTCTACGAAGCGAGAGGTCCACCTCTCCCCGCCAGGAAAGATGACTAGGTTGAGGCGCTCGTTCCTCGGACTTTGGCTATCGCTTCGTGGCTCTATTGATGAGACGCTCACCATCTATAGACTGCAACAACTCCCGTTGCCCTGCAACAGGGGTGCGCCAAGCTTGCCAGGTTGTATCCGCGCACCCGCTAAGGGCACGAACGCGCGATTGTTCAGATTTCAGAAGGGCGTGCCGACCCTGCCGGCGGGCACTCATCATGAGTCAATCTTGATTTGTTGGCGTTCGGTCCCATCCAAAAAACGTGGACACAGGACAGTGCCACCGTGAGGAGAACGACCCTCATGGGGTAACTGCTGGGGTTGTCTAATACAACCCCGTTCGCAACGCAGTTAGGTCGCAGAACCAATGTCGTTACGCTCACTGCCGGCTCGGCATGTATGAGTCGATGTAACCTGATCCCAGGTAACATGAAGAGGACGCCATCAAAACCGCGCATCCCTGCGGGCTATGACCCCCGAGCCTTTCCGCCTGTCGCGGTAACTGTCGACATGGTGGTGCTCACTGTCGTTGCAGACGATCTCCAAGTACTCCTAGTCGAGCGCGGTGCGGAGCCCTTCCGCGGTCGCTGGGCCTTACCCGGAGGATTTATCCGGGAGGACGAAAGCTTGGATGAAGCCGCAAGTCGGGAGCTACTCGAGGAAACCGGTCTCAACGTAGCGCCATATCTCGAACAGTTTCGTGCGTACGGCAACCCTGGACGCGACCCTCGCATGCGCGTCGTGACCGTTGTCTACCTTGCATTTGTGCCGAATGTAGGCACGATTACGGCTGGCACTGATGCGAGGCGTGCTGCTCTTGTTTCGGTTCGAAGGGCCCTCGAGACCGGCACTCGAAAGAAACTGGCCTTTGATCATAGAACGCTATTGCAAGATGCGGTAGAGAAGGCGCGGTCGTTGCTTGAAACCACTTCAGTTGCAACGGCGTTCGTTGACAGTCCGTTTACCCTTTCAGAGCTGCGCACTGTTTACGAGACCGTATGGGGACAGCCCCTTGACCCTGGAAATTTCCGCCGGAAGGTGCTTTCCACGCCTGGCTTTGTGATTGCGACCGGGCGGCAGGCACGTCCGGGCGCGGAGGGCGGAAAGCCACCGGATCTTTATCGACCGGGCAAGATGACCGGCCTCAATCCAGCCTTTCGCCGCCCTTGATGGGACGGCAATACATACGACTCGGATCCAGTCTTCCTCCCTCCAGCCTCACTAGTTGACCACGACGCAAGGATCGCGGCGCCAGGGGCCTTCTGGCATTGCTGGTGGCAGTGAGGGGATCCCGATGGCTGGCCCACTCGCTATGCGAGTGAGCTGTTGCTTGCTGAGCCAGGCTTCGACGAACTCGACCGGGGTGAGCCAGCCGTGCGCTCTGTGCGTCCTGTAGATGATGTAGTCGATGCGCCAGTCCGCGAGGAGGACCTTGGCCTCGAGCAGGGAGCCGAACTGCTGGCCGTTCAGGAGTTCGTCACGCACACGACCGTTCAATGATTCGATCCAGGCGTTTTGCCACGTGCTGCCGGGGGTCGATGAAGGCGGTGCCGGTGCCGTTGAAGCGGCACCAGTCGGCGACGGCGTAGGCGATGAGCTCGGACCCGTAGTCGAAGCACCAGGCCGGAGCGCCGCGCTCGGTGGCCAGGTGTTCGAGGCAGGCCACCACGCCCTCCGCGTCGTTGGAGCGTCCGACGTCGACGGCGAGTGCTTTGCGGCTGTACTAGTCGATGACGTTAAACAGTTTGAACATCCGGCCGTCCGCTGTCTGGTCGAACTGGAAGTGGAGTGCCCACACCACACCCGGGCGGATCGGGCAGAAGCCGCTCATGACCAAGGCCTATGTCCCGCAGCGGCTTCTTGCGCTTGCGATAGGGCATACGTAGGCCATCTGCCCACCCAGAAGCGACGGATTCGCTTGTTGGTGACCTCCCAGCCAGCCTGGCGCGCTGTGTTGGCGGCCTCAAGCCCCAGCGGGGCCGCCGAGCAACGAAGTCGCGCAAAAGGGCGCGCAGGGCGAGCTCTTCGTATGGCACTGGGCGGCAAGACAGTGGTGGAGCGGGGCTGGCCGACCACCAGGCAGGCACAACGCTCGGAGACCTCGAACCGAACCTTGAGCGTTACGACCGCGGCCCGACGTCGGTCCGGGGTCAGAGGTTTCCCTCACCAACTTCTTGAGCATGTCGAGCGGCCGTCAGGCAGTGCTGACGTCGTATCGAGGTTGCTTGCGGGTTGTGACGGGACCGCTTAGGTCGCACTCTCGCATTGTCCGTTCCTAATCAGTTTCGCGCCGCCTCGAGGCACTGCTCCCGGACCCAACATCTCTATCCTAGCTCTTTGGCGATCCATACAGACTTGGTTCGCTTAGTGAAGAACACCTCTGCCCCTCGGCCCCTGCAGACCGCGTGTGCGTGCCACGCCGGCCGACAGAGCCAAGCCGACAGGAGCATGTTTCCAATGCAGTTGCTTGAGCCTGCCAAACGGAAGCAGGAGTATCTACGACCCGCTGGCCGCGATGATCGATCCGTTGAGGTGTGTGCCTGCCATGGAGCCGTCGTTGGGGGCGTCGCCGAAGGTGAACACATCGCCCAGGGCGTCAGAGACCCAGTAGCCGCCGTTGTCGGAGGTGACGAAGATGGCCGAGGCCGGGTTGAAGCCTCCGACCGCGCCAGAGGTCACGTTGCCCAGTGACCCGTTGGCATCGCCGTAGGCGAAGACCTGGCCGTTGGCGTCGAGGATGTCGTAGCCGCCCCCGTCGGGGGTGGCCACTGCTGAGGTGATGGGAGATGACTGGGACCCGGGCTGACCGAGGTAGGGGGCGTCGCCGAAGGTGTAGACGTGGCCGCTGGCCGTAACCAGCCAATAACCGTTGCCCGAGGCATCGGGCATGACGGCCACGGCGGCACCCGAGCACCCCCCGATGCCAGGACAAGATCCGGCGAAGTGGGCGTCGCCGAAGGCGAAGACCCCGCCGTCGGAAGCCACCATGAAGTAGCCCCCCTGGTCGTGGCTCGGTACCATGCCGACGATCGGCGCGTTGAGACTGTGGGCCTTGCCCGAACCCGCCGGGTTGAGCCCGAGGCCCGGGATCGAGCCGTAGAACTGGGTGTCGCCGAAGCTAAAGACCCCGCCGTCCGACGCGTCGAGCCAATAGCCGCCGCGGTCGCTCGTCGGCACGATGCCGACGACGGGGCGTTGGAGGGCGATGCCGCCCATCGAGCCGTGGAACTGGGCCGAGCCAAAGCTGAAGATCCCACCGTCAGAGCCCACCAGCCAGTAACCGTGGGAGGTGGGAGGCGGCGGCGTCGCATATTGCAAGTTGACAGAAGATCCGTAGGTGCCATCGCTGATTTCGATAAAGCAGTCTCCGACGCTGGCGGTTTGTGCAGCAGTAGCAGGGCAAACGGCATTTGGATCTGACGCCGAAAATGGATTGGGAACGGGAAATATGCCGATAAAACTTCCCGCGAAATCTGTCAGGTAGCTCTGGACCGACGCTTGATCAGCTTCATTTGATGGCACTGCCGAGGTTCGAGCTAAGGGGCTTGCTTGAATGGCCGTTACAAGCTCGTCGCCAAAGAACACTCCGTCGCAGAAGATGTCAATGTCCTCACCGGGTACTACGCCTGTCAGCGTTCCGCCGGTTGAGACGGTTCCATAGAGCGTCCCACCGGATCCAATGTGGCTGTACGTGCAGTACACCGGGATATCGTGACTTCGCAACGTTTCCGCCGACGAAAGCGATCGGTGTTGCTGGCGAGGTGGCAGCGGAGACCCTGATGCGATGGATCCAGTCATAGTGAGCAGCAAGGCCGCCAGGGCCACACCGCCACCGATAGTTCGGCGCAGGCTGACTGTGGGAGTGCGGTTGAGCCATCTTTGTTGACCGGCATACGAACCTAGCTGTTCCATGTGGCAAGTATACGTCATACTGACCTAAATATCAACCTCCAGAATGACTTCGCATGGGTCAGCTCGGGTATGGTGCGCCTTTACTTTTGAACGCTGCCCTGCCTGTGGCTCAATTCGGTTCGGCGTCGATAGCTAGCCGCATCCTTGAGTGCTCTAGTCTCAGCCACTATCGCCGAGAACGTCGGAGCGTCCGACCTGGTTCCGGTAAAGACAATGAGGTTGGGCGAAGTCGAGGGAGTCCATGACACATTCCGCAACTGAAGCAGTGTTGGCTCTTATAGACCAACTGCCCGCCCCGCCTGACGATGATATTGGCAGCTTCTTGACGAAGCTGCGGGAGGAACTTGATGGCCCTATTCGTATAGCGGTAGTGGGGCGCATCAAAGGTGGCAAATCGACGCTCGTGAACGCCCTACTGGGACAAAAGATTGCAGCAACCGACGCTGGTGAGTGCACGCAAATACCGACTGTCTTTAAGTTTGGCTTTCCCGAGAAAGCTGAACTTCTATATGGCGATGGAACCGCCGAAGAACTTCCTGTTACTTTTGGTCCACTCGGAGGAGATCTCCCCGAGGTGCGGGAGTCAAAGCCCGTGGCCTTGTATGTGACACTCTCAAATGACCTACTACGGAAATTTACAATCGTCGATACTCCCGGCTTCGGGTCGGTGAGGGTCGACGTAAGTGGGAGGACATGGGACTACCTCCTCCCGACTAACGGTAACGATGCTCTGATTGCGGATGCGATAATTTTCGTTATCTCGGGTGAGGTTCTTCAGGAAGAACTGAATGCCTTAACTGCGCTAAACGTGCAGTATTCGACCGAACTTGGAATGGCAGTGAGCACGTTCGGCGCTTTAACCAAGGTTGATCTGATTGGAGATATCGGAGGTGACCTACGACTTGAAGCAGAGGAACGCTCCGCCCTACTTCGATCTCAGCTCTCCCAGTTTGTAACGGACGTCTTTCCTGTGCTGGGTTTGCTTGCTGAAACGGCAACATCCGGTTCGTTAACCGAACCCGATGGCGCTGCCGTGGCGCGACTCGCGGAACTCACCGACTCCGAGATCGCCAATCTCCTTATGAGTGTGGACCGCTTTCGTAACCACGCGGACTGTATTGAGGAATCCTCGCGCCATCGCTTGCTCGAACTGTTGGGCCTTCGCGGAATCGATTTAGCCGTTCAGAGCTGTCGTTCCGGACATCGAGGAGCGGCTGCGCTGACTAAGATGCTATTAGAAGAATCCTGGATTGAACCTCTACTTCAGCGTCTGGCAAGTCTGCTGTCGGACAACGCCGATGTGCTGAGAGTCAGTCGAGCGCTTCGTGTTCTTCGAGATTTGTCCTACTCCCAAGCTTCGAACGATGATTCTAGGAAGTATTATTCTGAACTTAGAAATCGCGTTGAGGTCTTGCGATCAAGTACACAGATGCATGTTCTTGACGAGCGTGAGGCCTATCACTCTTTAGTGAGAGGGCTTGTCGAATTGTCCGACCCTTGGCACGAACGCGCTCTTCGCATCACCCGGTCTGGGCCGATCGCCGACATTTTCGCTGATCCCGATTCCGAGCCGCTCGAGATCTTCGCCCGGATCTCTCAAACCATAGATGAGTGGCGATCCTTCTCCTACTCCTGTAGGGACGCTGATCAGGGAAGAGTGGCTGACATCGTCATCCGCAGTCTCGAGATAGAGCAGCACGGAATGAGATCAATAACAAAGGAGTAGCAGCCACGAGGCCTGACACATAACGAGGGACACGGCACGTATGCGCGCCAAGCTCCAACGCCTACTGCTTTGCTTGACAGCTACCCAAAGGCAGGACGTGCGGAGAATTGGTCCTCGCGCACCTCTGCCCTTTGTGCCCCATGCAGCTTGGCTCTCAGCCGGAGCGACGCTCGCCGCAAGTTGCTGGGAACTCCGCAGAAATTCCGGTTTGCGGAACGAGTTCAGCTACATGCGGAATCTTCCTCGCGTCTGATCACGTGGCCGTCGGGTTTGCTCCGGAATCGACAGCCACGGTATTGGCTTAGCCGCTTGTCACGATCGCCTAGGCCCGAGAGTCGGCGAGTAGCCGAACGAGGTTCTTCGCCGGGCAGCAGAAGAGCCGGCCCATCGGACCGGCTCTGGCTGCAGATTTCTGAGTGGCGGGGGGAGGATTTGAACCTCCGACCTTCGGGATACTCCTATGAGTTGTCAACCTCTCCGAGAGTGGGTGGATCGAAGACACCGGCAGAACAATGAAAAGCCACTCGTGAAGAGGGCAAACTCTTGTGAGGCCACGGTCTTCAGATCGGGCTTGAACGTGGGTCGGCGAATCCTGAAGGAGTCAGCCCTCAGAGTCTGGCGACAGTTATGAGAAGAGCCAGACCCACGCTCAAGATCTAGCGGCGAGGCAGCTGGCGATAGACCTCGCGGGCGACGTAGCGCTTCAAGATGCGGATGACCTCGAGCTTGGAACGTCCCTCTTTGGTGCGGCGCTCCAGGTAGGCCTTGGTGGCGGGGTCGTGGGCGATCCTGACCAACACGATCCGGAACAGGGCGGCGTTGGCTTCGCGATTACCGCCGCGGTCGAGGCGATGGCGGGTCACCTTGCCCGATGAGGCCTCGATGGGAGCCACGCCGCACAGGTGTGCCCAGGCCGCCTCCGAGCGCAGCCGCTCCGGGTTGTCGCCGGCGGCCACCAAGAGGGTGGCTGCAGAGTCGGGACCCACTCCAAAGATCCTGAGTAGCTCGGGCGCACGGGCGCGTACCAAGTCCTCGATCTGCTCCTCGAGGGTGCCGAGCTCGCCCTCGAGCATCCTGATGCGCCGCGCCAAGGAGCGCAGGGAGGTCATAGTGGCGGCCATCACCTGGTCGCTCGAGTCCTCGGGGTGCAGGTCGGTCCCTGCGCTGATCAGCGCGGCCACGCTGAGGCCTCGCAACTTGAAGCGGATCTCCTCGGGTGCGGTGAAGCCCAGATGACGCATCTGAATGATCGCCTTGCCCCGGGCCTGGCGGGCAGAGCGCTTGGCCACCAAGAGGACCCGGATCGCCTCGACCGCTCCGTCACGCGTCTTGGCCACCCCCTGGACCCGGCCTGAGAGCACGGCTCGGGCCGCTTCGATGGCGTCGAGGGGATCGGACTTGCCGACACGGCGCCGCAGGGCGCGGTTGGGCCGGTCGACCTCGAGGACCTCGACGCCGTGGCCACGCAGGAACCGGGCAAGTCCGGCACCATAGGCACCTGTTCCTTCGACACCGACTCTGCCGACGACACCGAACTCTTCGAGCCAGCCCAAGAGCTGTTCGTAGCCAGCTACCGACGCCGCAAACGGCCTGGATCCGAGGAGGCCCCCGCGAGGGTCAAGGGCCGCTGCGACGTGGACGTCGAGGTGGGTATCGACTCCACCGGTCACGCCCCGCGCAGCTTCTACGATGGTCACCGTCATCCCTTCCTTTCCTTAAGTGTTGAGGGATGGCACGGCCGTCCTCGATCGGAGTGACGGGCGGCTCAGCCTGTTCCAGCAAGCTGGGCCATCACCCTCCTCTGGGACGGGACGCGCCGTCTTCGTTGGCCTGAAATCGGCCGACAGCACATCTCGTCGAATACCTTCAGAGTCAGGGCGATTCCAGGTGGTTCCGACCATATTGGGGGCTCACCTCACGTCAGTGGACCCTCAGATCGACACCGCAATCATCATTGTTATGAGACCTAAAAGAAGCGTCCACTCGGAACGCTGCAGGTGTGCGGGGTGCGACCGAATTGGCGGTTCAGCTGGGAGGACGCACGAATCTCCTTGTTGACATGGGAAGAGAGCGTTGACACGAAAATCCGAATCCGTGGGATTTTCGTGAGATGTATTCCACGTGTCGGAATCCGTTGCCGTCTATCGGCTCACCGCGTTCCGGCGCCGCCTCATCGCTATGAAAGTCGTTCGAGAACCGCCCGAGCATCGGCTTCGGTGTACCCGTACCCGCCGACAGCGGCGGTATCAAGAGCTGACTGAGCCATCGTGCGAGCACGAGACCGATCATCGCCTCGGGCCCGATCGGCGAGGAGTGCCGCCCACGAGGCGTGGGTCCTGGCGACGAGGATCGGGGATCGAACGTGCTCGTGGATCTCAAGGGCTTCGCCGAACCAACGCTCGGCATCGTCGTATCGACCGGCGAGATGGTCGAGCAACCCGAGATAGTGGCTCAATGCCGGCAGGAAGGTGACCGTGGTTGTGGAGATCTGATCGTGATAAGCGATGATTTTTGCTCGCAAGTCGGGGGCAGATTCCGTATCGCCCACGAGGGCTGCAGCCTCGATCCACCACCCCATACCCGTGCTCCACGTGACATCCGCCGGCATTGGAAAACCTTCGGACCGTTCTTCCGCGAGCATTTGCCCCGCCTCACTCAAGAACCCGTCACGAGCCTTTGCGCAAGCGATGCCCGCTCGGTAAGCGCGGAACGCCGGAGTCTCAGCAAATGCCTGTTCCATGGGCGGGATCAGCTCTTGGAGTCGTCCTTGGTGACTCCGAATGATGGCGAGTTGGACCGAGTAAACGGTGAAGGAATCAGGTTCGCCATTCTCCATCCCGAACGCGAGGGCGGCTTCGGCGCGGCGTTCGTACTCGGCGAGATCGCCGCGCAGCCCCGGCGGCCAGGCCTGATGGTACATAAAGTTGAATCGGATGTAGGTGTGCGGGATCCGTGCTGCGATTTCGCCTCCACGAATGAAGTGCTCATCGATCGCGGGCCCGTCCCCTCGCTCCAGGGCCGCGATCCATGCTCCGTTGTACAGCTGATACTGGACGGCGGCATCACCGACTTCGCTAATGATCCTGAGTGCCTCGTCGATCCACTCGCCACGCATCGCCAGGGTCGATGGATGGGTGGTCGACGCAAAGGTTCTTGTAACAGCGAAGCCAAACACCTCGGAATCCCCGATGCCCCGG
>Ga0210390_10002541_pt1 | contig 16141 bp, 18 predicted proteins | sample IncBWH11OmetaG_FD_161050 | JGI IMG/M metagenome (GOLD analysis project Ga0210390, IMG submission 161050) | Forest soil microbial communities from Barre Woods Harvard Forest LTER site, Petersham, Massachusetts, United States - Inc-BW-H-11-O ... | reverse complement strand
TGAACTTTAAGGACTTTACAAACTATAGGCACTTTCGAACTTAATGTGTATTTTTGCCTTATTAATCCTACCCTTAATTGTCTGCTAAAGTTTTTTCAGAAGAAGAATTAGTTACTGCGCTAAAAAAAGGCGACCAGGAAGCTATGGCTATGCTTTACGACAATTACTCGGCTGCACTGCTCGGTGTAATATTCCGTGTGGTTGATAATAGGGAGGCTGCTGAAGATATTTTGCAGGAAGTGTTCATTAAAGTATGGAAGAACATTTCTTCATATGACCGTAGTAAAGGAAAACTCTTCACCTGGCTTATAAACATTGCACGCAATGCAGCCATTGACAGTATGCGTGTTAAGGACTATGCCATTAAAAGCAAAATCCAAAGTATCGATAATTCCGTACGTTCTATTAACAGGCAATACAACGTATCTACACAGGTCGATCATATAGGATTGAAGACATTGGTGGATAAATTGAAACCTGAATATAAAGTGTTGGTTGATAAGCTTTATTTTGAAGGTTATACCCAGGAAGAGGCCGCAGAAGAACTGGGTATACCATTGGGGACAGTTAAAACCCGCATAAGAGCAGCTATTAACCACTTAAGGGAGGTGATGAAATGAAAGTTGACGTAAAGGAATACATAGCATCAGGCATATTGGAAGCCTACGCGCTTGGCCACGTTACCGATCACGAACGTACCGAAGTAGAAGCTGTTGCTGCCGAATATCCTGAGATCAGGAAAGAGCTGGACGCTATACAAGACTCATTGAATGCTTATGCAAAAGAACACAGCATAGCGCCAACGGCTGGCACAAAAGAAAAAGTATTACAGGCAATATCTGAATACGAATCTGATAAAAGGCCTGTAAGGCGGTTGAACAGTATGGAAGACGAAGAACGCTCTGACCCAAGGAATAAAGCAGTGTGGAGCCTGGTTGCTTCGGTATTGCTTATTATTAGCCTTACCGGTAACCTGTATACATTTAAACGCATGAACAATGCTGAAAGCTATGTGCATGAGCTGGAACATAAGGTGCACCGCAAGGACAGTACCATAAATGCAACTGCCGCCAAAACTGACCAGATGGAAAAAGACCTGGCCATACTCAAGGACCCTATGTATAAAATGGTGGAACTGAAAGGACAGGCAAAAGATACAACTGCAAAAGCTATGGTATGTTTTTGCCCCGGCAGCAAGCTGGTTTATTTTGCAGCCGAAAAAATGCCTGAGCCACCTAAAGGAATGCAATACCAGTTATGGGCCATAGTTGATGGCAAACCCGTTGACGAAGGTATGATAACCATGGGCGAAGGCTTGCACAAAATGAAAGACCTTAGCACCGCAACAGCTTTTGCGGTAACCCTCGAAAAAGAGGGTGGAAGCGATGTTCCGCATGGCGATATGATTGTGATGGGGAATATTTAGAAAGTTAAAAGCTAAAAACTAAAAGTGAATAGTATTTGCGGACTTTGCAAGCTGTTTACTTTGCGTTCTTTACGGTAAAAGATAAAACTCACTATTATTAAATCCGTAAGTTTGATTATTACGTAAATAGATAAAATCAAGAACCTATGAAACGTTTCATATTCACATCGGCGGCATTATTTTTTACCTTTGTTGGTAATATAAGCTGCAGCAGTGCAACTACAAACAACGAACAACAAAATCCCGAAACTATGAGTACAGCATTAACCGATACAGCAGGCAAGCACTACGAAACAGCCATTTTTGCAGGCGGTTGTTTCTGGGGTGTTCAATATTATTTTGAAAAAGCCAAAGGCGTTATTAATACCGAAGTGGGTTACATTGGCGGTCATGTCGATAATCCTACCTACCAGCAGGTGTGCTCGCACACTACCGGCCATTATGAGGCTATTCGTGTAACATACGACCCAAAGGTTACCAATTACGAAGCTATGGCAAAACTGTTCTTTAACATACACGACCCAAGCCAAACCGATGGACAGGGCCCTGATATTGGCGAACAATATATGTCGGTGGTGTTTTATATGAACGACAGTCAAAAGCAAATTGCTGAAAAACTTATTTCACAGTTAAGAAGTAAAGGAATGAAAGTGGCTACTACACTTAAACAAGCTACCACATTTTGGGTTGCCGAAGGGTATCACCAGCATCACTACGACCATGAGGGCACTACACCATATTGTCACCATTTTCAGGATAAATTTAACTGATAACTAATGGTTTGGCCGCATAATATTGCGGCCTTTTTTCTGTTAGCTTTGTTAAAACAGGTTCATCTATAACTTGTTGTAACAAAACTCTCCATGATAAAACTCCCTTCGGTACAATCGGCTTTTAGCCAATTGCTGGCTACAGTAAAGCGTTTTCCGCTTACCACTTTGTGCGCACTTATTGGCACAGGCATGCTCATACACCTTACCCGCCGCGAATGGTATGATTATACCGACAACGAAGAAGGACTGTTTGTATGGGCCAAAATAGCCATGTGCGCTGAATTGGGGCTTTGTATATTTATGGCCGCCGCTTTGTTTTGTGAAGCCAAAGCATTTAAGCCTGTGCAAATGCTCTTTACTAATCTTACCGGGCTGGGGCTTATTGCTATTTACTATTTAACTATAAATCATTACGAGCATTTTAAAGTAGAGAACTTTACACGCTACTCGTTATATATTGTTGCATCGCACTTATTGGTTGCATTTGCACCTTTTGTGGGCAAAGGGCATATAAATGGTTTCTGGCAGTATAACAGGGCGCTTTTTCTCAGGTTCTTATTGTCGTTTCTTTATACAGTTGTGTTGTATGGTGGTATTTGCATTGGCATGTGGCTGCTCGATGATCTGTTGCATGTGCCTATTCACACCAACTATTATCTCTATGCATGGTTTTGCATGGTAGGTGTTTTCAATACCATTTTCTTTTTGGCAGGTGTACCCAAAAACATTGCCGAGCTCGATGCTGATACTTCATATTTAAAAGGCTTGAAGGTATTTACCCAGTTTGTGTTATTACCATTGGTAACTATGTACCTGGCTATCCTCTATCTCTATGTGTTGCGTATTTTAGTAATTGGCAGCCTGCCCAAAGGCTATGTATCATACCTCGTCATTAGCTTTTCGGGTATGGGAATATTGTCTCTATTGCTTATTTACCCTATCCGCAACCATGATGATAACAAGTGGATAAAGACATTTGCCAGGCTATTTTATTGGGCTTTGTACCCGCTTATAATTCTGCTTGCATTCTCTATATATAAGCGTGTGCGTGAGTATGGTATGACTGTAGACAGATACTTTATAGTAGTACTTGCTATATGGCTGGCATGCATAGCTGCATATTTTCTCTTCAGTAAAAAAGAAAATATCAAGATCATTCCTATTTCGCTTTGCATTATTGCTGTGTTCTCTTCTTTTGGTCCATGGGGAGCATTCAGCATTGCGGCGCAAAGCCAAAAGCGCCAGCTGGAAAAAGTAATGACAGTTAGTTTGGTGTTGGTTGATGGTAAGATAAATAAGGATAAGGCATATGCAGTTACTGATAGCGTTCGGTCCAGGGTAGAATCGGTAGTAGAATACTTAGTAAAGACGGGAGAAATTGACGTGCTGCAACCTTATGTAAAGCAAAACCTCGATTCGCTTGATTACATATTTGCCAATAACCGCTATGGCTATGCTTATGGCGAATCACAAACCATAATGAACTTTATGGGCTTTTCGGGTTACAATAACTACTCCAATGCTACTTATAGCACCGATTACGATAAATACCCGCACGTTTCATTTAATAAAAAATACGAAGGTGGTAATTCAAACATTAATGTTGATGTAAGAGGGTACGATTATTATTCACAGTACAGCAAGTATTTGTCTACTACCGAAAACATAATTAACCCCGATACAACTGCTAACAATTCATGGTTTATGGCCGGTACCGATAGTTTTACGGTAGTGCCATTTAAACAACCATCTAAGTTTGCTATAATGTATAGAGGTAAAGTAGTTGCTGTACTTGAAATGAATGAAATGTTAAAGGCTTTGCAGAAAAAATATAGTACCTCATCTGATAATACCTATGTGGATGTTCCTGGTGCCGAACTGAGCATTGTTGCGGAATCGGCCGAGTATAGCTTCCTTTTCAGGTTCAGTCGCATATCAGCCATAGTAAAAGACGATAATTTCTACGTCTGGGAAATGAATGCTGACCTGCTGACGAAGAAAAAGTAGTTCCGTGTATTTGCGTTAGGGATAGTAGCGGTTACCCCGCAGCGGAGCGAGGAGTAAAAGCGGATAGCCCGACCCGACGTAGGAGGGGAACGCCCAAATAAAATAAAGATTTAGCTAAGCTTGAATTTTGCTGAAACGGTAAGAGCCAAAGCTCATCAGCGCTATTAGTGTGCCGAGTAATACAGTAAAGTCGGTAAGCAGACCAAAGTGCGATTGGTTGATGAGTGTTGTGTGCAAGGAGTAGACAGCATACGATATCGGGTTTATGTACGCAATTACCTTCATGGCTGTTGGTACACTATCAAGCGGAAACAAAGCACTCGATAAGAAGAATAGGGGAATGAGCAGGAAGTTATTTACGGCAACAAAGGCCTGCATATCGTTAACCACTGCTCCAATGCCTGCACTAAAACTAATAATGGCTAAGCACAGCATACTCATAAATACAATGGCAAGCGGTACGTAGGTCCAGTTATAGGGGCGGAAGCCAAGTATAAGCGACACACCAAATAAAATAATGCCCTGTATGAGCGATATGGTGGCACCGCCCAGCACATTGCCCAGCATTACTTTCATGCGCGATACGGGTGCGACCAGAGTTTCTTTCAAAAACCCGAATTGTTTATCCCAAATAATGTTGGCTCCCCAAAACATAGAGGAGAACATAATGGTTTGCACAATAATGCCCGGCACAATAAACTGTATATAGCTACCCCTGCCCGAAAGCCTGAATACGCTGTTGAGCCCGTAACCGAGAGCCAGCATATAAACCAATGGTTGCACAAAGCCCATTACAATGCGTATGCCCGAACGCGAAAAGCGTTTTATCTGCCTTAGCCAGAGTATGTAAATGGTGCTCATCGTTGCCTGTTTTTCATTATTGACCTGAAGCGTTCGCGGTTACCCGCCGTTGAGTCGAGTGTTTCATCGCGCACTTGTGTGCCGGTAAGTTTCAGGTAAGCTTCTTCTAAATTGTTGGTGCCTGTTTGTTGTTTCAGTTCTTCGGTTGTTCCGCTGGCCACAATCTTGCCATGATCAATCATGGCAATGCGCTGTGCCACAGCTTCAGCCTCGCCCAAATAGTGCGTGGTAAAAAATATGGTCATCTTTTCTTTTTGGTTCAGCTCTTTAATATAGTTCCACAGCAGGTTGCGCGTTTGTGCATCGAGGCCCAGGGTAGGTTCATCTAAAAACATAACCTTAGGGTGGTGTAACAGTCCGCGGGCAATTTCAAGCCTGCGTTTCATTCCGCCAGAGAAGGTCTTTACTATGCTCTTCTTTCTCTCCCAGAGGTCAACCAGTTTCAGCAACTCCTCTATGCGGGCATTTACTTCTTTTCGGGGTACGCCATATAATACGGCATGCAGTTGCATGTTCTCAAAGGCGGTCAGTTCATCATCAAGGCTCGCATCCTGGAATACTATGCCGAACACTTTACGGGTTGCATCCTGGTCCTTGGTAACATCGTGCCCGGCAAGTTTTAGTTCTCCGCTTGTGGGTTTTAAAAGTGTGGTGAGCATTTTAATAGTGGTGCTCTTTCCGGCACCATTGGGCCCTAAAAAGGCAAATATCTCGCCTTGCTGCACTTCAAAGTTTACCCCGTCTACAGCGGTAAAATCGCCGAACTTTTTACTTACGTTCTTAACCGATATGATAGGTTCCATTCTGTTTGTAAAAGTAATAATGAAATAGGAAACAGTAACTTGCAATTTTTAATAGGTTATGCACAATTGGGTGCATCTATGTGTCTATTCTGGTGCACCTCACGTGCCGTTTTTATTGTCATTCTGAACGTAGTTAAGAATCTGATTAGATACTTCGTTTCACTCAGGATGACAATAAATCCAACCCTCTCCTTGACAAGGAGAGGGCAGGGTGAGGTCTATAGGGAGAAGGGTGGGCTGTTACTAGTGCCGTATTTTCCTAAATTTGCGGCTCACAGCCTTAAACATATTTATGCTGAAGATAATCCGTCTATTCCCTGTTCTGGTTATTTGTCTTTTCGCACATTACAGTTTCTCACAATCTAAGGAGCAAGCAGCAGTAGAGTTCAATAAAAAGACTACCGTAAAAATTGATACTGTTATACATTATCCTGCCGGGTATAAAGAGGGTGAACTGCCTGTTAAAACCAGGGCGCAGTTATCGTTTAAAGTGAATGTTAAAGGCAAAGACACAACAGTGCGTTTTATAGTTATCAACGATAAGTTTTATGGCAAAGCAAAAAAAGGCGATGCCTATTTTGCATATTACAATACCACCGACTTGCTTAATGGCCTTAGAGTATTTACAAGCGTGCCCATATTGAATGAAGCTGCAAAGATTGATACTACAATGGCAATTGTTACTCCTTACCGCGGCAGGTATGCAGGGTTCAGGGTAACCTTTGTTCCAAAAGATTCAACCAGGGTTCACGTGGTAAAGATTCCGTTTTACAAGAATATGGATCAAAGCCTGACAGATGTATATGGTACTTTCCCTGAGATGATTGCCGAAAGAAAACTGCAAGTACGTTATGAGCATAATAACCCCGACCATCTTTATATAATTACCAATCACCCGGCCGACAGCGCTACGTTTCACTACAAACCCAAAAACAATTTTGTTGCTATAAACGCGCTTCCCTTAATAATGACACAAGTAGGTATTGACCATCTTTTCTGCAAGCATTATGCAGTTGGTCTTAACTGGAACTCGTATTATGCTAATTCATTAACAGGTGGTAATTACTATGGGGTTGATAACGGCCACGGACAAGGTACATATAACGATATAGATAAGAGTTATTATAAAATAGGTTCTGTGAACCGCCTCGATCTTGATTTTAAGCTTGTAGAAGATATTGGAGTGTTCGTAGGTTATTTTAAAGTATTTGGTTCCTATACGGTTGCACAAAACCTCTCGCAGATATATTTTAACTCAGCTACTTTTAACCATAGCGGGCAGGCAGCCGATTCTTCGGTTACTACCTTTTTGAATGAGAGCCCTAATAACCAGGTTGCTTATCGCGAAGTTAAATTCGTCGCTCTCGGCTATGGTATTGGTGTTGGCGGCTCCGTGGCACTCGACCGTTATTATCGTTTCTTGTTGGGAATAGAGTTTGGTTACAATAATTCATATATGCCTGCTTACGCCAAGCAACCTATTTTTGTGAACGGACAGGAGTTCTATTACAATTTTACCCCTGCATGGGAAAGCCGTATAAATGGTTCGCCATTATATGGGCACATAACGTTTACGTATAGGTTTTAATAGCCACCTCATCCTGCCTTCTCCTTGTAAGAAGGAGAAGGTATTCAGATTTTAACACCATTCAGCTGTAATCGTAATATTTCTAATGTCAATTAGTTACCTGCAATTAATTGCATTTAGTAAATGGGTATAGCTTAAAGAGAAAGTGAAGTTTATCTGCACACCCTCTCCTTCCTACAAGGAGAGGGTAGGGTGAGGTAAATAAAAGGGCATATCTATTCCTTAAATCTCCTAAGTTTGTACCTATTATTAAGCTAATATGAAAACCCTGTTCATAGCAATTGTTTTGGTTTGTACCTGCTCAGCGGTTGCGGCGCAAAGCATTGAGCAAACTGTCGACAGCAATAATGTATTTGCATTTAAACTGTTCAATCAACTTAAGGGCGATCATAATCTTATTTATTCTCCTTTCAGCATATCATCGGCTCTGGCAATGACATATGCAGGCGCACATACCGAAACAGAAAAACAAATGAGCAATGTGTTGTGCTTTGGTATGGGGCAGGAAAAGCTTCATAAGAATTTTGAAAAGGTGATGAAAGATATTGAGGCTGATAATGCAGATAGCCTTAGATTAAAGGTTGCCAATTCGTTATGGGCACAAAAGAGTTATCATTTTTTAGCTCCGTATTTTGAACTTGTTAAAACCAAATATCATTCTGAATTAGCTTACCTTGATTTTACTGAACCTGAAAAAGCCCGGGATACCATAAACGGATGCTTAGAGAGGAAGACCAACGACAGGATAAAGGATATTATACCCGAAGGCATGCTAAATGGTGAAACAAAACTTGTGCTGGTAAATGCACTTTATTTTAAGGGCCAATGGATGAATCCGTTTATTAAGGCATTCACACGGAAAAATGTATTTACTACTGCAAAAGGAGATACCGTATCGACCTTATTTATGAATAATGGCAAAGATGACTTTTTTTATTTTGAAGATGAACAGTACCAGGTATTAGAACTTCCTTATAAAGGCAATAAAGTATCTATGCTTATATTTTTACCACGCGAAAAGAAAGATTTTAAAAACATGGATAAAGGTTTTGATTACACCTATTACAAAAGAATAATACCAATGCTAAAGAAAGAGGTGGTTGACATATCATTACCAAAATTTAAAACAACATATAAGTTTAGTTTAAACAATATGCTTGCTAAAATGGGTATGCCTCTGGCATTTGAACAAGGACATGCTGACTTTTCGGGAATGACCGGAAACAAAGACCTGTTTATTAGCAATGTGTTGCATGAAGCATTTATAGAAGTTACAGAAGCGGGCACTGAAGCTGCTGCTGCAACTGCTGTAGTAGGAAGGCTTACAAGTGCAGGATTCCGTAACCCGCTTATATTTAATGCCGACCATCCTTTTATGTTTGTAATTAGTGATAACACCAGCGGCAGCATATTGTTTATGGGTCAGGTAGTTAACCCGAAGCAGGAAGAGTAGTTTTGTTTGGAGGAAAGATTTTTTCTTTTTTCTTATCTTTGGGTATCAAACCACCTCAATGAAAAAATCGCTACTGGCATTTCTACTGTTTTTTGTTTCCGTTAAAGGGTTTTCCCAAATACAAATTAAGGAAGTTGATAAACTATTTGCGGAGTATAGGTTCAATGATGCGATGACATTATTGAAGAAGATGTATTCGCATGACAGTGCAAAGATCGAGTACTACTTATATATGGGGCAAAGCTGTCGCTCCTTAGGGCATTATAACCTTGCCAGGGATTATTTCAATAAGGCATTAAAAGTAGATTCAATATCGGCTTCAGCAATTGAAGGTATAGGAATTATTTATGCTCAGACAGGCGATAGTATAGATGCTCTTCGTTGGGTTGTCAGGGCGATATCAATTGACTCCACCCGTTATAGTTTTTATAATGACAGGGGCTCTATTTATTATGTCATGAAAGAGTATGATTCCGCTATTAACGATATACAGCAGGCTTTAAGAATGGCGCCGGGAAACTTTGTAATTGAGTTTAACCTGGCTAACACCTATTTTGAAAAGCGGGATTATGAAAAGGCTGTTACCTATTTATCATTGGCATTAAAAGGGCAAAAGCATCGCAAGGTATATATTGAAAGAGGGCAGGCATATCATCACCTTAATAAAGACAGGAAAGCCATCCATGATTTTAACCGTGCCTTAAGATTGAAAGATTCGGATGATCCATATGAGCGTGTAAGTGTGGGTGAAATATATTACAGGCGTGCAAGGGCGTGGAAAACACTGGGTAAGGATACAAAATATGATAACGATATTAAATTAGCAGAACAAAATGGCTATAAAGTAAAAAAGTAGCCCTTTTTACTTCTTCGCATCCCTCAAATACTGCAATACTTCTGTAATGTGTTTTGTGCCCTGTGTAAGCGAATGGTATTTAAATACGATCTGCCCCGTTTTGTCAACCACAAAAGTTACTCGGTCGGTGAGCATGGTGCCTTTTACACCAAAAGCTTTAATTACCTTTTCATCGGGGTCGCTTAGCAACTGGTAAGGTAAGTTATCAGCTTGCTGAAATTTTTTGTGACTCTCAACTGTGCCCTGATTAATACCTATGACCATTGCTCCGTATTGAGCAAACACTGCAGAGCTATCACGAAAGGCACAAGCTTCTTTAGTGCATACAGCGCTTTCATCTTTCGGGTAAAAGAAAATTATGATGATCTTTTTGCCAATAGAATCTTTCATATTGAATTCTTTCCCATCCTGGTTAAGCAATTTAAAGGTAGGTACTGTATCGCCCACATCAGGTTGTTTGCTCTGCGAACAAGCTGTGAAGAATGAGAAGATAGATGCTATTAGAATGAGGTTTTTCATAACAGGGTTTTAATTGAAAAGCGAAGTTATATAATACTTAGGTGAATGGAACACGGATAACACAGATGTGACAGATAATCACCGATAAAAAATTACTTCACCTATGTTTAGATTCTTAAATCTTAGTTCTTAATTCTTAACTAACATAGTATCTCACCATCGGCCTGTTCTTCGAGCTGCGGTCCACTATTTTAAAGCCAGCCCGTTCAAATGATTTGTATAAGCCTATCCATAAGAACGAATCAGGGAATTTTTCTTGTGTAGGTATAGTGGGGTAGGCTTCCAGTATTTTTATCTTGCTCTTTTTAGCATGGCTACTGATACACCTGCCCTGCGGAAATCTTTATGAATGAAGAAACAGGGTATAGACCAAACCGGTTTATTATCAATTGGTTTATGTACGCGTGATTTTTCGAGTTTTACAAAATCTTTTCGCGGAGCCAGTGCGCACCAGCCAATTGCTTTGCCTTCGTAGCAGCATAGTATGCCGGTTGGCTTGCCTTCCCATACCAGTTCTTTCTTTTTGTTTTTATTCCCGTTATCGGTTTTGCCTTCAACAAATTCTGATGGAGGCAGGCGAAAGAACATGCACCAGCAATTACCACATGCACCTTTTCGCCAAACAGTTCTTCAAACTTGCCCCAATTGTTTTTGGTTAATGGCTCAATGGTAAGCTCAGCTAAAAACTCCTCGTTATGTAGTGAAGGAATTTTCTTTTTCATTACTTGGTCTTAATGCCGTTCACTAATCTGAACAACATATTGTGGTCCTTGTCAAAGCCACCATCCCAATAGAATGTAAAATCGGGCCTGAATGAAATGGTGATAACCTGCATATCTGCCTTCAGGTCATTTTGGGCGGGAAATCCCCTTTTAGGAGCTATCATTACCATAGTTTTAGTGCCATTGTGTATGGTTATGCGCTGAAACCTAACAGTATCTTTTGCGCAGCCAAGGTCGGCGGTAAAGCCACCCAGGTTCTCATCTTTTTGGAGTATTCTTTTCAGTGTATCGTTATGATGCTGTTCGCCACGGTACATAATTGTATATGCTTGTACTTCTACCGGCAATGAGTTTCCGGCACTGTCTAAAATATCGAATTTAAAGCTCGGGCATTTTGGTTGTGCTTTAAGTATGCTGCAAAATGCAACAAGAAACAAAAGTAAGATTGATCTTTTCATTTTATGATTATTAATTACTAATTCTTAATTCCTAATTAAATATAAGAAAGCCACCATTTCTCAGGATGCGCCGCCTTATACTTAGCATACCATATACAAGGGTAGTAAAGCACAAATACCACAAACAGCCAGGCAAAATAAACAGTAGGCAGGTGCACGCTATTGTGCCATGGGGTTACAGAAACTATTAACCTGTATAAGAACAGATGAAGTATGTAATAGAACATCGGTACTCGCCCTATATTAATGAAGAAACGGGTGATGGGGTTGTCCATATTTTCGGCAATAGCCAGTAATATAAGTGCCGGGCCAACGGTCATTAAAATATAAAGCAATGAACAAGGGTACTTGGTTGTGTTAATGAAAGATAAGATAGAGAATATATAATTAGCTGAGGTCGACCAGAGGTCATTAAATGGAGTAAAGTGAGCCGCATCGCCATAAATATTGAACATACGCAGAATAATAAACAATGCTATGCAGCTAACGCCCAATAAAACTAGGGTGCGCTGCCTTCTTTCTGCCGGAACCGATGGGGTATAAAGCTTGCCCGCACAATAGCCTAAACATATTAAGCCAAAGTAGGGTAGCACTGGATATAATACAAAAATATGGAAAGGTCCCATGCCAATTGGGCGCATTACATGCAACAGGCTCCAGAATTTACCAAGGGCCGTATTGGGGTTGAGTTTATAAGGGTCCGCAAGGTTATGCAGGAACACAATAAGTAAACCTGTTGCGAGTATTACATGATAAGGTAGTTTATGCCAAACAGCCAGGAATATCATAGTTATACCAATGGCCCATATTACCAGGGCAGTAATATTCAGGCTAAATAAAATCTTCAGCGTTGTAAAATGTAAATTAAGCGAAACATTCCAGCTTTCAGGGCCGAGGAATGCCCCCGTCCACAAGTATTTAAAAATAAAGAACTCAAGAAAAATGAGCCATAAACCTCGCGTAATTAAAAACTTAGTAAGGTTATTGCCCGTCCGTTGTCCGTATAGGTAAGCCGACAACCCGGCCAGGAAAATGAAATTAGGGGCGCAGTAATGTGTTACCCAACGGGTAAGGAATAATAAAGGTGTGGTATACCGGAAATCGAGTGGGTCGTGGGTCCAGGCATCGAAATGAAGGAAATCGCGGGAATGGTCGAGCGCCATAATAACCATTATAAGTCCTCGCAAAAAATCGATGGATGTTATACGCTTTGGTTTTTCCAGTGTCAGTTCCATTAGGGGTAATTATAGGACGTTAAATTAAAAGATACTGAATATGTAAATGTAAACAAAATCAGTATTTAACACTAATTAACATAAAACCGCAGGTATAATAATCGTCTAATTGTAATGAAGTCAATACTTCATAAAGTGTTCATTTAATTCTTTTAACTTTGAACAAGAAATTTAAGATAACGAAAGGATAATAAGTTTAAAACCCAATACCATGAAAACACAACTCAGAAAATATGCGGTGATAGGTGCGCTGGTATGTGCGCTGCCTTTCGCTGCTTTTGCTCAGTACGATCAATCGATGCAACCTGCCGATCCGGGCGATACGGTAATGTCGCAAGGCGACCAGCAGGCTGATTCGGCCGAGGCACAGCAAGTTGCTCCGCCCGACCAGGCTCCTGTATCTACCCAGGTGTTCTATGATCAGCTTTCGCCATATGGACAATGGGTTACCATGGCCAACTACGGTTATGTATGGATACCAAATGCCGGTGTAGGCTTTGTTCCTTACTCAACTTCGGGCCACTGGGTATATACCGAGTATGGCTGGACATGGGTATCTGATTACTCATGGGGATGGGCACCGTTCCACTATGGTCGCTGGCAGTACGATGGAGAATATGGCTGGTTCTGGATTCCTGATACCTACTGGGGCCCTGCATGGGTTTGCTGGAGGCACTGTGATGGATATTATGGCTGGGCTCCGCTTGGCTGGGGTATGAATATAACAGAAGGCTATTATGGCGACTATGGAATTCCTGTATCATGGTGGGTATTCTGCGACGAAAGACATGTATACGACCGTCATGTATGGAACTATTACCTGCCAAGGACACATAACCAATACCTTTATTCTCATTCAACTGTAATTGGCTTAACACACTACGATGCTAACCATCATATAGCATATGCCTCGGGTCCTCGCCGCGAAGACGTGGCAGCAGTTGCACATGTTAATGTAAGACAGGTGGCAGTACGCCCTACAGTAGCCCCTGCACAGAGATACGATAACCAGCACCTGCATATATACAAACCAGAGGTTAAGCCTAATGAACAGGTTAGCCCTAGGCCTGCACCTCAACGTGCGGTTCAGCAAAACCAGGTACCTACACGTAGTAATTACCAGCGCCAGTATTCTGCTCCTGCACAACAACAGCAACAACGTTCGCAACCACAACAACGTTCTGAGCCGCAACGCTCAGCTCCTATGCAGCAGCGTTCGGCGCCGGCACAACACTCCGCACCAAGTGGTGGTGGCCGTGGAGGACACAGATAATAATTCAAAGTCCCTGACAGAAACGTCAGGGACTTTTTTCTTTGTATCTTTATTGGGGGTATTGCATTATAGAGTAAAAAAGCATGAAGCCAATAGTATTACGATTTTTTTGTTTATCACTTTTAACGTTGCCCTTTGCCGTTAATGCGCAAATGAGCGAAGCAAGGAAAGACACCAATAAAGCTTATAAAGCATTTAATAAAGGGAAATACACGGATGCGTTAACTTTTTATAGAACCGCATATGATGATTTAACCGATGTGCACGGCTCTTTAGCTAAAAGTATGCGTGCAAGAATAAAATTCAGCATGGGGGAATGTTACCGTAAAATGGATGTACCCAGAAATGAAATAGATTGCTATGACGCAGCTATTAAATTGGGTTATGCCGATACTTCTGCAAGCAGGCATTTAGCTGAAGCTAATAAAGAGATAAGTAATTACAATTCAATTCAACCCACTTCCTCAGTATATACTTCCTCAAGTACTCCTCCTGTACAACTTGACAGAATAGATACTTTGCCTAGAAAAAGTGGAGTAAGACTTATAATACATGATTCGACCTATAAGAAGTAAAATTAATATGAAATCATCGCTCATCTTTTTACTTTTAGTTTTTAGCTGTTCACTTGTCTTTGCTCAGCAAGATTCGGGTAAGGCAACGTTTCATGTGAAACAGAATCATACACTTGATGAAAGTAATAGCATTCAATTTACCTATCAATGCAAAGGAGTGTACAGAACCATATTTATAGATAAAAACGGGAATGATTATTTCTATTGGGGTAAGCCGGAAACTACAACGTCCGCTTCCTTTTTAGCTGATACAGTTTCAGTAGATACCGTGAAGAGTATAATTACCCCTGAGTTTGTTGGCAAACTGAATAAATGTTACCCTAAACCTGGAGAAAGTGATAATAAATGTAATTATTTTATAGTTATAATTGTTAATGGGGAGCCTTTTTCGGCGACTATAGATATAGACCGTATTAATAAGAAGAGTTGTGAATATCTACGATTGGAAAGATTGATAAGTATTATGGATACCTTTTATAATCGTTATGCCTTCCCTAAATAAGTAATTATGAAAACAATCAGAGTATTAATCACCTTTTCACTCTTGGTTTTTAGCTGTTCACTTGTTTTTGCCCAGCTTGATTCGGGAAAGGCAACGTTTCATATGAAGCATCGGGAACCAGCTTTGATTATTGATAAAAGTAATGGTGTGAGTTTTTTCTTTTTTGGTGGCAATAAAAATGAGAATTTTTTTATTGATAATAATGGTAATGCTATTTTTTACTGGGGCAAAAGTAATAACCCAACATCAGCATCTTTTTCGAATGATACGGCTGCAATAGATACAATTAGAAGTATTATTACCCCTGCTTTCATTACATCAATAAATAAATGCGGGGTAAGTGATGTGAGTTACGGATATGCTGCTGCAATTACAGTAAATGGAGTTGCTACTTATTTTGGGGTTATTGAACAAACAGAAGTTAAAGCAAATGGATGTGAATATGCAAAGCTTGAGAAATTGATAACCCTTTTAGATACCTTTTATAACCGGTACGCATTCCCTAAATAATTAATTATGAAAACAATCAGGCTTCTAGTTGCCTTTATAGGTTTTGCTTTAATAAGCATTAATACATATGCGCAAGAAGCGGTTAAGAATGATACCGTGGTTATGGTAGGTAAAATTGTAAAAGAGCAGTTTATACATGGCAAGCCTGTTGAAGGTGTGTATGATTACTTTTTTAGGTCGAATGGGAAGAAGTATTTTATAAAAACCTATAAAGCCAAGTACCCCAAAGAGGAGTTGGAGAAGTGGTTAGATCAATCGGTTGAGGTGAAAGCTGTAATTGTAAAACAGGGCAGCTGGGACGACAATGGCGAGGGTCAAAGCCGCGGTGGTGAACATATACTACTGCTAAGCCTTAAAAAGGAGTAACTTTGGTAAATATGAACAGAGAAGAACTGAAGACCTTACTGGATGCCCTGCGAATAAAACCCACCGATTATTCTCTTGATAATACCCTCGATCCCGACAGAATGATTTTGTATAGCTTTTACGGAGAATGGATTGTGTTTTACCTGAATAGCCATGGTAAGCGCACTAACGAACGGAAATTTACTTCGGAGAGTGATGCCTGCAAATACTTATA
>Ga0210390_10002540_pt1 | contig 16145 bp, 18 predicted proteins | sample IncBWH11OmetaG_FD_161050 | JGI IMG/M metagenome (GOLD analysis project Ga0210390, IMG submission 161050) | Forest soil microbial communities from Barre Woods Harvard Forest LTER site, Petersham, Massachusetts, United States - Inc-BW-H-11-O ... | reverse complement strand
GCAACAGGCCTTACCGTTCTATTTTCGATTGGAAAACGCAAGACGCAAAGAGTTCACATCGACTATGGCGGCCCTTGAGTGCCATCCCGCGGGCAATGATCGTCATTTGCGTAAAAGAAAGTTTCGATTGTCCTTGACACCCACATCCACGTGGAACAGGATGATTATGCGGTTTCGCTAATTATTGCGAGACTCCCGCTTCGAAGTCCAAGTGCATTTTCTTTAAGAGCCAAGCTCAACAATCGAGCGTTAAGAGGGGAGTGCCTCCTCGGCTGGTTGTTCTCCGCACCCGCGGCGAACAAACTTCCTGTTCGACGGACAGGACTGCACGCGCAAGACCGCAGCGACTCCAGACCACGCCAGGTCATCAATTCGCCTCATGCGAGAATAAAATCGAATTTTTGGGAAAGAGTAAAACATGTCTGAATCAAACAAAGCTGTCGTTCGTCGTTTGTTCGAAGAGGTTTGGAATAAGGGCAATCTGCAGGTCGCAGACGAGCTCTTCGGGCCCAGCTACACTCATCATGACGCTTCCACGCCGGATCTTGGGCGCGGCCCCGAGGGTGAGAAGAAAAGAGCAACCTTGTATCGCAATGCCTTCCACGATTTCCGCCTAACGGTGGAAGAAGTGCTTTCCGACGGTGAAACGATCACGGCCCGTTGGAGCTGCCGAGGCACCCATAAAGGGGAACTCAACGGAATTGCGCCGACAGGGAAGCAAATCTCTATCACCGGGATCAGTGTCGCCCGTTTCGCGGGCGGGAAAATGGTGGAAGGCTGGGTCAACTGGGACGCTCTCGGACTGATGCGCCAGTTGGGTGCAGTTGCCGAAGCTGGCAAAGCGCTCGTCGCCGCAAGGTAGCTTCCGCGACTAGCGTATAGCTACAAAGAGAAGGGCCCGACCCACCCTCGGGCCTTCTCTTCCAGGCTGCTTGATTCGGTTCATGCGCCCGACTTTCACGCTTCCTTCCTTTATCTGCTACCAGCAACCAGTACGCAATCTCCGTATAGTCACTCCGCGAGCGGAAAGCTCTGCAAGTAATTTCACCACTCCCGTGGAAGCCTCGCGGTCGCCCGGTACGACTACCGCCCAGACCAGGTTCTCGCGAAATTCCTTGGACCGAATCTCCCACTGTTCGAAGGACTGCGACTTCAACTCATCGATTCGGATGACGGACCAGTGCCGTGCCAAGGCTAACGCGCTGTCATCGTCGGGGCAGGGCCCGGACAGGATGAAATGGTTGTTTCCATGAACCAGGATGCCGACCATTTAGTTTCAAGCCTCCCGGCGTGGATCGGGAACCGGCTACTCTATTGCGAAATGGTAGACGACTTGTCCTATCTCAGGGGGTAAATGGAAAGGGCAGCTTGTTCGAGAGCTGCCCCATTGCAAAGTCAGAATTTCGTCAAATCCTGCCAAGCAGGTTGAACCTGTAAGCTAGCATATCGTGCACATCGACCGTTTGTCTGTTCACAATCGCACAGTCCGACGTCTCTTAAGGAATTACCTCGCCCTGTGTGGCTCAGGATACCTGGGAAGGAGCAAGTTAAGTGCCGCCGCGACGAATAGTGCAATGGCGAGCGAAATCAGCAAAAAGGAGTAAGATCCAGTCTTGTCGAATGCTCGGCCCAGTATTACCGGGCCGGCCGCACCTGCGGCGGCATAAAAAGTCCACGTGAAACCGTATAGCGTGGAAAATGCCCGCAGCCCAAAGTAACGGGTCAGCAAGTAAGGAGTGATCGCGGCCTCTCCGCCCGCCCCGATACCAAGAAGCGCAGCCGCCAACGCGCCCGCCGCAAAGCTATTCGCTCGCGCCAGAACTACAATTCCCGCTGCAGTAATTAAATTTACCGCCAGGGCGACGCGCGCTCCGAAAAACCGGTCGAGCAACCAGCCCGTGCCGATTCTGCCAAGCACACTCAAACCGCCCAGGATGGACGCACACAATGCCGCACTACCAGGCGTGATTCCGCGATCGGTCAGCAATGCTGATAGGTGCGTGATCGCGCCGTTCATGCTGATCGAACTCACAAAAAGAACGACAACGATAATCCAGAAAGCAAGCGAGCGCGTGCCTTGCTGCCAGGTCAGTCCAGAATGAACAGTCGGCACGGACCTTTCTTGCTTTGGACCACGATCGACGATGTACCGCCAACTGAGCGGCAACCCCAACAACAGGGAAATCGCGCCAAGCGAAAGGAACGCGGCCCTCCAACCAAATCGAGTGACAACGGATTGCGCAACAACCGGCAGGATCATCGCGCCTAAACCTGCTCCGACCATGACGAAAGCCAGCGCCATGCCCAATCGCCGCTGAAACCAAGTTGAAATCGACCGCGCATATGCCAGATGCGCCGCACCATTGCCAACCACGCCGATAACAAAGCAGGTTAGATAAAACTGCCACAGACCGGAGCCTAGCAACGCAAGCGAAGCAATGCTGCAACCGAACACCGTCATGCAGGGGAGAATGATGCGGCGAGGACTGAAGCGATCGATCAAGCGGCCGATCAACGGCGAAGACAGTCCCACCGTCATGGCGGCGATCGCGAAGCCCAGCGAAACCGATTCGCGATTCCATCCGAATGCCGCGCCCAACGGTTTCACAAAAACCGTGAAGGTATAAACGAACAGCGAGCCAAATCCGGCCATTACGCCAAGGCAGGCCGCCAGCACCACACGCCAGCCATAATAACTGAGATTCGTTTCGCTCTGGTCCGAGACCGGTTCGGTGTTTTCTTTCGATTGCTCGTCGACGATCACGAGCCAGCAACTTTCTTGACGGTGGATTCTCGTTTTGCGGTGATTGCTTCGAGCGGTTTCTTGTAATCTCTGCCGACGTATCCTAGTCGGGCCGTGTGCTCCCCAATCTCCCGGTAAACCTCTGAATCGTGCGGCTGCCATGTAGCCAAACCATCCACATACCGATTAAACATGCAGAATGCCGCAGCAATCAGGACCGTGTCGTGAATCTCTTTGTCGGTTGCGCCTTCTCGCCACGCTCGTTCAACATCGGCCGTGCTCACTTGCTTCCCGCCTTTTTGAACCTTTCCTGCAATGTTCAAGAGCGCCTTCATTTTCATTGATAGAGGAGTTGACTCAAAATCGCGCTTGATTGCGGATATGAATTCGTACTCTTTTTCACCGCCGCCAAGATGCTGAGCTGCCGTCGAACCGTGGCAGTGTTGACAGTAATAGCAGTCATTCTCCGAGGAAACGTATGTCGCGATCATCTCGCGCTCAGCCGGAGTCAAGGAGTGCGGCCCCGTCAGCAGTACTTGCACAAGCTCGCAAAGGGGTTTTGTGGTTTCCGGACTGAACACCATCGGCCCCCGAATTCCCGGCAAGTCTTCCGTCAAAGCAATATGTGCCATTTGATCCTCCGTCAAGCCTGCGTGGCTATTGGGGTTTCCCGGAATCGGTCCCGAGTGTAACCCTGGTGCGCAAGCTGCTCACCCATTTCGCGATAGGCCTCGGGTTCGCGTGGCTGCCACGTCGCCAGTCCGTCCACGTACCGGTTGTACAAGCAGAACGCGGCCGCGATCAGAACTGTGTCGTGTATCTCCTTATCAGTTGCGCCACGTTCCCGTGCCAGCGCCACATCCGCCGCACTCACTTGCTTTCCGCTTTGCTGCACCTTGCCCGCAATCGCCAGCAGCGCTTTCAGCTTGTCGGAGACGCTGCTGCTCACAGGATTCACTTTGACCTGTTCCACTAACTCATAGTTTCCATGCAGATGAGCCGCCGCAGCCGCGCTGTGCGAAAGCTGGCAGAAGTCACACCCGTTGCGATAGGACACGTGCGCGGCTATCATTTCGCGATCCGCGGAAGTCAGAGTGTTCGGTGAGCGGAGCAGGACTTCCGCTAGTTCAAGCAGAGGTTTGGCCGTCTCTGGGCTGTAAGATAGTGGACCAACGATTCCGGGCATTCCCGCTGGCAGCTGGATGTGAGCCATCGCATCTCCTCATGTTCATTCCAAAAGATTCCGAGGAGTCTTAAGGATCGCAGGGCACTGCACAATACTATGAAAATACTATGTGGTGGACTCGCTCGAGACCTTTGTGTCGCCCATTTTCGTTTCCTAATTCTTTTCCATTATTGTCAGAAAAAGTAGCGCCAAGTATGCTCACGCGAGTTTTACGGGTGTGTTTTGCGGCTTAGGGCCGCGAATCTCTGGTCAACGATGAAACAAGTGAGTGTGCGAACGCACTTCCTGCGGGCTGCAATCCGGGTGTGCGTTCAGTGTTGCCAGAGCTGATTCTAATAAACCGAATTCTGAGGTGAACCGCTCATGTCATCCACTCGGATAAACATTTTTTCGAGATGGGCTTTTGTGATGGTGTCGGCAATTTTGTGCGCCGTAGGGATTCGCTCGCAGGAGATTTCTGGAAGCATCCGCGGAACGGTTACGGACGAGAGCGGCGGGGCTGTGAACGGCACGAAGGTGACGGCGATCAGCACTGATACGGGCTTCCAGCGGACGGCTGTGTCCAATTCGCAGGGAGCGTACGTGCTTGTCGAATTGCCGGTGGGCCGTTACCGCGTTGAAGCGGAGGCGCCTGGATTCAAGAAGTACATTCAGGAAGGAATTTCGCTGGACGTGAACCAGCAAGCCGTGGTGGCCGTTCATCTGGCCGTGGGGACAGCGACGCAGCAAATCCAGGTGACCTCCGACGTGCAGATCATTGAGACCACCTCCACGAACCTGGGGCAAACTGTCGGAGAGCGGCAGATTTTGGACCTGCCCTTGAATGGACGCGATTTCACCCAGCTTGGGCTTTTGCAGACCGGCGTGGTGCCCCTTACGCCAGGCTTGATAGAATCTGGCGGTCCGGCGCGGGAGGGACAGGCGTACGCGGTGAACGGACAGCGGCCCGAATCGAATAATTTCCTGATCGACGGAGCAGATAATTTCGACACGGTGGACGGCGGTTTGGTGATGAAACCGCCTATAGATGCGATTGCGGAATTCCGCATTTTGACGCATACGGCGAATGCGGAGTTTGGCCATAGCACCGGATCGACGACGAACATCGTCACGCGTTCGGGAACCAACGATTATCACGGCACAATCTGGGACTTTTTCCGGAACAATGCGATGGACGCAAAAAGCTTTTTTGCAGACAGCGTGGAGCCGCTGCACCGGAATCAGTTTGGCGGCGTGTTCGGAGGCCCGATCAAGAAGGACAAGACGTTCTTCTTCTTGTATTACGAAGGAGTCCGCGACACGCAAGGAGAAACGACGCGAGCAACCGTGCCATCGGATCCCGAGCGGACGGGAAATTTCGCGGATCAATGCCCGCTGAACAACGGTACGTTCAATGCGCAGGGATTGTGCATTGACAATTCCTCCGGGCAGCTGAGCCCGAACGGGCAACTGATCAACGAATTCAGCGGGCAGCCCATCCCGTTCAATCAACTGCCCTTCATCAATCCGATCTCGCAAACTCTGTTGTCTTATTATCCGCTGGCGAATTCCGGCCCCTTTACCTATGTCGGAACACAGCCCCTCTCAAGCAATACCGACCAGTTCGGCGTGCGCGTGGATCATTACCTGACGAGCCGCGACACATTGAATTTCCGCTACAGCTATGGACAACTGAGCCAGATCGATCCGCTTCCCTCCGGAGGCGCAAACGTGCCGGGATTTCCCGTGGGAGAAAGTCAACGGGACCAGAATTTTGTGGCCCAGGAAACCCACACTTTTTCCCCGACCGTGGTGGGCATCTTGAGGGCTTCCTACCTGCGAAACAAGTTTCTGCTGGGGAATAATATTAACCATACAGACCCCGCGAGCTTGGGCTTTCAATACAAGCCCTCGCTCGAGGAGGCAATCGGTCCGCCATTCATCCAGGTGGGCGGTTATGCGTCAATCGGCGATCCCATTACCGGTCCGCGAAACACCTATCAAAACACGTATGACTTTTCGGGTTCGCTGACCTGGGTTAAAGGGCCCCATCAATTCAAGTTTGGCGGAGGCTATCAGTACGACCAGATCAACGTATTGCAGGGCATCGCCACCAACGGATTTTTCGTCTTTTCGAACTTTCCCGTGAACAACTCCTTTGCGAGCTTTCTGTTTGGGCAACCGGTGGTGTTTTTGCAAGGCGGAGGGAATTTTTATCGCGGATTGCGCGGGCAGGCCTTTAATCTGTACGGGCAAGACACCTGGAAGTTGACTCCGCGCCTGACCGTGAATTACGGACTAAGGTACGAAGTGCCCTCGCCGTACACGGAGATTCACAATTACCAGAATTTGTGGGTTCCGGGCAGGCAATCGGTGGTGTTTCCCAGCGCACCGGAAGGTCTGCTATACCCCGGAGATCCCGGCGTGCCGCGCGGATTGATTCCCACGGACCGGGCTGGGTTTGCGCCGCGCCTGGGATTGGCGTGGGACGTCCGAGGCGACGGGAAGTGGCTGGTGACGGCAGCGTACGGAATCTTCTACGATCCTTACTACACGGGTCAGGGCGGCCCGTTACAGGACCCCATCAGCGCGCCACCTTATTTGCAGACGCCGCAGGTGAGCACTCCCAACTTTGGCGATCCGTTCAATGGACAGAATCCATTCAATGGAACCTTTTCTCCAGACATGACGCTGCTCGTCCTGAACCCCCATCTTCGCTTGCCGTACGCGCAGGACTGGAATTTGAATATCGAGCGCGCGCTAGGCAACGACTGGCTGCTGGAGGTTGGGTACATCGGAACCAAAGGAACGAAACTGCCGCGGTTTATCGAGGCGAATCCGGCGGTATACATTCCCGGAGAATCGACGCAAAACAACGCGGACCAGAGGCGCTTGTATTCAGGATGCACGGTCACCGAAACCAACCCGACGTGCACCTATTCCTCGGTAGGCGAGATCGCAGGAATTGCGGACTCTTCGTATAACGCACTCCAAGTCAGCCTGAAGCGGCGATTCGCGCACGGGTTCTCGATGTTGGCGTCGTACACGCTTTCGAAGACCCTGGACGACGTGTCGTCTTTCAACATCACAGGATCGGCTTCGCAAAGCGTCGCAGGCGAAAACGACCTGGCGCAGAATCCATTCGATGTGAAATCGGAGTGGGGACGATCCATGTTTGACGCTCGGCACAGACTGGTGTTGAGTTACCAGTGGGATTTGCCTTGGTTCAAGCATCCGGAAAACTGGTACGGGCACATTCTGGGCAATTGGCAGGTGAACGGAATCACCACGTTGATGAGCAACACGCCCTTTACTGTGTACGATTCGAGCAATCCTTCGTTACAAGGAAGTGCGCCGGAAATTTCCGGCTTCTTCAGCAGCCGCCCGAATATCGTGGGCAATCCAAACACCGGCACCTGTCCGGGAGGTGTGGCAGTGAGAACCGCGGGATGCTGGTTCAACACAAATGCGTTTGCACATGCGGCAACGGGGCAATTTGGAGACGTGGGCCGTAACACCATGGACGGACCGGCGTTTCAACAGTGGGATTTCTCGGCGATCAAAACGATTCCGATTCGAGAGAGCATGAACCTGCAATTTCGCGCGGAAATCTTCAACATTTTTAACAACGTGAATTTCGCGCTGCCGAACAACGACATCAATTCGCCGAACTTTGGCCAAATCGTCGCGGCGCAACCTGGCAGAATTGTGCAACTGGCGCTAAAGTTCCAATTCTAGCGGTTCGCGCCAGTTGACCGTCGCGCGTGAATGAAGCCCACTCAAGTCTGGGGATAGGGACGCTTGCTCAGTCGATCTCGCTACGAATTCTGCGGCAACTGCCGCGGCGATTCGTGCAGCCGAGTCAGCTGTTGGTAGAGGTGGTCTCCCTCGACGTGATCTCATACTTGAAGTTATCTGGATCAAGACTGTCGAGCCGGCCTTCCGTCGTTTCCGCCTGCGGGTACATGAGAAAGCCGACTGGCGCACCCTGCGACCCGGGCAGAGCCACATCGTGCGCGAAGTTGTACGCCATCCAGTTCATCTCCCAGGACCCGAATAAACGCGCGCGGGCATTCTTCACCATATTGTCGTCCAGCGGGCGATTTCCTGGTGGTTCCTCGAGCACGACCTTCCGCACATCCGCAGGATCGACGGGCACCCAGCCGTAGTCATTAAGATAAACTTCAGCGCGGCAATGTTGCGCTTTCGTCACGTTTTCGGAAGAAGCCCCAAGGCTCTTGTATCCGAGTTCGGACTTGGCGACGCGAATGCCATAAACGTCGCGCGCCGGAAGCCCGGCAGCACGGGCGAGTCCAACGTAGAGCGAGTTGAGATCTGCACACTTGCCGCCCAGGTCTTTGGACTCCAGCATGAAGCGAATGTCGCCAACGCCGCAGCCGCGCGTCTTGGGATTTCGAAAGGTGTTGTTAACGATCCACTCGTAGATCGCCTGGGCCTTCTCGACATCCGTATCCGCGGCCTTGGTGATTTCGCTGGCTGTAGTTTTCACAATGCCGTCGGTCGGCAGGAGCTTGGTGGGCCGCAGGAAATGCTCCAATTCCTCGCGGCTCTCCTTCGGCGCTGTGCCCCTTGCGGCGAGGTCGACCGCACAATCCCTCGTGGCAATCTGGCTTGTCACCGTGAGGATCGGCCTTACATTTGGAGAAAATTCCGCGACGATGATTCCCAGCGCATCGGGCTTGCTCTCGATCATCCTTGCGGTACCGCCCTCGGAGTTAAAGGTGTTCGCGAGCGTCTTCTGGAAGGGTGCTTCACTGATGAGTGCCGCCGGCACCCAGATGCGCGTCGTTCCCGCAGGTTTCAGAACTTCAGCACGGGTCGTTACTTGAAATGTGCGCCAACGGTCGGCGGGGACCTGAGAAAACAAGCGCCCAGCCTTCGCAAATGCGAGGCTTGCTGACACAACGCCTCCCGCTTGCAGAAAATGGCGACGGTTCATGATTTCCACCTTTGCGTAGCGTTTCCGTTGCTTCTTTGCTGACGAATAATAATGTACACCCGACGCTGTCGGCACAGCCCTTCATATTCACATTTCACCGCCCGACCGTGTTCAGTAAATGGGAAGGTGAGCTAATTGCCTCAAATCCCGCCAAACAGGTTGAACCCATTAACAAGTCACCGCTCAAATCCACCATCAAACTGTTGGCCAGTCCGATATCTATTCAGGTTGATTATCGATCGGCGTGTGATTTGCGAGAAGTGGATCAGTCGTGCAACACTACGCTCAAGAGCGAACTGTTGATCTGCAGGCCGCCGTTATATTTGACGAAGCCTAATTTTCTGAACTTGTTCATGAAAAAATTCACACGGGAGCGGGTTGAGCCGATCGTTTCCGCCAGCATCTCCTGAGATATTTTGGGAAGCACGCCGTGCGGCTGATCGTCTTTACCGTAGCGCGCCAGCAACAGAAGCGCTCGAGCCAGACGCTTTTCGCTGGAGTTAAAGAGTTGATCGACCAGGTCCTCTTCGATTCGAATGTTGCGAGTCAGAATATGGGAGATAAAACGGTCAGAGAGTGCGTGTTCCGTGCGCAGCACCCGCATCATTTCGTCTTTATCAATGGATAGCACGGATGTCGGCAGGATCGCAGTGGCCGTTCCCATGCAAATCGGCTGTCCCGCCAGGCATCCTTCGCCGAAAAAATCACCCGGACCGAGCACCGCTACGACCGCTTCTTTGCCGTTTTCGTTGATAACAGAAAGCCGGACACCGCCCTCCCGGATGTATTTCACACTCTTCGCCGGATCGCCTTGATTGTAAATCTTTTCCGCTCGCCGAAACTTCAGAAGGCGTCGTTTCGCTCCCGCCGTATCAAGGAAAACTTGCAGATCGAACGAAAACTTGTCCGGACGGGTTCGGCGAATCTTTTTGACGGTTGCCTTGGGCATATCGTGTGTCCCGCGCGAGCGACTGGGTTTTGCCAACCAAACAGTCAGAAATGAATGGCAATGCCTTCGATTATATCACCGCGGTTAGGCGTGCAAGGCAAACGCGGCCAGCCTGGAAAAGTTTGAACATGTACATAAGTGAACAGATATGCGCGTTAACAAAGTGCACCATGGGCTTGCCGTAAAGGACTGTTTTCCTGGGCAGTCCATCCCCGAAACTTATTCCCCGCGGCAGTTAGAAGATTCAAGGATATCGAGCCAGCTTGATCGAGGGCACCGGCGAGCCACTCCGGCTAGGCCGGAAGTGTCTCTTGGTGCGCAAGAAAGGAACAAAGAGTATGCCTCTCACGCAAGTTTTAATAGCCCTGATCGTCGTGGGCGTTCTGTTGTGGTTAGTAAATCGTTTCATTCCCATGCAGGGAACCATCAAGTCGATTTTGAACGGGTTGGTGGTCATTGCCGTAGTGCTATGGCTACTAAACATCTTCGGATTATTTCATTCCTTTGCGCACATACGCATCGGAACGTAGATAAATGCCGTTAAATCGAGGGCCACAATTCGCGGACCAATAATTTTCTATCAGCAAAGAACGACGCGGCCAACGTCTTAAACGTCGGGCGCGAGAATACGCGGTAGCGGAGAGCACATGAAGAAATCGATTGGAGTATTGAGCATCACAGCACTGTTTTTGCTTCTCGGATTAACTATTCCTAGTTACGGACGACAAGATAAGCCGGAGAAACAAGAAGACAAACCCAGCGCCCCCAAGCAGGAGCAACCGGCGAAACCGGAAAAGCAACAGCAAGAAGCCAAAGCTCCGAAGCAGGAGCCACAAGCCAAGCCCGAAAAACAGCAGCAGGCCAAGGCTCCCAAACAGGAGCAACCAGCGAAGCAAGAAAAGCAACAGCAAGAAGCTAAAGCTCCGAAGCAGGAGCCACAAGCCAAGCCCGAAAAACAACAGCAGCAAGCCAAGGGACAGCAAGAGCCACAACAGAAACAGCAGGAACAAGCAAAGTCCACCAAACAACACGCTCCGCACGCGCAGCCAGTGACCGCGAAGCAGTCGGATCAGATGCAGGCCACATCGTCAAAGGGTCCTCAACGCACGCAAGAGGAAACGGCCACGCAGCACGCACAACCGGCACTTCGCCTCAGCTCCAGGGGCAGCGGTCGAATTCCCGACGAACGCTTCCGCTCTAACTTTGGCCGCGGCCACGAATTCCGCATGGGCAATCCGGTTATCGTCAGCGGATATTCCCGCTTCCAATACGGAGGCTATTGGTTCGGATACGTTCAACCTTGGCCGGTAGGCTGGTTTTACACCGACCAGTTCTACATCGATTACGTCGACGGTGGCTACTACATGTACAACCCGTACTACCCGGGCTCGCGTTTCGCCATCACCGTCATTATTTAACGTCGGAATCCGGTTAATTGAATGAAGACAACTCTGGCTTGGCGCGATCATCTTTTAAAATCGGGAGCGCGCCAGGCCGAAGAGATCGAGAAACACCATACAAGTCTCGCCTTAGTGGAGGAAAGAAAACATGCTCGGAACCGTGCTGATCGTCATTTTGATTTTGGCACTTTTGGGAGTATTTCCCCGGTGGTCACACAGTCGCAATTGGGGCTATGTCCCGACCGGTGGCGTAGGGCTAGTTCTTTTCGTCATCGTCATTCTCGTCCTCATCGGGCGTATTTAGTAGTTCCTCTGACGAATCACTTCTGTGACACCGACTTTTGTGGCGTTTTGTTGTCGCAGGGGGATGGTAACGAGCGATTCTCGTCTTTCGGGCCGGTTTCAGTAATTGTCAGTCGGAGGTGAGTAATGGATGAGTCCAAACGGCGTGCCGTCAAGTTTCTGGAGAAGGAAATCAAGACATACGCGGCTCTATCTCTATTCCTGTCGAATAAGGGCATGAAACAGCAAGTGCGCGTGGGTACCTCAACAGTGCTGCTCAGCCCCTTGTTCTACAGAGAGAGAATGGAAGAAGCAAAAAAGCTTGTGTCCGACCTCAAAAGACCGGATTAGACCATGCCTCTCTCGCGACAGGTAACGTCCATCGGCCGCGGCTGCTGGTGTATTCGCCTCGTCGTTTGCCTCCTAGCTGCCCTTCTGTGCTCTGGTAATTCGTTCGCATACTCCGTGCTCACTCACGAGGAAATCGTAGACTTGGTGTGGAGTGACGAACTCCGGCTCCTACTCCTAGAGAGATTTCCATCTCTGACCGAAGATCAACTCAAAGAAGCGCACGCTTACGCCTATGGCGGCGCGGTCATCCAGGACCTCGGTTACTATCCCTTTGGTACCGTAGAATTCAGCGACTTAGTGCATTACGTTCGAAGCGCTGACTTCGTTCGAGAATTGCTCGTGCAGAGCCAGAACGCGAATGAGTACGCGTTTGCGTTGGGCGCGCTTGCGCATTATGCTTCGGACATCGCGGGACATCCCGCCGTCAATCTTTCAGTTTCCATCCAATATCCTAAGCTGCGAGCCAAGTATGGTAAGTCCGTCAGATACGCTGAGGACCACACCGCGCATCTGAAAACGGAGTTCGGATTTGACATGGTGCAAGTCGCCAAGAACCGTTATACATCGCAGCAGTATCACGATTTCATCGGGTTCCAGGTGTCCAAACCTCTCTTGGAGCGCACGTTTCCGATCGTCTACGGGGTGGAGTTGAAAGACGTGTTGACGCATGAGGATCTATCCATTGGTTCGTATCGTTTTGCTGTCAGCAAGATGATTCCCCAAATGACGCAGATCGCCCTTCGAACTCACAAGAAGGACATCATGAAGGAAAAGCCCGATTTCGCGAAAAAAGAGTTCCTCTACCGGCTGTCGCGTTCGGAGTATGAAAAAGAATGGGGAAAAGACTATTCGAAGCCCAGCTTCGGAACGCGCTTGGCCTCCTCGCTTTTGCGATACATGCCGAAAATTGGACCCTTCAAAGCCATGGCCTTCAACAACCCCACCCCGCAGACCGAAGATCTGTACTTCAAGAGCATCAATAGCAGCGTCGACCAGTACCGCATGTACCTTCAGCAAGTTCGTGGCGGCTCACTGCATCTGTCCAACGCGGATTTTGACACCGGCAAAGTGACCAAGGCAGCCGAATATCCTTTGACCGACGAAACCTACGCCAAGCTCTTGGGCCAGCTCACGCAGCGCAAGTTTGATGGCACGACTCTGGAGCTACGCGACAATATCCTCAGTTTCTATTCTGACCTCTCTGTTCCACTTGAAACCAAGAAGGATCCGGTTCGCTGGCAAAGCGTATTGTCATCGCTTGATCAATTGAAGCTTGCCAATCCAAATCCCATTCTCGCCGCCAGCCCTGCATTGCAGCACTAAGTCGGAATCAAATACAACGCCGAAATGTTTTCGCTAGTCGTCGCAAACAAAATGCAAATGTGTCCGCTAGTGAACAGACCAATTATTTCGACTCGCCTAACATGGTTTTTGTCCGGAACAAATTAGAGATGCTCTCCGGGTGCGGCACAAGCGCTGTTCCTGTAATTTACTTGTGAGAATGGAAACACGATGCTTTGGACAATATTTATCGTTCTGTGCGTCCTTTGGCTACTCGGAATGGTTACGTCCTACACGATGGGCGGCCTCATCCACATACTCCTGGTCGTGGCGCTGGTTATTTTTGTGATCAATTTGTTCCAAGGGAGACGGTCGGTTTAGCGGCCGGCGTAATCACCATGAAACCTATGATTTGGGGTGGCATTCTTTTCATCGTACTGGGTGGTTTTGCCCTCGCCTATCGCGGATTCACCTATACGCATGAAGACAAGGTCCTCGATGTCGGGCCGATTCACGCCACTGCCGATAAACACGAGCACGTTGATATTTCACCGCTCCTTGGCGGGCTGGCGCTGGTAGGTGGAGTCATTATGCTCGTCGCCGGACTCCGGCAAAAGTCTTAGCTCGCAATTGTGAAAATAGCCTGCCTGAGACTCGGGTAACGCATAACCCTCTCGCACTGCAGGTGTCTTGAAAGATCTTCGACCACAAATTTGTCGTGAAACTAAATCGATAATTGAAAGTCTTTGACCGTGGAGGTCAATAATGAAGAAATACTTGTTTGCCGCAGCATGTCTTACGCTCGCATCGGGCGCTGTATATGCCCAGGACTTGAATAAGGAGCAAAAACGCCTCGAAGAAAGTGGCGTGGTCATGAAGGAAGTGCTCAACATTCCCGACAGCATTCCTCATGATCTTTTGGAGAAAGCGGAGTGCGTCATTGTATTTCCGTCCGTAATGAAAGCGGCGTTTGTAGTTGGCGCCGAATATGGACGAGGAGCGATGGTTTGCCGCACCGGCAATAAATTCCGCGGACCCTGGGGAGCTCCCGCCATGTATGCACTGGAAGGTGGCAGCTTCGGTTTCCAGATCGGCGCTGAGGCCACGGACTTGATCTTGCTGGTCATGAATGACAGAGGGATGGAGTCAATACTCAGCAGCAAAGTCAAACTCGGGGCGGATGCATCTGTTGCCGGAGGCCCTGTGGGTCGTGACGCTTCCGCAGACACCGACGCTTGGATGCGAGCCGAAATCCTCAGCTACTCACGTTCACGCGGACTGTTTGCCGGAGTTTCGCTCGAGGGGACTACGCTTCGTCCCGATGACGATGCGAATGCCCAGGTCTATGGGCACCCGGTCAAAGCAAAGGAAATCGTAAGAAGTGAAAAGATGCTCGTGCCCGCAACCGGCCGTCAGTTGGTCGACGTTCTGGAAAAGAGTGCGCCGCATAACGATTCGAAGGAAGCGGCTTCGATCAAGTAGGTTACTTAAGAGCCTGCCGGGATTCCACTATTCCGGCAAGCTCTCAGTCTTCAAGAAAACCCTGCGTTACTCGTACCGAACCATGTATTGTGTCCACTTCTGGACAGATTTTTCCCCGCATTCAGCATTTAATTCAAACCAGCAAAGATAGATCGCGACAAAGTGAATCGACTCTGGCTCGCGAGTGAGCAGGTTCGTCTTGACACAAAGGCAGTACCAGTTGTTTCACGCCAAAGGGCTACTCCTGCCGGTCTGTGCACTTCTCCTCGTGTTGCCCGGCGGGCTTTTTGGCCAGGCAACTCCCATCAATTCCACCAAGCTCATCATGGAAAGTGGCACGCCCGTAAAACTGCAACTGGCGCAGACGATTTCTTCCCGGCGCGCGCATAAGAATGATCGGCTTGAGTTTGTTGTCGATAAAGATGTGGAGATCGGTGGCTTCATCGTAATCAACGCCGGGTCTAGAGCCGAAGGTTCGGTAGTGAGAGTGAAGGGAAAACGTCCCTTGGGGATTGGGGGAAACGTAATCATCAAGCTGGACTCGGTAGAACTCACGACGGGCGAGAACGTGCAATTGACCGCACGCAGGGAATTCAAAGGCAAATCTCGCACAGTTCGCATGGCCGTAGGGATGGCGGTGGCGGCAGCTATCTATTTTCCAGTTGCGCCCGCGTTCCTGCTGACGCCCGGCCGTGACAGCACAATTTTGAAGGGTACGGAGGTGACGGCATATACGAAGACGGATCTTCCGTTGGACGCAAGAGTTCTGCCCATTACCCGGGGAAATACTTCCGACCTGGCGGAGATGATCAAACTGTTGCCGCCTCGGGTACTCAATGCCGAAGGTCGCGAGGGCGATATGCTGAATCTTATTTTCGCGGCCAAAGAAGACGACTTGCAGGAAGCTTTCGCGCGCGCCGGCTGGGTAAAGGTGGAAAAATCCACGCCCCAGATCATTTGGCATTTGATATGGGAGCGAAAACACTACACCAAGCTGCCCATGGATAAGCTTTACGTTTTTGGCAGGTCGCAGGACTATTCCTACGCGCTCCCCGACCCCACCTCTATCGTTGCTCGGCGGCATCACCTGCGCATCTGGAAAACGGACCGGGTAGTGGACGACGTTCCCCTTTGGGTCGCTGCCGCAACGCATGATGTGGCCATCGAATTTGTGAAGCACAAGTTCCGCCTCTATCACAAGATCGATCCGGACGTGGATGCGGAGCGCGACTTCATCGCAAGCGATCTGGCAAGGACCTCGCAACTCACACGCGAGCACTTCGTGAATTGCAGCGCGCCCGTGTTCAACGGCCAAACAGCTACCGGGCAGGCCTACTATTCAGACAGCAGAATGCTTTTTCTGGAATTAAATCAGCGGCTTGAGTTGGCGGCGGCCGCCGGCCCCGCCAAGTGACCGAAGAGCAGGTTCACTCGTGCAGAACAACGGTCAGCAACGATTTGTTGACCTTGATTTTCCCGTTGTATTCGATAAAACCTAGCTTGCGGAATTTGTTCATGAAGAAATTCACTCG
>Ga0210390_10002536_pt1 | contig 16159 bp, 10 predicted proteins | sample IncBWH11OmetaG_FD_161050 | JGI IMG/M metagenome (GOLD analysis project Ga0210390, IMG submission 161050) | Forest soil microbial communities from Barre Woods Harvard Forest LTER site, Petersham, Massachusetts, United States - Inc-BW-H-11-O ... | reverse complement strand
TACGCTGGACAATTCCGCTGCTTTTCAGAGAGAAGAGTTTAAAAACAGTTTGTTTCGATGCATCAATTTTTAAAAAGGCTCTTAAACAGACGCGCAGCGTCTGTTTAAGAGCTTTCTAGCCCGCAATGAGCTCGTCGCTTCAGTTTTTGCGTGATTTTTGCGGGCTAGCAGCTCACCTCCAGGCCAGAATCAGGGCGCCGGCGGCAATGAAGAATCCGCCGATCCCTTCGCGAGCTGTCAGGCGCTCGTGCAGAAACAGGGCTCCAAAGGCCATGGCCATGACCACACTGAGCTTGTCGACCGGTGCAACCTTTGATAACTCACCAATCTGCAGCGCCCGAAAATAGCATAGCCATGAGAGCCCCGTCGCCACGCCGGATAAAACAAGAAAGATCCATGTTTTTCTGCTGATCGATTGCACGTCGATGCTGCCTGAGGTGACAAAGACGATCGCCCAGGTGAAGATCAGGATGACTGAGGTTCTGATGGCTGTCGCGAGGTTGGAGTTGAGACCAGAGACTCCGATCTTCGCCAGCAGTGCGGTTACTCCAGCAAAGAAAGCGGATGATAGGGCCCAGAAAAACCATTGCATAAGACTATTCCGAAAAAGGAGAGGCCGACCCAATGGCCGGCCTCGTTGTTTTTGAGTCGTTCAATTTTCTAATCCAATCAAAGCAGCGAAGGTTCACAGAGAACGACTAACCGTACTCCGGAAACATTTTACCAACATTGGCCGGGGACAGGTTCGCCGCTCTGCGGATCCAGGATCAGGCGACGGCCAGGAAATTGGAATCGATGTTCTCTACGATGATTGTCATCAAAATCGAACATGTTGAGCAAAGTCCCTGCGTACTGGTCAAAAGAGGAATCCCCGATTCTCTCGCTCTGCAACCAGTTATCTTCGATAAATCTCACGATCGAAGATTGGTCGGTCACAGTGTGATCAACGAAGTTCTCTTTCGCGAAGGGGGAAATAACGATCAACGGCATCCGGGGACCGAACGAAAAGCGGCCTTGATAGCCGCCGAGGGGAGCGTTGGTTCCAGATTCTCCTCCCGAATCATCAGGCGCGCTCAGGAAATCGTAGGCGGTCTGAGATTCGTTGACCACCGGCGGCATGACGTGGTCGTACCAGCCATCTGAATCATCATAGGCGATGATGATGGCCATGTTGCGCCACTCAGGTGAGCGCATTAACTGGTTCACGGTTTCAACCACAAACGTCTGTTCCAGAAGCGGATCGGAATAACCTGGATGGCCATCCTGGTAGCCGGGGGCCTTCAGATAGGAGACAGATGGCAATTGGTGAACCGCCAGCGCATTCCAGAAATCAGTTAGATCATACTGGTGATTGGCGCCTTTTGGCAGTGGATCCGCTGCGCCGATCGGCACACCCGGTGTTGGAAGGTTGTGGTTCGAGTTCGCGGTCGACGGGTAGTATTGAAAAGGTTGATGATGAGGGATGTAGTCGGCCTTCGGCTGGCCGTTGGCGCCGATATGGGTTTGCTGCGGATTGTCGAACCCTCCTTCAAACCAACCCCAAGTCACGCTTTGCTCGCTGAGCAAGTCACCGATATTTTTCCCCGTCATCATAAAGGTTGTCCCTCCCGAAGCGATATCCCCTGCGGGATCATCGTCGGAAATGACAGAACCCTGCTCGACCGTACCGGTGATCTGTTTCGGGATCGCTCCATGAGTCTGGCCGGAAACCACGTTAATTGCCCCCGGGGTTGAAGGGCCTGGCACGGATCCGAACGAGTTATCGTTCATGGCAAAGTTCTGGGCGTAGTTCCAATAAGCGGTGACCGTATTCCCATCAAAGTAATCCATCACCACTGTTGGGCTGGTCGCGGATTCCGGCGTCCCGGTAAATTCGACAAATTTGTCCATCAAACCATGATCCATAGCCTGTTGTTCGTTCGGGTAGTCGTGGTTTTGATCCTGCGTCGCGGCGTGTGAACGATCAAGCCGCTGCGGCTGCAGCGAGTTCTGGTTCCTGGTCATCAGGTCGGGAGTGAGCCCGTTCACGGTTGGAGTCCCTGGTTTGGCCAGGAAGTACGGTTCTCCGGACGGATTCGTCGCCACCGGATAGGTGGCAAAATAATGATCGAATGAAATGTTCTCCTGAAATATGACCACCAGATTCTTGATCGGATAGGCCGTTTCGGAGCCTGGCTGAAGGTTTTCTGCAGTTTCTTGCCCAAAACTCAGATTTCCAAAAGAAGCGGCGGCAGCGAACGCTGCCAAATAAACGGTCTTCAATATTGTCATTTTGGTAGGTATTTTCGGCTGGTCGGCTCGTTGAGCCCGAACCATTTCATAGGCCGCCGGAACAAGGCAAAAAGAACCTTGCAACGTTTCCGTAACAGTCACGTTGCCGGTAAGGTGAGGCTCCGCCCGAACCCACAGCAACGACGCGCTAACGTAATGTCCTGGCTCCTGGCTCCTGTTTCAGAACAGCGTCGGTTCCGGATCCGAAATGATGCTTTGATGACTCAGGAAATTATCCGTTACCACGTGATGTAATTCATGGGTCTCTCCGAGCAAGACATCCAGAAGCAAGAGCAACTCTTCCCGCCGAAGGAGACGAATGTTAGTCTCATCTTCACTGACAAAAAAGTTATACCAATCTAATCTTCTGATCGTTCTCAGCAGTTCCTCAAGAAAGGTTTGGGCCTTTTGCGCGGCTGAAGAACCGCTGGGAAGCGAGGCCTGTAGGATTTCCGCGCAACGGCGAAGAGAGTACTTTACCGATCGCGGCATTTCAGCATTTTGCCATAAGAATTCCAGAACCTGAGGAGGTTCCGCTCTTGTTTGATAAATCCGGCGATAGGCATCTCGAGAACCGAGAAGACGTAGAAACGCGGATAGCTCAATCTCGATCGAGTGCAACGACTCCAACCGCCGGACGATCGACTGGGTAATGCTCCGCGTCGCATTGGCCGTTGTGATGGCCCTTTCAACAAACTGACCAAGTTCGCTAAATCGCCAACCGTCATCAGCAAGCATGGAAAGTTGGGCGGTGGCGAAAAACTGCGGAATCACCGCAACCGCGGTTTCTGAAAGGCGACGCGTCATCTTGCGCGCTTCGTCGTCGGTGACTCCTGCGCGAAAGCGGCTACGAACGAAAAAGCCTCGCAGGCCGGCCAATGCCGCCCAAGCTTCCGGACTGATGGCCTCGCGTAGTGAATCGGCATTGCGCATCGCTTTTCGTGCGATTGATACCACCGATCCCGTTTCACTGGAGTCCAGCATCAACCGGTATCGCTCGATCGGACTCCCCATGCTGCGCCTTCCTTTCTTTCCCGCATGTTCCAACGGGGGCAGCAGCCGATTCCAGACCGGTCGATAGAGCTTACGCTCAGCGGAGGTTAGTTCCTCCATCTCGATCGTTTCGATCACCTGGATCATTTTCGCGATGGTCAGAGAGCGTTCCAAGTACCGTCCCAGCCAGTAAAAACCCTCCGCCACCCGGCTGGTAACGGGCCTGGCAGGTAATATTTTAGGACGCCGAAAAGGTTCGGCGGTGGAGATGGTCGTCGACACCTCCTGAAGGACCCACGTGTCTTTCCCTCCGCCTCCATGCTGCGACTCAGTGCGGCCTTGATCCGTGGCAGAAATACGCGTCAAAGCGCCGGGAAATACTTCGAAGCGGTTCCCGTCCCTGATGCCGTACACTATATGGTCCTGCAGACGGGTTGTTTTCTTCCCTCGGGAGAAACAAAGCGTTTCAGCGCAATCCTCAACCGGCTGAGCGACAAATTGATTCGGCGCGCGCTTAACCTCCGCCCGGATCTCGTTCCAAGATTTTTCTTCGCCCGAGAATTTTAGAAAAGTTTCTCCGGTCAGCGACCGCACTTGAAACCGGCCAGGTTGTTCGAAGACCATTTCGCGCTGATCCAGATCTCCCATCCAGTAGGTTTGGAGCGCCGGCAAAATGGGTGATTCGCCGAGATAGAAGCGGATCACCGCGTTGGAAAAATGAAGCAAGCTGCGATCATCCGCGAGTTGCGATCCGATGCCGTTCACGATTGAGACCGTGCCTTTCCGGATACAATGGACAAGGCCCGGAATTCCAAGGTGACTTTCCCGCCTGAATACCAGCGGATCGAGCCAGGGATCAGCGAGGCGCGCGTAAATCACGTCCACACGCTCCAGGCCGGAAACTGTTCTCAGAAAGAGTGCATCGTCCAAGACCACCAGATCGCCGCCTTCGACCAGGGGAATTCCCATCCTTCTCGCCAAAAATCCATGTTCAGAGTAAACTGCGCTCGAGGTCCCTGGCGTCAGCAGGACAACGGATGGGTCGGGCTGGGGCGCGATCGCTCGCAACTTCAGCAAAATCGCTGTTGGAATATCGGCAATCGATTCGACCGATTGGCTCTGAAACAGCTCGGGCAAAACGCGCGCCAGAAGCCGCCGGTTTTGAATCATGTAGGAGAGGCCGGAAGCGTGACTGAGATAATGGTTTTTGACCAGCAGCCGGCCGGAAATGTCTCTGCAAATACAAAGCCCGCTGAGATGCAAAAAATGTCCGCCACCAAGTCGAAGACCGACCGCACTTCTCTGGTAGTTTTGGCTTCCCAGAACGACCGGAATGGGAATGATTCCTTGCCGCAGGATCTCTCGGGGACCGTAGACGTCTTCGAGAAACATTTCGAACGCGCGAACCCTTTGCTCGAACCCACGCACCACCTGGCTCCATTCGTCGCTTGTGAAAACCTGGGGCAACAGATCGCAGAACCAGGTATTGTGGTGTCCACCAGAGGGGAGTTCGAACGTCACTCCGAGTTCACGAAGCGTCGCGTCCACCCGTTCTTCGAGTTCCCGCAATTCGGAGGAGGTTGCCCGTTCCAGTTGGCCGACAAGCTCCGAATAAGGCGTGCGCGGCTCTCCTCCACGCATGGTCAACACTTCGTGCCACCGTTTTGGCGGGCGATTACCGTTCTTTCCGTTCTTTTCTGCCATTCGGATCTGCTCTCGGTTAACTGGAAACCCGTCGTCACGCAAGGTCGGATATGAGAATTGTAAAACCCGTTTCATTTGCGCCGTCGCATCCGGCCAATCAGGGCGTCGACTTCCGGAATCCGCAAGTACCAGGTTCCGACCAGATAGAGCAACCCGTAACAAGGAAGAACGAGCATCCCGGCGACGACCGGATGCCCGCTGGTCAAGTGTTTCAGCGGATAGGTCAGAGCTGCGGCGCCCACGGCCACACTCCAGAGTTTGAGTAACAGCCTGCCAGGAACCGAAAAGGAGCCGATGAGGCTTCTCAGCCCCCGTCGAAGCAACCAGAACTCCATCCAGCCGGCAACCCCCGCTGAAGCTGGCAAACCTGCCAATCCCCAGCTGGGATCCAGATGCAACAGCTTTGGAATCGGAAATGCCGACAAGTACCCAAGAACAATCGTTAGAACGACCCGCACAATGGCAAAGCGCAGAGGCGTTCGTGTATCGCCCAGCGCGTAAAACGCCGACGAACAGACGCGACCGCTGGTCGAGGCGACCAGTCCGACTCCAGAACCGATCAGAAGAGCCCAAACGTAAAGGGTATCACCATGAGTGAACCGCCCTGACTGATAGAGCAGCCCGGCCAGGGTATCGCCAAACGCAAAAAAGCTCATCGCTGCGGGAATCACCAAAAACGCCATCCGGCGCATCGCCGCGTTCAAGCGCTTGGCAAGCTCAATTCGTACCACCTTTTCGTCGCCAGCCATTGCCCTGGACATGGCCGGAAGTTCCGCCGCGGAGATTGACATCCCAAACAGGCTGATCGGGAGCAGACCGATCGTTTGCGCACAGTTCAAAAGCGCAACTGATCCGGACGGAAGCAGGCTTGCTAGAACATTATCGACGTATGCACTGAGCTGGACGATCCCGCGGCTGATGAAGACCGGGACAAAGTTAATCAGAACGCTTCGTACGTGCGCCGAAGTTGTATCCAGCGAAAAGTGTAGCCTTCGAGCCAAACGCCAGACCGTTGGCACTTGAACCAGGAGCTGAGCGAAGCTGCCCAGCACTGAACACCACGCGGTCGACACTACCAGGTTCGACAGTGATTGGGTGGTCCCGAAAAGGAGTAGACCGGCAATGATGAACAAGTTCCAGAGGACCGGGGCGGAATAGGAAAGCAAAAACCGACCGTGGCTGTTTAATATCCCGAGGCACCAGGCAGACATGACCAGCGCGCCCACTCCAGGGAAAAGGATCTGAACAAGCTTGACAGTCAGTTGGCGCGTCTCGGCCGTAAAGCCGGGCGCGATCGCGTCAATCAGAAAAGGGGTGCTCACCACGCCGAGAACAACCAGGAGAGCCGTCAGCAAGGCCAGAAGCGACCCGACAACACTCGCTACCTGGTTTGCATCTTTCTCATCCGAATGAGCCAGGAGACGCGAGTAAACTGGGATGAACGATGCCGATAGTACCCCTTCTCCGAAAAGGTTCTGAAGAAAATTGGGAATCCTCAAAGCCGCCCGAAAAGCGTCTGCCGCCGGTAATGTCCCTAAATAATGCGCGAGTGCACGTTCTCGTATCAGCCCGGCTATTTTGCTGAGCATAATCCCGGTCGCCACCAGCATAGCCGGGCGGCCGGATGAACGACTTTTCGCGGATTGTGCGGTTTTTGGTAGATTCTGCGCCATCTTGATGCGCCGGAATCTTGGTTCGATCTGCAAGGCGCGGCAAGATATTGCTCCTAGGGGGCATCAGGAGCCGGGAGCCAGGAGCCAGGAGTTCGCTGTCTGAACAAGATCCGAATTCTCTTCTCGGCAATTGCTGCTGGTCGACTCGAACACTGGAACGACTGATTTAAGGGGGGTGACGTCGCAGGTGAGTGCGACACCGGAAGCCCCAGTTCGGGCGGAACCTGACCCTACCTGAGTCGGGGCCCCGGCGGTGGCTCCTGAATTCTGAATTCTGAATTCTGCCTCCTGGCTCCTGGCTCCTGGCTCCTGATCTGTCTTGCAGAGCGGGTCGATGCGGCCCATCGTAGATCGCATCCACCGCGATCCCCCCTTCGATGCAGCATATCTATTCTGATCCAACTTTTCAGATGGCTTGCGATCAGTTTGCTCTGATCGCCGATTACCTTCAGGTTTCAAGCGATCTTCGCGACCGATTAATGTATCCAAAACGTTCCCTGGTAGTCGCCGTTCCGGTGCGCATGGATGATGGTTCTACGCAGGTTTTCGAAGGTTACCGGGTTCAGCATACCCTGGCGATGGGCCCAACTAAGGGAGGCACTCGTTTCGGCACCACCGTGACCATCGGGGAGATGGCCGCCCTGGCAATGTGGATGACCTGGAAATGCGCCCTTACCGGGTTGCCCTACGGCGGCGGAAAAGGAGGCGTGTACGTCGATCCGCGCAAGCTTTCAGGATATGAGTTGGAACGACTGTCCAGGCGCTATATGCAGGAGATGATCCCGTTCATCGGCCCCCATATCGACATCATGGGACCTGACATGGGAACCAACGAGCAAGTCATGGCCTGGTTCATGGACACCTATTCGGCAAACGTAGGGCATACCGTGCCGGAAATCGTCACCGGTAAACCGGTCAGCGTTGGAGGGACCTACGGGCGGAGAGAATCGACCGGACGGGGGATCGTCTATCTCGTGGAGCGCGCCGCAAACCTCTTGAAGTTGAAACTGCACGATGGAACCGCGGTCGTCCAGGGGTTCGGCAACGTCGGCGCGGTCGCTGCCCACGGCCTGGCCCTCAAGAACAGCATGAAAATCATCGGTATCAGCGATGTCTCGGGCGCTCATCACAACGAACGTGGAATCGATGTCCGGGCCGCGGAAAAATATACGCTCGCGCATGGCGATTTGAACGGATTTCCCGGCGCTGAACCCATTCCTGCCGGGGATCTTCTCACTTTGCCTTGCGATGTGCTGGTGCCGGCAGCTGTCAGCGGAGTGATTAACGGAGAGAATGCCAAGAAAATTCACTGCCGGATTTTGGCAGAAGGTGCCAATGGGCCGACCACCGTCGAAGCGGATAAGATCCTGTTCGAACGGTGGGACGAAGTTTTCGTAATCCCGGATATACTTTGCAACGCGGGCGGTGTAATCGTTTCCTACTTTGAGTGGATACAGAGTCTTCAGAGCTTTTTCTGGAACGAGACTGAAGTGGTCGATCGCCTTTTCCGGGTCCTGGAACAATCCTTTAGCGCTATGATCAAACGAGCCAAGGAAGAAAAAATTCCTCATCGGTTGGCCGCTCTCGCGATTGGAGTGGAGCGGGTGATGAAAGCTCGTCGTGATCGTGGGCTCTTCCCGTGAACGATCGGAGTTCAGAGTTGATCGACAGAGGGTCTTTGACCGCACGCAACTTTATGGAAACTTCCCCGAAGATCAGCCTGAACCCTGCCCCTCGAATTCCGAACGTCTAACTCTTAACGAACTCTCTTCTATGCAGATTCAAACACCCGAGGTCCAAGTCCCCGAACTGGTGAAGCCGCCCGCGCCGCTCTGGTTCAAAGAAGCCATCGTCTATCAATTGCATATTAAGACCTTTTGCGATGGGAACAATGACGGCATCGGGGATTTTCAGGGATTGCTGAGCAAGCTTGATTATCTGAAAAATTTGGGTGTTACCGCGATTTGGCTTCTGCCGTTCTACCCTTCGCCACTGAGGGATGACGGCTACGACATCGCCGATTATTTCACCGTCAATCCTTCTTACGGCACCTTAGACGATTTTAAACGATTCCTGGATGCCGCTCACGAGAACGGCCTCCGGGTAATCACCGAACTCGTGCTCAACCACACCAGCGATCAACATCTCTGGTTTCAGAGATCTCGGCGTGCGGCTCCGGGAGATCCTTGGCGCGATTACTATGTCTGGTCCGATGATCCAACCAAATACTCGGAAGCCCGAATCATTTTCAAAGACTTTGAGGTCAGCAACTGGACCTATGATCCGATTGCCAAATCCTATTTTTGGCATCGCTTCTTTTTTCATCAGCCCGATCTTAATTACGACAATCCAGAGGTGAAGGCTGCCGCTTTCGAGGTGCTCGATTTCTGGCTGGATCTTGGCGTCGACGGCCTCCGACTTGATGCCGTGCCCTACCTGATCGAGCGGGAAGGAACAAGTTGCGAAAACCTCGTCGAAACTCACGCCATTTTACAGGAGTTACGGGCCCGGATTGATGCCAAATACGCCGATCGGATGCTTTTGGCGGAGGCGAATCAGTGGCCGGAGGATGCCGTCGCCTATTTCGGGACAGGAAACGAATGCCAAATGTGTTTCCATTTCCCTCTGATGCCGCGGATGTTTATGTCGCTGCACATGGAGGATCGTTATCCAATCGTGGATATCCTTGAACAAACACCGGCAATCCCGGAGAACTGTCAGTGGGCTATCTTTCTTCGGAACCATGATGAATTGACTCTCGAGATGGTCACGGAAGAAGAGCGCGATTATATGTATCGCGTCTATGCGCGAGATTCGCGGGCGCGGATTAATCTCGGTATTCGCAGGCGCCTGGCACCTCTTCTGGGAAATAACCGAAGGAAGTTAGAGCTGATTCATTCATTGCTATTCTCGTTGCCGGGCAGCCCCATCATCTATTATGGAGACGAGATCGGGATGGGAGATAACATTTATCTCGGCGACCGCAATGGGGTGCGCACTCCCATGCAGTGGAGTTCGGATAAAAACGCCGGATTTTCCCGGGCCAATCCGCACTCACTTTTTTTGCCGGTTAACATCGATCCTGAATTCCACTACGAGGCGATCAACGTGGACGTTCAAGAACAGAATCTGTCCTCGTTACTCTGGTGGATGCGGCGGGTAATCGCGATCCGCAAACGTTTTCCCGCCTTCGGGCACGGCGATTTTCAGATGCTCACCCCGTCCAATAACAAAGTGCTGGCCTTTACCCGCACCTATGACACCCAAACCGTTCTAGTCGTTGTCAATCTGTCGAGGTTTTCGCAAGCGGTTGACCTGGATCTGGCCACCTGGATCGGCTGGGTCCCTGAGGATACTTTCGGTCATGGCCGCTTTCCGGTGATCCGTGACGGCAGATATCCGCTCACTCTAGGGGCGCACACTTCTTATTGGTTGTTACTGACTCCACCTGAAGTCCCGGGCGTCGCAGATGGGGAAAAATCGTTGCCCGTTGTACAATACAACGGAGATCCAGCTTGGTGGTTTACTTCGGCTGGTTCCCGTTTTGTCGATCGCGAGTTGGCGATTTATATCAAAAAGACACGCTGGTTCCGGAGCAAAACACGAGCGGTCCTCACCGTCACTTTGTTGGATCTGGTCAATTTTCCGGGCGATGGACTTGGCCAGCTGCTGATCATCGCTTTCAATTACGCGGAAGGCCCGCGCGATTTGTATGCCTTGCCGATCCGCGTGGTATCCGGGGAAGAAGCGCGCAATATCGAAGTCGATTATCCTGCCACAGTGATTGCTCGATTGGGTCAAGAAGGCGATCTGCTGGTCGATTCCATTAGTTCACAGCCTGTTCAACGAATCCTGCTGGAATTGATTTCCGGTGCCCGCACCTTGGCCGGTCGATCGGGCAAATTGGTTTCCACCCGGTCAACGCATCTTGCGGAAACTTTGAAGGACGGCCCGCCGCAGCAAAGCAAATTCTTAAAAGTCGAACAGAGTAATAGCTCCGTCATTTACGATGATAAGATTTATCTCAAACTGTTCAGGAAGCTTGAAGAAGGGCTCAACCCGGATCTGGAATTGACTAAACAACTCAGCGAAAATTGCGGCTTTGTGTATGTGCCTACTTACCTCGGGGATATCCAGTATGTCGCACCTGGCCAGGAACCGGCTTCGCTAGTGATGATTCAATCGTTCACTTCCAACGAACAGGACGGATGGACGCAGACGCTGAGTGCGGTAAGTCGATACTTTGATCGGGCCCTCGAAGATCCCCAAATCAAGCCGGCGCCAGCACTCGGTCTATGGGAGGAGATACCGGAGCAGTTTCTCGGCATTATCGAAGGAGTTCATCTCGACTCAGTTCGCTTGTTAGGAGTTCGAACCGCAGAGATGCACCTGGCTCTGGCGCAGGACACTGCTTCGCCCAATTTCGCTCCGGAGCCTTTTTCGCTGCAGCACCAGCGTTCCGTGTTCCAGTCCATTCGAAGCGAAACTAAACAAACCTTCGCCCTCCTGACGCGTTTGGCGAATGGTCTGGAAGAGCATTCCCGAAGCTTAGCGGAGAATGTCCTTCGACACGCCGATGCCTTGGGAGGATTGCACGATTACCTTCTGCACGAACCGATCGATACCAAGAAAATCCGGATTCACGGGGATTATCATCTCGGTCAGCTTCTGTTCACTGGAAAGGACTATATAATCCTGGACTTTGAAGGTGAACCGGGCCGACCCATTGGTGAACGCAGACTGAAGCGTTCCGCTCTGATCGACGTTGCTGGAATGCTCCGTTCGTTTAATTATGCAGCCCATCACGAATTGCTGGAATCCAGGACCGTCCGCCCGTTTGATCAGCCGACTCTCGAGACCTACGCTGACCTCTGGTCGACACGGGCGAGCCAGGTTTTCTTGAAGGCTTATTTGGATAAGGCCGCGAACGCTTCCTTTATCCCGAAAGATGAGAAGGACTTGCGGCTCTTGCTCCGCAGTTTTCTGATTCTAAAGGCCCTCTATGAGCTTCGGTATGAACTTAACAATCGTCCGAAATGGGTTGCCATTCCGTTGCGCGGGCTATTGGGCCTGATTGATAAAGGAGTGGTACCCGAGCCAAAGCAATGAGGAAACAGGAGCCACCAATCAGGATTCAGGAGCCAGGAGCCAGAACTCCGACTCCACCAAAAATGCTTTCACGATTCCAACATTCCTCTCCTCCTGAAACTGTTGTCTCCTTGGCTTCTGACTCCTGACTCCTGAATCCTGAATCCTGAATCCTGATTGGTGGCTCCTTCCTAAGAATGAATCAAGCAGACTTTGTCGTTATCGGCAGCGGCGTGGCGGGTCTGAGTCTTTCGCTCAAGCTCGCGGAGTATGGCTCTGTCGTCATCGTGACGAAACGTCGGGCCACCGATTCTAATACGGCTTGGGCCCAAGGAGGAGTGGCTTGTGTGACCAGCGCAGAGGACTCATTCGAGTTGCATATTTCTGACACCTTGATCGCTGGGGCTGGACTTTGTGATCCGGCGGCAGTCCGGACCATCGTGACAGAAGGGCCCGCCGCCGTTCGCGATCTGATGCGAATTGGAGTGCAGTTCGACGAAAGAGTCCTGGAGGGAGGCCAACGCGAGTTGGACCTCGGTCGAGAAGGAGGGCATTCCAAAAGACGCGTTCTCCATTATCACGATACGACAGGGCGCGAAATTGAACAGCGTTTGCTCGATGCGGTGACCAGCCAGCCCAATATCCAGGTCCTCGACAACCATATGGGCGTTGACTTAATCACCACAGGCAAGCTCGGCTATACCACCGAGGATCGCGTGATCGGCGTTTACGTCCTCAATGAGGCCTCCGGGAATGTCGAAACGATTCGCAGCGATCGAGTCATCCTCGCCACAGGTGGATGCGGTAAGGTCTATCTCTATACCACTAACCCTGATATCGCGACCGGCGACGGGGTGGCGATGGCTTGGCGTGCAGGAGCGGCTGTCGCTAATATGGAATTTATTCAATTCCATCCTACCTGCCTGTTTCATCCAGAAAGAAAATCGTTCCTGATTAGCGAGGCGGTGAGGGGAGAAGGCGGCAAATTAGTCGACGCTGCCGGCCAGGAGTTCATGCCGAAATATCACCAACTTGGCGCATTAGCTCCCCGCGATATTGTCGCTCGCGCAATCGACGCGGAGATGAAGCGGACCGGGGCAAAATGCATGTACATCGACATTACCCATCAGCCGGCTGGATTTCTTCGGGAGCGTTTCCCGAACATTTACGAAACATGTATGAGCCTGGGGATAGACCTGACCAGGCAGCCGATCCCGGTGGTTCCGGCCGCCCATTATCAGTGTGGCGGAGTGAAGACCGACCTCGATGGTGCGACCACACTGCGCGGCCTTTTCGCAGTCGGAGAGGTGGCATGCACCGGTTTGCACGGGGCCAATCGTTTGGCCAGTAATTCGCTGCTCGAAGCGCTGGTGGTAGCTGGCCGTTGTTCCAAGGCGCTCCTGAAGCCCAAATATGCGAAATATCATCAGGCGCTTGATCTTCCTGAGTGGCGGCCTGGGCACGCCCAGGATGTCGACGAGGTCGTGGTTATTTATCACAATTGGGATGAAATCCGCCGGCTCATGTGGGACTACGTGGGCATCGTTCGCACCAAAAAAAGATTGCTCCGTGCCAGCACCCGGTTGCGCAATCTTCAGCGCGAAATACAGGACTTTTATTGGGACTTCAGGCTTACGACCGACCTCCTTGAATTGCGCAGTTTGTGCACCGTCGCCAGCCTGATCGTCGACAGCGCTCTAGCGCGCAGCGAAAGCCGGGGACTCCACTTCACGCTCGACTATCCCACCACCGACGATGCCCGTTTTCTCAAAGACACAATCTTGCGACGCTACTGACTTCGCTGGCGCTTTTTCGGCAAGATTCAGCGCCAAAGGCCGGTTTCGTCTAAAAATCGGCCGTTTTATCATGAAAAATACAAATAGCGCTTGCGTTACTAAGCGTATTGCCCGTAGAAAGTCGGGTTAATTACCATGAGGCTGTCATTCGTTCTCTCGGTTTGTGTTGTTGCAGCAATCGTCGGAAAAGCGTCGGCACAGTCTCAATACGAGAGTAGTACCGATTTTGCTAAGTACGCGATGAAGCTGCGTGAAAACGCCCTGCTAAAAATCGAACCTAAGGTGATCATGTCACCGACCAAGACCGTCTACAGCGGTGATGGCCCTCGGTACATGACTGGACCGTCTTTAATGGGACGGGGAGCCGAACTCAGTGGAGGCCCCGGCCGCTACTCATGGAAGCTCGGGATTATCACCACCATCTTTTGGATCGGTGAGCGTCCCAGCGGCAATAACCCGGTCCCCAACGATCGCAGCTCCTGGGACCGGAATTGGTACTATAGCTATGGAGGCTATGATACTCCCGAGGTCAATGCCCGAAGAAATTTTATTCCGATCAATTTTATCCCGCGGCAGAATCCGTTTTATGTGGCTCTTCCTTACAACGATGTCGAAGGAGGGCGAACAAAACCGGAAGCTGGCCAGGTGATCCCCTGGTTTAAGCAAGCGTTTGTCCGTGACGGCCAGACAGTACTCAAGGGTCGATGGCTTGCTATCCGACACGGAAATCGAGTCTGTTATGCCCAATGGGAGGATTGCGGTCCCTTCCGTACCGATCACTGGCAATATGTGTTTGGCAACGAACGTCCAAGACCGAATTTGAATCAGGGTGCTGGCCTCGATGTGTCGCCGGCCGTCCGGGACTACCTCGGCCTTGGGAGCAAAGACCCCTGTGACTGGAGGTTTGTCGAATTTCGTGAGGTTCCTTCTTCGGGACCGTGGGCGATGTACGGCGACAACAATACCTTCGTTCTCCTTCGCCGGCAAAGTACCGACCGATTTGCGCGTCGTCTTGTTTTCAAAAACGAATCGACCGATTAGGCTGCTTTACAGACTGACGCCGGCCTTCCATCCTCCCACGCCGGCGCCGCCCTGTTCGAACGATCGCCCTGGCATTGACACTGACACTTCTTCAGTCGAACAATGGCCGATCAGGCTCCCCCTGACACTGGCACTGACACTGACACTTCCCTAAGCTCAACGCTCGGTTGGCCGTTGCGTTCGACCACAACTTGGCGCATCCCACGTCCACCCAACGCCTCGTAATCGTGTCCAGCCTCAACAGGGCACGTCCAAAGAAAGACCAAGGGGACGTCCGAGGTGTTGATCGATCGGTGGGCCCAGAATGGTGGGATGTACGTGACCTTGCCCGGTGTGAGTTCCGCGCTGCGGGTTGTTCCGTCTTCGCGCTCGAATAGAACAAGGCCATGACCTGATAACGCCTGGTAAGTTTCCGCGTGGTCGCGTTTGCGATGGTAGTGACCGCGAGTCAGATGATACTCCAAGCCGACTTTGCCAGGGTAAATGATGGTCGTACCGAAGAAGATATCGCCCTCCGCCTGGTTGTCGTTAAATGCGTAGTTCTCGTAGCAGATGGGATCCTTCTCGTCTCGAATGCGCCGCTCTAAATTCTCCGGATCGAGGAAAAGTCCGCGCAAATCAGAAAGACGCTTTTCGTAGTGGACCGTGGCTTGAGGAATGACGCCTGTGTCGGCTGCGAACGCGATGCTGCATGGAAAGGGTGAATCCGAGGTTTTCATATCCGTACCTCATATACATACAAATCGAAAACGAATCAAAATCAGGCCACGTTGCCGCAGGGTTGACGCCTCGATCCAATCTGTGGGCCCGAAGGTCCACTGGGATAGTTGTATTCGAGGTATCAGGTCGATTGCCGCAGAAGTAAAGCGTCCCGCTTTATACCCTCTATCATCTCAACACCGCCGGCTTCGGCGCTTTCTGCACTTTGGCTAAGGTGAGTTCGTGCCACCGAATTGGGATGAATCATCGACGTCAACCTGACCGGCAAATTTTGCCGCTTTTGCTTCCTGTTTGGGCTCTATATTTGAGAGAGCAAAAGTATATTTGTTCATTAACCGTTCATGGAGAACGTCTTATGTAACAACCGTAAAGGTTGAATACTGCGTGGCACATAAGGTGCTTTGGTGTGTGCCTGTGAACATAACCAATGACCCTGCATCAAACTTGAACAAATCTTCCGGAGCGAAGGATACAGAAGGGCTTGGTTCAATTGCAATCGACGAAACGGTATTTCAACGCTTGCTGGAGAATCATCTGCCGCGCGTTAGATCAATTGTCGAACGAATCAGGCAGAGATTGCCCAACACGATCGAGGCAGACGACCTCTATAGCATCGGCGTCACCGGCCTGGTCGCTGCCGCACGAAACTATCACCCGGATCAGGAACGAAGTTTTGGCAGCTATGCGAACACCCGAATTGAAGGGGCAATTTTAGATGAGCTCCGACGAATGGACTATATGAGTCGCGGCAATCGAGCCAAGGCCAAACGGCTCGGAACTGCCATTTCCAAATTGGAACAGGAACAAGGTGGCAATATCCGCGAGGGTTCGCTCTGCGCGGAAATGCAGATGACGGAGCAGCAGTTGGCGGAA
>Ga0210390_10002534_pt1 | contig 16170 bp, 13 predicted proteins | sample IncBWH11OmetaG_FD_161050 | JGI IMG/M metagenome (GOLD analysis project Ga0210390, IMG submission 161050) | Forest soil microbial communities from Barre Woods Harvard Forest LTER site, Petersham, Massachusetts, United States - Inc-BW-H-11-O ... | reverse complement strand
GCCCGCCCCCGAGAACCACGCAGGCGGTACCGACTGCTTCGCAGTCCATGGTGGCGACATAGCCATCCTTCGGGCTGATTACATCGTGCCGGTATTTCGCGCGCGGAAGTCCGTCCGGTTCATCGAGGGTACCAACGTCTCCACTCTGCAAAGCGACCATCTGGCGAAACTTTTCGAGCGCTTTTCCGGAAGCTATCAGCCGTTCGGCTTCCACCTTGCCCTGCGCCACTGTATCTGCCGTGCCGCCCAAATGAAACATCCAGCCTGCAAGTTCGAGACACAATTCTCTGAGATCGTCGGGGCCGCGTCCGCGCAAGATGTCGAGCACTTCGACCACCTCGAGCGAATTTCCTACATGAGTTCCGAGAGGCTGATCCATATTGGTGATCAATGCGACCACTGATTTGCCCATGCGCTCGCCGGTTTCGACCATCAGTTCAGCCAGGAAGACGGCGTCTTCTTCCTTCTTCATAAACGCGCCGGAGCCGGTCTTGACGTCGAGCACCAGGGCGTCGATGCCTTCGGCGAGTTTCTTGCTCATGATGGACGCGCAAATCAGATAGGGGCTCTCGACGGTCGCGGTGACATCGCGCAGAGCATAGAGTTTGCGGTCGGCGGGCGCGATCTCGGAAGTCTGGCCAATCATAGCGCAGCCGCAGGTCTTGAGCACGCTGCGGAACTCGGGGACGGACAAGTTCACATTGAAGCCGGGAATTGATTCCAGCTTGTCGAGGGTGCCGCCGGTGTGGCCGAGCCCACGGCCACTGATCATGGGGACGATGAGGCCGCCCGCCGCCACTAGCGGCGCCAGCACGAGTGAGGTTTTGTCGCCCACGCCGCCGGTGGAATGCTTGTCTACTTTTCTCGCGGTGAACTCGGAGAGATCGAGCACGTCGCCCGATCGCAACATGGCGTCGGTTAGCACGGAAGTTTCAGCGCGTGTCAGTCCGCGCAGGATTACCGCCATCAGCCAGGCCGAAACTTGATAGTCGGGAATCTCCGCGTTAGTGTAAGCGCGAACTAAGAATTCGATCTCTGGCCGTGACAACTCTTGCCCGTCACGCTTTTTGCGAATGACGTCGACGGCGCGAAACGTTTGATTTTGCGGGCTCACTTTAGGCGGAAACCTTCGGGCAAAAGTTCCGTGATGTGGCTTTCCTTCCAGCCTTTCGCGGCTTGGAAGAAAACTGTCGCCTCGGGGCCGAACTCGTAAATCACCTGGCGGCAGGCTCCGCACGGGGAACAGGGAACTCCCTGGTGATTCACAACCGCGACGGCGCGAATGTTGAGTCCCGGGCCTGATTGAGCGATCGCCGCAAAGATGGCGGTGCGTTCGGCGCAGTTCGACAAACCGTAGGAGGCGTTTTCCACATTGCATCCGGTGAAGACTTCGCCCTTGGAGGTCAGCAGCGCGGCGCCTACTCGGAATTGGGAGTACGGGGCGTAGGCGCGCTTCATGGCTTTCCGCGCTGCATTAAGCAGACGCTGGTTCTGCTTGCTGGAAACATCTTTTTTCGAGGAGTTCATGAGAAGGCCACGCAAGTCGAACGAATCGCGCCTGATTCTAAACCTCGATTTGCGTTTGCGCTATGGTTTTCGATGTCTGGCGTGAGCTGTCCTGAATTGCTATCGATACCGTGCAAGAACAAAAGCCACAAAAACCAAAACAGTGAACCCAATGAACAAGCCGCCCATGAACTTGACGAATGACTGGGCGGTCGGATTGTCTTCTGTAAAGTTGGGGTTTCTTCTGACGTCCGGGCGAGCAGACCTTACGCAGCCGATTGCGCTTGCAGGATTGACCACCATCCAAACGCCAATCCGCGAAAAGGCCGCTCCTAGAATTAGAAGGGCTGCATTGCCACCTGTCACGTGTTCCTCCACCGGTTTCGCCTCCAAAACGACGGCGGTGCAGCCCGATTACTTTTCCATGAGCAGAACTTTTTCTGTGCCGTCGATTTCTTTCAACTTTACCTCGATCACTTCGTTCATTGTGGTTTGCACGGTGCGGCCGACGAATGCGGCTTCGATTGGCAGCTCACGGTGGCCGCGGTCGATCAGCACGCAGAGTTGCACGCGGCGGGGACGGCCTTGCGAAAAAAGAGCATCCAAGGCGGCGCGAATCGTCCGTCCGGTAAAAAGCACGTCGTCCACCAGAACGATATTCTTGTCTTGAATGGAAAATCCGATCTCCGATTCGTTTACGACCGGCTTCGGTCCGACGGTGGAAAGGTCGTCGCGATAAAAAGTGATATCCAACGTGCCCACGGGAACACGAATATCTTCCACTTGCATTTGTCCACCGATGTGTCCGATCGTCCTGCTCAGCCGTTCTGCCAAAGGTACGCCGCGGCGGCGGACGCCGACCAGTCCTAAACCATCTGTCCCGTTCTCTTCCACAATCTGGTAGGCGAGGCGAACGATGGTGCGCTCCATGTCGGATGCCGACATCAGTTGCCCCTTCTGGCGAAGGCTGGTTTGTAGAATTGCATTGTTAGTTGTCATAACGGTTGCATCATACGCACGCGGATGGAGCGCTGGCAAGCGGGTCAGCGCCGGGTACCGAATTCTAAATACTGCGCGCGAGATTCCCCTCGACTTCGTTCGGGGCAGGCTCTCGCCCCGTCGGAGAAAACGCGGAGCTTCGGAATGACTCCCTCATGGCGATTGCATTCTCCTGCGCCATGCGATCAGCAGCGCTGATCCGATGATCATCAGGCCGCCGCACAGCCCGATCCAAATGCCCACCGCGCCCCATCCTAGTGTGAAACACAGGACGTAGCCTGCGGGAAGGCCCATCAGCCAATAGGCGACGAAGTTGGCGAGCATGGGCGTGCGCGTGTCGGCCGCGCCCCGCAATGCTCCGGTGGCGACGGTCTGCAGGCCATCGAACAACTGGAATGCGGCGGCGACCAGCAACAACTGTGAGCCCACTTGGATTACAGCTGGGTCGGGGGTGAACAGGCGCGCGATGAGTTTTGGAATGGAGACGAACACGACTCCGGCGCAGGCCATGAATCCGACTCCGATGATGATCGCGGACCATCCGGCCCGCCGCGCTCCGTCGGGGTCGCGTCTTCCTAATTGTTGTCCGACGCGGACGGCGGCGGCAGAACTGACTCCCAGCGGCACCATGAACGTGAGCGCCGCGCAATTCAAGGCGATCTGATGGCCCGCCAGCGGAACAGGGCCGAGCCTTGCGCACAATGCGGTTGCGGCGGAGAACGCTCCGATTTCGAAGAGGATTTGGGTTGCGGCTGGGGCCCCGAGCTTTAGCAGCGCGTACATTCGGCGGACATCAACCCGAACTGCACGCATCCAACCCGGTCGTACGCGTTTCCTTTCCACCCAGAGAAGCGTGATGGCCAGGCAGAGCGCCATGTAAATGCGGGCCCAACAGGTCGACCAACCCGAGCCGGTAACTCCCATGGAGCGAAAACCGAGGTGACCGTAGATCAGAACCCAATTTCCAAACGCATTGACGATGTTCGCGGAAATCAGGGCAAACATAATGGGGTGGGCCACGTTTACCGCTTGCAGATACCGCCGAAGCGCGAAGTAGGCCAGCAGCGGCAATGAACCCCAGTTGAGGGCGAGCAAGTACGGGCGCATCGGTTCGACGAGTTGTACGCTGATTCCGAAGCGCTGCATCAGCGCTGGCCAGAACGACACGGCGAGCATCAGAAGCGGCGTGAGCGCGAAGGCCAGGAACAATCCGTTCACCAGAGAATGCCGGGCGTCTTCTAAGTCCTCGCGCCCGTATGCGTGGGCGACGAAGGTGTCCATGCCAAGCAGCAGGCCGCCAGTGAAAATGGCTACACCGTGGTAAAGGCTTTGGCCCAGGCCGGTGGCGCCAATGGCGACGGCGCTGTTGGGCAACCGTCCGACCATGATGGTGTCGACGATGCCCATGCTCATCCAGCCCACCTCGGCGAAGATGAGGGGCAGGGCTAGGCGGAGGGTCAGGCGAAAGTCCCGCCGCCAGAGCGGAAGAGAAGATGGATTGAGTTTCACGGACATTGTTCTTGATTCGTGACTATATCAATTCGGCGACTTCGGTGACGGTGGATGGTTGAAAAGTGCCCGGAAAGACTTTGTGGCGTGTTTTTTGGCAAACGACGATGAAAGCAATGTTCCATCAAAGCAAATGGCAGCGTTGTGTCGACCTGCTAAGCTCTTGGGAATGGGAACAGGAGACTGGCGATCGGACTTTATTCCATGAGAGGACACACGCTGCTTCGGATCATTTGCCTGCTCCTGCCTGCGTGTGCAGTTGGGCAAATCAACGCCAATGGCCGAATCGGCTGCGGGCAGGAGCAGCGAGCACGTGTCGATCGTTCGAATTTGAAGTTCGTTGTGGTCGCCGCGCCGGATGCCATTAAACAATGGAAAACGCACCCGGTTCTTGCTTTTGATGGCTTCGACGTCCTGAAATACGGTTTCACGCGGGCAGAATTCTATCGCTGGCACCTGCCTGTCCACGGACGTGAGGATTATGACGGCACAAACAACTCAAAGGATCGGTTAGCGCTCGCCATTCGAGTCGTGAATCCTGGCGGTGAACGCTGGTTTGAACTTACCACACCCGAAAAGGAGGTGGAAGATCAACTCTACATTCAGCCGCGTGAGGAGAACGAGGCCAACGAAAATCCGAATGTTACGAATGAGCAACATGGCTCAGGCCCTGAGCCTGACGAAATGGCGAAGTGGATTGCTATCCAGTCCGCCACCCCCGATGCGGGGTTGCCCTTGTTTAGTCTGAGCTATCAGCACAATGAGATGGGAACATACCAGGCCGTGTTGTTTCAGAGCAAGCTGCTTGTTGACTTGCGTACAAGCACGCCACAGATCGTCACGGCGGTGAGTTGCACGTCGTTCGAGTCGATTGGGGGCGCGTGCTCCGCCCAAGACGAGGGCCATGAAGGCCACGACACTTTGGAATGTCAATGGGATACCAAGGCTAGCGACTTCCACTGCACCATGACTGCTCCTTACGGCAGTCCTTATGCGGCGCGCACGGCACAGACAAATTTTTATCTCCTATCGGACAAGCCCGCGAATCCATCGTCGCATGACCCTACCGAGTTTGTCGCCGACCTCCGCGATCTCGCGTTTCTTATTCGCAACAACAATACAAACCAAACAGAAGGAGTGCTGGTCTCCGGGCTGGGGCCTACAACTCTGCTCGAGCACTTCAAAGATTTGCTACCCCAAACAGATGTATTTGTATTTGCGAGCCCGGGTGCGGGGGACATGTTGAACGCACACTTATCCCTGGTCACGCTGCAGGCCGACGGCAAATTCGATGCGCAACCGATTCCCAAGTGGGGCATTGCGGGTGATGTGACGGATGAATATAAGACCAACGAACACAAAGATGTTGTTCCCATCAATGCTGGCGATTTGTATGGCGCGTCCGAACGCTATGTTCCCATCGATGCTGATGATGCATATCGCACGCACCTTTTAGAAGAGCGGCCGGGCTTTCGCGCTTTCGACGTAATCCTGACGGTTGGGTCACAGAAGTCGAGCCCGGTCCATGTTATTTACTGGGTCGGTCTCGAAGCCGTGGATGGAAAACTTGTGGCCAACGCAGTGCGCCTCGCAGGCGAGAGTTGGGTGTACGGGGGGTGCGGCGAGGAGTACATGGAAGGCACTGCCAGGTTCATTCGAAGGAAAGCTGGTATCGCCGAGGCCACCGTCGCGGTACAAGGGCGGTACAATCCGGAGAGCTCAAGTGCTTTTCCCCCTGATTATCCCACCGAGGGGCCAAACTGCGTGTGGACCGATCTCCTGCTTTGGAAAGCGGGTGCTGGCTTTCGCGTGCGTAAGCTAGCTGAGGATTGTAAAGCGCCGCACCGGGAGGTCAAGATCAACGACGACGGGTCCCTAGAACTCAGCTCGTCAAAATAAATGCTTTCATAGTAAGTTGCGGGCGCTGTAGTGGTTTTGCGAGGCCGGCTAATTCCGCGAGGCGTTTTATGCAGCGAAGAGCATTTCTGAAGGGTGCGGGAGTTGTTACCGTCGCTGTGATTGGCGGTGGGGTGTGGTGGGCCTACGATCAGGGCGTCTTCGGCGTCGGTGAAGGTCCGGCTTACGAACCGTGGAAAGACTGGCGCGAGGAATCAAACGATGGAGCCCTCGCGCTTGTGCGGGCTGCCATTCTTGCCGCGAGTCCGCATAATACGCAGCCGTGGCTTTTCAAGGTGACGAATTCGTCGATTGAGTTGTATATCGACACCAATCGGAACGTCGGGGCACTCGATCCTTATTTGCGGGAAGAGCACATCGGGATGGGCTGCGCTCTCGAGAACCTGATGCTGGCGGCGCCGGCCAATGGCTACTCCGCCACGGTTACGCTGATTCCAGGAAAGCTGGGCCCGATTCCCGCAGAACCCAAGCCGGAACTTCTGGCGCGCGTCGATCTGGCCATGGGTAAACGCGAGGAAAGCGAGCTATACAATGCGATTCCGCTGCGGCATACGAATCGCAGTGCTTACCTTCCGGAGAAATCGATTCCGCCCGAATTCATTGACACTCTGGCCCGCACGACCCGTAACGATCCTGACGTCAAGATTTTTCTCTTCACGGCGGAGGCAGAGCGAAAGAAGATCGCGGAGATAAGCTCGGCGGCGAACACAGAAATCTACTCCGACCCGGATGTGGATCGGGGTAGTGGTCGATGGGTTCGGATTCGCTGGAGCGAGGTCCAGAAATTTCGCGATGGCCTTACCCTTGATGCCTTCGGGCAGCCTCCCGTCGCGACTGCGGCTATGAAGGTTATGCCTTTGTGGATGCTGAAATGGGCTGCGTCGCGGGGGGCAAAGGATGGATATTCCCGGCTCATGCTGAGCGCCCCGCTGATTGGCATCATTGCGGTGCATGACCGTTATGACCGGGAATACTGCCTGCGTGCGGGGAGAATTTGGCAGCGGGCGCATCTACTGGCAACTGCACGGGGGTTGGCTGGACGGCCGTGTAATGAGTCTGTGGAAATGATCGATCATGAGAATGCGCTGGGGAAACCGCCGCTGCGCGCGGGACTGCTCGCCGAGGTTTTGGGGGACGCTACTTGGCAGCCGACTTTTGTTTTCTATATGGGCTATCCGACATTGACGGCGCGAGCCAGTCCGCGGCGGCCGATTGAAAAAATTGTTCTGTGATGGCAGCTGCCGTTGCGAATTTGTTCGCGTCGCGTGGGTGTTATTTGCTTTTTTGCTTGCGGCGCTCGGCAACGTCGCTCAAGTGCACAATCGCGGCAGCTGCCGTGTATTTCACAGCGTCTTTGTCATCTGACAAAGCCGGCGTGATTCGGTTGATGACTGCGGGATTTCCCCGCCGTGCCAGCGCATCCAGGGCTGCAGCCCGAACCAGGTGATTTTTGTCCTCGGTCGCCGCCCGAATCATTGCGTCTTCGATGAGGGTGTCGTGATCATCGATCAAAACTTTGGCAGCTGCGGCGCGGACCGGAGAACCCTCATCCTTCATGACGGTCCGGTAGGCAGTGTATCCAATGCCGGCGAAGGGGACGAAACCGATGCCCTCCTCTATGCCAAGCAACGCCATCTTCTTAGGATCCCTGAGGGTGTCGAGTTGTTCTGCCACCAACCCTTTGCTGCCGCGGCGCTCGCCGGTGAGGATCTCATAGTAGACCTCGTAAGCCAGCGCGTCTTTCATGGTGAGCAGCGAGTGAGCGGCGGCAAGGGTGACCAGCGGTTCCTTGTCGGACAGCGCTCTCTCCAGTTTCGGGATCGCAGATTTTGCATGCAAGTCGCCCAACGCCATGGCTGCGGCCACGCGCACCTGAGGCTTGTTGTCGGACAGGGCATGGCTGGCTAGCCTCACGGATCTAGTCTCACCCGTCAACAGAGCAAGCACGCGCACGGCTGCGGCCCGCTTGTCAGCGCTATTCTCCTGCGTACCGCTTAACAGCACGTCCCAGGCCTGTTGTTTTACCGTGGGTTTCGAAGCTGCTTCGGCAGTTGCAGGCTTGCTCTCGGATAACGGCGGCGGGGGACCCTGGGGAGTTTGCGCGTTCAGCGGTGAGCAAGCGGTCCAAAGCACGAAGACGTAAATGACTCTTGGCATTGTGGTACCCTTGGGCCGCAAAAAGCCAACAACCGCTTGCCGCCTAGTGACTCTGCTTTCGGCCTGGTTTCGCAGGCACGTGAGCCTTCTTGAAGACTCGCGCAAAGATTTTGTCAACGTTGCGCAACTGGCGTTGTAGATCGAAGGCATGTTCGATCGTCCGACGCGGAACCAGACCCGTAATTTCCTTGTCTTTTAGAACCAGATCATGGAAATTCAGGTCCTCTTTCCAGGCGCGCATGGCATGACGTTGCACCATTCGATAAGCGTCTTCCCGTGAGACTCCTTGCTCCACTAAATCGAGCAGGAGTTGTCCGCTGAAAACCAGCCCGCCGGTGCTCTCGAGATTGCGCATCATGCGCTCGGGATAGATGAACATGGTGTCCATAAGGTTGGATGTCTTCTGCAGCATGTAATCCAGCAGAGTAGTGGAGTCGGGGATAATGACGCGCTCGACCGAGGAATGGGAAATGTCGCGCTCATGCCAGAGCGCGACATTCTCAAATCCAGCCTGCGCATTGGAGCGCACTACCCGCGCCAGGCCGCTGATCTGTTCGCAAGTGATGGGATTCCGTTTGTGCGGCATGGCGGAGGATCCCTTCTGCTTTTCGCTGAAAAACTCCTCGGCCTCGCGGACCTCGGTGCGCTGCAAATGGCGGATTTCTGTGGCGATCTTATCCAGGGTGGAGGCGATCACCGCGAGCGTGGCCAGGTAATAGGCGTGGCGATCGCGCTGAATTACCTGGGAGGAAATCGCAGCGGCCTTCAATCCCAGGCGGGCGCAGATCTTCTCTTCCAGTTCAGGGCTGAGGTGGGCCAGGGTTCCGACGGCGCCGGAAAATTTTCCTACGCGCATGTCCTCGGAGGCGCGCTGGAAACGCTCGATATTTCTCTGGGTCTCGGAATACCAGTTCGCCAGCTTGAGGCCGAAAGTGATCGGCTCGGCGTGAATGCCGTGGGTGCGTCCGACCATGGGAGTGTCCTTGAACTCCCAGGCCCGGCGCTTCAGGACGTCGGAAAGTCGACCGAGATCGGCGGCAATGATGGCGGACGCCTGGCCGATGAGCAGGGCCTGCGCTGTGTCAACCACGTCGTTCGAGGTCAGGCCGTAGTGAAACCAGCGGGCCTCGGGGCCTACGATCTCGGCGACTGCGGTGGTGAATGCGATTACATCGTGGCGTACCTCGGCTTCGATTTCGTGAATACGCTGCAGGTCGAAGTCGGCGCGCTTGCGAATGGCCCTGGCGGCATCTTTCGGAACCATGCCTGCGTCGGCCAGGGTTTCGGTGGCGGCCACTTCCACGGTCAGCCAGGTGCGGAAGCGGTTTTCGTCGCTCCAGATGCGGCCCATGTCCGGGCGGGTGTAGCGTGGGATCACGGTGTCTCCTCGTCAGTCTGCATGGAGGACGGGTGTCGTGCCCGTCCGGCCGGTTGGAACGCCCTGGCCCTCCATAGTTCGTTTCTGAAAAGTTCGTTTCTAAAATAGAAGGACTAGGGATTCTAAACGGTGGAGAACCTCGCTGGCCAGTCCCAGACCAAAAAAGGAGATTCGCCGCGGAGGTTTCGGGCACGATATATATCGTGTTACGATGTATAGTTACATTGATCTTGATACGATATAATTCGCTGCCATGGAAAACTCACTGACCTTGGCCGACTACGAATCGCTGGCGGAGCTGCGCTATCAAGTTCGCCGTTTCCTCCATTTCAGCGAGCAGGCTGCGCGGGAAGCGGGGCTGGAACCGCGGCAGCACCAGTTGATGCTGACCTTGAAAGGCCTGCCCGTGCGAACGCGTCCCCGGATCGGCGAACTGGCGGAGCGGCTGCAGATTCAACATCACAGCACGGTCGAACTGGTAAACCGGCTGGCCGCGGGCGGCTATGTCCGGCGGCGTCGGGGAGGCGATGACCGGCGAGAGGTACTGCTGTCGCTGACGGCAAAGGGTGAAAAAATATTGCGCGAGTTATCGCTGCACCACAAGGACGAGCTTCGCATGCGCGGGCCGGCGCTGGTCGCCGCCCTCAAACGTGCCATGGAGATTGGCAGACGTCCAAACGACATACCGGCCAGGGCTTCTTCACCCAACAGGAGAAAAACTTAGGGATGTCAGAAAGCAGCGAGAAAGGAAGTTCGCCTCCGGCTACGATTGCGGCAACCGGAGGACAAGTTGGGGACGTAAGGCTTGCCGAGCCAGCTCAGTTCCGCATGGTGCTGATGTCGTTTCTGGCGGCAGGAATTGGTTTGCTCGCGGGCCTGATCGCGTTCGCATTGTACAAATTGATCGGCCTGTTCACCAACATTTTCTTTTACCACCGTTTCGTCGCCGAATTCCTCAGTGCGCGACACAACCAGCTGGGGCTGTGGGTAATTCCGATTCCTGTCATCGGCGGAATTATTGTCGGCTTCATGGCGAAATACGGGACCTCAAAGATTAAAGGACACGGCATTCCCGAAGCCATGGAAGCGGTGATGGTGAATCGCAGCCGCATTGAGCCGCGGGTTGCGATTTTGAAACCCATTTCTGCGGCGATTGCGATTGGTACGGGCGGCCCTTTCGGCGCGGAGGGACCGATTATTCAAACCGGCGGCGCGGTAGGTTCGCTGGTCGGACAGGCGTTCCACACAACGGGTTCGGAACGCAAAGTACTATTGGCGTGCGGCGCGGCTGCGGGCATGTCGGCCACTTTCAATACTCCAATCGCAGGCGTAATTCTTGCCATCGAACTGCTCTTGTTTGAATTCAAGGCGCGATCGTTCATCCCCCTGGTGATCGCGAGCACCCTGGCGACGGCTGTCCACATGCAATTGCTGGGAGCAGGTCCGATGTTCAAAGTCACGACCATGGATTTCGGCGTTCCGCATGCCCTGCCGTTTTATCTCTTGCTGGGATTGCTCTGCGGGTTGGCTGCGGTCGGGTTCAGCAAGCTGCTCTACTGGACCGAGGATCAATTCGAAAAACTGCCGGTGGATGAACTGTGGTGGCCGCCGATCGGGGCGCTGGGTTTAGGAATTATCGGCTACTTTGTGCCCCGGGTTCTCGGCGTCGGCTATGACACCATCGGTGACATTCTGAATGCGAATCTGGCGTGGAAGCTGCTTCTAGTAATCATGGTTGCGAAAGCGGTGGCGCTGGTCATCTCGCTGGGGTCGGGAACATCGGGCGGACTGCTGGCGCCCATGTTCATGTCGAGCGCGGCCATGGGCGGAGTCTTCGCCATGGGCATGAATCGAATTTTTCCATCAGCGAATCTGTCGGCTGGAGCATTTGCATTGGTTGCGATGGGAGCGGTTTTCGGCTCGGCTTCGCGAGCTACATTCTCGTTCATCATTTTTGCTTTCGAAATTACCCGCGACTACAACTCCGTATTACCGCTGATGCTGGTCAGCGTGATTGCAGACGGCATTGCGATGTGGCTCATGCCGCGGGCTTCGATCATGACCGAGAAGTTGGCGCGCCGCGGCCTGCACATCCATCAGGATTACGAAGCCGATGTGCTACAGCAGGTCAGAGTTTCGGAGACCATGGATCAAGACATACCCAAGCTCCCTGCAGGCATGAAAGTTAGTGAGCTGTCAGATTTGATCGCACGCCGCGATCCGGAAGTCAGTCGGCACCAGGGATTAGTCATCGTCGATTCCGAGGGCAAGCTGGCCGGCGTGATCACGCGAGGTGATGTGATGCGTGCTCTCAACGCAGACCCCACTGGGGCTTTGAGCGTGCTCGATGTCGGCACGCGCCAGGTCGTGGTTACTTACCCCGACGAGATGTTGCCGACGCCTCCGCGAAGATGCTGCGCAATAACATAGGCCGTCTGCCGGTCGTGGACCGTAAAGAACCCAAGAAAGTGGTCGGGTATCTGGGCAGGCCCGGAATCATGGCTGCGCGCCTGCGTCGTCTGGACGAAGAGCAGGTGAGGGAGCCCGGCTGGATTAAGCGCTTCTAGTTAGTTGATGCCGTCCTGAGCGGCCGTCAGGCCGCGCAACGGTACCCTCGCCGAATTTAGACGAGTCAAGGCACCGTAACATTGATCGTCTGGTCGCCGTAAGCTCCTGTACTATCCCATGCACGCACCAGCACGATGTGAGCTCCGAATCCCATGGCTAAGTGGATGTCGAGAGCTTTCCCGCCCGTGTCTTGCCCGTACGCATCTACCGAATCGATATAAACATGCCATCCGGTTACGGTGTGGCCCGACGCGGCTGTGGCGTGAATATTCACTGGCGAGTTCACGGAAGCGCCATCCAGGGGAGTACTGATGTTTACGGCAACCGGATAAACCTGCAGCGTGAGCGCCTGGTCACCATAGGCTCGGGATGAGTCCCAGGCGCGAACCAGGACGGTGTGCTTGCCGAGACTGGCGCTTATATTCGCATTAATCTTGTCCACGGCGCCAGCATGGTAGACAGGGGTTTCGTCCAGATAGACATACCATCCGGTGATGTGGTGCTCGTAGGTCGGAGCGGCGGAGGCCTGAATGTTTATTGGAGAGATAACGTTAAAAACCGGCGGTGGCGTGGAGACCGCAACCGCGGGCTTGTTACTGATCGTCAGATTCAGAGTCTGGTCACCATACGCGCCCGAGGTATCCCATGCACGGACCAGGAGCACGCGCACCCCCGCACTCATGGCGACGTTGGCGTCAATCGCCCTTACGGCACCGGCGTGGTACGCGAGAACTCCATCCACGTAGATCTTCCACTCGCGAATGGTATGACCAGCCGTGGGCGACGCTGATGCCTGAACATTAACCGGCGCACCCACATTCTCATCGTTGCCGGGAGTCGAAATCTCAACGAACGGCGTCAACTTCACCACCGTTACGGAAAGGGTTTGATCTCCATAGGCACCGGAGGTGTCCCACGCGCGGGCGAGCACAGTGTGCGTCCCTCGAGTCAGGTTGAGGCTTGGATCAATTGCTTTGACAGCGCCCGCGTGGTACACGGCTACGCCGTCGACATAAACAAACCAGCCGGAGATGGTGTGGCCTGGGGTGGGAACGGCTGATGCCTGAACTTTCACGGGAGAAGTAACTGAGCCGCCGTCGGCCGGGGAGCTAACCGTGACCTCAGGCTTGCTGCCTTCAATGGTAAAAAAGTCAGCCATGTCGGCAGCCGTCGCTGCCGCTCCCGGATAGCCGGTGATTTGCAGAGCGTCGAGCATGGTGCGCAGAGTGTTCTCATGCTTATAGAGGATGTTGGATACGGTGTGCGGCCTTACTTTGGGGCCGATCACGGCAGTGTAGATTGCGGACCCACAGCCATTGTCTGTACCCCCCGCGCATTCGTCGAAGGTCACGAATATAAGGCCGTCCCCGCCGGATTGAAAGTCGGGCATGCTGAGAATCGGAGTCAACGTGGTTCTCAGGAACTCATCGGCGGCGCCTAACTGCTGACCCATCGTGCACTGGTGATACCCAACCGGGCAGTCGTGAGCATCGTGATTGCCATCAGGGGCGATGATCGTGAACCGGGGCAATGTCCCATTTGCTTCGTCAACCGCGAGCTGCGAAAAATCGACGACGTTGCTCGCGGACCCGTCTACATCATTCAGCACATCGGCGTACCAGGTGGCTCCGTTGTGACGTCTGTAATACGAAGTGTTGTTAGCATTGTCCGGAGTAGTCAGCGTCCCGCCTGCCGCGGCGTAGGACTGGGCGTACACCCTCCACGAGATTCCCGCCTTGTTCAGTTCGCGAAAGATGTTGTCGTCTGTGATTGGATCGGTCGTGGTCGTCCCCGGATAGTAGCAGTCGTTCCCAGTACAGTAGAAGTTATGAGTTCCCGGAGGTAATGTGCAGTTCGCGCTCGATTCGCAACTTCCGGAGGCAAGCCACAGGTAATCCAGCAACGAGCCACCATTATCGGATTTGAAATTCGAGGCATAGCCGTTTGCATCGCCTTGTGCCACGAGCCATGGCATGTTGACCATTACTTCGTCGAAGCTGTGATTCTCATCGATGACGAGAACCACATGCTGCGATACCGGCACTTGCGCCAGCCCAGCCAGGCTAGCGAGTACCAGCAACGTAGCCACGGACGCAATCCACGACAGTTTCTTGAAGAACATGAAAATCCCCTTACCGCGCAATACCCCGCCTTCGTGCATGGGCCGAATGCACAAACGTTTCTCAGGGAAGGAGTTTTCTTGCGGTGAGCGCATTGTAATTCAGTAACAGTCACGACCGATGACAGCCAAGTTAATAAATGATGAAAGCGTGTACGAAGGAGGTTCCCCGTTCGTGGAGAATCGAGGAGTCTCTTGGAATGGCACGTTGTCCGCCCGTTGCACTTAGTTGTGGCCACTACGCGCGAGATCCTTCACCCGGCTGAAGCCGGGTTCGGGATGACGTCGATGGAGAGAGTTTATTTGTCGGAAAACTCGATGTCAGTGACCGGTGGACACGACTATGTTTTTCGGCTGTGATTTATCTTTTTGCGAGGCGGTGCCTGCGCTGGTCTTGGCCGCGGTGATCAGTGGTTTCAGCGCGCGCACGGAGACGCCCAGGGTGCCGCCGGAGAAGCCGTCGATATAGGCCGCGTTGACGCCAATCACCTCGCCTTGCGAGTTGAAGACGGGGCCGCCGCTGCCGCCGTGGGCGGTGGGCGCGTCGTAGATGAGTTTATCGCCGACCACATCTCCCAGGTGTCCGCAGGTCGAGGATGGCCGGATCAGCGAGAGTGCGGCCAGTTCGTTGGCGGCTCCTTGATCGTCGCGGCGGAAGGCCAACCGGTCGTAGACGGCAGGAGGTGATTTCGCCACCATTCCGAGCACGCCCATGGGATATCCGACGACAGCAACCAGTTCGCCGGGATTCGGAATTTCCGCGGCGAGGGGCAGCGGCCGAAGCTGATGCACAGCCTCGATGTCCTCGATGCGAAGAACGGCCAAATCTCCTTGCGCCGACACTACCGTTGGCGTGATGTTCACCGGCGTGGGCAGGCCGGGAAAGAAGGCCAACAGCTTTTCCAGCCGCGGGATCGCCCCTTTTCGTATCAACTGGGCGGACTCGGGATCTTCGTACCAGGGCTCGGCGACATGACGATTGGTCGCGAGCAGTCCATCAGAAACGACGAAGCCGGTGCCGGAAATGCGGGCGCGGAATTCAGGCAAGCGGCCGCGGAATCCAACCTGGTACACACCGAAGATGTAGCAAATAGAGTTGCGGTAGCGGTGCAGGACCAGCGCGGGCATGGCTTGCTCTTGCTGTAGCTGCTGTACTTCGTGCGAGAGTTGCTGTATCTGTTTTTGGAAGTCATTCTTTGGCTGAGGATCGACAGGTTGTGCCGCAGGGTAAAAGCGAACCATCAAACCTACGCCTGCGACCAGGCAGATTCCCAGCACGCCCTCCAGCATCCGCTGCCAGATGCTGCAGACGGGCTCTTCTCGAATTTGCGAATCGCTTTGCGCCATGAGGGGCATTGCAAGCTGCGCTAGTGACTGGAGGAGAGGAGTTCTTGCGCCGGCCTGACTTGTGAGGTTATATTCTGCGCCTAGCCTCGTGCCCTTCCTACGGTACGGAGGGCGATGTACAAGTGGAGTAGAAATCGGTTAATGAACGAAAGGGGCTACAGAATCTACGCCGGTAGATGCGCCTGCAAGATACCATGCCTAAAGGAGTTGTGAACAGGATCACTTTACCCGAGGCAGCGTTTCAAATATGTCTGGCTCAGGGCTTATTCTGCGAGAAGCAATTTGTATTTCCGGGGCTGAGAGTGCTCCGCGTCGAATGAAGTGTCCCGTAAACTTCGCGGCTTCGCTTGTGCGCGCTCCGCTGGGTCAACCAGGTCTGCACTGAAAGCGCAGTCCGGCGTGTTATAATTTTTGATCTCAGTTGCGCTGTAGCTGACGGAGGATTGTATCGATAAACGTTTTATCCGCACGAACGATCGTATTCGAGCGCGTGAAATCCGAGTGATTGGGGACGAAGGCGAACAGATTGGTGTGATGCCCCCTTACGAAGCGCTCAAGATGGCCCGCGAAAAGAACCTGGATCTGGTTGAGATTTCGCCCACCGCCGTGCCTCCCGTGTGCCGCATCATGGATTACGGGAAATTTCTCTACCAGCAGGAAAAAAAGGAAC
>Ga0210390_10002532_pt1 | contig 16175 bp, 12 predicted proteins | sample IncBWH11OmetaG_FD_161050 | JGI IMG/M metagenome (GOLD analysis project Ga0210390, IMG submission 161050) | Forest soil microbial communities from Barre Woods Harvard Forest LTER site, Petersham, Massachusetts, United States - Inc-BW-H-11-O ... | reverse complement strand
AGAGGGAGGGTGGGCGGAGCCGGTTGAGATTCGGCCGGCGGGTTCGAACGAGATGCCGGTTCCGGTTCTGGTGGCAGTTCTAGTTGCGGCTCTGGTTCTGGTTGCGGCTCTGGTTCTGGTTGCGGCTCTGGTTCTGGTTGCGGCTCTGCTTGGGGCTCCGCTTGTGCTTGCGCCTCAGGCTGTGGTTCAGGGAGAGGCGCTGCGGCGACGGGCGGTTGGATTGTCGTGGCCGGTGGTGGATTTGGTGGTGCGGCGGGCCTTCCCGAGAAGGGGAGTTCGGCGGCGTCTGGCTGGTGCATGAGGGCGTCTTGTGCGGCTTGGATCAGTTCGGCGCGGGTGCGGACTTCCCAGGAAGGATTTTGCAGGGTGGTGAGTGCGAAGCGTGGGTCGCGAAATTTTCTGAAGCGTTTCATATTTTTCTCTCCTGGCCCAAGGTAGCAGTCGGAATGAAGAGGAACAGCTGTAGTGTGAACAGAAATGGGACAGTGCTAGTACTAACTGGCCTGAGATTTATTTTTTGCGAGTGAGGTGTTTGTGGATTCCTGGCGGGATGCGTAGAGATTGAACATTCTTGACGTGCCGAGATTCTTATATTGGGTTGGAGTGTTGTGGTTTGTGCTATGCGGACAAAGCGCCCCCTTCGCGTGAATCAAAGGAGCGAACGCTAAATCACCCGAAAAATGTTGGGGGATCGGGTAGGTGATGCGGAAAGATGGACCCCCGCCGTCCGAAATCCACATGCACGGTTAGCGCGTTAATCGGGCATGAGCACGGGGAGGCGTCGCGATAGCGTTCTGCTTTTTGATCTACTGATATCCCGGCTCCGCTGCCGACGCACGAAAAACTTTTCGGCGATTAGCGAAAAAATGAGGCGTGAGCCAAACAGCCCGCGCCTCTTCTTTGCAACGGCCCTGGCTGTAAACATTATGGGTCACGCGACATCGACGTGACCCACGCTGTTCCTGCCGATCTCCAGCCTTGCGCCGAGGCGCAACCTACAGCTGGAATGTGGAGCTCCGAAAATTCCCGTTAACGCTGGAATCGGCCGGGCCCGAGTCTCCGCAAAGAGTGGTTGCAAGCATTTGCGGGCAAAACGACGGACTGCGGGTGTGTACGTGCGAAATCTGCCATCGAGGCGCCCTCTATACGTCCCTGTGCGGGGGTCAAAAGATAGGCGTGGATGTCTCCCTTATGGGGCCCGCTTTGCACCGTTGCCATACCCGAGATTTGCCCGAGGTCGTTGATATTGCTAGCCGAGATTATAAAGAGGTTGGAATCCGCGGAAATTAGCGTGTTAAGGTCTGTCATCACACCATTCTGCCAGATAAAGCCGTGTGACCAGTTAAAACTGGAGTCAAAGTTGTTTCCGACCACTTGGCCCCGGTTGTTGATGCCGGTGGCAAAGGCGGCAAAATCTTCCGACAGAACGCCAAGGTCTGTGACTGCGCCGTCGGCGCCGTTCAGCCAAGCTCCGGCATGGAAGGTTGTGCCGTCGGCAGTGCCGATCTGCCCGGCGATTTGGCCGCGGTTGCTAATAACGTAGGCGAAATTGGAACCTGCACCACCAAGATCCTGAAGCACGAAGGCAGTCTTGTCTTGCCACATTACGGCGTGCGTCGCTGTGGTGCAGTTTCCCGAGTATCCTACGGCTTGGCCTCGATCGTTAATCCCGAATGCGAAACCGTCTACATCGCTACCCACCAGAGGAAGGACTTGGGCTTTACCGTTTTCCCACAACGCCGACAACGCAATCCGATTGTTAGTTGTGCCGGCTGGGCATGTGGAGTCCACGGCACCGTCTTCGGCAAATCCGACAGCTTCTCCGCGGTTATTGATGGCGCTGGCCTGCCCATTATTTCCGCCGAGCGTCGGAAGAGCGCTCATGTGGCCGTCTCGCCACAGAAAGGGAACGCACGTGAGGTGTGTGCCGAAGCCGCAAATGTCTTCGCCGTTCGGATCTGGATCGGCTGTTTCGGACTGACCAACGGCTTCCCCGCGGTCGTTGATCCCGCCCCAGTTGATCCAACTGTTGGCGCCGGGTTTTCCAAGCGTGCCCAGGTCGATGTTGAATCCGTAGATGCTTATCACCGCGCGACCCCTTGCAACTGTCGTAAACAGACTAGTCTCGGGAGGGTTCACGGTCCCATCCATGTTCTCCGCCCAGCCCTGATTATTGAGGCCCATGGCCATGCTGAAGTTGTCTTTGCTGTTGTTAATGCCCAAATCGGTAATTTTGTAGTTCGATTGAGCGACCGCTTCACTGCAGCACCCCAGAACAATCACCGCAACCCAAGGTATCCAGAAGTTCCGCAACCTTCTCAATGCGCTCATATCTTCTCCTTTTTGTCCGAGCAAAGTTTTTCGTGCCGGGGTGGCCGGCGATTTACGTCCCGTACCACTCGGCGGTCTGACAGTTCGTGTGCAATTGAGAGCAGAATTGGCTCACAACTTCACAAATTCCTGCTGGGTGAGAACTGAGGGAGCAGGTCGTGCTCCACGTTCACAACGATTACGTGACACAACAGGCCCAACACTTCAGAGCTCGAAAACCAGCGCCGGACTAACAAAATCCTGGGACGATCCCAAAAAGGCTAGAGCGACTATTTCTCCAACTTTTCATTTCTCGCTGAGGGAGATTGGGAAACTCGAGAACGTGAGCGCTTACAATTCAGGGCTGGCGCAAGTGATTTTCAAAGGCTTAACAACATGCCGGTCAGTATGTTAAGGACCACTATAAGAAGGCAGTCTACCGAGCGCGTGAGACAAGACTCCTCGGCATGACCTGCAGCAGCCGCCTACGCAATTCAATATCTGTCGCACCAATACGCAATGGATTCTCATAAAGTCGAGGGCATGTTAGATCACTCTTGACGCTCTGGCAATTGTCGTACATGCTGGTCGGTATGTTGGCTACACGCAGAAGTCCGGCACCAAAGCGAACGGCGATCAGGATGCGTGCTCCCGAGCGGACGCGGCAACGCTTGCTGCAGGCGGCGTCCCGCGAGATCTACAGAACGGGCTTTCAGAGCGCAAGCCTGGACACAATTCTAGCGACTGCTGGCGTAACCAAGGGAGCGCTGTACCACCACTTCAAGAACAAAGAAGCCTTGGGATACGCCGTAGTCGAAGAGATCATTTCTTCCGATGTCCGCAGCACATGGGTGCGGCCTTTATTGAGCGTCAGGGATCCGATAGATGCTTTAATCGGCATTGTTCAAGGCCTCTCCGTTGAGCCCGATGTTGTGTGTGGCGGCTGTCAACTGAACAATCTCGCGCAGGAAATGTCCCCGCTTGACGCGGGATTCCGGAAGCGGCTGGAGCGAATCTTCGACGCGTGGCGCGATGCCATGGCTTCCGTTTTGCGCGAGGGGCAAATCGACGGAAGCGTCCGGCGCGACGTGGACACCCGGGACGCCGCCAGCTTTCTGATTGCGATGGTCGAAGGCTACGGTTCGCTGGCCAAGAATGCCCAGGATCCGAAAATAATAAAGACCGGAATCAAAAATATGGTGGGCTGGCTGACGTCTCTGCGCCAGCCGAGCAGCCGTAAGCGGACCTGATCGCACCGGCTGCCAGCGATTGCGTTCAACATTCTACATACCCAACGGTTTGTAGAGCGGATAAGAGGCTGATGGAACAAGCGCCACGAATCGCATTTAAAACGAAGGGCAGAATCCAATTCTTGGGCTTAGCCGACATCCTCGCAGTGCACGCCGAGGGTAATTACGTTTCGCTGGTGAACCGAATCAGTCCCTATCTGGTGCACGAGTCGCTCTCGGCCATGGCGGAGAAGCTCAAACCCTACGGTTTTATTCGCATTCACCGCTCGGTCGTCGTGAATGTTTCGGCCGTGGAGCAGATCCAACCTTTGCCGACGGGGGAGTACAGGCTGCGTGTAAAAGGTGGGAAGCAGTACTTGGCAACGCGCACATACAAACACAACCTCAGAGAACTGGCTCAACTGTGGGTTGGCTCAGAGCGGCTCTGCGGCTAAAAGCCAGCAAGAGGTCCTGATTGGTCAGCATAACTCGTGGTCTGTGCCGGCACGACTTACCAGGCACTTCAAATAGCGCTATTTAGTGTGCATTGGACTGGTGCCAAAAAGACGAAGAATCCGGCAACCAGCAATGCGATACCGCAAATCCAAGCGCCCACCCACAACAGGTGCTTTGGAGGAGGAAATTACGAGATTTCAAGAAGCACGAGGGAAACATCATCCTCAGCATGGCCGTGGCGCCAGGCTGACACGCGATTGAGGATTTGGTCTTTCATCTCCGCCAAAGGCAAGGTTGCAGTGTCTGCGACGATGTCTCGCAAGCCGTCTACACCGAGCATTTCACGCTGGGAGTTGAAACTCTCCGTCAAGCCATCGGTGTAGATGATCACGCGGTCGCCCGTTTGAAGGTCGGTTTCGCCACCCGATTCAGCGCCAACTGCATTTTCGAACAGGCCGAGAACTGTGCTCGTTGATTCTAGCAGCAAGGGCGACCGGTCTCGTCGAATGACGATCGTCGGCGGATGTCCCGCTCCAACAAACTGCAAACAACCGCGAGATTGATAGAGGCGTACCGCCGCTAAGGTGAAAAAAAAGTTCGAACTCGCTAGGTTCTGAACCGCAAAGTGATTCAGATGCCGCAACATGGATCCGAGTTCTGCTCCACGCTCGATCTGCTTCATTGTTTCAGAGTAAATGCGGTTGGCAATAAGCGCTGAGCTGATACCGTGACCAGACACATCGCAAACAACAACATCGAGACGGTCGTCGCCAGGAATGACGAGCCCGTAATCTCCTCCGATAGATGACGCCGGTTGATAGTGGGCTTCCACCGAAACGCCGCCCCAGGTCAGACACTTTGGCGCGAGGCTTTGTTGCACCCGCTCAGCGAGCTGAAGCTCGTGTTCCATTTGACGCTGACGCTCCAGAAGCAGGGAGTTCGCCCGACTTAATTCCATTAGGGCACTCTTCTGGTCAGTTATGTCCACCGCGGTAATAATTCCGTAGGCTCGGCCATCGTCGCCTTGCACTGAGCGGGCTGTGACAGCGACTGGCAGTCGCCCCCCATCGGATCGCGGCATGTAGAATTCGTACCGAGCGCGTCCTTGTTCCTTTCGGCGCGCGATGAATTCTTGTATCCGGTGAAGTTCTTCCGGGCTATACAAATCCGTGATTGATTTGCCGAACACCTCTTCTGCAGGCTTTTTGAGCATCTCCAAGAACATGGAGTTGACGAAAACAATCCGTCTTTGATCGTTGGTAATGATGACGCCCTGGTTCAGGGTTTCAAGGACGCTTCCCACCTGATCGAGCCATTGAGTCGCCGTTGAGGGCACTGAGTCTCTCCGTTCGCTATCTGAGTTCGATGGCAGCATGAACCGTTTCAAGCAAACCTGTGTTGTCGAAAGGTTTTTTCAGGAACTCGACCGCCCCATCACGAATCGCCTGGGCCCGCATCTTGGGATCACCGTGAGCTGTGATGAAAATGATCGGTATGCGGCAGCGGTCCGCCTTGAGCCTTGATTGCAGTTCAATGCCGGATATGCCGGGCATCCGAATGTCTGCGATCAGGCAACCTGCCTCATCCTGAACGCCGGAGTCCAGGAATTCTTCAGCGGAGCCGAAGCAGAGCGTGGATAGCCCGTCCGATTCGATCAGGTCTTGTAGGGCAATCTGAACCGATTTGTCGTCGTCGACGATGGCTATCAGCCTTGATCTTTGCCTTCTGCCCATGCGCGAAGCGTAGCCGCACTCGCAACGGATGAACAATTAGCTCTTAGTCGCGCGCACTACAACTTTGTTGGTAGGCGACTAGAAGCAGAGGTCGAGGGAGCCGTATGGTTCTCGAAAGAAAGGACTACTTAACAGGGGAGAGTTTCAGCTTGTCGGCCATACGGACCAAGTCAACCACGGACGAAGCCTGCATCTTGTGCATGACGTTGCCTCGATGGACCTTTACGGTGGCTTCGCTGGCACCAATCTCGGAAGCAATCTGTTTGTTGAGCATCCCGGACACCACTAGAGTCATTACCTCGCGCTCTCGCAAAGTTAATGCCTGATGGCGCTTTTGCAGATCTGCAACCTCGGCCTGTTCCTTTTGGGCGATACCGTCCCACTCGAGCGCCTGCTGAATTGCGTCCAGCAGATCTTGATCCCTGAAAGGTTTTGTAAGGAATTCCACGGCACCCGATTTTAGCGCCTTAACGGACATCGGAATATCTCCGTGCGCCGTGACAAAGATAATGGGGATTCGCAAGCCACCTTCGGCCAATCGACGCTGAAAATCGAGCCCACTCATCTGTGGCAGTCTCACGTCGAGAACCAAACAGCTCGGCCGACCAATGTGTTTCGTGCCGAGAAACTCTTCACCCGTCGCAAAGGATTCAGCGCGCAGCCCAACTGATTCGACGAGATCGTGGATTGCCTGACGCATGCCGCGGTCATCATCGATGATGAAGACCGTAGAAACGGCCGTGGATTTCATGCGTCAGCCTCGGTTCTGGCGGGAAGAGTGAAATGAAAAGTTGCGCCTGCTTCCTGATTGGCCGTCGCCCACACTCGGCCTCCGTGAGCCTCCACGATCGAGCGGGTGATGGCCAAACCCATTCCTGTCCCCTGTGGCTTCGTGGAATGGAAGGCGTCAAAGATCCGTTCAGTATCTCCTGCCGGCAATCCGACCCCGGTATCTTCAATCGAGACGATGAGCTGACCACTGGGAGTCCGCCGAGAAGTAATCGTCAACTTGCCTCCCGTGTCTTTCATAGCTTCAATCGCGTTCAACATTAGGTTCATGAACACCTGTTGAAGCTGGACCCTATCGGCCAAGACGTTAGGCATATCTTCGTTCAGGTCGGAACGAATTTTGATGGAGTGCCGAACCGTTTCCTTCCTCAGCAGAGCGGTCATTTCTCGAATGATCTCTTTGAGGTCGACGATCCCAGGTTCGGGAGGTGTGCCTTTCTTGTAGAAAGACCGCAAGCGATCGATCACATCGGCCGCGCGATTTCCGTCTTGCTCAATTCTGACCGCTGCCGCGCGCGCCCGATCGAGGTCCGGCGGATCGTGTGCGAGCCACCGCAAACAGGCGTTCGCGCTGGTGATTGAGGCGGCTATAGGCTGCTTGATTTCGTGCGCCAACGTCGCTGCCAGTTCTCCCATCATATTGACGCGATTGATGTGCGCGAGATCTGCCTCAAGTTGCCGAAGCTTTTCGCGTTCCTGCTCGGCCTGCTTTCGTTCGGTGACGTCCATGGTGATCCCGACGTATTCACCGAGTTCTCCAGAGCGATTGTGGTGTCCTATGGTGCGTAGAAATCTTATCGTGCCCTCAGGATAACAAACACGGAATTCGCGGATGTCGTAGTCCGCTCGTGCATGGATTGCATTCTCAAGCGCTGCCGACACGGCTGGCCGATCTTCTGGGTGAATGGTGTCGAAAAAGCGTTCGAGTGGAATCGGGCCATTTCTGGGATCGAAGCCGTGCAGACGAAAGGTTTCGTCCGACAAATGAAACACACGTTTTGTGTAGAAATTGGTGGCCCAACTGCCGATGTGAGTGAGGCTTTGCGCCTCGCTAAGGTAAGCTCGCTCCCGTCGTAACTCCTCGGTGAGTAGCTGATGTTCGGTTATGTCCATCGTAGTACCGACAAACCCTTTGAAGACTGCTTGTTCAACGACCGGAACAGCCACGGCACGAACGTAGCGCAACTGCCCGTCGGGCCGAATGATCCGCTCAATCTGATCAAAGCCACGCTGTTCCTCTTGCATGCGCTTGATGGTTTCAGCCATGGACGCCCGATCCTGTGGATGGATGAGGGCCAGATACTGTTCAACCGTCGGTGCGCCGTTTTTCGGATCGAGACCATAAATTCTGTATAACTCTTCAGACCAATAGTGACCCGAATCGTTGAATGCCCAACTCCCCATGTGGCCGAGGCGCTGCCCTTCGCTGAGATAAAAGTAGCTTTGCTTCAGAGCTTCCTCTGTACGCTTGCGCTCCGTGATGTCTTGAATTGTGCCAAACAATTTGTAAGGTCGTCCCGACGCGTCTCTCTTTGCATCGCCCGGTGACGAGCTCCAGCGGTCGGACGTGAGGCTGTAGACTGTGCGCACTTCGCCGCTGGGACGAACGATACGAAATTCAGCGGCGGGACGCACCCCAGCAAGAAGATCCTCATCCACTCCCTGATAGAGGCGCTCACGATCTTCCGCGTGGACCATCGCGCGTACGGTGGCTAAGTCCATGGGACGTTCCTGCGGGCTGAAACCAAATATGCGGTAGGTTTCGTCCGACCAGACTACGACATCCGTCTCGAGATCCCATTCCCAGTGGCCGAAATGGGCGACGCGTTGCGCCTCTTCAAGCCTTGCTTTGCTTTCCTGTAAGTCTCGTGATAAATCCGCGAGGGTCTTCTGCACGTCGTCATTTGCCATCGTGATTACCTTGCATTACTTGTCCAAATAAGTCGACTTCGCCTTGAAGCTCAGCGTTCGCTCACGCCTCCGCAGGTTGCACCTCGACAGTCCCCTGGCTTGGATGCGATCGGCCCCTCACTAGGTTCAGCGCTCGAAGCAGCACCTCCGGAGAAGGTGCTAACCTCCACCAGTCGCAGAAAACACAAGAGCGACGGCGACGAAGACTATTGTGCGGCCATCCGGCGAGATGGCGTTGCCACCGCCGCTCTCCAAGACAAAATCCGCTCCCGCAGGAGGATCGATCTTGAACTGCAAGCGGCGTTCTCCAGTGTGGGGTTGCCGCCACGCCGCCCAGAACACTGTAAAAGCAATCACTGAAAACAGTCCTGCCGCGATCCACGCCAAGAGTTCACGCTTGTTTCTTTTCGTGCGCGGCACCGCGGACGCTGCCTCAGAGGACATACTCTCGCCGGTCCACATCAACTCCCACTGAAGGTCGCGTGCGGTTTGCCAGCGCTGCTCCGGATCCTTCGACAGGCATCGGCGGATGGCGCGATCCAATACGGGCGGTGTCATCGGCTGGATGGACCGTATTGCTGCCGGTTCCGTTTAAAGAATCGCCGATGCCACGCTGAGCTGGCTCTTTCCCCTGAATGCACGCTCGCCCGTAACCATTTCGTACAGCACGGCACCGAGCGAAAAGATGTCGCTCCGGCTGTCTAGCTCTTTGCCCTCAAGCTGCTCCGGAGACATGTATTGAAAGGTCCCGACTATGCCGCCGCTCTGCGTAACGATGGGGCTGGCAGATGCAGCGGTGAGCGTGGGGGCGTCCGCCAGCGGTTCCACAACTTTCGCCAAGCCAAAGTCGAGTAGCTTTGCTCCTGTCGATGTAAGCATGACATTGTCAGGCTTCAAGTCGCGATGGACGATACCGCTCCGATGCGCTTTGTCGAGTGCGTCAGAAATCTGCGAGCCGAATTTCAGGACCTGGTCGAGTGGTAACGGGCCCTTTTCAAGACGTTTAGAGAGCGTCTCGCCTTCGAGGCATTCCATCACCAGATAGTCGATGCCATTCTGATGACCCACGTCGTAGAGCACGCAAATGTTGGGATGATTGAAGCTCGAGATAGTCTTGGCTTCCCGCTCTAAGCGTTGCTTGCGAGCGGGGTCGAACGACAGATGCGCGGGGATGATCTTGATAGCGACCGTGCGATCGAGTCGCACGTCCCGGGCACGATACACTTCACCCATCCCGCCGGAACCCATGGGCGCCGTGATTTCATACGGGCCGAGCCGCGTGCCTGAAGCTCAAGTCATCGCCGGCGGCGATTATAACGCCGCGGAACATCACCCGGCACCGCCTTCATTGACGTGGGTGTATGGCGATTCAAACGCCCGGACGCTAGGGGCCGGTTCGTCGCGTAACCGGAGACGTGGTTTCACCCTGATTTCACTTCGCCGGTAAATTCGTTACAGGCACTCGGTCCATTTGGCGTGATGATCGCGGTTGGCAAGGCAGCGCACTTGACGGAGAGGGCGGAGATTCGCACCGCGCTGTCGGCGAGCAAATCCATCCAATCGCAGGTCGCCGCTGTGTCGTCCGTGCGCTCACTCCTTCGCCTTCACCACTTCGTCCTCACTGCTTGGCGGAACTCGCCGCCGTAGGGTGCGGCTCGCCGAAATAAGGAAAATCGGGACGCATGAGCCGCGTATCGGGCGCCACCCCATCGCCGAGGGCCGTGTTCGTGACCAGCGTGAGAATCACGTCCATCACGTCGTCGCCGAGACCGCGGCCGTTAAAGGCGGCGAAGCTGAATGAGGCGGGCGTGTCCAGTTCATACGGTAGGACCGCTGGGCAGAGGCGCGCGAGGAGTTGCGTAGCGTAAGCAGATGGGTCGGCGGCTGAGTGGGCGAGCGCGGTGACTTTTTCCACGAAGTCGCGGATGGGTTTGGAGAACAGCGCAATTTCGTCCGCCGGGACCGCGCGGTTGTAGTTTTCGGATGCGTCGTGCAGCGAAGGATCGGAGAGCAGGATGTGGGTGATCATCGGCAGGCCCCAACGCGATACCTGCACCTCAGGCGCGTGCCCGTAGAGCGACGCGGTGGCCCAGGCGTGCACCACACCTTGGCCGATCAGGCTGCTGGGGACCTCGAGGACGATGGCAGTGACATTGTTGCCGGCGAAGAAGCTCTGGCCATTCTGGAACGACTCCGGCGCGAACCGGTTTTCAGACCACAGAGCTTTTCTGAAGGCACCGAATCCGACGCCGTTGGTGGCGAACAGATCGGGCGCGAGGCCTGCGTACGCCAGGCAACCCTGATCCGCTTTCACCACTTGTCCCGTACTTCCGGAAATGATGAGTTCGCCTGCGGCGCCCTTCAGAGCGTCCGCTCCGGTGGCGCGCCGGATTGTGAAGGTCTGAATGTGCCGGTGCTCGCCGCCATCGGCGTGGGCGGACGCGCCGAACTGGACCTTGAAGGTGACGTCTTCGCGAAGATCGCGATTCGTGTCGAAGCGAAAGGCGTAGAGACCTTCGTCGCGGAAAGTGTCTGGCGCGCCGACGCCGGCGTTCGGATTCACGGTCAAAGCCATGACCGTTGTGCCCGGGCGGCCGCGAAACAAGTAGAAGTCGCAGATGTTAATGCGGGGATCTTCTTTTGCGGTGGGCGTATCGAAATGATGCGACATGGCGAATCTTCTCCTAATGGGTTACATGCGAAGCCAAAAGTCGATCGCGCGGATGCGGGGTCGATGGGGCGATCATCCCTGACATCCTCAACCTCATCGGAAGATTTTTCAAGTTTGGAATGGAAACGAAGCAATTCCCAAGTCCCGATAAGTCACCTTACCGAAGATGTGAAGTAGCACTTCACTTTTCCGAGTAGCGCGTTAATCCGGCGCTGGCACTCTGCGAGTGTCCTGCGATTGACTATCACTTGCGGCCTAGCGCTGCGATATGGAACTTATATAGACCATCAGTGCGATCATCACCGCAAAACCGAATATCGATCCGAAGACTATGATGATTACTTCAGTCCTCCATTTGCGATCGACGCGCCAGTGATGGCGCCATTCTGTCTCCAGGGTCCGGTATTTATGTAGAAGTCGCACGAACGGTTTCCTAGCTTGCGGAGCCTATCTATGTTCATTAAATTGTCCAGTACCGAAAGTGGTAAACGAAAGTACTGGCGCTCCGGGCGCAGCTTTTCGGCTTTTGTTTGCCCAACGGGTGGTCAAATCACGTGCGCAGACTTCGGATGCTTGAGGAGCTAGCCCCCTAGCTCCTGGTTAGTCGGGTAACCGTGCATTTGAAGTGGCATTTCACTACTCCGGTTAGGGCGTGTACTCTGCACTGAATACTCTCGGCGGCTTGTTTGCTATTTAAGTACGAAGTCGCTTGCTAACGCGAGGTTGAAGGAGCCTCAGGTGGAACTTGGCTACGAGTGTGTAGCTGATATTGTTGGTATGCATTACCTATCCCGAGGAATAAGACGGCTAGCAACAGCCCGCTGAGCGAATTGTTGACAAAGGTATAGTCAATGGAGACGAACGCGCCCACTAAACACAGCGAATCCAACCAAGTTGTTCTCGAATCCACAAAGCGATAAGTGAGGAACGCCATTAACGCGAAAAGGCCGGTCACCTCCAAAAAGTAAATTCTTGGCACTTCTACACTCGCCATGGATGCGGTTCGTCCGATGACGACTCTAAAAGCGAACCTGAAAACCATCAGGCAGCAGACTCCAAAAAACCACTTCGCCCAACGCGGAGCTGTCACGAACGCAAGAACGCAGATAAGAAAAATCACCGCCGCCCCTTCAACCACGCCCATTCGCGTACCACTGCGAACGAGTAGCAATCCTTTGGACAACGTGCCAAGGATGATTATTACTGCGACGACGCTGAACGCCAGGCGTAGGCCTGATTTCGTTTCATCCCACAACCCACGACCGTCTCCCATGACTCTCCAGTCTGCGCAAACCTGACCGTAGTACCAATTCAGCGAGTAGCCCAATTGTAGGCAGGGACTTGTCCCGTTAGGACCCGCTCTCGGAAGCCTACCGCTTACGCGCACACCATCTTGAATTTCCTTGGTCTGGGGTAGCAAACCGTAAACCTCGTCACAGCGCCTGGTGAGCCGCGTAACCGGACATGCCCCAATTGCTCCCGAACAGGGCTGGACTTGATCCAGCGCCGAAGCTCTGACAAAAACGGCAGGAAATCGGCAAGAAAAGTTCTTAAATCGTCCCCTGGGGTGCGTCATTCCTCGCGCCCCACATTCGTGCGCCTTCCGCTTTTCCTATGTCTTGTTGCTGGAAATTCCATCGGCCGACATTCTCACTTGAGCTTCTCGAAAAATCCGCGCCGGGAAAGCTCTACTTATTGAGCTTGCTCTCAAGATCCGGCACGAACATTGGCTGCGCACCCGGTTCGAGCTTTCGCACTTCCCTGAGTGCCGTATTCCACTCCTGCCGCGCCTCGTCCTTTCGCCCCATTGCCGCGAGCGCATCTCCCCGCGCCTCGTACCCCAATATTGAAGATGGATCGATCGCTACCGCCTCATCCGCTAGCGCCAGCGCCCCCGCCGCGTCGCCCTTCCCCACGGCTTCGGTCGCATTCTGCGCGCGGCTCAGCGCCGCCGCCTGCGTCAAATCAAAGCGGCCGCGGTAGATCATCACCGCGTGGTCAATTGTTTCTTCTGGTTTGGCGCGTCGAAACGCATCGTACGGATTGAGCGACGCCGCCGGCCACTCGCATCCCGACAGATCCCCCGCGCTCAGAATTACGGTGCCGTCAAACACCGGCGGCACGATGTCCGCGCCTCCCAGGCCGGACGTATCCGCGGTCGGCAAATGGTGACAAGTAATCCCGTAGGTCTCCGGGTTCACCTCAGGATACGCAAAATAGGCGAACCAGCACTCTGCTCCTGGATGGCGCTGCTGCCACGCTCTCACCTGGAAAAGTTGCTGCGCCCAATCCGAGTTCGAGTCGCTGAGCAGCTTATGCACATTCGCAGGCCCGCCCCATGCTTCGTTCGCGTAGGCCATGGCATTGGGAAACGCCGCGAGCGACGAACCCACGTGCGCCACCAGCACCAGGCAGCATACGGCGAACCACTTGCGGCTCGATGCGGCCAGCGCCGCAGCTCCACCGCCGGCCAGCACGAACAAATACGCGTAAAACGGCAACAGGTGCCGCGCCCCGATGTTCATCCCCGATACCATCGCCACGACGAGATAGAACAGCGCGGGAATTAGCAGAAAGTCCACTTCGCGTCCCCATTTTAGTTTCCGGGTCGCCGCCGCATACATCGCCAGGCTTACCAAGGCCAGCAGTCCGAGCGTCGTCTTGATCGCGATCACCGACGGGAAATACCACCACACGCCGTGTGCGATGTTCCGCCCAAATATGAATGTCGGATAGAAAAGCGCCATCCGCCCTACGTCCACCAGACCGATCAGGTAAGACTCCGGCAGCAGGTGCAGTCGGCCCACAAGATTGATGATCCACGAAACGTGCGGCCCGAGCGGCGCCACATAATCCCCGAGCGTCGTGCTCATCTGTAACCCCTCAGGCCGCGCCGCGTAACGAAAACCGTAGAAGCTCCACAGCACCAGCACGCCGATGAGAAAAATACCGCAGAACGCTCCCGCGAGGCGCAGCGCCTCCCGCGCCCGCGTTCCCTTCTCCGCCGCGGCGATCTCGCGCGCGATCAGCAGCACGAGGATTGGTGCCAGCATCACTCCGGAGTGCTTCGTCGCCAGTAGGAAGCCCGTCACCACGCCGGCCACCACCAACCGCGTGGCCGTCGGCTGCTTGACGTAGCGATAGAAACACCAGGTACTCGCCAGAAACAGTAACGAGACGCCGATGTCCGTGGTCACCAGTGCAGAATGCGCCAGAACGTTGGGATCGAACGCGGCCAGCGTCAGCGCAAAAATCGCCGCCCAGTCCCCAAACGATTCCCGCGTCGCCAGGAAAATCACCAGCGAAAGCGCGACGGCCAGGAGCCCGGCCGCCACCCGCATCTCGAAAACCAATTGGTTGCGATCGCCGTCGTTCCGCGCAAGCCAGTCCCGCCCGTCCAAATACGCCTCGGTTTTGAAGTCGCGGCCTTTCAGCTCCGGCACCCACAGAGCCCGCCCCAACAGCGGCGCCGTCGCCAGCAGCTTTACGAACGGCGGGTGCTCGGGGTTCAGTCCGTAGTCTTTGGTGTGCCACATCATGTAACCGGCAAACATGTGGTTGCCTTCGTCGAACGTGAGTGATTCGCGGTGAACCATCATCAGCGTCAGGACAAGCTGTGCACCGATCAGCGCCGCCACGATTCCCCACAGCATCCATCCCGAAAGTTTTGGCACGTTCTTCCCAGCCCATGAAGTTCACGCGGACATCTTACGTCGAACGATCCGTCGCGTGCCGCATCCCTTGCGCGGCCGGGCCGATTCTACATCAAGGGCCTAGCGGAATTGCGGCCAGGGCGATCGGCAGCTCGGAAGTGACTCGACTTGCCTGGTAAGTCGCGTTACCGACCATATGAAGTGAACCTTCACTTTTCCGATTAGTGCGTTAATCACGCGTTGGTCGCAAATGGCTCGCGATTTCTTGTAAGGTCGTCACGTCCAGTCTATAGTTGGCCAACTCCGAGGTGTTGCGAACCTATGAGAGCACTCCTGTCCCTCGTCTTGGCTGCGTTGTTCTTAGTAGCTGCGTCGGGCCAGTCATCGCTAACCATCGCTCCGCAAACCATTGAGATTGCCAACGGCGGGCTTCGCCTCAAGGCTTATCTGTGGAAACCGGCAGGCCTCGGCCCGTTTCCAGCCGTCGTGTTTAATCACGGACGCAGTAACGATCCCCAGCAGCACACTCAGAAACTTACGATCACCGAGGCAGCCCAGATACTCGGCCCAGTCTTCGTTAAACACGGATACGTTTTCCTTTATCTTTTCCGTCGCGGGGAAGGTCTTTCAGCAGACCAAGGCGAGTATATAGGGGACATCTTGCAGCGCGAGGAAGCTGCCAAGGGCGAACAAGCTCGCAAGCATCTGCAATTCGTGCTGATGACCACGGACCATCTTGACGATGCCAACGCAGGTTTGTCGTTCCTGAAGAATCTACCGGGAGTAGACGGCTGCCGCGTCGCGGTTGCAGGGCACTCCTTCGGTGGCCAGCTTGCCCTGCTAGAAGCCGAGCACGACTCGGCCATTCGCGCCGCAGTGATATTTGGCGCTGCGGCTGGTTCTTGGGACGGCTCCGCCGAACTTCGAGCGCGCTTGCTGGCCGCGGTCGGCAAGATCACCGTTCCCGTCCTTCTGATTCACACCACCAATGACTACTCCGTGGCGCCAGGCAAGGCCCTGGCGGCAGAGTTTGCCCGGCTCTCCAAAGCCTACGTGCTCAAGATGTACCCACCAGTCGGTCAGACCACTAGTGACGGCCACAATTTCCTCTACACAGATGTCGCTCTATGGGAGGACAATGTCTTCGAATTCCTCGATCAGAATGTCAGGCATTGACATTGCCGCAACGAGAAGTTGACCGGGGCATAGGTAGTAGAGGTTCAGAACTATCTTGTACCCGGCTAGTCGAGTTAACGGGACATCTGACTGTGCTCGCAATTCCACATGTACGATAACGGCGTTCTATAAAGGGGAGAGTCAAGAGAAAAATCTCCCCGGCGACTGGAAGGAGCAAAGATTTTTGCCGGTCTCTCCAGCCCATGTAATGTTGGGAGGGTCTTGGGGTTCTCTTGTTTCGCCGATT
>Ga0210390_10002530_pt1 | contig 16176 bp, 13 predicted proteins | sample IncBWH11OmetaG_FD_161050 | JGI IMG/M metagenome (GOLD analysis project Ga0210390, IMG submission 161050) | Forest soil microbial communities from Barre Woods Harvard Forest LTER site, Petersham, Massachusetts, United States - Inc-BW-H-11-O ... | reverse complement strand
ATTCAATAACAGTGGATCTAGGCAATTCTCGACACCGGGCGCCACTTCGGACGGCCAAAATGATTGGGTGCTTTTGCTGAACGTGCACTGAAAAAACCTCGCGCTGGTTATCGGGTTCTGCGGGCGGCTGCCGGAGAAACGCCGCCCTAGACGATCCGTTTCCGCGAGATCTGTTGGTGATCACCAACGTTTTCGGTAAAAACGACAATCGCGCCCGGCTTAGCCCTGTTGAGGAAAACTTGAAAAATCAGTGTCGCTGACCTTGCCCTGGGAAAAGCAAGCCGCTAATTGGCGTTCGAAGACTTCGTCAATTCCGAGATCCGCAAGCATCGGGCGACGATGCCGTCTTTTGTACCGTGATCGCGTTGCCGCCAAGCGCTTTATCCTCTCGGAAGCTGCCTCTACCAGCTGCCAATTGAGGCGGTGATAAATGTGGCGTATGACTTCCAAAGGGTCGGAAACCAAATCGTCGTAATGAACGTCAATGAACCGTCCGCTAAATTCGGGATGGGCTTTTCGAAACGAACGGATAGATTCCATACTCTCGATTAGACTTCTAGTCTCCCGGATTTCGGTTTGCGCCCGATCGGCGGGATAGGCAAACACTCCCTCCAACATCTCGTTCAACTGAAGCGAGGATCTCAGCACTTCAAGCGGATTGCGGTGCGTCTGGATGACAACCGCGTCTGGAAATACGGAGAAAAGATGATCCAAACCATAGACATGTTCAGGCGATTTTAGAATCCAATTCTTGTGCCGCCCAGACAACTGGAGGTACTGCAAAAAACGCTTCTGCCAGGCGTAGGCAGGACCGAGATTACCTTCGCGAAGAAAAGCCTCATAAGCAGGAATGCGGCAAGTTAAAACGAATTCTTGAGACAACATTGTATAGCTATGGATTCCGACACATTCATGTGGAGTAGATGCGCGTATCGGATACATGCCATCGGCAAGCGGTGCCAAGCGGCGAAACCACCACAAACAAGCTTCCGCCTTCCGTATTCGAGGATCGACGCTGCTCCGCACATTTTTGCGAGTCGGAATGGGAAACATCACTTCCCAAACTCGGGGAGTTCGGTTTTCCGGATCCTCCGCCATTAGTTCGTGCAAGAAAGTGGAACCACTTCGCGGCATCCCGGTAATAAAAACGGGTCGTTGAATGAGCGAGGCATCCATGGCCTCCAAGTGCTCACGCCACGCCTGAGTGAGTCGCAATCGAGTCTCGAGCAGGCCCCGTAGATGGATCCGCATGAGAAAACGCCCCAGCGGATGCAAATCCGCCTGAAGTTCCATGCTATTCACTAAAGTCGAGAGCGCAGGCTCGATAGGAGGATCGCCAAAATCTGCCAGACCAGTTCGTTGCCTTGCTCCGGCACAGAGCGCCTCGGCGTGGAGTGGCCAGAACTGCCGACTCAAGTTGTCGCCCAAGCTCCTGCACACTTCGACCCATGGACGGACGCGCTGCCACTCAGGGATAGTTGATCGGTGCATTCAGTAATCTTTCGAATTACCCCTTCGCTGATACCCGAAGAGCGAGAAATGAAACCTTACTCCGCCAGTCTTGTGGGATTTTCGTTCGAGGGCATATTTTGCGGCCCCGCTTGTGTTCCGTCTGGCTGGCGCCAGTAGTCGCGCTGTCTGCGGAACGGCATCTGCAGGGTATTCCAGAAACTGTTGTCCTCAGGCAGGGTATATCCAGGAATTCCGACGACAACCTCCTCTTGCGGAACGTTCACCCTGAGCGTTCGATGGAGCCGGTCCCACCAGGGAAATACGGTGCCGAAGTTCGAGTTGTTCTCCCGCTGGACTTGCGAGTGGTGGATGCCGTGCATGCGCGGAGTGACGAGCACCTGATTGAGCAAGCATTCAGCACCGAAAGGAAGCCGAATGTTGCTGTGGTGAAAGAGCACCTCAACCTGAAAAACGAGCTGATAGACGGCAAATGCCCACGTCGAAGGGCCGATGAGACTCACTTGGAGAAGACTGAAAACGATCGAGAGTGCGATCTCACCGAAATGAAAGCGGAAGGCGGTGGAAACATCCAGGTCCGGGTCGATATGATGGACATTGTGAAAACGCCAGAGAAATGGCACCCGGTGGTTAGCCAGGTGCCAGTAGTAGAACGTCAGGTCCATCAGCAAAAGACTTAGCACGAAGGCAATCGGCGACGGAAGCGCAAGCAGATGAGCAAATCCAAACGGCTTGCCCGCAGACCAACGCAGGGCCGAATGTACCGCCGGTTGGAGCAAGCCGACGGCCGTAATGAAGGTCAATACAGAAATTGCGAGGTTTACGCAAAGCCGCGCGATGAGCGATCGCGTGGCTTTGCGCAACGGGAAAAAACGCTCGGCGACGAACAGCAGCGCGCAAACCACAACAGCGATAATCGGCGTCGGAAGATCTTTCATCTCAGAATGATCTATACCAGCGCTCCCCCGCAGGAGGAGCCAGACCCGGCAGTGCAACCGAAGCAGTGGTTGCCCGTGGCGATGGGGCCACCTTCGAACCGTTTGGGATCGAGGTCCCAAAGGAAGAGCGGCACCCCATTTTCCCATTGCATATCGAGCTGCTGGTTGAAGTCGCAGTCATAGACTTCGCCTTGCCAACCAACGCTCAGGGTATTTTGGCACATCAGGCCAGCAACCGAGGCGGGGTTAAATGCTTTGATCAATAGTTGCATGTAAGCGTCCAGCTTCCCGCTATGTTTGAGCCAGGAGGCAAAGCGGCCGATTGGCATATTGGCGAGAGTGTAGAGTCGGTGGAAATCGATATCGAAATTCTTCTTCAGCTCCCGTTTGTAGTCCGTTTCAAGTTCTGTCTGGTCAGGAGGGAGAAAGTCTCCGTTGGGATTGTAAACCAAGTCGAGCCAAAGGCCATCTATACGACCATAACCTAGCCGGTTCAGGAGTTGAAGAGCTCGGATACTGGAATCGAAGACGCCGTCGCCTCGTTGAGCATCGACGTTGTCGAGCCTGTAACACGGCATCGAGGCGACAATTTTCACGTGATGGGCTACGAGAAAGTCGCCCAGCCACTCATAACCTGGTTCAAGGAGGATCGTGAGGTTACAACGGTCGATGATAGTTTCCACTTGAGGCATTTCTCGGAGCTGCCCGACCAGATAACGGAAATCAGGCATCATCTCGGGCGCGCCTCCGGTTAGGTCCACAGTGTTAATATCGGTTTTCGACAGCCATCCGAGGATCCGGTCAACGGTCTCGCGGGTGGTAATCTCCCTGCGCTTCGGGCCTGCGTTTACGTGACAATGGACGCATGTGAGGTTGCAAAGTTTGCCCAGATTAAGCTGCAAGACGTCTGTGCGTTTGCGTCGGCAACACAAGTTGTGATCGGCCAGAGCCTGAGAGAAAAGCGGACTGCCCAAACGGTCAAATTTCGGCGTAGAAAACATCTTTGAAGACCTTTGTCACAGGAATTGATCCTCGCGAACTATCCCCGCGAGACCGGATCAACGCCGATGCCGTGAAAGGAGGATCCCCTCCACCTTCCATAGTACCATCGATGCAGTCTGCAAGGATCAACACCTAAGTAGAAGAGGCCGATAAAGACCATGTTAAGCAGCGTGGTCCGCCAATTGCCCAGGCGACGGAAACGCCGTGGCGATGACCAAAGCGGCGGATCCAACAGAACGGCACTGCCCAGCCGCCGCAGCCTTCGGGAAAATTCGAGGTCTTCCATCAGCGGAATGTCGGCGAAACCACCCATTCTTTCAAAAACAGATGATCGAACGAAGATGGACTGATCGCCAAACAACGGCCCAGCAAACGAATTGACGCGTCGAATTAAGCCTTCCCACCAGACGACAAAGGTGCGCCGATCGTCGAAGCGACGGTGGAATGCTCCACCTAAGATTGCTTCGTTCCTTGCGGTCTTTTCCAATGCACTCAGGTGCTCGGGGCGCAACTCGGAATCGGCATGATGAAAGCACAGTAGAGACCCGCGCGCTTCGGCTGCTCCGGCATTCATCTGTCTCCCGCGGGAGGGCTTATCGCAGGAAATCAGGCGGACCATTCCTTGACGGTGCAACTCGAAAAGTCTTTCCCCAGGCTGAACCGCCGCCACCACCCACTCGGCAAGCTCCGGGACGACTTGCAAATTGCTCACCAGATCAACAATCAGCTCGTCGTCATTCCAGACGGGAACGATCAAGCTGATCAACGGTCGCGTTGGGTCGCTCTCACCCGCAAAGCGAGGCAACACCTCTTTCGCGCCAGGTGCATAGTCAGACACGATGTAAGCTTGCCTGACATTGAACTCCTGCGCAAACAATCAGATTGCAAGCAGGCACGGCACAACGGACCAAAGGAGAAGAATGGAGGAAGTTTCTCTCAGAGATCATCTGCCCGTACGAAGGTATTCCGGAATCATTCCGTCCCATTCAGGGTGAACGATGAAAACGGTCTGCTTATTTGTGAAATCTCCGCGTCTGGGAGAAGCAAAGACCCGTCTCGCTCGCGACATCGGTGCAGCACGGGCTGCTGTGATCCACCGCGCCCTGGTGGAACACCAAGCTGCGGAAATTCCTATTGATTGGCGGGTAGCCGTCTATTTCGCACCCTCGAACGCCGCGGAGGATATGAAGGTTTGGCTAGCACCTCATCTACAGAATGGGACGCGCTTTGTTCCTCAATGTGATGGCGATCTTGGTCGACGACTGATAACCGCAGTGCGCCGGGAATTCGATAACGGCAGCAAGCGGATTTATTTGATCGGCGGCGATTGTCCTGGCCTTTCCCGGGATTACTTCGAGGAGGCCGATCGGGTTTTGAGCGACAACGACATTGTTGTGGGGCCGGCCCAAGATGGCGGCTATGTTTTGCTGGCAATCAAAGGCCCTCATGAGATCCTGTTCAGGGACATTGACTGGAGCACGCCGGTTGTGCTCCAGCAGACTCTCGCGGCGGCGCGCAGACAAACTTTGACTGTTTGTCTCCTTAGGCCGCTAGTAGACATCGACGACGCCACCAGTCTCATTGATCAATCGGAAATTTTTCCCTTTCTCAGAGAAAGCTGGCTACGCCCGTAGAAGTGCGTGGATTTCTGGATTGTGGCAACCAGCCAAATGCTCTAAAAGCAGGCTGGGCATCGAAATTCGTTGATAACGCCACGATTGCAGGAGCAGCAATTTTAAGGGTCGACAAAATCGTTAGAGGGCCTCCCGGTTATATTGCGGCCTCCCGGCGTGCGCCGTCATAAAGGTGTCGACAATGCACTTCCATCTCAGTCCATCAACACTACCAGAAATAGTCCGACGAATCCGAGCACCGGGAGAATCAATGTGGCTGCGGCAAAGGCGCAAATCTTTTGAAACAAACTCATGCCGATTTAAATACGGAACAGAAACTAAGAACCTTAGGTCGATTTCCAATTTTTTGGTGTCGACTGACACTTGAAGGTCTGGAGATGTCCCAGACCCGAAATCTTTGCCGTTAACAGCAAACTTCTGCCTTACGACTACTGCATGAATCTCGCCGTCTGCCGGTTACCGTCCGAGACGTTTTCTCCAAAAAAGTGATGCCCAGTTCGCGCTTCAGGGAGACGAACCAATTTTTAGTGCGACTTATGAAAACAACAGCCGGTTTACCCTACCAGTAGCGCTTCCTAAGTCGCTCTTATTCAGCGACATGGGCAGGAGTGGATTCGAACCACTGAAGGCGTAAGCCAGTAGATTTACAGTCTACCCCGTTTGGCCACTTCGGTACCTACCCGGAATCGATATCAGCCTGCCGTTTGGGTTGCGCCCGAAGTCCTCGCCTTCTCAACTTCTGAGCTGGCAACCCACTTACCGTCGCTGAAGGCAGGTATATAGAGCTCGAGAATCCGGTGTGCAAGTGTATTTTGAGCCCTGCAAAAGCTTGAGGTTCTGGCCCGGAAATCGTTCGGGGTTCAGCGTTCGGCGGGCAAAGCGTTCTGTGTCATCAGCTCGTACAAAATAGCTGTCCGAAGAATTCTGGGAGCACGCATTGGCAGGATGACGTGGCAAGCCCCGGTTCTGGCGGAGCGTCAACTCTACCCAAGGGCGATTTTTATTTAAAGCCTATAGCGACACAAAAAGCGTATACAACCCATGGCTGCGCCAATAGACTCGCGGCTGTTACAAGCTATTCAGAACTGAAATCCGATGCAGGCTGGGTAACCGATGGAACCCAAAATAAGCACCGGAACAGCGCGGGCTGTGTCAGCTGTCTGATTTCGTGTGCCCCCGATGCTATCACACCAAGAACGAACGACCTCAAAACCAGTGAAATATAAAATAAACCCAGTTAGTCAAAGTCTATCCTTGCTGATAGTCGCGGTTGCGCTCGTAGCCGCAGGCAAGCCGCTGCGAGCAGCGGAGAAGAAACCCAATATCATTTTCATCATGGGAGATGATATCGGTTGGAGCAACATTGGCGTGTACAACCAAGGCATCATGTCCGGTCGGACGCCCAACCTGGACCGGTTAGCGACGGAAGGCATGCGCTTTACCGACTATTACGCAGAGGCGAGCTGCACAGCGGGTCGCGCGAACTTCATTACTGGTGAACTGCCGATCCGCACCGGCCTCACCACGGTCGGCCAGGCGGGTGCACCTCTCGGAATGCCTGATGAGGCACCCACCATTGCCACCGTGCTCAAGTCCATGGGCTATGCCACCGGCCAATTCGGCAAGAACCATCTGGGCGATCGGAATCAGTTCTTGCCCACGGTGCACGGCTTTGATGAGTTCTTCGGTTACCTATATCACCTGGACGCCATGGAAGACCCGTGCCATCCCAACTATCCAGAAGGGCTCAAGGACAAGGTCGGGCCGCGTAACATGGTTCACTCTTGGGCAACGGACGTGGACGACCCAACTGAGCAGCCGCGCTGGGGGAAGATCGGCAAGCAAAAGATTGAGGATGCCGGTCCCCTCTGTCCGGACCGGATGGAAACAGTGGATGATGAAATCCTCTCCGACGCTCTCAAATTCGCTGACAAGGCCAAAACGGACGGTAAGCCGTTCTTTATCTGGCTAAATCCGACGCGGATGCACGTCGTCACGCACCTGTCCGAAAAATATCAGAAGATGCGGACCGCGGAGAACGGCTGGTCCATCCAGGAAGCTGGCATGGCACAACTCGACGACATCGTCGGTGCGGTCATGGCGTATGTGAAGGACAACGGTCTGGACGAGAACACGATCATTGCGTTTTCGACCGACAACGGCGCCGAGAACTTTACCTGGCCCGATGGTGGTCAGACACCGTTCGCTGGCGGCAAGGGAACAGGGTTGGAGGGAGGATTCCGAGTCCCTTGCATCATCCGGTGGCCCGGCAAAGTACCGGCTGGCAAGATTGAAAACGGCATCGTCTCCGGTCTTGACTGGTTTCCGACCTTTGTCGCGGCGGCTGGCGATTCCGACATCGCCGATGAACTAAAAAAAGGCAAAGAGTTAGGCGACCGCACCTACAAGGTACACCTGGACGGTTATGACCAAACGGACATGATCACCGGGAAAGGCCCGTCTAAACGGCACGAAATCTTTTACATTACGGAGACGACGCTCTCTGCGGTGCGGATTAATGACTTTAAATATCGCTTCACCGACCAGCCGAACGGCTGGCTTGGTGCCACGGTGAAAGTGGATTGGCCGATCCTGACTAATCTCCGGCTCGACCCGTATGAGAGAACGGGAATGCCGAAAACCGATGGCGGTTCCCTCGCCTTTTACAACTGGTTCGTGTATGAGTTCTGGCGCTTCGTTTTCGTGCAACAAGAGGTCGCCAAAGCCGCCCAGACCTTGATCGAATTTCCACCGATGCAAAAAGGTGCAAGCTTCAATATGGAAGCCGTGAAAGAGCAGATTCAGAAAGCATTGCAGTCACATTCGGGCGAGTAGGCCAACTGCCAAACCCGTGCGTATGGCCTGTCCGCGAAAATCTCACGAGTGCTTTGGCTTGTGAGATTTTCGGGCCGGTGATAAGCAAACAAAGACGAGAAATTCAACCCCAATAACGAGAGATTTATGAAACAGAAATTTACCGGATTCAGCTTAATCGGGGCCTTTGCGCTTCTGACCTTGTTGGCAGGCTGCGCATCGCAAGTGCAGAATAAAGAAAACCTGCTGATAGCCGCAGGCTTTAAAGTGATCGTACCTAAGACCGCGATCCAGCAGCAAAAACTAAAGGCGCTTCCTCCTGACAAAGTGACTCTGGTCCAGAAGAACGGGCAGAACTACTATGTCTTCCCGGACGCGCCTAATAACCAAGCCTACGTGGGCGGTCCGAAACAGTATCAAGCCTATCAACAGCTTCGTTTGAAGAACCAATTAGCGAACGACAACCTGCAAGCCGCGGAGATGAACGAGGATGCCGCCATGAGCTGGGATACGTGGGGCGGATGGGGCGCATGGGGCGGTATGGGATGGTATTAGGATAGTGTCAGTGTCAGGGGGGAGGCTTCGCCTCCCCAATCGTGCTCGTTATCGTTATCGTTCTCGTGCTCGTTTCTCCGTCTCTTTTTCCCCGGCCACGATTAAAGATCGAGGACGATAACGAGCACGAGGACGAGCACGATGGAAGAATCCGGCGACCGCCGGCCGAGTTGTCAGCGAGGGATTTGATCCCTGCTGACTGGCCCCACCAAGGCTCAGGGGGCTTCGCCCACCAATCGTTATCGTGCTCGTCTTTCCTCTCTTTTTTGTCGGCCGTGATCAAAGATCGAGTGCGAGTACGATAGAAGAAGTTATGGGGGTCATGCCATTGGTGAGGAACGCGCGGAAAACCCCGGCTCAGTCAGAGCTTCGTCCTACCTGACCCGATCTCGCCAGCATTGACGACAGTCGCAACGAGGTTCCCCTGACACTGACACTGACACTGACACTTCTTCAGCCGGCTGCCGCCTGATCGGCGAGCACCAGGGCTCTTTCCGGGTTGACTCGTCCGCCCGGAATCGACGGATCACTATTACGCAGGCGGACAAGCATACCGGCTTTTTCACTCCCTGTGACCAGCCAAAGAATGCGCTGAGCACGATTGATCAGCGGGTAAGTCAGCGTGATCCGGCGCCGCCCCTGATAGATTCCGGTCACGGCGACGTCCGCGTCGCTGACCTGGAGGACCGGGTCGCCGGGCACCAGGGAAGCCGTATGCCCGTCCGGCCCTAATCCGAGGTGGATAAGATCGAGCGCCGGGGGCGTACCGGCGATCTTTGCGAGCGTGGCAGCATATTGCCTGGCCGCCTCTTCGAGGTCGGTCAATTCGACCGGCATGACGTGGACTTGTTCCGGAGGGAGTGGCGCATGGTCGAGAAGGCTTTCGCGCAAATGCGTGCTATTCCGATCGGGATCTCCAGCCGGAGCAACCCGTTCATCAACCTGCACCAAATGCACTTTATCCCAGGGAACCACCTCTTCGGCAAACGCGCGGAGCATGACCCATGGGGTGTGGCCGCCACTCACAGCAAAGACAAAGCGCCCGCGGCGAGCAACCGCCGCTCGAGCCTCTCCGGCGAGAATCGCGGCGGCCTGCTTTGCCACCGTATCAGCATCTGCAAATATTTCAATTTTCATGAAGACGTTTCCAACTCGGATTACTTACTGCACAATCGGGTTTTGCCAGCCACCCACAGGAGCAACTCTTTGATCGACGTCACTCGGTCCCCAGGTTTTAGGATCGTATTCCTTGATGGGAGTGTTCGCTTTCAAGACCGGATCAACGATTCGCCATGCCTCTTCGACATAGTCCTCACGGGCAAACAGGGTCGCATCTCCCGCCATGGCGTCCCCGAGGACACGTTCATAGGCGTCCATCTCGTCCGCTCGAGGATGCTGGCTGACCACCATCTCATCCGTCTGGCTGACCGTCTCCTTCCCCGGAGCAATCACGTTCAAGCCGAAGGCCAGCGTAACCTCGGGGCTGATGCGAAATCGGAAATAGTTCGCCTGCAGGTTGAACTCCGAAAACATCGTCGGGGGCTGCCGGAACCGAACAACAATTTCCGCGCAGGTCACGGGGAGACATTTGCCTGCCCGGATGTAGAATGGGACCCCTTTCCAGCGCCATGAATCAATCTCCAAGCGGAGCGCCGCAAAGGTTTCTGTCTGGGAGTCTGGAGCGACACCTTTCTCGTTGCGGTAGCCACGAAACTGCCCGCGGACAAGGTCATCCGCTTTTAAGGGGGGGATTGCTTTGAGAACTTTGACTTTTTCATCTCGGATCGATTCGCTATCGGTTCTGGGAGGAGGCTCCATGGCCAGGTTGGCCAGAACCTGAAACAGATGATTCTGAATCACGTCGCGAATGGTGCCAATTCCATCATAGAAAGCGCCCCGGCCCTGAACTCCGAAATCTTCCGCCATCGTGATCTGCACGCTTTCGATATGGCTGCGATTCCAAAACGGCTCCAGCAGCGCATTGGCAAAACGGAAGAAAAGCAAGTTATGGACCGGCCGTTTTCCAAGATAATGATCGATCCGGAAAATCCGATTCTCGTCGAAGGTGCCGAGCAGAATCCGGTTGAGTTCCTGGGCCGAACCGAGGTCCCGGCCAAAGGGCTTTTCGACAATTATCCGAGCGCCCTTGGTGCAACCCGAACTGGCCAGATTTTCGACAACCAGCTCGAATAAGCTGGGGGGGATGGCCAGATAATGAGCGGGGTGGGTGGCTGAGCCCAGCTCTTTGCGGATTGTCTGGAAGGTAGCTATATCATTGTAGTCGCCGTCCACATAGCGTAGCAGCCCGGACAATTTCTCAAAAGCACCGGCATCGAGCCCACCGTGCTTTTCCACACTGTCACGCGCCCTCGCCTTGAATTGATCAAGGTTCCACCCGGCTTTGGCTACCCCGATGACCGGCACGTGCAAGTGCCCGCGTTTGATCATCGCCTGCAGAGCCGGGAAAATCTTCTTATAAGCCAGATCACCAGTCGCGCCGAAAAATATCAGCGCGTCCGACTGCGGTGAAGCCATGGTTTTTCCTTATTTCTTCTTTTCCAAGTGCCCGCCGAATTGAAACCGCATGGCCGAGAGAAGTTTATCCTGAAAATCCGCCTGGCCGCGCGAACTAAACCGTTGATAGAGGGCCGTGGTGAGCACCGGCACTGGAACGCCTTCATCTATGGCGGCTTTGATGGTCCATCGCCCTTCGCCGGAGTCCGAGACTTTACCGGCAAATCCCTCGAGAGCTGGGTCGTCGACCAGCGAAATCGCAGTCAGATCCAGCAACCAGGAAGCGATCACGCTGCCGCGGCGCCAGACCTCGGCAATGTTGCCCAGGTCGAGATCGAACTGGTAGAATTCGGCATCGTGTAACGGCGTGGTCTCAGCGTCAATCTCATGATCCAGTTTGCCAATGTTAGCGGCGCGCAAGACGCCAAATCCCTCGGCATAAGCGGCCATGATTCCATACTCAATGCCGTTATGGACCATTTTGACGAAGTGGCCGGCACCATTGGAACCGCAATGGAGATAGCCCAACTCAGAGGTAGTGCCGATCTTTTCGTGTCCTGGAGTGCGCGGAATGTCACCGAGACCGGGCGCCAAAGTAGCGAAGATCGGATCGAGATGTTCGACTACCGCGGGTTCGCCCCCAATCATCATGCAATAACCGCGTTCCAAACCCCAGACCCCGCCACTCGTTCCGACGTCAACGTAATGAATGTTTTTCGCCCTGAGTGCTTTCGCTCGCCGGATGTCATCGACGTAATAGGAATTCCCGCCATCAATGAGAATGTCTTCAGGCTCTAACAACGGCACCAGTTCAGCAATGGTTTTGTCCACGATGGCCGCCGGGACCATCAGCCAGAGGGCCCTTGGCTTTTCGAGTTTTTGGACCAGTTCGGCCAGCGAGAAAGCACCCGTCGCCTTCTCATTCACTAACCCCTCGACCGCTTTGGGCGATACGTCGAAGACGACACCCTGATGGCCCCCTTTTAAAAGGCGCCGCACCATATTGGAGCCCATTCTTCCAAGACCGATCATTCCGAGCTGCATTATTTTATTCCTTTCGCTTTTTCAAAATCGTTCACCAACGTTCGATGACGTTGGGCGATCTCACGCATTGTTCTTTAGTTGGCGGTAACGGCGGATCAGACAGTTGGTGGAACTATCATGCCCAAGCTTTGGTTCAGTGGGGGATTCCAGTTCCGGTACGATACGCTGGGCCAGAACCTTGCCCAATTCCACCCCCCACTGATCGAACGACCCGATGTTCCAGATGGTGCCCTGAGTGAAGACACTGTGCTCATAAAGCGCCACCAACTTGCCGAGAACATGCGGCGTGAGCCGATCAGCAAGGATGGTGTTCGAGGGGCGATTGCCCTCGAAAACGCGGTGAGGCACCAGCCAATCGGCTGTTCCTTCGGCCTTGACCTCTTCGGGCGTCTTGCCGAAAGCCAGGGCTTCGGCCTGCGCAAAAACGTTGGCCAGGAGCATATCGTGGTGCCGACCGAGCGTATTGAGGGTTTTCACGAAGGCGATGAAATCACACGGGATCAGCCGTGTTCCCTGGTGAATCAGCTGGTAGAAGGAATGCTGCCCGTTGGTTCCCGGTTCGCCCCAATAGATCTGCCCGGTTGGATAATCGACCTTGATGCCGTCCAGCGTGACGTGTTTACCATTACTTTCCATCGTCAACTGCTGCAGATAGGCCGGAAATCGCTTGAGGTACTGCTCGTAGGGCAAGACAGCGACAGTTTCGGCACCGAAGAAATCGGTGTACCAGACGGCGAGCAGACCCAGGAGGACCGGCAAATTGCGCTCAAACGGTGTGGTGCGGAAATGCTCGTCCATTTCGTGAAAACCCTCGAGAAGGGCTCGGAAGTTATCTGGCCCAACGGCGAGCATCGTGGAAAGGCCGATTGCGGAGTCCATCGAATAGCGGCCGCCGACCCAATCCCAGAAGCCAAACATGTTTGCCGTGTCAATCCCGAACTCAGAAACCTTCGAAGCATTGGTGGAGACCGCGACGAAATGCTTAGCCACGGCGTGCACATCGCCACCGAGGCCTTTGAGCGACCAATCCCGCGCGCTGTGGGCGTTGGTCATGGTCTCCAAAGTGGTGAAGGTCTTGGAGGCGATAATAAAAAGGGTTTCGGACGGATCGAGATCCTGGACGGCTTCGGCAAAATCGGTACCATCGATGTTGGACACGAATCGGAAGGTCATCGCGCGGTCGCTGTAATGTTTGAGCGCTTCGTAGGCCATTACCGGTCCGAGGTCGGAACCCCCGATGCCAACATTGACCACGTTACGAATCCGCTTGCCGGTGTGGCCCTTCCACTCGCCGCTCCGGACCCGATCGCAGAAGCCGGCCATCTTGTCGAGGACCGCATGGACCTCCGGGACTACGTTCTCACCATCGACCAGAATTGAGGTCCCCTTTGGTGCGCGCAATGCCACGTGCAAGACCGCCCGGTTTTCCGTGATATTGATCTTCTCGCCTCTGAACATGGCATCGATCCGCTCTCGCAGACCGCATTCCTTCGCCAGTTGAAAGAGAAGCTTGAGGGTTTCGTCGGTAACACGATTCTTGGAGTAGTCGAGATAGAGACCTACTGCCTCAATGGTCAAGCGCTCGCCGCGTTTAGGGTCTTCCGCAAAGAGCTGTCGAAGATGAAGATCGCGGACCTGCTGATGGTGAGCTTCGAGGGCCTTCCACCCAGGTCGCCCGGTAAGTGATTGGATTTCTGCCGTCATATTCGTCTACCTTTCCTTTGGTGAATCGACGCTACCAGTTGTCGGTGCCACTTGCTAGAGGAAGTGTCGCTTACAGTGTCAGTGTCAGTGTTAGTGTCAGGGGGCCCGTCGGGCCGAAAATGTTGTCGTGCTCGTTATCGTACTCGTACTCGTCTTTCCCCCTGACACTGGCACTGACGACTTTCTAAGGGGGTGAAGTCGCGGGGCAGGATGACAAGGGAAGTCCCGGTTCGGACGGAGCCTCACCCTACCTCACTGAGCGCCGGAAGAATTTGCTCGATTTTCGGACGTGATCCTTCCATCCAGGGGGGAAGGCACAGGCTGGTGCCTAGCTCGCGCACATTTTCGTCCGTGGCAAACCCTGGCGGATCCGTGGCAATTTCGAAAAGTACGCCGCCTGGCGCTCGGAAGTAAATCGAACGAAAATAGACGCGGTCCATAATCGGACTGACGTCATAGCCGAGTTCGAGGATCTTTACCCGCCACGCGTTCTGTTGCGCCTCATCCAGTACTCGAAAGGCGATATGATGGACTGAGCCGGTTCCGAGCCGACCCGGCGGGCTCTCCGATCTTCCGATCAGGTCAATTATTTTGCCAACCCCTTTCCCAGGGGCGGCGAAACGGAAGCGATTCCCCGTTTCCTGGACAAATCGATAGCCGAAAGTTTCGGTGAGAAATGTCGCCGTCTCCTGGTGATTCTCCACCGCAGCCGACACGCTATGAAATCCTCGAATCGAGTGTTCCCCCGCCACGGACCCTTCGGTCCAAGGCCGGACTTCATTACCGCTCTCCGCTGCAACTAATTCGAGCAACATCCCATCGGCATCCAGCAGACGGATCACTTGCGCGCCAAAGCGCTCCGGCAGACGCTCCGCAGCAACATGATGTTCTCGCAAACGTTCCAGCCAGTAATTGATCGACTCCAACGGGATTGCAAAAGCCGTGGCTTCGACCTCACCGACGCCGCGGCTTCCTCGGCGCGCCGCAGGCCAGGAGAAGAAGGTTAGAATTGTCCCCGGCGTACCGACGGCGTCCCCGAAGTAAAAATGATAGGTACCCGGATCATCGAAATTAATGGTACGCTTGACGAGCCGTAAACCGAGCAGTCCGACGTAGAAGTCGAGATTGCGCTGCGGATCGCCGGCGATGGCGGTGACGTGGTGAAGCCCGTGGATGGCCGGAGAACCGTCTCGGCGTGTCGGCGTATCGGCGACGCTCACATCGTCGTCTTCGCCTGTGAGGTTAGCGTCCATAGTTCCTCCGTTGATCCGTCGATCCGTTTCGCACTTCTGCTCGTATCGCCCGTCTTCACAGGCGGGGTACGCGATGACCAGCCCGGATCATCGATTTGTTTGGGTCATGTAATAGGCGAAAATTCCCGGGATGCCCCGGCTCGGACGGAGCCTCGCCCTACCAGAGCCTCGCCCTACCAGGGCCTTCGCCCAGTCGCCGGCACGCCCCAACGCCGACACGCCGATACGTTTCCCCTTTTACGTTTGCTTCCCGGTCCGCGGAGGTTCCCAGAGGCGGAATCCACCACGAAAGGCGCTGGCGTTGCTGCCCGCCCGACAGCCGGGAGGCAACCCTTTCAATTTTTTAACATTGCCTCCACCGAGCACCACGTCATCGGGTTCGAGGGCAGCTATCAAGCGAGCGACGATATCCTCGACGTAGCTTCGCCATTTTTTTTTGCCCTCCCGCTCCAGTCCCCGGAGCCCAACATAATCCTCGAACGTTCCTTTCTTGTAAGGAAGATGGGCAAGTTCCAATGGCTGCACAATTCCTTCGACAATCAGGGCCGAGCCGAGGCCTGTTCCCAGACCCAGGAAAAGCATTCTTCCACTTTCGTAGCCCCCCAGGGCCTGCATCGCCGCGTCATTGATCAGCCTGACTGGACATTTAAATGCAGCTTCGAAGTCGAACCCCATCCACCCGACGCCGAGGTTATGGGGTTCCGCGGCCAGACGGCCCTTGAGAACGGGGCCAGGAAAGCCAATCGATACAGCTTCGTATTTCCATTCGGCTGCCAGTTGCTGGACGCCAGGGACCATTCTTTCCGGAGTCATCGTTGGACCGGAGGGAAATTTGCGGGGTGTTTCCTGCCCGGTGGCGAGAATCTTAACGTTTGTTCCGCCTACATCGACAACGAGAACATTCATCAGGAGTCAGGAGTTCAGGAGTTGCAGAATGCTCAGCGTTTTTTGCGGCGCAAGCCATCAAAATAGACGATCACAATGATCAGGCCGCCCGTGATGATTCGCTGCCAAAATGGATTCACATTCAGGAGGTTGGCGCCGTTATTGATCGTTGTCAGGATAAAGGACCCGAGCAGAGGCCCGTGAATGGACCCGACCGCACCAAAAAGGCTAGTACCGCCGATGACGGAAGAAGCGATAGCCTGCAATTCCCATCCTTCCGCCGAGGTCGCGTTCCCGATCCCGATCCGTGCGGCAAGCAGAATCCCGACAAAGGCGGCGCAAAAGGCCGAGAGCATGTAGGCG
>Ga0210390_10002529_pt1 | contig 16179 bp, 9 predicted proteins | sample IncBWH11OmetaG_FD_161050 | JGI IMG/M metagenome (GOLD analysis project Ga0210390, IMG submission 161050) | Forest soil microbial communities from Barre Woods Harvard Forest LTER site, Petersham, Massachusetts, United States - Inc-BW-H-11-O ... | reverse complement strand
TCCACGAAGCACATCCCCGTCGCAGGTAGCAGACTCAGCACAAAGATTTCCAGCGCTGAGACATGCTTGGAGTTCTCGGGATCCTGCTCTTCAGAAGCATACGCATCAACGGCCTTAATCGGAATCTCTCTCCGGTCACCGGCTTCAAAGCGCACGCGAGATATTGCACGGCAGCCGTAACGGACGATTGTTGGAACTGCGGTTACCGGCACAACTCCAGTGGGCAGTACGCTGTCGCCCACCAGAGCATGCAAGACAGAGGATCTCCCGCGCGTGAACTGGCCGATACAAGTCACATAGAGCCGGCCTTCGGACACCCGCTCAGTAAGTCAACGGCATTTCATCACATGCGCCGGGTCAATAGATGTCGAGGAACCCAAGCGTGAGAGATCTTCTTTAGGGTAATTTCGAAAGGCGAACACCATGCATTTCGGCAGTGGAGTTCAGGGTTGTTGTGGAGAGGGACTTTAATCCGCCTGCCAGTGGGCTAAGATCAGTCGGACACGCCAACCCAGGGCCACCTGAAGCAACGGCCAAGCGCGTGAATAAGTACAGCGCGTGCATTCTTGAGCGGATGCGCCAAAATGGGTTGGTAATCGCGGGCAAACTCTAAGGGACCACCGCCTCCGCTGGTGTTGACATGGCACTTTCTTTCCCACTTGTGTCCACCGCCGTGGCTGCGTAGTAATACGTATGGCCGGAAACAACAGTAGCGTCTTTGTACGCGGTGTTGGGGTCCAAGGTGCCATTGATCTTGCTATAGTGGCCACTTTCGCTGGTGCTGCGATAAACGTTGTAGCCCACAATGTCCGAACTGCTGGCATTCCAGAAGAGGTTGACGCTGTATGGCGTCACGCTGCCGATCCCGGCGAGCGATTCCAACGTCCGCGAGTTGGAAGCGTCGCTCATAAACGTGAGTGCGCCAGAGATGGTCCCACTGCTTTTTGGTGTGAAGGCCACGTGGATCGACTCGCTTCGACCCGCGGCGATCGTTAACGGGAAAGACGCCCCGTCCAGCACAAAGTCGGAGTTGCTACTGGTAGCAGAAGACACGATCACACTGGCTCCAGTAGCAGTTAACGTGACGGACCGAGTGTCCGTCGTTCCCACCGGCACGTCGCCGAAACTCAATGGCTCTGGAGCTACGTGCAACGTTCCGAGAATTCCCGTTCCCTCTAATGGGATATCGACGCCAGGACCCGACACAAACACACCACCGCCAACCAATCCGGTTGCTCGGGGAGCGAACTCAACTTCCAATTTGACACTCTGACCAGCCTTTAGCACCAATGGTAACGACGGACCGACGACTGAAAATTCATTGCCGGTCGTAGATAAGGCTGCGAGCTTTACCGCCGTGGAGCCCACGTTGGTCAACTCCACCGGCATCTTGGAACTGCTTCCCACGAGCACCTGGCTAAATGAGACGTTAGAGGGACTGGCCCTTAGTCCTTCGGCGATTACACCCGTTCCTTCCAACGCAATCTGCAACATCGGATTCGAAGCGTTACTAGTGAAGGTGAGTTTACTTTCGGCCTCTCCCTTCGCGGCCGGAGCGAATCTCACCCTCAGCGAGACGCTTTGTCCCGCAGGAAGATGCAACGGCAGGGTCAAGGGCGACACACTGAATTCGCGCCCACTCACCTTCATCGACGACAGCGTGACGCCGCTCCGTCCGCTGTTGTTGACGACAACTATTTGAGTCTCCGTGCGGTCGATGATGACATTGCCAAAGTTCACGCTGGTTGGATTACAAGTCAATTGCTCAGTAGCTCTTGCGACCAGGGAGAACATTGTGACGCACGCGGTAAGAGCAACGATGGACGATACCTGGGTGGACAGGAAGCGAGCCTTCGACTGGGGGATGTGCGACATACAACAAACATTGAACTCCTCAGCATTCGCCAACGAATAGATGTCGGAAGGACATTCCGAACGCGGGCGGATCGTTGAAGCGCCCTTGCTTCAATCGCGGCAGCGTTGAATGGTGGTGACAGTCCGTCTGGCAACACCAACGTCAGTGGCGACTCGGGTCTTGTAACCAGGTCGAGATCAATTGTTTTCGCCGAGTTGCGAGTAGGAAGGACTTCCCAACTTCTGACGTACCGTAATACCGAGTTCGGCTGCTCCTGCCGCGCCACGCCAGGCCTTGATCACATGACCCTCTGGCGAGAGAAACAGCAACAGCGGTTCTGTCGGGTTGTCGTCCATAACCGGTGCTGCTACAAACGAAGCTGTGTCGAAGTTGAGATCAGAGAGTGCGTTGTCCAAGGATCCTTTGTCCGAAGTACTTTCTGGACGTCTACGCAGCGCGATCACTGTTTCTAGTCCACTGCCATGAAACTGGACCGCGAGACTCTCTAGGAACGTCAGTTGGCTGCGGTTCATTTCGTCCAACAAACCGTCGGCTCCGAGCCTTTCAGACAGCACAGCATACATCGTCCACTTGCCCCTCAACTGCGGATGCAACACCAGGCCGCCGTCGAGGCCGACCAGAGGCTTGGAAAGTAGATCATGATAAGTTGTGTCCAACTGTGGCTGTACGGTGCCGGACTCCGGCCAAAACACGAATTCTGTGTTGGCCGCAACGATCTGGCGAAAGCTGCTTCCGCGGTCCTGTCCACTCTGCGCCTGATAGTCACCAAAACCTTTAAACATGCGGTCTCCGTAACTCCATCTTCCGTCCAGCGCGCCATCCTGCGAGTAGAGGCTGTACCGGTTCCCCTCGAGATGCAGCGAACGATTACTCGCAATGATCCATGGCGACGTCGAATAGATGCGGTTGTTCTTGAAGATTCCCTCGCCCTGAAAAACCGCATCATTGATTAGTGCCGGAGTAGTCCCTGGTGGATTCCAGTAGATCGTGTTGTCTTCAACCACGAGCCCGTCCAGCTTTCCGTCATTCCAGGTATGCAAAAAGATGGCTCCCTGAAACAGTGCCATCCTCGGGCTGCGCGCGTTGTTCAGGCAGGTGTTGCCCCGCACTTCGCTCTGACGCGTGATGTAACCGGCCGCAAAGACGGCAATGCAATACCCCTGCGTATCGTGCCCGTAATTGCCGAGGACAGAGTTATTCGTGTTGCCATAGTCGATGTCGAATGCTCCACCATCCACGCCTGGGCTGTCGGTCAGAAACGCTTCATTCTGTTCGACCACGCAGTCGCGACACATCCATGTCCAGATTGCATTCGGAGTTCCCATGCTCTCTGTTATCTGCATGCCAGTATTCCACGCGACGTTCGAAGCAATTCGGCCATCCCGCACCCGAAAGAGCACAATGCCATCTCCCTGCACGTCGTGCACGATTGAATTGCGAACCACGATGTGCGTGCTCCATGTGCTCTCTGGCGGCCAGCCAAAATTGCCGCCCCCCACCAGAATGCCCACCCATTCCTGAGTGTTATAAGCGGTCACGCCATCGACAAGGACATCGTCGAAGCGCTGTTCAACACTTCCGGGAGAGATCACGACCAAGCCGCTTTCTTTGTGTTTCATCTCCGCGCCACCGACATTGTGAACCAGCAGATTGGCCAGGTGAATATGATGAAGAACGCCTTTGTCTCCGCTGATAAATACGCCGAACGTATTGGCGCCGGAAAGATCGAGCGAGTCGATGTTCCAGTACTCCTGGTTGAACAACTTCAGGACGAAATCACTTCCTGAATCAGCAACGATCTTCGGCCGCACTCCCAAACCATAAGCTGTCATGCGAATCGGCGCGGAATCCGAACCACTGCCCTTGGGCCACAGTATTCCTCGGCACATGCTCCCACGCTTGAAGCGCAGTTCGTCCCCGGGAACAAATGCTTTTTCGTTTACTTGCTCCAGGCGGGTCCAAGGGGAATCGACAGACCGGCCATCCTGCTTCTGAGCGGTGCTACTACAGTCCACGAAGTAAGTGACTCCGTGAGTTGTGGCCTGAGCAGATCGCGCGGAGCAAAATACTGCACAGCCGATCAAGCAAGCAAACGCCACGCCCCGCGAACTTATTGGAAAGGATCCTCTAGGGGGTTGGTAACGCATATCGTTGGTAGCACATAGCTAGGAGCCTAGTATTGAACCACAAAGAGTTTGCAATCCAGGACGACAGGATTTTTTTCTGTCGAAGCGCAGAGGATGGTAACGGGCTCTCCCGCATGCAGCGCGTTGTGACGGATCTCACCCACGGCCCACGACAGTCCACTCCAGATCATCTTGTCGTAGTTGATCTCGATCGGAATACTCTTCCCGCCCTGGGTGGCCTGTAATGTAAGAACTTTGCCCATCGGAATACCGTCAGGCGGTCCACCCGGCCAACTTCGCATCAGGTGGCCATCTTTCCCTCGCTGTTGCAGAATGATCCTGAGATCGCTATTCTCAGGAGGTGTGATCGTCGCCCTGACTGCGTTGCTCTCAGCGGGCTGGAAGTTTGCAGCAAACGGCTGGATGCTCAGTGGAATTCGCACATCCTCCTGAATTCCGAGATTGTACTTTGCGTCCGCGTAGCGTCCAAAACCCACAACAGCCATCTGCCCGGGTCCAACTTTGATTCCGTTCCCGGTCAACACTGGCTCAAACCCTGCGTCGCGGAAGAGAATGCGTCCATTGGCAAGCGGCAGCTGCACCCGCGACAACAACGGCATTTCGATCTGCTCCACGGTGTCTCCCGGATTCACGATTGTGAACAGCGCTCCCTGCGTATCGAACGAGCCAAAACCATAGGGCTTCACTTCTCCTGGCAATCCGCCGAAGGTCTTTGTTCGCCCCATGGCCCGCAGAGGCATGTACATCGACTGCACCTTGGCGAACCAGCGCGCTTGCTGATCGTCGAGAAATTCAAGATTGCCGTGAATCGTATTGATCCAGCCGCCGCGAGCCGCCATCAGAAGCAACATCCCCTGCCACGCATTCGTCTTCCGGTAGTAGATGGTACCCGTGTTGCCGATCATGAAGCCGGTTGAGTCGATGCGCTCCAGGGGTAGAAAACTTCGCTCGTACTGCCGCACCATGTGGTCGCTGTAGATGTCCATCGAGCGCCAGAAATTCATCTCCGGAACGTCCGAGGGACGCGGGTCGCCACAATACAAGGCGTCGAACACCTCTAACCAGCGCAGATCGACCGGATGCTGAAACGGCAAAGGCGCATCGGTGGATTCGACGTCGCCGCCGAACCCGTTAAAGGCTTCGAGCACCACATCAGGATTCTTCTGACGGAACTTTCGCAACGCCTCGCGGAACGCGTTCTGATTGCGAAGGCTGATTTCCTCCGGCGCCTGCGTCTTCTCGGCCTCCGGAGTCGCCGCCGCAAAATCGCCAAAATCAAACTCGAACATGCGAATGCCGCGGTCATACCAATACTGGAGAACGGTCATGAAATCGGGTAGGAAGCCGCCCTCATAGAACGACATCGATCCCTTGCTCTTGTTCAGAGAATTCTGCCACTGAGGCGCTGCGTTGATTTTGACCAGCGTGTTCGTGCTGAACCACAGTCCCGGAAGAATTCCATTCTTCCGGCACTCTGCGATCCAACGGTCCGGTCCATCAGGCCAGTTCGGTTTCCTCCACAGGCGATAAGCGCCGTCCGGATCGAACCAGAACGCGTCCATCATGTAATAGTCGAAATGCACTCCGAATTTCCGCAGGCGCACAATCTGCGCTAGTTCCCGCATGGCCAGTTCTTCGGTAAGGGGAATGCGATCCGACAATTCGTCGTAAGCGGACCAGTCGTTGTATACCCAGATCGGATCACGCAGCAGCGGTTCGCCCAGGCGCTGCGGATTCCACTCTTGCGCTCCGGTTCGGGTCGGCACGGCAAGAACGAAGCTGCCCGCCAACAGCAGAAAGAACGCAACACGACAGATTCGCGCAGGGATCGAGACTCTAGAGAAATTCTTCATGTTCGAGTTTGCGAAAAAGCCCGAGCTCAATTCACTGCCCAGTGATCCCCGGCCAATCGTCGGTGCGGAACGGCGAAGCCGGCAGGCCATCTTTGTTGAACAGATTGCACAGCGGGCTGTCTGCCCAGGCGTAGCGCACTGCTACCGGATGGGGCACATCTCCACTGGAAACTACCACGGTATCTCCGTCAATGCGGGCCTCGGCCCAGTGGAACTTCCGATCTGCACCGGCAATCGCAAATCCGTGTAGCTCTCCATCGCGCGCTTCGAGACCTGAACCCAAGTGAGTGAAACGCACCCGGACTTCACTGCCATCGATGTGCATGGACTCGTACACGGGTCCAGAATATTCCGCCGCCTGGTTATAGATCGTGCCCTCGGCCCAGAGTGCGAGCCGCTCGCCAACTTCCAGCTTGCGGTGGGGATGAAGATCCTTCGGATCCCCCACATCGATGGTGACGGCCAGCCCCGTCCGCGGAACGTTCTGCAGCGTCATCAGCTGCGCCTCCCGCAGTTCGGCCCAGGCCGATTCACCCGGCTGATCAGGGATTGCCCCGTGATTGGGCAACTGCACGATCAGGAATTCCAGATCTTTGTCGTGCAAAGCGTCCCGCCAACTGCCGATCAGCGCGGGCAGCAGCTTCCGATACTGATGTGCCTTGAGCGCGTTGCTCTCTCCCTGGTACCAGAGCGCGCCCCGGAATGCAGCCGGCAACAGAGGCGTGATCATGCCTTCATACAGGCCGGAGACAGGGATGGGCGCATATTCTAAAGTCGTTAAGCTCTGGATCGTGAACCCCGTGAGCGCGTCTTGCGTGAAGGGCAGCGTCACGCCCCAGCCGTCCTGACGCAGGTCGCGGAATAAGACTGTGACGGGTTGCCAATCGGCGGACGCTTTCATCAACGGCGTGGCGTAGTCATCCCAGTCGGTAACCGTCGGTTGCTTCGATCGAAAACGAAAAGAACCCTTCCCCCGCACCCAGAAACGAATGCCTTTGTACGGGGCGAGGTCGACGGCCGAGCCATCCAGTTTGTAACGGACAGCCAGCGTCGAATCCTGCGTTCCATCGAGTCGCCCGGAGACGCGAACGGCAAATCCGCCGGTTCCATTGCCTGGGGAACGACGACCGGGGGACACAAGCTCGAACGGGGCGTCGGGCGCATCCTCCCAGTTATACGAAAAGGATCCACCCGTGGAGACGCGGGCGGTTCCGTCATCAAAGTTCGCCAAAAGCTTATTCGGGGAGTCGGACGTAGCAGGAATCAGCTCAAAATCATCGAATTCCAGTTCGACAGGGAGAGAATTCTCGGCGAACTCTTTCTGCTCGGGCGTTGCGTGTTTTGATTCTTCCAGAACCGGTTTCAGGTCTCCTTCAGACTGCAGTGCTTCCGGACCGATCCAGTCTTCGATCGCAGTCCCGGGCCACGCGCTCTCGACCACCCCGACAGGAACATTTAATTTGCGATGAATCTCGCGGGCAAAGAAAAAGGCCACTGCGGAAAAACTCTTCGCGTTGTCAGGCGTGCAAATCTTCCAGCGAGCCGGAAGCGTGTCCTGCTGCGGCGATAGCGCGATCTTCCGGGGGACAGTGAACAGTCTGATCTGCGGGTAATCGGCTTGGGGGACTTCCGTGGCCGCGCCCTCGGCGCCGTCGAGCGAGAACGTCATGTTCGATTGACCCGAGGCGATCCAGACCTCGCCGATCATGACATCTTTGATCTCAATCCTCTTGTTTCCCTGAATCGTAAGCGTGAGTGGCCCGCCCGCAGCCATCGCTAGGAGACGCACGCTCCACTGGTGTTGAGCGTCAGCAGTGGTTGTCGCAGCATGCCCGGACAGGCTCACGGTAATCTTTTCACCCGCATCTGCCTGGCCCCAAAGATGAATCTCCCGCCCCTGCTGCAAAACCATGTGGTCACTGATGAGCGTGGGAAGCACGGGATCGGCCCAGCAACACGCGCCGAGAGCGATTATGCATAGCCCGACAACGATTCGCGCCATTGTCCGCAGTCGACGACCCCACGCCCCGAAGTGGCTCACAGTTTCTCGATGATAACTGGATACGATGATAATCCCGAGGCCAGTTGAGCGATTTTCACAACTGGCACCTGCACCTGCCGAGTGACTTCGCGGCTCTTCCGTCGAGGCCTCCTAGAAATCGAATCGGATGGCAAACTGTCCGTTTCTCGGGCCGTCGTTAACTCCAAAAATCTCGCCGAAGTTGTCAGTTGGACCGGGTGTTTGTATGAGCGACTTGTTGCCGCCACAACCGTTGATGTTGTATGTGTGACGGTTGAACAGGTTGTAGAACTCTGCGCGGAACGACAACTTGTATTGGCCGTCCGCGCCGAAGGGAACATATTTCAAGAGGCTGGCATTCTCGTTGGCTGAACCGGGGCAGCGCAGTTGTGAAAGATCAGGAGGGCCGGCTCCCAGCATGCCTGCGGCAGGAGCACTTGCGACACTCTGCGGGATGTAGATGTCCTGCGCGGGTATATTCGTCTGGCTGGATGGTATGGGCACGAAGTGTCTTGGATTCGCCGGCCCCGAGAAACCGCTCAGATTGAAGTTCGGATAAAAGTTGCCCCACATCGGCCAGTAGGGATTGGGCACGCTCACCTGGAACGGCTGCCCGGAGGTGTAGAGGAGGAGTCCGGAGAGAGTCCATCCGCCGACGATCCGGTTCACTACACGGCCCTGGCTGGCTAGCCAGCGCTGTCCTTTTCCAAAAGGCAACTGGTAGGCCGCAAATCCCTTCACGATGTTTTTCTGATCGTAGTTGGTGAGCGAGTGCGCCAGCGCACCGATATTGTTGAAATCCTGAACTCCGGTGTAATAGTTGTTGCCCTCCTGCTGAGCGGAATACGAGTCGCCTTCCTGCCGGGAGAGCGTGTAACTCATATCCATGGTCAGGCCGCGCCCGGTGCGCTTGACCACGTCGATGATCATGGAGTCGTAATAGCTTTGAGCTAACGGCAGTCCTACGTAAATCAAGTTGGGATAGTACCAGCCCGCATAGGTGTAGGGGTTAAAGAACGATTGTGCTACCTGGGGATAGGGCGCAATCGCTTCCAACAGCGTTCCGCAGAACCCGCTGTAAGGGTATGCGATGCCATAACCCGCCGCGTCCGATGGAGCGCAAACCGGGTTGCTGTAAGCGCTCAGGCTACCCCCCAGCTGCCCGGCCAGTTGCAGGAAGGTCGAAGTTGGTCCTTGATTCCACGCCAACGACGTATCGGTCAAACGGTGGCCGCGGTTCCCCACGTACGAAGCTTCGACCCGCATGTTGGGGGTCAACTCGTACTGCACACCCACGTTAAACGCTTCGCTGTAACCCACGCGCAGGGCACGGGGATCGACGTTGACCAGAGGTAGGTATGCTTGCGGGCAGGTCTGCTGCGTCGGACCACCGCAAGCGTTCTTGTTGCCCGGCTGGAAGATGCCAGGATAGCCGGCGTCCCAATCGAAGGGATTGCTGACCTGATTCGAGCCTTTGAAACCAGGCGCGAAAGCATCGGGCACACCGTCAAAATACGGCACGCCGGGCGGATTGTAGATGATGCCGAACGAACCGCGGAACACCGCCTTTCGCCAGGGTGAATAGGCAAAGCCAATCTGCGGTCCGAAGTTCGCTGCGTACTCATTCTTCTCGAAGCTGTCACCGCCATTCTTCGCATAAACCAGAGTTCCGGGTATGCCAAGAGTGGGATCGGTCGCCTGCAGGTCGTAGTTCGCCCAGGAACCGTTTTTCTCTTTGAACCGGAAGTTGTAATCCCATCGCAAACCAAGGTTCAAGGTGAGGTCATGTCGAACCTTGTAGCTGTCCTGAGCAAACAGCGACATCGTCTTGTCGCGTCCATAAAGATTGAAGGGTGTGGTTTCGCTGGCCGTTTCTACCTGGCCCAGCAGAAAGCTGGCAAAGGCAAAACCGACTTGATTGCCGTAGCCCTGGGTCGGAGCGCCTGTGGAATTGTTCGAAAACGTAAAGGAAAGCGCTCCCGAACCGCTGTGGCTGTTGACTTGTTGAGCGTGAAAATCGCCGCCGAACGTGAGGTTATGGCGGCCCTTCGTCCAAGTTACCGTGTCCCCAACAATGGTCGCAAGACCGGCTGAGTTTCCCTGAAAGGTATTCCCCAGGCCAGTCTCAGTGTGCGCCGTGGAATCGCTGAACGAAATCGAGGGGAAATTCGTGGCCTCGGTGCTGCCAAAGCCGAGGGTTGAGTTCCAATCGCCAGGCGCAGCGGGCAGGCTGCCGTTCCAGTACCAGTTATAGGTCAGATTCAGCACGTTCAAAACGCGGGGAGAGAAAGTATGCGACTCCGTCACTCTAAATTCGTCGGAGCGCACGAGTTGAAGTCTGGCTGCTGACAGCGGGCCACCATCGGTGCTTCCGGGGGCCCAGGGGCCGCCACTGTCAACCAGCGTTCGCGGGCGATGATTGTAGACCCATGAACCCGAGAGTCGGTCCCGGTCGTTAAGATTGTGGTCCAGTTTGATCACAACCTGGTTGGGAGTCTGGGACGGGCTGTTGTTGATGAGGCCCCTCTCGTTGGCATCGATCCCCGAAAACTGAGGAACGTAATACTTCTGATAAAAGGGAATAATTTTTTGCGCGACGCTGCTGAACGGAGTCGTAATCTGGTTACCGACAAAGACGGCGCCAGGGTCGCTCGGATTGAAGATGGCTCCCGCATAGATGGGATTGCCGTGCGTATCGGTGCCAAGCAACTGGGTTGTATCCAAAAGCGCGCTGAAGTCACCTGACAAGAATGCCGGGGTGGGCACCGTTGCCGCCGGCCCACTGAGGCGGAAGTCGTTTTGGGTATAACGCTCGAAGGTACCGAAAAAGAAAGTCTTATTCTTGAAGACTGGACCGCCCAGGCTCGCGCCATAATCCCAGGCTCGGGCCTCGCCTTTTTCCAGGCCCATGTTGTCATTGTTCCAGGTGTTTGCATCCAGCAGTTCATTGTGGCCGTAAAGGAACGCGGAACCGTGCAACTTGTTTGTGCCTGATTTCAAACTGAACGACATCACGCCCCCGCCGGTGATGCTGCTTTGTACGTCTAACCCGCTGGTCTGTGCTTGCAGTTCCTCGACCGCTTCCATGCTCGGACCAGTTTCCATGGAATCCCCAGGAATGTTCGCGGTGGCGGACGTACCATCCACCGTGTAATCCTTGGTGAACCATTGACCGCCATTGACCACGGCTCCGTACGGACTGCTGATGGGCGAATAGCCGGGAGTGATCGCGACCGCGAAATCCTCCACGAAACGACCGCCGCCGTAAATGCTCAGGGGAAGGTCGGTGACCACGCTGCCCTTCATGTTCGTTCCAATTGACGCATCCTCTTGTTGCAGCACCGGCGCGTCCGCCGTGACGGTTACCGATTGGCCCACCGCACCCACCTTCAGGGCGGCGTCGATGCGGACATTCTGCGTCGATTCCAGTGTGATGGCTGGGCGGCGTAGCGTCTCGAATCCGTCTCTCTTGAATTCAACGGAATATTTCCCCGGAGAAAGGTTAGGAATGGAGTAGATACCGTCCTGATTCGAAACGGTTTTGGATGCAACGTTCGTTTCCAGGCTCACTGCCGTGACCTCCGCCCCCGGCACAATCGCGCCGGTACTGTCGGTAACGGTCCCGGTGATCATGGCCCGGTTGGCTTGTGCTGACGCGGACGTTGCAGCAAGAACAACTAAGGCCGCGACAAGGAAAAATACACTGCACAACTTGGCTCTCGACATCGTCGTCTCCCCGCAATCCGCGATCAGCTTCTTGGCTGGCACCACATAAGCGCGTTCTACTTGCCGCCTGCGCTTGCAACAGGCTTCAACTGCACTCTTAACTGGACTTCCACCACCCCGATCGATCCCGGAGTCGTGTTGATCCCGTTTCCATCGGGCTGCATCCCCGACACTTTTTCGTTGGCCGTGTAGAAAAGCGTGAACGAATTCTTCCCCTCCGGAATCAGCCCCAGCGGCGTCCGCACCTCGCTCGCCCACACTCCATTGCCTTGCTGAACCAGCAGATGTTGACCTGGGGACCAGTGAACACCGTCCGCTGAAAACGTGTACCCAATAGCGTTTTCTGCGTCTGTGTCGTAGACAGCGATGTAGGTGCCGTCCACGAGTTTAGTGACAATCGGGTTCTCGATGAAGCGCTTCTCTACAGTGAGCGGGTTCTGATCGGTGCAACGCACCCACGGTCCCGCAAGATCGGGAGCCTTTGCCAGGCCTACCTGCCACAGAGAGATGGGAATCTTCTCCGTGTGAGCACTGCCGTACAGCGCATACCACTGCTTGCCAACTTTGTACGGAAAGAACGAATCTGTTCCCTGTAAACCTTCCCATGCGTCGGAATCCCGATCCCGCTGAAGAATCACGCCGACATCGGTGTACGGGCCTCCGATTCCATCCGCCCCCGGGGTATTCGACACGGCGCGCCAAATTCTTCCTTCGTGGTTTGTCAACCACTGCTGGGACGTATCGGGAGCCGCCTGGTAAGCAACATAAAACAGGTTCCACCGCTTGTCCTCGGCGTTGTACACGGGTAAGGGAGACCACAACGCGGCGCGCGGATCCTTGCCAGTGAAGTCGGCGCTCGATTCAGCTAGCGTCGCCAGCCGCGTCCAATGCAGCCGATCCTGGCTGACCCAATGCGCCAGCTTCATCTTGACCCAGTGTGGATCTCCGACCATTTCTGAAGTAAACAGGTGGTAGGTTCCATTCAGCTTCAGGACTCTGCCGCCTTCGAATCCGTACTTGTTCCCTTCGGCGCCGCTCGATTTAATGGACAGCACGGCCCCCTCGAATCTCTTCGTCACCACCAACTCCGGGCTTGGCACTGCCACAGATCCACCAAGAGCCCAAAAAGAAAACAGAAAGAGCGAGCAGAAGGTCAGACTGGCGCAGACTGTTGCGAACTTCATCGCGCGAGGCACAGAGGTTTGTATCGCCTATTGGCGTTGTCCAACAAGGTAATCGAGGTTATATTTGAGGTTAAGCGACGAATCGGCCTCGATCCTCCTGCGGAAAAGGCATCCGCAGAACCGAGTTGGCCATCATTCCTGCCTGTCGATCTGAGGCCAATGTGACGAACTCAAGCGACTTTCCCGCGCCACCCATGCAAGATTCCATCCTGAATGCTACGTGGATTACGTTCAGCAACCGCCATAGCCTCCCAGGAATAACTGCAATTAACGGCAAAAGTAACCGTTATCTTGCTGCCCGGTCCTATCGATCTTCCGGATTGACCTCCGCCAATCGCCAGTGCTATCGTGCGACTGACTGAGGGAAACGTCGGCCTGAAACCTGCTGTCTGCCGACATCTAAAGGTGGCCTCCGTTCACACTTCCGTATCCCCTTCCATCTCGCTCTTCGAGAAGCGTGAAGAACTGCGCCGGGTCCTCGAAAGCAAGTGCTTTGCCAATTCCCCCAAGAAGACTCGGTTCCTCGAGTTTGTTTCCGAGCAGGCCTTCTTAGGCAACGGAGACAAATTGAATGAGTACCTCATCGGAGTCGAGGTCTACGATCGAGGCATCGACTTCAGTCCGCAAAAGGATCCGATCGTGCGCGTACAAGCGCATGAGATTCGCCGCCTGCTTAACAAATATTATGAAGAGAACGGTCACGGTGGTCTGGTTCGCCTTGACCTACCCTCGGGTCATTACGTCCCGGTCTTCCGGCGCAGCACGTCCGATGAGTCTGCCGCCGACACGCCGGCTCCGCTGGAGGCGAAGAAAGCGCAAGACCCGAGTCGCCAGCATCTCTGGCTCACGATAATTCTCGGCGCGCTCTGCTTCGTGCTTGCCTCCATCCTTGTGTTTAGTTCATGGAAAGGGGGACAAGCCACGCAGCCGAGAGTGCAAGTCGCCAGCTTGCCGGACGGCATCGAGTGGTTCTGGCATCCATTCCTTCCACCGGCCGAGGCACCGCTAATCACGATTCCGAATCATCCGTTGTTGCGGGCGGCTCACGATGGAGATAGCGCCCAGACGCTAGCTGAAGGTCACGAGATACCCAAGGCAAGTCTACCCGAATTCCGCGACACAATTCACTTCCGCGAATTGAAGCGTTTTCTATTCGTCCCCAGCGTGACCGATTTCACGTCCGTCGGCGAAACTCTGGGGGTGGTTAACCTGTGCAAAATGTTCGCCACCGTAGGCCAAGGTTGCCGCGTGCAGCCTTCCCGCCTGGTCAACATTGAGGAGATCAAGGGAGACAACGCAATTCTGCTTGGCGGCAATCAATCCTGGAGCGGTCGAGTCTTTCTCAACGCCCAGGGATTCCACTTCCAGAGTGGCGTGATTCTCAACCGCAATCCTCAGCCCGGGGAGAAGGAAGTTTACAAGCCTGAGTTCGATTCTGTGACCAATCAGTTGACCCGGGACTATGCCGTTGTGCTGATGATGCCGAACGAAAGAAAGGAAAAACGCGTTCTTCTCATTTACGGCATTTACACGCAGGGTTCACAAGCTGCCATCGAGTACCTAACCAACCCTGAACGCATGGCGGAACTCCGGAAATCGCTGCTTGATCTGGCTCCCGACCACAAGACGATACCACCATATTTTCAGGTGCTGCTCACCACCACCGTCGAGAATTCGGTTCCCGGAAAATCCTCACTCGTCGCCCTGCGGATCATCCCCAACTGAGTTGCTAGTGGTTTGTAAAAGGGGATCATTTCTCCCCGCCTCGTGTGTGACTGCGAACCTCTCATGGCAAAACAGTCCTCACCCCGGCATGGCGGAGCCAGATCGGCAGCCATCGCTGCTCCGCTCGTCAAACATAGGCGGGCCGACTCTGTGGGGGCCGACTCTATGAATTCGGACTCCTCTTGCATTGCTCAGGAAGAGTTCCCTGAATCTCATTTGCGGCAGAAACCTTATTCGGCAACTCTTAGGCGCGGGTGGCCAGGAGAAGAGAGGCGAAGCCGGGCGCAACATGCGAACGGGCACTGGGGACGAATGAAATCGCTTGCCCTTATGAGGGTCAGGTGCCAGGCTGATGCCCCTTCGCTGTCCCACCCGTGAAATCTCGCGTCCTCTATTGCCCGCACGCTTTCCTCGCTATGCTCAGAAATCATTAATTGGCCCGTCATTGATCCGAAGAAAATCGAGCTTGGAACTAGGGGGTTTACCCGGCTGATGAATAGAGGATTCACCCGATGGCGCACACGGAGACGCAACATAATTATCCCAAGAACGCGTTGAATTCGTAGGTTTGACAGTTCACGTGATAGCAGACAGGAGCGATGCCTTATGGCTCGAATAGATATTGATCCGGTTGGTACGCAAGTCGAGGAGCAATATGGGGCGGCGACCGCGGAGCGGACTAAGCCGGCATCCGTCTTGCTAAGTGAATTGGTCTCTCATTTGCGCGACAACCGAACCCAACTCCGGGAAGAATGGGCCCGGCGCATTACGGAGGCGCAATTGTTGACGGCGATGACCAAGGAGGAAATTTTCGCCGAAGCTACATCAGTTTATGACAATTATGTAGAGGCCCTGGAAACTGGCACATTTGAAGCCTTGCAAGCCTATGCGCGCAACTTGTCAGAGCGCATTATTCCGCGAGGCGTGGAAACGCATGAAGTCGTCGGCATCGTGCTGCTGCTTCGTGATGTGCTTGCGCGTTCTCTGTTCGCCAAGTATCACGCCGACTTCACCAAGCTGAACCGCATCCTGGACGCTTATGAACCTGCCGCGAACCGCATCGCGAACACGGTGGCGGTGGGCTTTGTGCAAGAGCGGGAGCGCATTATCCGGGAGCAGCAGGAAGCGATCCGTGAACTTTCAACTCCCGTGCTGCAGGTGCGCGAGCGGCTGCTGATCCTGCCTATCATCGGAGTGATTGATCCGCAGCGGGCGCGGCAACTCACAGAACAGCTGTTGCGCGGAATCCGCATGAACCGCGCCAAAGTCGTCGTGATTGACATAACCGGTGTGGCGGCGATGGACGCCACGGTCGCGAACCACCTGGTACAGACGGTGGAGGCGTCGCGGTTGTTGGGAGCCACGGTGATCGTAACCGGCCTTTCGCCCGAAATCGCTCAAACTATCGTGAACATCGGAGTTGATTTGGGAAAGATGAACACTGTCGGCGACCTGCAAGGCGGCATCGAGCAAGCGGAGCGCTTGCTGGGGTATAAGGTTGTTCCCTTCGGCGAAGCTAGATAATCACGGCGCGGAGGCTGCGGGTGGAAGTTCCAATTCTCAAACAAGGAGACTTTCTGATTGCCACTGTCCAGGCGGCACTCACAGATGCAGATCTCCTCCACCTTCGCGCTGCGTTGCTTCAGCA
>Ga0210390_10002528_pt1 | contig 16180 bp, 23 predicted proteins | sample IncBWH11OmetaG_FD_161050 | JGI IMG/M metagenome (GOLD analysis project Ga0210390, IMG submission 161050) | Forest soil microbial communities from Barre Woods Harvard Forest LTER site, Petersham, Massachusetts, United States - Inc-BW-H-11-O ... | reverse complement strand
GGGAAAGGTGTGTTCGTGCCCATAAAAAACACGAATAAAATCTCTTGAAATGGTCGGCGTCGTTAGAGATAACGCCCTTGCCGGAAACATGCAGTACTGGCAAAAAACATGTCCGTCCACGCGGCTATCAGCCAAGTAATAACACGCTTGAATAGCGGCCATACATCGATTGGTGTATTCGCGCGTCGCAGCCGTGAGCGTATAACCCCCGGATTGGTCAGGCAAGAGCTGATGGCGCGCTGGATGCTAGTTTGTAAACGCAGTCGCTCGGAATTCGAGCATTCCAAAATAGGCGATACCCTCGCTGATTATTTCTTACCCGCTAAGCCTTTGATTCTCCCAAATGGCCTGAAACGTGAATGCCCTCATTGCAAAGCCGAATCCGATTATCAGCAAGGCGAAGCCAACTTTCGAGGCTCCAAAGATCAAAGGGGCTGAGGAGCGGGATTCGCTCATTCGATCGAGACATTTTGACAGAGTTCGACAAACCACAACGGAGACATTCGCGCCACACCGTTTGACGTACTTCGCGAACGCAGTGTTTTCGGTGCTGAAACTAATCGCCTTTTTGTCGTGTAGGATTATGACGGTCGAATAAGGCTCAGGAGGGCCGATCGAAAAATGAATTGCTGGAAAATAGCTACAACTGTTCTCATAGGCATTTTACTTTGGCTGCTTCATGCGGGTCACGCGGCTGCAGCTCAATATACTTCGACCGAACAGACTTACAATATTACGAGGATGGCGGCCGCTTCGGGGCAGATCAAAGTTTCAGGTGCGGTCGTGGCGTTCTCGTGCGTTTCGGATGTTCGCGGAAACCTCGATCAGGGCAACGGCATAATTGAGAGCGGTTCAGAATGCTACGTTTTGAGCAAATAACGTGGCGCTCAGCAAACGCACGCGGGATTGGTCGCGCGCCTATCGGCACGCGACCCCACAAGTGGGCACCGAACTGCGAGCACTTTAGAGCCTGATAGGCTATGTCGATGCGTCTAGCGGTGCGTTCTCAGTTTTTGTCCAAACTCACTGAGCTCACGGTGTCTGGCCTCAAGAGAACCCCATTCTGCAAGCACAAGGCCACACTTCGGGCAAATCATCAGGTACACCAGTTCGCCGTTAGGGTGGGCTCCGAACGTGAAATTGGGTGGTTCTTTGCAAGTCGAACAAACGAAAATTAGCGTCCCGTTTCGAGCCTTCATACCGGACAGATGATTTTCAATCATGTGAATACCTCACGCAACGTCAGCACACTGCCTGCAAAGTCAAGTTTAGCTACCAGCCCGCCGAACTCAAGTATTTGTACGAACCTGTCTGGATCGAGGTCACTTGACGCGTCCTACTCGTGAGTGAAAATGGCAGCAGCATTTGTCATGGTGCAATGGTTAGTTCTGTGTCCAATTTCGATTCCTGTTGTTCATTGCTGGTTATGGCTCGTATTCTTACGAACGTAACGAGCAGCGGTGCATCGAGCCCAACCGCTCTAGCCAAGTTGCCGGAAGAGTTTCTCGTGCCTGCTCAATCGAGGTGACCGTGGAGTCGATATTTGCGATGAAGAAAAATAAATGGAGAGCGGTGATCGAGGTGATGTTTATCATCTTCCTGTTCTATTCGAATCTTTTGATGGGAGAATTTGAGCGTTCAGGCATGGGGCAGAAAAGGGGTGTACTTTGGGCAATCGGAGATGTCTTCACCGCTGCCAATTTTGAAATTGCCACGATGGCCGCGCTCATCGGTTATATCCTTTTCGAGTTTCTTCGAAAGAAATTCTAGGCAAACGCGACTCTAACTTTTGACTGCAAAAGAAACAGCAATAATGTACCGGCGATGATGACGCCAGTTTCCGCCGCGCAGGAAATCGCCTCTGATACAGTTAACGACATCCCCTAGAACCTGTGTGGCAATGATTACGACGGCCAGTCTCCATCCCCAAAGACGGCGTCGGAACCACCCGAGTCCTGTCGCGGCGAGGGCCGCGCCCAGCAGCAGGAAGAGAATACCAAAATCGCGACCGCGGGTGGCTTGACCTCGGGCATTGATCTGGCACTACATGTCGTTGTGAGATACCGCGGGAACGAGGTAGCGCAGGTTACCGCCAACTTTATGAAGTATCACAGCGAGCTGTGGAAGAACCCGGAATACCAGCAGGTGAAGCCCGTGGTGGCGTCGAAGTGATCTTGCTTGTCGAGCGAGCACAGCACGTCACGTTCAAGTTTCCGTCCGGTCTGTCGCCAATCCGGAAAATATCCAGAAACGGGTTCTGGGAAATAAACAATTGTGCCAATCGAAAACTGTCTCATCCGCGGGCTGCAGTCGGAAAATATGGGAACAAAATGGGAACTGTAACTGCCGAACACTATACAATACTGCGCTGCATGACTTAGGTAACGGCCAGACGATACAACCACATCGTGTTTCTGCATTTGCTTTGCAAGCAGATCGACCCCTGTGGGTTTCTTTATTGGGAGCGATCTTATCCAGCCTCGAATCATTTGTTTCGAGATTCAGTCAGAATCGCGATTTCCGCGATGTGGGAACACTTGGGAACAACAGCGAGAAAAGAATCTTCCTCTTCAATTCGTTTCTGACGACCTGCTCCGCGGGCAGGGAGCCGCCCCACTCGAGATCGTCAGTTCAAATGACGCCTCCGCAAACGAGAAGCCATTGCGCCGCAACCAGTTCCCAGGACCCCGCCATCCGAATTGAGAAGGGGCTAAGCACCTATCGGGCACGTAGGAGATCGCGGCTTCGTCGTGTAATTCCCTCAGAGCTTCCGCCCTCGCTCGGTGAGTGTTTTGGCCTCACGGCGAACGTCTGCCCACTTGATCGGGAGATCCAGTATCGTACCCGGTTGTTCGCTGGACTCTAGCAAACCCAAGGCGGCGAGCACAACGCGGCGCTACAGATCGCGATGAAAGGGCGCGCCAAAGTGATGACCCATCGGCCAGGGAAGAAACAATGCACGCGGAACTTTGATTGCCTCCGTAACGTCGCGCGCTACAGTGACGGAAACCGTGGGCACACCACGCGCTTCAATGGCTCTCTGAATCAGTCCGACGGACTGATGACAGATCGGTCAAGCGGGCGTCAATAACGCACAATCAGCGTGCTCTTCTTGTACGACCGCTTCGGCAATTCCCTCAGCAACGGTTCGCTCAAACTTCTCGGGGTCCATGTTGTAGCCGATAAAACTGAAGAAATTGGGAGTCAACTTGCCTAGGCACCCTTCCTCGCAGAGTTCCTGAAGACGTTCGATCGGAAAGATCACGTTAATGTCGCGGTCTGCATCGTCGTGAGGGTATTTCAACTGATGAATGATCAGCTCATCGTGCTTCGCCCCGGAAGGCACGCGCATGAAACGGAAGTCGCCGAAGGGATGGCAGACATCCAGAGGCTGGTCGGTCTTCAGATGCACGCCGCAGGAACTCACCAGCGTCAGCCGGCATGCTGCCAGCGGCTTTCCCAATCGCGCCTGAGGCACAAAGCTCTCTTTGCGAATCATCGAACCGGGGTAGCGCTCGTTGATAGTGTGCCAGAGGTCCGGACGGAGCGGCGTCCCACGCTCGCGCGGGTCGGCCGCGGACAAAGCGCCGTCATCGGCTGCCGTCATGAATCCACCTCCCGGACCTGCGTATGAAATAAAAATGCAGATGAAAGAAAAGAAGGGCCAGAGTTGATTCGTTCGCCTCCAGAACCCGGGCGATGAATTCGCGGTCCACCGGTTCGTCGCGAAGCAGGATTTTTATGGCTTCAGCCCACGACCGGTCAATCTCGTCCTTGCCGACGGCTTCGTTGCCGTCGCCGAGGTGCAAACGAACGAATCGAACGAGCTTTCCGAAATCGTCCTGGGAAGCGGCCTCTCGCAGATACGGAACGGACATGGATCTCTCCCTCTAATGCCACGTGTCCTCGCAAATCAAATGACGCGTGAGCACAGGTGTTCGAAGCGAGAATGGTCGGTATCTCCTTCGTCCGAAGTTGTTGGGCCGAGCCGGAAAGGCTGCATCGTACGTCAGCCCTCGAGTTGCCGCAGAATGAAAAAGCTTTGGTCGTCAGCTCTCAGAGCGCTCGTTCGAAAATGCTGGAGTGCCGCGAGCAAACGTTCTGCCATGGAAGCCGGAGAATCGACAGGCACATTTCGGACGATCTCCATCAGCCCATCTGCTCCGAGCATGTTACCTTGCGTATCACTCGCTTCCGTGATTCCGTCCGTATACACGACCAAGGCATCGTTCCGATTGAGTTGCACGGCCACTTGAACGTAGTCGGTGCCCGGAATCAGTCCGAGTGGGACCCCCTCGACGGGCCGCGCGAATGGAGTTGTAGCTTCGAGCCAATCCCAGGTGTCGGTCTTTGCGTGGTACCAGAGTGCTGCCGGGTGCCCGGCGTTGGTGAATACAAGCTCGCGGGTCGGACGGCAATACGCAAAGAGGGTCGCCGTAGCGTACTGCTCTCCTTTTCTCTTAGTGTTTCGCAGCGATTCGCTCAACTCGCGCATGAGTTCGGACTGGTCCCACGTATTAATGTGCTTGTTGATCAGTTTCCGGAGCAATTGAGCCATAACGCTGCTCGATCGGCCGTGGCCCGAAACATCGGCGAGAGCGAACCGCGAGATAATTCCCTTCGAACAGACAGAAATATAATGAACGTCGCCGCCGAGCTCGGCTGTTGCGACGGGATCGGAATAAATCCAGCCAGCCAAGCCGGGAAGCTCGACGGAGTGATTCACCCTGCGATTTCCGGCCCATACCTCCAGGCACGCCAATTGGACGATGTCTTTGAACTCCTGGGGAGCGACATTGGGCGAGTGTTTGGTCATGACCTTCTCTGCGTCGTGCGCCAAGTCTGATTCACCAAAACGAAAAAAGTTTCGGGAGATGAGGCCGGGAAGTATTTTGCGTTCCGTGAAACTTCGGGGGGAATGTCGAATCACACCGCAGGACAAGAGGCGCTCCGGGAGCTGGGGCGTGTGCAGGTGCACGGCGGAACGTGCACTGCTGAATCGCCGAATCACGGACAAATCGAGCGAATCCAAGATGCAGCACGCGCCTATCCAGGAGCTTAAGAATGGCCTCTCTCTCGTTTCTTGATCGTGAAAAATCTATTGCGCATCCTGGATTCAGCCGGTGGCTCGTGCCGCCGGCTGCGCTTGCGATTCACCTCTGTATCGGTCAGGTCTACGCGTTCAGTGTCTCCAAGATTCCCCCGACACAGCTGCTGGGAATAACCAAATCGCTTCCTGATGACTGGACTCAACCTCGACTTGCGTGGTGATGCTGGGTTGTCAGCGGCAAAGTTTGGCAAATGGCTGGAAGGCGCGGGACCGCGCAACGCAATGTTTGCTTCGGCCAGCTGCTGTGCGCTGGGCTTCTTTATTTCATATTTCGGAGTGCTTTGGCACCAGCTCTGGTTGATTTAGCTCGGATACGGCGTCATCGGCGGAATCGGCTAGGACTCGACTACATCTTACCCGTATCAACGCTGATTAGATGGTTTCCGGGAGCGCCGGCACGCCCCGCCATATATGAGGATGCGGAGATTTGACTCCCTATTCGCCGCAACCATTGCGTCAATTAAGCTTGTCGAAGCGGAGATCAAGGCCGATAATCTAGGCATCATATGCGGAGAATGAGCATGTACATCCACGACCAGGCCGATTGGCCCAAACTCCACTGGAACAGCGAGTCACTTATCGGCCTGCTGGCGGAGGTGCGTCATCGGCAGGGCCGGCTGCTGGGCCAAATGCAGGCACTGGGTTTTGGGCTGCAGGAAGAGGCGGTGCTCCGGACGCTGACCGAGGATGTCGTCAAGTCGAGCGCTATAGAAGGACAGGATCTTGATCCTGCGGCAGTCCGTTCCTCCATCGCGCGTCGCCTGGGAATGGATGTCGGCGGCCTTACCCCTGCCGATCGTGACGTGGAAGGCGTCGTCGAGATGATGCTCGACGGAACGCGGAACTACGACAAGCCACTAACGGAAGAGCGGCTGTTCGGCTGGCACGCAAGCCTGTTCCCGACAGGGCGCAGCGGCATGCGGCGCATAACGGTCGGCGGGTGGCGCAATGACAGCGACGGCCCGATGCAGGTCATCTCAGGTCCGGTCGGCAAAGAGCGGGTTCATTTCGAGGCGCCAAGAGCGCCGCGTCTTGAAAAAGAAATGACGGGGTTTCTGGAATGGTTCAATCACGGCCCGGTGGTCGATCCGGTCCTCAAGGCCGGCATCGCGCATGTGTGGTTCGTGACAATTCATCCGTTCGACGACGGCAACGGGCGCATCGCGCGCGCGATAGCCGATCTGTGCCTCGCCCGTTCGGAAAAGAGTTCGCAGCGCTTCTACAGCATGTCGGCGCAGATCCGGCAGGAGCGCAAGGAATATTACGACCTGCTGGAACACACGCAAAAAGGCGAGACGGACATAACAGAATGGCTGACATGGTTTCTGGAATGCCTGGGCCGTGCGATTGACGGCGCGGAAACGCTGCTGGCAAGCGTCCTGACGAAGGCTCGCTTCTGGGAGGGCATCGGCGCGTCGCCCCTGAACGAGAGGCAGAGGCTGATCCTCAATAAACTGCTGGACGGTTTCGATGGCAAACTCACGTCATCGAAATGGGCGAAGCTGACGAAATCATCGCAGGACACCGCGCAGCGCGATATCACGGACCTCGTTCAGCGCGGAATTCTCATCCGCAGCGAGGAAGGCGGCAGGAGTACGAGTTACACACTGGCGCCTGTGCGGAGTTGAATGTCGGATCATCATCAAGGCTTACAAAATGTACGACCTCTACAACCTCGGTTGGCACAGCTTCCAGGAATTGTGCCTGACAATTACGCGTGAAATTCTCGGTCAGACCGTAGAGTCCTTTCTGGATTCTTCTGACGCCGGAAAGGATGGCGCGTTCGCAGGGGACGTGGGGACATCCCCGTTTGGCGCCCGCAAACTAGAGGCAAAATGATGCGCCGAGAATTGGACAAACTGGATGGAGGTCAACACGATGCGCGGGCCCAAACGCTCCTTCCCAGGACCGGATTGGTGTCGAAGGCTACGCAGGACAAACAAACCCCGGGTGGGATGCGCTCGCGGCCTCGAGGACGCCCGGTGGAGCGAAATCGAATCAGTGCTTTCTCAAGGTTCGCTCACAGGATAGGTTGAAGGATTGAATCTTCTCGACAACCGCTCGGACTACGATGCCGAAGTCTGGTTAAAATGTCTCGATGACAGGACGACCGGGCCGCACGGATTTGAATCGTCGAGATTTGCGCATGGGGCGGCTCTGTAAAAGGGAAGGCCGCTTTCTCTTTTCGTCCGTCGTCTAACTCTCACTCTTGAGAGCCGGCGAAATGAAGATTCGCCCCGCAACGGCCTCTCGGATGGCGGGCTCGAGATCGGTGACCAGCCGACCTTTTACGACGTAACCCAGCGCCCCGGTGGCCATGCACGTGAGAATAAAGTTGGGATCCGAACTAACCGTCAAGAATACGATCTTCGAGGTACTTCCTGCTTCACGCAATCGCTTGGCAGCCTCGATACCGTTGAGAATCGGCATGCTGATATCTGTAACGATCACGTCAGGCTTTAGCTTGAGGGCGGCCTCCACAAGAGCTTGGCCATTTTGCGCTTCGCCGACAATCTCGAAGCCAGGCCCGAGCAGCCCCGATAGGCTTTCCAGCAGAGGACGATGATCGTCGGCCAGCAGTACTCGTGTTTTGCTCAATGGGCCCACGCACAGGACGCAAGACCGCTACTTGATCCTTCGAATTGCACTTGGAGCACTTGCTGCTTTTTCGTGACGACTTTTTTGCTTCGTCTCTTCCATACGACTGTCGAATGAGAGGAAAGTTACACACTTTGTCGGGCTGAGCAGTCCCGCGCCAAAAAAGTTTTGCGGAATTGTATCTTTTTGATTGTTGGCGTATCTCATGGGCCGAGTGCTTCCCGGGCCGCAATACGGCAATGCGGACTTTGAGGCGCCACGTGTGGAGCGATCTAGCGGGAAAATAAAATAGCATTGTTGTAAATCTCACCGAGAACAGGAGCACGGAATGGCAGAAGTAAAACTGGTGGTAATGTATCCTCGTCCCAAAGACATTGATGCTTTCGAGAAGGTGTATCAGAACGAACACGTACCCCTGGCTGTAGCATTGGGCGGCAAGACCAAAATAGTTGGGACCAAGGTGCTCGGTTCGCCGGAAGGGACTCCTGCTTTCTATCGCATCGCAGAGATTCATTTCCGGTCAATGGCGGATCTGGAAGCATGCGCAGCGTCAGACGGCGGGAAGCGAGCGCTTGCTCATGCCGTGACGATTTCCTCTGGTGGGCCGCCCATTTTCTTAGTAGCTGAAGAAGAAACCTTTACGTTCTCCGGTGCGCAAGGCGCGTAGGCCTTGCGATGCGCGGGTTCCGATCATTAGCAGCTGATCCTCTAGCGAAGGCCGGAGCGGAACGGGTCAAGAGTCCAGCAGTCAGGCTTCCGGTCGGCCCTAATATCATTCGCCGCGCTAACCGTCGCACGCCTCCGTTCGGCAAAGGGACCCTCCCCAGCGGTCTCGGTGCACGAGAAAGGATTCTCTACACACATGAGGATTTATTTCGGGTTCACCGTAGCGGGGGATCGGTCCTCCGTGACGACAGCCGCGAGGATTGTCGAGTTGCTGGAGGAATTGGGTCACGAAGTGCTCACTCGTCATTTGATCCGCGAGGATGCTTGGCAGGCGGACCGGTCCGTTTCACCACAAGAAGTATACCGGCGGGATCTGAATTGGCTTCAGCAGTGCGATCTGTTTGTTGCGGAAGTTTCCGGATCCTCCTTTGGGCTGGGCTTCGAGACCGGTTACGTTCTGGGCGCTACAACCAAGAAAGTGTCTTTATTCTATCGGCGGGACGTGGAAAAGAAGATCTCGCTTCTGATTACGGGTATCACACACCCGAATTGCAAGCTGGTACCGTATTCAGATCTGGAGGAGGTAGAGAACTGGATTCGGTCCAACTTGGCTTAGAAGCATTCTTTTGGTCAAGCGGACGCAGTTCACCCACGGGGTGAAATCTTCGTCAAGCGGTGTATCGATTGTGCCCAGTCCCAACGCCTGCGTCGACGTCCCAAATGGTGCCGGTCACTCAGGGCGATTTGGCCGACATGAGAAATGTGCGCGTTTCGGCTACATCCGCGGGACGCCCACACGGGAGATGAGGTGCCGACAGCGATTCAGGGCTTCCCTAGTTTCCACCGGCAGATTCGCCATCGTGAAAGTCCTTTCCCTCTCCCCGGTTGCACTTTACGGGACTCAGACATGAGGCTGCCGAGGGCTGGGGCCCCGAGAATTCGCAGGCAAGAAGTCGCTGTAACTTTAGTTCGAACCCCGAATCATATGAACGATTGACTGGGTTTCAACGTTAAGGGGGGAATTGACATGGCTCGCGTCAGGCTCGCGTTGATTGGCATGGTCTCGATTGCTGTTCTCGGGGTATTGCTGCCGCTGCGCTGGGGGGCCGCCCATGGGGCCGTGCACGCTGGCAATGGCGATGGGCAACGTGTTCCTGTGCTTGTCGAACTGTTTACCTCGGAGGGATGTTCGGACTGCCCACCCGCTGACACGCTGCTCGAAAGGTTAGACCGATCCCAGCCCGTAGGCGACGCCGAGCTGATTGTACTGAGTGAACATGTGGACTACTGGGACGGCATCGGCTGGCGGGACCCCTACTCCTCGCGCGAATACACCGAGCGCCAGGGGGCGTACGCAGCGCAGTTTGGTCTTGGGAACGTTTATACGCCGCAGATGGTTGTTGATGGCCGGTTTCAACTCGTGGGCAGCGATGAGAGAGGGGCAATCACGGCCATCGAAAACGCGACGAAGGCCGAAAAGATTCCGGTCACTGTCACTTTGATTCGTTGGGAATCGGACGGCATGGCTACGCTGCACGTCAGCACCGGCCAGCTGCCTCACTCCTTAGCGACGTCTTCGGAAGTTTTGGTAGCGGTGGCGGATGAAAGCGATGAGTCACACGTGGAGCACGGGGAGAATGAAGGTAGGACGCTCAAGCACGTTGCCGTCTTGCGAAGCCTCACGCGTGTTGGGACCATCGATGGCTCCGGCGAATTTTCGCAAGAGGTGAAGGTCAAACTCCATCGCGGAGGCAAGAGCGGCAATTCACGGATCGTGGCCATCGTGCAAGAGGCATCAGCCGGGAGGGTGTTGGGCGTGGGATCAGCGCGGCTTTCGAATTAGCCCTATCTGCGCGTCGTAGCGAGCGTCTGGTCCGTCATGTTGCCGGCTGGGACGGGACCCGAGGGGAGCATGATGAAATACGGAATTGGAATATCGGTCGTCCTTTTTGCGTTGGCATATATGCAAGCAAACTCGGCAAGCAATCAAACAGGCTCACCCGCGATTGGATTGGAGGTGGGACAGAAAGCGCCAGCCTTTGCTGCGCCGGACCAATTTGGCCATGACCAATCCATCGAGACATTGAAGGGGGCGAACGGTACGATTCTGCTTTTCTTCCGTTCGGCCGATTGGTGACCCTTCTGCAAAGCGCAGCTGGTTCAGCTGCAAAACGCGAAACAAAGGTTCGAAACAAGTGGCATCAAGGTCGCAGCCATCAGCTATGACAGTCAGGCGATCCTTAAGGACTTCGCCGATCGGCACGATATCGACTTCCCGCTACTCGCCGATCCCGGTTCCAAGATCATTACCAGCTTCGGCGTCCTGAACATGGAAGCGACGGGGAAGAACAAGGGGATGGCGCAGCCCGGATTTTTCTTTATCGACACGGGCGGCGTTGTTCGTGAAAAGTATTTCGAAGCGAAGTACACCGATCGGTTCACGCCGAACAATGTAGTGGGAAAGCTTTTCCCCGAATTGACGGAGGAAGTGAGCCAGAGGGTCGAGGCGCCTCATCTCGGGCTTACGCTGGAACAATCGGATCGTGAAGTTGTGCCAGGCAGCCGGGTGAGCCTGATTGCCGACATTCAGCTTCCCCCAGACACCCATGTTTATTCTCCCGGAGTGAAAGGATACAGGCCCATTCAGCTCGCCGTGCGCGAGACTTCGGGAATTGAGCTTGCACCTGTAACTTACCCTGCCTCCGAGGATCTCTATTTGGAGGCGATCCAGGAGCACGTTCCGGTATATGCGGGAAAAATCCGCATCGTTCAGGACGTCACGATAAATTTCTCACCCACCTCCGACATTGTCCGCTCGCTGATCTCCTCGGGGAAAACGGTGTCGATCAGCGGAGAGTTGACCTATCAGGCGTGCGATAAAACAGTTTGCTATCCGCCCAAATCCGTACCGGTGATGTGGACCTTGAAGGTGTTTCCGCTGGATCTCAGACGGTCTCCCGACGCGATCCGGCACAATTAGATTGGGTCAAGCGATCGCATTGAAATGCGGCTCAACACGAGAGACCAAAACACGATAGCCCTCGCGGCGCTGCGAATCTCCGTGGGGACGCTCTTTCTGATTTTTGGCGAGTACAAGGTCTTTGATGGGGGATTCACCCGGGGCGGCGGGTTCCAATTTTGGATCGACCGGTTTCTTGCGGGAGGTGCCTATCCGTTTATGGTTCCCGTACTGGAAAAATTCGTGTTGCCTCACGCCACGTCCATTGCTTTTTTCGTGGCCGATGGCGAACTGGCGATCGGGCTCGCGCTGGTCCTCGGTGTTGTTGTGCGACCCGCGAGCATCTGTGGAGCGGTTTACATGCTCACTTTGCTGTTTTCTTCCAACTACCCTGGAGCCCAGGCTCCGGTATGGGAGTATTTTGGAGCCTCTCTCGACCACTCGGTTCTCGCGCTTTGCTTTGGCGCATTTGTTATCGGAGAAGCAGATGGTGCGCTATCGGTTCGCAACTATTGGCGGTGGATCGCCACGGAGCGGAAAGTTTCTGCCGCTCGCTCCTCACCCGGGAGCGGTTTTTCGGAGCGAAAGGATGTAGCTGATGCAAGATTTCAAGGAGGAGATCATGAGTGATGTCGTTTACACCTCAAAATCGCGGATTGAGCGGAAGCGGGGACCTCTGCGTATCGCGCATCTGCCTGGCGAGGCCCAACCGGTGATTTATAGTGTCCATGGAGCCATCGCTGAACACTACAAGATGAATCCTGCGATGCTCACGGAATCGCATTCATCAACGATCGACTATGTCATTTCGGCAACCGCCGGCTGAATGCTGGGCACATTCGGAGGTGCGCTGGAAGCGCGCCAAATCGACGCGAGTGATGGAAGACTGACGGCAGACGTGACCGGAGAGGTGGAAATGGAGGAAGGAGTACTGGTGATCCGCCGGATCCATGTGATGATGCGGCTGGCAGCGCCCGAAGATGTGAAAGAGACGGTGGAGCGTGTGCACGCCATTTACGCGATGCGCTGCCCTCTCTATCGCACGTTGCACAACACGATCCAACTTACTTCCTCATTCGAACTTGTCGCGCCGGCGTCAACTTCCTGAGGGATGCTGCTGCATGCTATTAAGCAAGTGACTCGCGCTCCCGGGGAGCTCGGCGCGATTTGTTGTAGAACATCGCCTTCTAGCCCTGATCTGGCAGGCGCTGCCCTGAAGTATGAGTGCCCCCTCCGCTTCGTAGGCCCTAAAGCAGCCTCAGTAAGGCCTAGATAGCCGAATAAATATTTTGACTCCCGCGAAACTTTGCAGTGGGCACTGAATCATACAGCACAAGGCCGCAAGTCGGTCCGTGATCTCAAGTACCTTCTGAATTATCCGGGCCACGAATTAGCTTCGGGCTCGGAGCGAGAAGGGCCATTTGAATCTTGCAGAGCCTTCACGCTTGCATTTCCGTGTGAAGGGCGTGTTGTAAATCACATTCTTTCAAACAGGAGGAAATTTAGCAAAATGACAAAGTCAAAGAAGGCCCTCATTGCTGGCGCAGCGCTTGCTGGTTTGCTCGCCGGCACCACTACAACGATCCAGGCTTCCAACCTTCTCTCCGGCATGCATTCCACAGCCCAGTCGGACCAGTCAGACAACAAGGTGAAGGAAAAGCACGCTTGCAAGGGTCAGAACTCCTGCAAGGGCAAGGGCGGATGTAAATCGAGCGACAATGGCTGCAAAGGCAAGAACTCTTGCAAGGGCAAGGGCGGCTGCGCAACCGACGGCTCGAAACCTCCAGCCGACGATCCCAAGCAGTAATTATTTCAAAACAGCGGTGTCTGGTGTTGAGGGCCGGACTGTACGGCCCTCGATACTTTTCCGCATCATCTTTTCGCATCGTCCAGCGGAGTCGGAAATGCCTGCCAATCGCTTTAACGGTCACACGGATTACGGAATCGGGATCGGTCTGCGCTCCCCGCATTACCATCACATCCTCACGCGCAAACCCGTCGTGGATTGGTTCGAAATCATATCTGAAAATTTCATGATTGACGGCGGCCGCCCGCTGCGCATCCTCGATCAGATTCTGGAACAATATAAAGTGGTGCAGCACGGCGTCTCGATGTATTTCGGCTCGGCCGAGCGCCCCAACCGCGAGCATCTGCGGCGCCTGAAAACTTTAGTGCAGCGCACCAAAACTCCGTGGCTTTCCGACCACCTCTGCTGGGGCAGCGTGGATGGCCGCTACACGCACGACCTGCTTCCCATGCCCTACACATTCGAAGCCGCGCGCATCACCGCACAGAAAGTCCGCGAAGTGCGCGATTACATCGAAATTCCCGTCGCCGTCGAAAATGTCAGCAGCTACGCCGAATTCCACGTTTCGGAAATGACCGAGTGGGAATTCCTGAACGAAGTTGCCGAGCGCGCCGACTGCGGCATCCTTCTGGACGTCAACAATATTTACGTTTCCTCGCAGAATCACAGCTTCGATCCGTTCACTTACGTGAACAGCGTCCCGGCCGAGCGCGTCGCGCAGATCCACATCGCCGGGCATTCGAATTACCGCAAGTACATTCTCGATACCCACGATCATCCCGTCATTGATCCAGTCTGGAAACTCTACGCTCGCGCCATCGAACGCGTGGGCCACACCGCCACGCTCCTCGAATGGGACGACAGCATCCCATCCTTCGACGAAGTGCACGACGAAGCTCTGAAGGCCAATCGTTTCCTCGCGAGCGCCTCGCTCGCCACCGCCGTATGAAACTTCTCAGTCTGCAACGCCGCATGGCCCGCGCTGTTATGACTCCGCTGACGCGCTCCGAGCGCATGCGCACAGTCGCGCCCGATGGCCGCTCCATGCGCGCCGTCGCGAATCAAATCATCAAGCCCAATGATCGCCTCACTTCCTTCGAGCGCTTGGAAATTTATAATCGCCAATACTGGTTCCGCGTGCTTTCCGGCTTCGCCGAAGATTTTCCAGGCTTGCGTGCCGTGCTCGGCGGCCGCCGCTTCGATGCCATGGCTGAAGCGTATCTGATTGATTGCCCCTCGCAATCTTTCACCCTGCGCAATCTTGGTTCTTGCCTGGTGACCTGGCTGCAAAAACATCCAGCATGGGCAGCCGAGCGCCAAAATCTCGCCATAGATATGGCGCGCCTGGAATGGGCCGATATCGAAGCGTTCGATGGCCTGAGGGAACCAGCGCTCAAGCCCGAGGATCTCGCAGGTGTCAATCCCGCCAAGCTGCGCTTACATTTGCAGCCCTACGTCAGCTTGCTCGCTCTTCGCTATCCCGTGGATGAATTGCTGCTCGAGGTGCGCAAGGATTCGGACGATCTCGATGTCGCGAGCAATACATTCAACGAGCGCTACAAACGCAAACGCGTCAGCGCCGTCGCCAAGCTCAAGCCCAGCCCCATTTTTCTCGCTGTTCATCGCCTGGACGAAGACGTCTATTTCCGCCGCCTCGACCGCGAGGAATTCGCCATCCTTTCTGCGCTGCATGGCGGGAAATCCTTGGATGCTGCGATCGAATCGGCCCTACGCGGCACGTCAATCGCTGTGGCCGACCGCGCGGCGCACGTTGAAAAATGGTTCCACACCTGGTCCGCGCTCGGCTGGTTCTGCCGGCCACAGAAGTATGTTGTTACATTCCACACCAAGACTGAATCGTTTGAGAAAGCGAGAAATTATGAATAGTGTACTGTCTCAAATGCAAAAGCTGTACGGCCTGCTCGTTCACGTTGCTTCCAGCCTGCAATCGCCATTTCTTGCGATCGTCCGCCTCTACTGGGGTTGGCAAATTTCGCAGAACGGCTGGGGAAAACTTCACAACCTCGCACAGGTGACCGAGTTCTTCTCCAGCCTGGGGTTGCCTGCACCCGGGCCGACTGCCACATTCGTCGCCACCTTCGAATTCGTGGGCGGCATCCTGCTTGCCGCCGGATTGCTCTCACGCATCGCTGCGCTGGGTCTGGTGATTGACATGACGACGGCGTACATCACTGCTGACCGCGAGGCATTGTTTTCGTTCTTCAAGGACCCCGGCAAGTTCTATAACGCCGATCCCTTTATCTTTCTTTTCGTGGGGCTGGTGATTCTGATTCTCGGACCGGGAAAGCTGTCGCTGGACGCATTCGTGAAGGGATTCGTCAGCCATCCGAAAGTCCGAGAGGCAACGATGTCCGGGACCTGAGTTACCCGCGGCCGTATGTGCATTCAGCGCTTCGACTGCCGATTCGATTTAGACGGAGAGGAAGCGCAGCTTCATTTCTCCTAGCCGGCAAACCGCGCGACCATAACGCGCCTATCTAAATAGATGCGCCCACTATTCAGGAAAAGTCTAATTGGGATACTGGCCGGCGCAACGGCCAGCTTGGCGTTGGCGCCCGCCCTCGGCCGTCCGCTATTGAGTGTTGTCTGGGGCATCGCTGTAGGCGCGGTCTATTCTGCGAGCTTGCGCCCTACGCTTCGCGCGTATGTAGATTACCTTTTAACGGGCGCCGCTTTGGGAATCCCGCTGTGGGGATTGATCACTGTAATCGCAGTTCCGCTACTTTCTGGACAGACGCCCGAGTGGAGCGCCGAACAGATGCGCTTGCATTTTCCCGCGCTGGTTGGGTGGGTGTTATACGGCGCTTTGCTTGGCCTGATCACCCAAGGTCTGACCGATATTACCGAGAGAGTCTTCGGTTCCAAGGTTGAGAACGCATCCCCCACGCCTCGAGAAAAGAAACAGATCGTGATACTTGGTGGTGGCTTCGCGGGCATGCGGACCGCAGAGTGCTTGGAGAGGCAGCTGCGGCGCGACACCGCGGTTTCGATTACTTTGGTGAGCGGCACGAACGCGCTT
>Ga0210390_10002527_pt1 | contig 16182 bp, 11 predicted proteins | sample IncBWH11OmetaG_FD_161050 | JGI IMG/M metagenome (GOLD analysis project Ga0210390, IMG submission 161050) | Forest soil microbial communities from Barre Woods Harvard Forest LTER site, Petersham, Massachusetts, United States - Inc-BW-H-11-O ... | reverse complement strand
CGGGCCGGTCAGGGCCAGGCAGGCGCCGGTCAGCTGCACCACGTAGTCGGACATGCCGGTGAAGAAGCTGGAGTCCCCGAACGAATGGTGGACGATGGCCGATACCACCGGCACGTCGCGCCGCCGGGTGGCCATCTCGGCCAGCATCGGGCCGCCGCTCATACCCCAGACGGTATCCAGGACCCCGAGGTTGCGCCGCCCGCCGCGCGCCAGGCCGCCGGTGCCCGAGGAGATGGCGACGTACGGATGGCGGCGGTTGCGCGCCCGCACGAAGATGTGCCCGGACAGGCCGACGGTGACGGGCCGCCCGTCGATCAGGGCTTCCCCGCCGTCGGTCTCGCTGACCTCATCCATCCCCTCGCTGAAGTGCTGGGCCGGGAGGTAGGAGCCGGGGTCGACCAGGCGCTCGATGTGCTCGCGGAGCGTGGGGCGCTTGGCGGGCTTGGCTGGCGTGGTGGTCATGGGATCTCCCGGCTTCAGTACCAGCGGGGCCAGCTGGCCAGGGGGCTCGGGGCGGTCCGGGGCGGGCGTTCGGCCAGTGCGGTGTGCAGGTAACGGGCGACCACTGTCCGCGTCGCGCCGGGTTCGATGATCTCGTCGATGGTCAGGTTGGCGGCCACGCCGTAGGGCTCGAAGCCGACGCCGAGTTCGGCGGCCTTGGCCTTGAGGAAGGCGGCGCGCTCTGGTTCGGGGAGCTGCTTGATCTGGGGCTCGAACAGGACGTTGGCCGCCACCGGCGGGTCCATGAACCCGATCTCGGCGCCGGGCCAGGCCAGACTCAGGTCCACCGCCCGGTTGCCGTCCAGGATCACGAAGGCCAGGCCGAAGGCCTTGCGGATGACCACGCTGACCGCGGGCACGGTGAGCAGCGACATGGCGTGGAGCAGGGTCATGACCCGGACGATGGCCCGGTCTCGTTCGGCCTGGGCGCTGACCAGGAAGCCCGGCGTGTCCTGCAGGACGAGCAGCGGGATGCCGAACGCGTCGCACAGGCAGACGAAGCTGACCGCCTTGAGGCAGCATTCCGGGGTCAGGCCGCCGGCCATCCGCATCGGCGCGTTGGCCAGCACGCCGACCGGGATGCCCGCCAGGCGCCCGAACCCGGTGACGATGTTGCGGGCGTAGTTCGGCTTGAGCTCGAAGAAACTGCCCTCGTCGCAGATCCGGCGGATGACGGCCTTCATGTCATAGGCGCGGCTGCGGCGCGCCGGGACGAGCTTGGCGATCTGGTCGTCGTAGTCGAGCGGTCCGCTTTCGTTTGTTACCGGAAGCGGGCCGCCGGCGTAGGACGGGAGGTAAGACAGGAATCGCCGGGCGGCCGCGTACGCCTCGTCGGGCGAGGCCACCACCGCGTCGACCTCGCCGCTGGCCACGGAGTCTGCCCCGGCCGAGCCGTTGGCTGCGGCTGGGCTTTTCGCGGCGGGGCGGGCTAGGGACAGGCGGGTCCCTTCCAGCTGGATCAGGAAATCACACAGGCCCGCGGAGAACGACGAGGCGCCTGAGGTATCGCCCAGCACCATCGAGACCACCGGGATGGCCCGCTGGCGCTCGAGCAGGTACGGGAACGCGGGCTCGGCTCCGAACGTCCGGGCGCTCGCGGTGCCGGTCTTCCCGGGCCGGGTGGCCAGGTCGGGGACGGCATCGCCCTGGAGGATCTCGATGTAGGGACGGTGCTGCTTGAGCGCCATCTGGTACAGCCGGGCGGCCTTGCCGGTGCTCCGCCGGGCCGGGGCGGTCACGCTGTCGTCATCCACGGCGACGGTGACCGGCCGGCCGTCGAGGGTGGCGTGCCCGCCGATGATGCCACCGCCGTAGGGGCCGGGGTCGGGTGCGGTCACCTTGTCGACGAACGTCGCGAAAGTTCCTATTTCGCCGAACGATCCGGGGTCGACGAACTCGGCGATGTGCTCGCGAGCCGTGCGGCGGCCGGCCGCGTGGATCGCGTCCACCGCCTCCGGCCCGCCCATCTGGGTGGTGACCTGCTCCCGGAGCCCGCGAAGCCGTTCGACCGTCCTGATCTCTTCTTGGATCTGTTCTTGGCTTTGTTCTTGGCTGGCGCCGTCGGTGAGCGGTGTGGTCATGGACGCTCCTGAGGGCGGCGCCCGCGCTCGTAGCCGAGCGAGTGCTCACCGCGCCGATCGTGGCGGGCCGGTCAAGGGCAGATTAGTGCGATACATGTATATACGTCAATGCTTTATGATGTTCGGGTGAGCGACAGGGCCGCCCTAGCGGCCAGGGTGGCCGGGTTCGAGCGGGTCCCGATCTCGCGGACGGGGCTGCGGGCCGCGTCGGTGGCGGTCTGCGTGCTGCTGCGGGAGGACGTGCCGTGCCTGCTGATCACCAGGCGGGCGGCGGGCCTGCGGAACCATTCCGGGCAGTGGGCGCTGCCCGGGGGAAGCCGTGAGCCCGGCGAGTCCGTGCCGGACGCGGCGCGGCGGGAACTGCGCGAGGAAACCGGCGTGGAGCTTGGCGCGGGTGAGGTGCTGGGCGTACTCGACGACTACGCGACCCGGTCCGGCTTCCTGATCACGCCCGTGGTGGTGTGGGGCGGGGCGGTGGGCGCCCTCACCCGGCAGGCGGCGGAGGTGGCGCGGATCCACGTGATCCCGCTGGCCGACTTCGACCGCCCGCCGGAGTTGCTGCGCATCCCCGAATCGCCGGCGCTGGTCCTGCGGCTGGCGCTGCTGGACGGCTACGTGTACGCGCCGACCGCGGCCATCATCCACCAGTTCTGCCAGCTGGCCCTGCATGGCCTGACCACGCGGGTGGCCCATTTTGAGCAGCCGGTGTTCGCCTGGCGCTAGGGGCGAGGGTTGGGGCACCGGTCCAATGGAACATCGGGGCGGTTATAAACGGTCCGATGTTCCATCGGGTCGGTTGAGTGATGCTGACTGGGTGCGATTACCAGGTCAGGACGACTGCTTCTTCGACGGCCTCGCGGTTGGGGCGGCGCTTGCGGGCCGGGGCGCGCTTTTGGGTGCGGCCCATGGCTACCTGGCCGTCTTCCTTGGCCACCACGGGACGCGGCGTGGGCGCGAGCTCCCACAGGTCGTCCAGCAGCTTGTGCAGCACGTCGCGGCGCAGCGAGTAGTAGTAGTTACGGCCGGACTTGCGCACGCTGATCAGGCCCGCGTGGTGGAGGATCTTGGTGTGGTAGGAGATGGTGGGCTTGGAGACGGGCAGCGTGTCTTCCAGCGTGATGCACGCCAGCTCGTCCACCGAGGCCATCTGCACGATGATGCTCCATCGGACCGGGTCGCTGAGGGCCTTGAAGATCTCGGTCTGGGGCTGCTGCGACGTGTCGTCCATGGTCATGAGGTTCCCGGTTCGGCGCGGATCCGCCGGTCATGTCCCCGACGGCTAAGTATTTTAACATTATAGATCATTTTGGCGCATCGGTCAGCTCCGGGACCGGACCCGGGGCAGGCCGAGCACGCGCTCAGCGACGATCTCCCGCATGATCTCCGAGGAGCCGCCGTAGATGGTGCCGACGACTCCGCGCCGGAACGCCTCCTCGACGGCCGCGGTCAGCGGCGCGTTATCCGCCTCCCGGCTGAGTACCGCCTCGGAGCCGAGGATGTCCAGCAGGTCCCAGTGCTGGCGCTGCGCGCTCTCGGCGCCGAACAGCTTCGCGGCCGAGCCCTCGGTGCCGGGCAGCCCGCCGGTCGCGGCGATCCAGGCGGTCCGCATGCCCAGCAGCCGGGTCACCTCGGCGTCGATGGCGATCCGGGCCAGCCGCTCCTTGACCGTGGCGTCGTCGTACACCCGGGTGCCATCGTCGCGGCGGGTGCGTTGCGCCCAGGTCGCGACCTGCTCGGCCAGCGTGGGCCCGGACCTGCGGCCGCCGCCGCCCCCGCTGCGCTCGAAGACCAGGGCCACGTGCATGACCCCCCAGCCGCCGTCGACCGGGCCGATCCGCGCCGAGTCCGGGACCCGCACGTCGGTGTAGAAGGTGGCGTTGGTCCGCTGGCCGCCGAGGGTGTAGACGGGCCGGATCTCCACCCCGGCGCTGCCCAGCGGGACCATGAACGTGGTCAGGCCCTTGTGCTTGGGCACTTCGGTGTTGCTGCGGGTGAGCATGAAGACGTGGGTGGCCCGGTGGGCGGTGCTGGTGAACATCTTCTGCCCGTTGATCAGCCACTCGTCCCCGTCGCGCTCGGACCGGGTCTTGGCCGCGGCCACGTCCGAGCCCGAGTCGGGCTCGGTGTAGCCCAGTACGATGAGGACCTCGCCGCGCAGCGCGCCGCCGATGATCTCGCGTTTCTGCTCTTCGGTGGCCGTATGCAGCAACGTGTTGCTGATCATCTTGGTCGTGGCCCAGCCATCCAGGTGCAGGCCCGCCGCGCCGAGCTCCTCGAACAGCGCGGCGGCCATGTCCGGGTCGTTGTCCGTGCCGCCGTACTCGGCCGGCCAGCCGGCGCCCAGCCAGCCCTGCCCGGCGAGCAGCGCGTGCAACTCCGGGGTGTGGTAGCTGCCGGAAACGCGCTGCTGCTCGGCCCACTGGGGGTCGACGTGTTCGGCCACCCAGTCGCGGGCTCCCTGCCGGTACTCGGCGAGCCTGTCGACGTCCTGAAAGTCCACCGCTACTCCTCGTGCTCCGGATAGACCAGATCGGCCAGCCGCTCGTACTCCCGCCGTGAGTCGCCCAGGGCCAGCGGCCAGGCCTTGGCCCGGCGGAAGTACAGCTGGATGTCGTACTCGAGCGTGAAGCCGTAGCCGCCGTGGAACTGCAGGCACTCCCGGGCGGTCCGGAACGCGCAATCGGCATTGAACAGGAACGCCATGCTGGCCAGCGCCGCCGCGTCCGGCTGGCCCGCGTCCCGGGCCCAGGCCGCCTCGTAGACCAGCAGCTGGGCGCCGTCCCCGGCCACCACGACATCGGCCAGGCGGTGCTGGATGGCCTGGAAGGAGCCGATGATGACGCCGAACGCCTGGCGCGCCTTGACGTAAGCCACGCCGAGCTCCAGGGCGCTGGCGCGGAGCCCGCCGAGCGCCGCGGCCATCAGCAGCTGCCACAGGCTGACCCCGGCGGTGTAGAGCCGGACGGCTTGCGGCCCGGAGGCCAGCACGATCAAGTCACCGTCGGCGAGCCGCCAGTCGGCCAGCGGGCTGGAGCCGAAGTTCGGGCTCGGCTCGACGTGCGGGCGAGCGCCGGGCGGGCGCCGGACCGCGATCAGGCGATCGCCGTCCAGCGCGACAACGATCTCCGCCACCGCGCCGGCGGGCACCAGCCGCAGCCGCCCGTCGCGAGCGGGCGAGAGCGCGATCGTGGCCAGGGTGCTGCCGTCGGCCACGCCGCCGATCAGGTCGGCGGCGCCGGCCTGGGCCAGCACGTGGCCGGCCGCGGCGGCCTCGATGAACGGCACCGGCGCGATCCGCCGGCCGTACTGCTCGGCCACCAGGACCAGGTCCAGGTGGCTGGCGCCGCCGCCCCCCGCGTCCTCCGGCAGCCCCATGGCGACCGCTCCGGTCCCGGCCAGCTTGGTCCACAGATCCGGGTCGAACCCGAGTGGCTCGGCGGCCCGGACCCGGTCCAGGGTGGATTCCTTGTCGAAGAACTCAGCGAACGCCGCGCGCAGCGACAGCTGATCTTCACCGAGGGACAAATCCATGCCTCGGCCTCCCGTCGCCGGTTGTCGATTCGGGAAACATAGAACCTTGGAAGTATTTCATCACAAGCCGGGCGGGCTGGTCCAGCCGCCGACGTGGCGGGCGAGCAGGCCGGGGGGGGCGAGGGGGCCGGGGTGGGCGGGCAGGCCGGGGCGAGCGAGGTGGCGGCCCGGCGGCAGGCGGGCTGGGACGGGCGAGCCGACCGTCCGGGCGCTCGCACCTACGGCCCGTTCGGCTAAATAAGAAAGACGATCCGGGGTCCGGGGGGTCACGGTCCGGGCGTGGGCAACCGGTCCGGGCCTGATCCTTGACGCCAGCCGTCGCAGGCCGTCAAAATAGTTCGATAGTTATAGATTGACTCAAATTGGACGGATCCGGTAGGGCGTCACCTCGTGGTCGGCAGATAGGCAGGCAATGGCTGAACGGACATCTGAGCTGCCGCTAGGCGGGATCCGCGTGCTCGACCTGGCGGGTCCGCTCGGCAGCTACTGCGGCCGGCTGCTAGCCGATGCGGGCGCCGACGTGGTCAAGGTGGAACCGCCCGAGGGTGATCCGCTGCGGCACCGCCCGCCGTTCGCCGGTGACCGGCCCGGTCCGCAGAGCAGTCTCAGCTTCGCCTACTACCACGCCAACAAGCGCGGGGTGGTGCTCGACTACCGCCGCCCCGAGGCGGCCGCGGCCCTAGCTGACCTGGGCGCGAACGCCGACGTGATCGTGCTGACGCCGACCGTGCGCGAGCCGGTGGCAGGCTTCGATCCGGCGGCCGGCGAGCTGGCCTGGGCCGGGCCGCAGACCGTGGTGTGCTCCATCACGCCGTTCGGGCTGACCGGGCCGTGTCGCACCTGGCGGGCGACGCACCTGGTCTCGCACGCCATGAGCGGCCTGATGTACGTCCAGGGTGCCCCCGAAGGTCCGCCGGTCGTGGTCCCAGGCCAGCAGCTCTACGACTTCACCGGGGCGCACGCCGCGGTCGCGGTGCTGACCGCCCTGCGCGCCCGGCCGCAGGCCGGCGGCCAGCTGATCGACATCTCGGCGCACGAGGTGCTGACGCAATCCTGCTTCGATATCTACAGCTACACCAACTCGGCGCTGATCGGCCGGCGGCGCCCGCGGGCCACGCAGTATTCCGGGGGCGGTTCCTGGCCGTGCCGGGACGGCGTGATCGAGTTCACCGCGTCCACGGACAAGCACTGGTTCGCGCTCATGGAACTGCTTGACCATCCCGCCGAGCTGTCCGACCCCTCGTGGGCGCATCCGGTCGTCCGGCACCCGTACGAAGAGAAGATCATCGAGGTCATGCGGCCGTTGATCGCGGCCATGAGCCGGGAGGACTTCTTCGTGCGGGGCCAGCAACTCGGCCTGCCCTGCACCGTGATCAACACGGTCGGCGACTTCGTGGACGACCAGCAGCCGCGCAGCCGCGGGTTCTTCGTCCGCCGGGAACTGGCTGGCGTGGGCGAGGTCGACCTGCCGGGCGAGCCGTTCCGGTGCACCGAGCGAGTGCTGGACCAGTACCGCCGTCCGGCGCCGCGGCTGGGCGAGAGTTCTTTGTCTGAGGTTGCTGACCAGTGGCGGGAGCCTGCGCCTGCTATAGGCCCCGGGCCCCGGCCGCTGAGCGGGATCCGGGCGATCTCGTTCGGCACGGCGATCGCGGGTGCGCTGAGCGGCACCGCCCTGGCCGAGCTGGGCGCCGACGTGATCAAGATCGAGTCGCCGGCCAGGCCCGACAACCTGCGGCGGCTGTGGGCGCCCGGGGAGCCGGTGGTGCACGAGCCGTCCGGCGCCGACACCTCGCCGATGTTCGCCAACTTCAACCGCACCACCCGCAGCGTGGCGCTGGACATGAAGGATCCGTCCAGCGTGGCGTTGTTCCTGCGGCTGGCCGCGGTGGCCGACGTGATCATCGAGAACTACGCGCCCGGCGTGATGCAGCGGTGGGGCTTGGGCTACGAGCAGATCGCGGCGGCTAACCCGCGGATCGTGATGCTGTCGCTGACGGGGTTCGGGCATAGCGGGCCGCGATCGCACTACCTGGCCTACGGCGCGACGGTCTGCTCGTTTGTCGGGCTTACCGACGCCTGGCAGTACCCGAGCGGCGTCCACTTCGACTACCTCTCGCAGGCTCACGGGGTGTTCGGGGTGCTCGCGGCGCTGGCGGCCCGGGACCGCACCGGCCGCGGGACGCACGTGGACCTGGCCGAGGTGGAGACCGCGGCCGCCGTGATGGGCCCGATGATGCTCGACTACGTGGTCAACGGACGTCGTTCGGTCGTGCCGGGCAACCGGGTACCCGGCGCGCTGCTATCAGAGGTGGTCCGCTGCCGCGGGGATGACAACTGGCTCGCGGTCGAGGCCGAGGACGCCGACGACTGGCGGGCCCTGGCTCTTGTGGTCGGGCGCGATGATCTGGCCTCGGCCGAGGCGGCTTTCGAGGAGGCTGCGGACGCGCTGGCCGCGGCGCTGGCGACGTGGGCCGCGGAGCGGACCGCGCAGCAGGCCATGCGGGTGCTGCAGCGAGCGGGCCTGGCGGCCGGGGCGGTACAGAACGGCGAGGACGTGGTCCGCGACCCGCAACACCGGGAACGGCACTTCCTGCTCGAGATGGATCATCCGGACCTCGGCGTGGCGGAGTACGCGGCTCCCCCGCACCGGCTGGCCAAGACGCCGCCGACCGTGCGGCGGCCGACCCCGCGCCTGGGCGCCCACACGGTGGAGGTCCTGGGCGAGTGGCTGGGCATGACCCCGGACGAGGCCGCGCCTTACGTATGGCCGAGGCCGTCGTGACGGGCGGCGAGCGGGCCGGCGCCCTTGACGTGACCGGCATATTTATAGATAGTTTCAGATACGCTGAACCGTTTCGCGTGGCCCGCCGACCTGGCAGCCAGCTGCTGGAGGTGGCCGAGGACGGGATGCTCGTCCCCGGCCGGCCGGCAGGCCGACCTGTCCCGTCGCGTGGTGCGTACGACTGTAAAAGTCTGAAAGGGCGCGGGCTGATGTCACGGACTGAATTCGCAGCGTGGCTCATGGCCGATGACGGCCGGGCAGGAGGTTACTTCCGATGACGCTGTTCCTGACCGCGCTGATCGCGGGTCTGGCGGTGGGCTCGGTCTACGGGCTGATCGCGCTGAGCTACACCGTGGTGTTCAATTCGACGTCCATCTTCAATATCGCCCAGGGCGACCTGATGATGTTCGGCGTCCTGGCGGCGTACTTCTGCCTCGACCGGTGGCACCTGGGCCAGCTGGTGACGTTGCTGGTGATCATCGCGGTGGTGGTGTCGCTCAGCCTGATAGAGGAGCGGGTGGCCGTACGGCCGTTCGTCAAGAGGCCGGTGGTCGGGCTGGGCTGGTTCATCGCCACGCTCGCGTTCTCGCTGATCCTGGAGACGGTGGCGTCGATCATCTACGGCCAGAACCCGGTCGTCCCGATCCCCGGGGCGTTCGGCAACGGGACGGTCACCATCGCGGGCGTCAACGTGGCGACGAAGTTCATCCTGGCCTTCGCCACCATGATCGTGGTCATGGTGGCGCTGGAGGTGTTCTACAAGCGCACCTGGCTGGGCACGGCGATGCGCGGCGTGGCCGAGGACCGCGAGGTCGCGGCGCTGCGCGGGATCGACGCGCTGCGGATCAGCAGGCTGGCGTTCGTGATCGCGGGCGTGGTCACGGCCCTCGCGGCGTTCGTGGTGGCGCCGATCGTCTCGGCCAATGTGGGGGTGGGCCTGACCTACGGCCTGAAGGGTTTCATCGCGCTGGCGATCGGCGGGTTCGGCAGCCTGCGCGGCTGCGTGATAGGCGGGCTGCTGCTCGGCGTGGCCGAGCAGATGTTCGACCTGTACGTGAACGCCAACTACGAGATTCTCGCCGCGTTGATCCTGGTCCTGATCGTGCTGGCGGTGCGGCCAGCCGGGCTGTTCGGAACGAGGGCGGTGCGCGAAGTATGAGCGTGGACATCGTGGACATTAGGGACCGGCTGGGCCTGGACAGCCGTGCTTGGGTGCGGTGGGCGGTACCCGCCGTCCTGATCATCGTCCTGTACCTGGTGCCGCAGATCGGCGGGAGCGGCTCGTTCCGGCTGGGCGAGTACGAGGAAGTGCTGTCGTTCCTGATAATCGCCGTCGCCTTGAACATCGCGATGGGCTACGCCGGGCAGTACATCCTCGGCATCACGGCGGTGTTCGCGGTGGGCGCCTACGGCGCGATCCTGGCCGCGAAGTACCATCCGCACGGCATCGGCCTGGTGGCCATGTGCATCATCGGCGGCGTGGTCGGCGCCGTGGGCGGCCTGATCATCGGCCTGCCGGCGTTGCGCGTCGGCGGGTTCTACCTGGCCCTGGTCTCGCTGTTCGCCGCGCTGGCCATCCCCACCGTGGCCCAGCAGTGGGGCCTGGTCGGCGCCGACACCGGCATCCCGCTGTACGCCGTCCCCGGGTTCGCGCCGGAGATCAACGGCGAGGAGCTGTACTTCATCGTGGTCTCGCTGGTCCTGCTGGCCACCTTGTTCAGCTGGGCCCTGGTGCACAGCCGGGTCGGGCACCGGTTCGTGGCCCTGCACACCAGCCAGCAGCTCGCCACCTCGATCGGGATCAGGTCGTACCGGACCCAGCTGCTGGCCATCCTCATCTCCTCCACCATGGCGGGCCTCGCGGGCGGGATCTACGTCTACTCCCAGCAGTTCTTCGCGCCCGGCAGTTCCTCGGTCCAGTTCGCCGTCCTGCTGCTGGCCGGCATGACCATCGGCGGGATGGGTACCATCACCGGTCCGCTGATCGGCTCGGTGATCATCCTGGGGATCAACCAGTTCTTCACCTCGTTCCAGCAGTACAACGGCATCGTCTTCGGCGTGCTGCTGCTGGTGTTCGCGGTGTTCCTGCCGAACGGGCTGATGGCCAGGGTCGCGGTGCTGAGTGAGCGGCTGGGCATCAACCCGCCGCGCAAGCCCAGGATCCCGGCGGGCCGGCCGGCCGCCGCGTTCGCGGGCGGAGCGGCGGGTGGGGCCGCGAGTGGAGTCGCGGGTGGAGCTGCGGGTGGAGCTGCGGCCGTGGCCGCGGCCCCCGAGCCGACGGCCGCCACTGCCATGACCGAGAAACCTGCCGCGCGCCTGCCCTCCTGGCCGCCCGTCCTGGGCGCGAACGACGCGAGTCCGCTGGTCGTCGAGGGGGCCAAGCGATCCTTCGGCGGGGTCACGGCGGTCGATGACATGGACCTGACCATCACCCGGGGGCAGGTCCACGGCCTGATCGGATCGAACGGATCAGGCAAGACCACCCTGTTGAACCTGATCTCCCGGTTCTACTCCCTCGACGCCGGGCAGATCAGGATCGGCTCCACCCGGCTGGACAACCAGCGGCCGCACGTCGTTGCGCGGGCCGGGGTGGCGCGGACGTTCCAGAGCCCCAAGCTGATGCTCCGCGAGACGGCCCTGGAGAACGTCATACCAGCGGTCGAACTGCGCGTCCGGTGCACCGGCGCGGAATCCATCCTGCGGCTGCCGCGGGGGATACGCACCAACCGCCAGGCGCGCACCGAAGCCCTGGAGATACTCGAGGCACTCGGCCTGCAGCATGTCATCGACCAGAAGGCCAGCGCGCTCCCGCACGGCACCCGGCGGCTGGTCGAGCTGGCCAGGGCCATCGCCCTGCGGCCCAGTTTCGTGCTCCTGGACGAGCCGGCCGCGGGGCTGAGCCCCGTCGAGCTCGAGATGGTGGCCGAGGTGTGCCAGAACCTGGCTGGTTCGGGCGTGGGCGTGCTGCTGATCGAGCACAACGTCCCGATGGTCCTGTCCATCGCCGACACCGTCACCTGCCTGCATCAAGGCAGGCGCCTGTTCCAGGGCACTCCGGCGGAGCTGCGCGCCGACACCTCGGTCGCGAGCGTATTCCTGGGCATCGATGAGCCACTGGAGGCTTCCTCATGAGCGCCGGCGAACCCCTGCTCGTCGTCTCCGACCTGCACGCAGGCTACGGGTCGCTGCAGGCCGTGGCGGGGATCTCCTTCCAGGTCAAGGCGGCCGAGACGGTGGCCCTCATCGGGCGCAACGGGGCCGGCAAGACCACCAGCCTGCTGGCTATCGCTGGCCTGCGCTACGGCCGCTTCCCGGGCAGCGTGACGCTGGGCGGCGCCGAGGTCTCCCGGGCTACCTCACGACAGATCGTCGACGCGGGGCTGGCCCACGTGCCGGAGGGACACCGGATCTTCGCCAGCCTGACTGTCGAGGAGAACCTGCGCCTCGGCGCGTATACACGCCGGCGTTCGGGGCGCAAGGCGGTGACCACCACCATGGAGCGGGTCTTCGACCTGTTCCCCATCCTGCGCACCTACGCGACCCGCAACGCGGGCTTCCTGTCCGGTGGCGAGCAGCAGATGGTCGCCATCGGCCAGGCGCTAATGGCCGAGCCGAAGGTGCTGATGCTCGACGAGCCCACCTCCGGCCTGGCGCCCATCGTGATCCGCACCATCTACGACGCGATCGGGCAGCTTCGCGATCAGGGCCTGGCCATCCTGATCGTCGAGCAGAGCGTGCCGCGGGCGCTGGCCAACTCAAGCCGGTGCTACGTGATGGAGCGCGGGCGCATCGTGATCAGCGGAGACTCGACGGTCCTGGCCCAAGATGAGCACGTGTTCGCGATCGTGCGCGGGACGGAGGAGGTTCCCAGCCCGGCGCGGACCAGCTGAGGCGGTCCGGGCGCGAGCGGGGCCGCGGCCCGGCGCGGCCTTGTGCGGCCCTGCGCGGCCTGTGCGGGCTGTGCGGCCTGCGCGCGGGCTTGCGCGGGCGCGGGCCGGAGGGGCGAGACGACACCAGGCCACGCAAGTGCGTCTGTTAACTCTTGATGACTTACCGGTGCCCTGGCGCCGGGTTGGCTTGGCGGGCTGTATGATAGTTCTCGAAGTTATCTGAAATGTGTGCCAGTATCGTAACGATCTTGGCACCCGAGGGGAACCGAGTTATCTTATGGCTCGCAAGCTGACGGTCGAAAACCCACCGACCGAAGTTTTCAGGGCGTTGAGCGATCCGATCCGGTGGAGCATCATCGTCCAGATGTCACAGGTGGACGAGTTGGCATGTATCACACTGGAGGACACGCTCCCGGTATCGAAGCCAACCATCTCCTATCACACCAAGATTCTGCAGAATGCGGGCTTGATCAGCACGCGTAAGGCGGGACGCAACTACTACTATTCGCTGCGCCGCGACGTGATCCGCGATCTGCTGGACGGGCTGTGGGAGCTGGCACCTACGCCCAGGCCGGTGGTCGGCACGCAGAACGGGTCGGTACAGACGGGTCGCCGTAAGAAGCGCCAGGACCCGGCCAGCATTGCCGCCATTTCCCGGCCACGGGACGCGAGTGACGATATCGAGGAAGCCGCCGTCCTCACTTGGTGAGGAATACTGCTGGCCTCGGTCGTTTCCGGACGGTTGCCGTCCGGTAAGGCGAATCCGTTACCCGTATCGGGTATTCCGCCTGTTTCGCTTGCACCGCAGGCCGCGCCGCGGTTCTGTGGTAGCGCGAGGCCGTTTCATACAGGGCGGCGTCGTTTCATGCGGAATGAAACCCGGGATTCACTGGCCTAGAGGCTGGTGAAACCCGGGTTTCATGTTGTTTGGGGAGCGGGATGAGCTGGCGGGCGTATGCCCCGGGCCGATCCGTGCTCACCGGGCTGCGCTGCTGGTTGCAGCAGCTCATCGCCGTGGGCGCTGGCGTATCACCCGTCCCGTTGTCCCCTCCGATGGTCCGGCCGCGGGGAGCTGCCCGGCAGGTCCGGCGGCTGGACGCGGGTCGATGTCACGTTGTGCCGGCAACGACACGTCAATTAGTAACCCGCAGGGTTCCGGGGATGGTGCGTACACCATGGACCACTGCTGTCACAGCTCCCGTGACCGTGGATCAAAACTCCACCCAGGAGGGCTGCAACGATTTACGATCAGGCGGTCCTGGGCTGAGAGGCCGCCGACAGCCCAGCCGACGGGTTAATAGCAGGCGCGTCCCAAGAGCTGGCACGATGCGGCATCGACACCGAAACCGGGGACGCGGAGCCCGGAGTCAGGCGTACCCACGAGCCGCTGCTGCAACACAGCACCCGGCGACACCGCTGTACCGGCGCACCGCTGTACCGGCGCACCGGCGCACCGGTGAGGCTGGTCCGGCGGGGTCGTGATCCGGCCGGCGGCAAAGCCCGGGTTGAGACGGTTGACCTGACCGGCCAAATAGTGCAACGCTTGTAAAAGTAACGAACTAGTGCGTTCGCGTGCCGATGATCCGCCCGACGTCCGCGGCGGGCCCTGGCGCGCCGGAGGAGATCACCGGATGGACTTCGACCTCACTGCGGACCAGAAGCTGTTCCGCGCTACGACCAGGGAATTCCTCGAGAAGGAGATGCCGCTGACGCGGGTCCGCGAACTGGCCGACAGCGGCATCGGCTTTGAGCCGGACTGGTGGAAGCGCGGCAGCGAGCTGGGCTGGAACTCCATGATCATCGATCCGGCGGCGGGCGGCGACAGCATCTCCGGCGAAGGGCTGGTGGACGCATGCATCGTCGCCGAGGAGATGGGCCGTCTGGTGTCGCCGGGTCCGCTAATCGGCGCGAACGTGGTCGCGGCGGCCCTCAGCGAGGCCGCCAATGTCGCTGACCACGCCGAGGTAATCGCCGGCCTGATGGCCGGCGAGGCGGTAGCAAGCTGGGCCGTGTATGAGCCGCGGCGCGGCTGGTCACCGACGACGCCGACCGTCCAGGCCACCCCGGATGGATCAGGCTATGTCCTGTCGGGGGTCAAGGACCGGGTCGACTGCGGCGATCAGGCCGACTACTTCCTCGTCACCGCGGCGGGCCCGGATGGGCTGGCGCAGTTCATCGTGCCCGCCGCCGCCCCCGGGGTGACCGTCACCGCCGAGCAAAGCCTTGACCTCGTGCGACGATACGCCCGGGTAGACATGGACGGCGTCGAGCTGCCAGCCACCAGCGCAGTAAGCCCGGCGGGCACGATCGAGGCGGCGGTGAACCGCCAGGTCCAGATCGCGGTGGCGCTTCAGTGCGCGGAAACCGCCGGCGCGATCCAGCGGGTCTTCGAGTTCACCGTGCAGTGGGCGTTCGACAGGTATTCGTTCGGTCGGCCCCTCGCCTCCTACCAGGCCCTCAAGCATCGTTTTGCGGACATGAAACTATGGCTTGAAGCCTGCCAGGCCACGGCCGGCGCCGCAGCTCACGCCACGGCGCGCCAGGCCGAGGAGGCCGACGAACTAGCCAGCGTGGCCAAGTCCTATGTCGGGCAGCGCGCGACCGACATCATCCAGGACTGCGTGCAGATGCACGGCGGGATCGGCGTGACCTGGGAGCACGATATTCACCTCTATCTTCGGCGTGCGACGGTAAACCGGGCGATGTTCGGGACGCCCAGCGAGCACCGCCGCCGCCTGGCCGACATCCTCGGCGTCTGAGTAGGGATCAAACGATGACAGAACATACGACCGGGACCGGCACCGCTCGTCTGGAGGACGTCGAGTCGTTCCGGATCCGGGCCCGGGCCTGGCTGGCGGACAGCATGCCGCGGCTGATTCCCGGGGAGAACGACAATCTCGAGGCCCTGATGCAGCGCGGCGACGGGATATGGCCCCGGGCCCGCGAGCTGCAGCGTCTGCTGTACGACGGCGGCTTCGCCGGCATCTGCTTTCCGCGGGAGTACGGCGGACTGGGCCTGACCCCGGCGCATCAGCGAGCCTTCAACGAGGAGTGCGCCGGCTACGAGATGCCGCTGGCCCTCAACACCCCCACGTTCTCGATCTGCGGGGCAACCGTGCTCGACATGGCCAGCGAGGAGCAGAAGCGTCAGCACCTGCCGGCCGTCATCCGCGGCGACGAGGTCATGGTCCAGTTCCTGTCCGAGCCGCGCGGCGGATCCGACCTGGCCGGCGTGACCACCAGGGCCACGCGCGACGGTGACGTATTCATCCTCAGCGGCTCGAAGATCTGGAGCTCCGGCGCGTACGCCGCCGACTGGGCGCTGTGCCTGGCGCGGACCGACTGGGAGGCGCCCAAGCACCGCGGCATGACCATGTTCCTGCTGAAGGTTCACCAGCCCGGCATCGAGATCAAGCGGATCAAGCAGATAAACGGCAACAACGAGTTCTGCCAGGAGTTCTTCGACGACGTGGTGGTGCCCGCGTCGAACGTGGTGGGCGAGGTCAACGGCGGCTGGGCGGTGGCCAGCCGTCAGCTGTTCCACGAGCGCAACGCGGTCGGCGGCGGCTCACCCTACGTCAGTGGCGGCGTCGGTCCCCCTCGTCGCGGGCCGGGGACGCACGCCCTCATCGACATGGTCCGCGCCACAGGCCAGTCGGACGACATCTATGTGCGCGAGCTGGTGGCCGAAGCCCACGCGATCTCCCGCATCCAGCAGCAGCTGATCTCGCGGGTCACGGACGGGATGCGCACCCAGCAGCTGCCCCCGCCCGCCGCGGCCATCATGCGGTTGTTCGCCGGCCAGGCCAGCACCAGGCTGGCCGAGATCGGCGTGGAGGTCCTGGGGTCGAATGCCGTGGCTGGCTCGGTCGCGGACAGCCAGGGCCTGGACTACGGC
>Ga0210390_10002524_pt1 | contig 16199 bp, 14 predicted proteins | sample IncBWH11OmetaG_FD_161050 | JGI IMG/M metagenome (GOLD analysis project Ga0210390, IMG submission 161050) | Forest soil microbial communities from Barre Woods Harvard Forest LTER site, Petersham, Massachusetts, United States - Inc-BW-H-11-O ... | reverse complement strand
GGCGCCTTTTACATCTACGAGCACTCGAACAAAGTGACGCCGGTGATGCTGCACCGCGCGATGTTCGGCTCGCTCGAACGTTTCACCGGCATCATGATCGAGCACTATGCCGGACATCTGCCGCTGTGGCTGTCACCGCTGCAGGCAGTGATTGCGACCATCACCTCGGACGCCGACGATTACGCGCGCGCTGCGATCGCGGCGGCGCAGCGGCTGGGCCTGCGCGTGGAGGGCGATCTGCGCAACGAGAAGATCAACTACAAGGTCCGTGAGCATTCACTGGCGAAAGTTCCGGTCCTGCTCGTCGTCGGCAAGAAAGAGGCCGCCGAGCGCACCGTCTCGATCCGGCGCCTCGGCAAGGACGAGCAGCAGGTGATCGGCCTAGACGCGGCGCTAGCCGCGCTGGCGCAGGAAGCCGTACCGCCGGACGTGCAGCGAATGAAGCAGGCGGCGTAAGGCAACTCAGGCCGGCTCGCGCGAAGGACTTTCGTACCGCGCTCTCAACAACACTCGTCTGCAACCAACGAGGGAGCGCAGCGTTGCAACTTTGTTCCACTACCGCGACGCGATTTTTCCGAGACTGTTACTGGGGCGCAACATCGTCACAGCATGCCTCGTGTTAATCTTCCGGCATAGAACGGTGCGATTAATGAATGCGTGAAGGCCGCGGCGCAACTTGATTGCGCGGCAGCAGGTGACGCCATGAAGCTGAAGACGGCGCTTTTGGCGGGAGCGGCACTTTTTAGTCTCGCGCAGTATGCGCAGGCGCAAAATTTCAATCAGCTCCTGGCGTTCGGTGACAGTACTGTCGACACCGGCTGGTTCACCGGCGCTACCAGCGGACCACACTCCACCGGGATATTTTTTTACGACACGGCGATCGCGGCCGGGCTGCAGGCTGGCGGCAACGCTCATTTTACCGGACCGGGTCCTGGCAACGCCCAACTTCTTGCCGGGTTTTTCGGCCTTTCGGCAAATTCAGTCAGTGCCCCGGGCGGAACCAATTATGCAATCGGCGGCGCGTTCGATGACGCCACTCTCGGGCCGGGCTTTCAAAATCTTTTCGCGACAACAATTGGTATCGCCAAATCGGACCTTCCCGGCACGGCACAGCAGATCAGCAATTATTTGGCGAGCGTAAACGGCCACGCCAATCCCAATGCCTTGTACCTGATCACCAGTGGTGGAAATGACGCCTTCTATGCGTCGGCTCAGTTCGGCTCGAATGCAGCCGCTGCCAATGTTTTTCTGCTCAGTGAAGCGCAAGCGTTGACCAACGGCATTGTCGCGCTGCAAGCGGCAGGTGCGCGCTACATCATCGTCCCGGACGAATATCAGCCTCCGTCGGCGGACGCCAATGCTGCCACTTACGGCCGCACCATCTTTACCGCCACCTGGGCAGACCTGGCCACGGCCGGCGTCAAGTTCATCCCCGCTGATACTGCCTCCGTCATCGCGGCCGTGGAACAGAATCCGTCGGCGTTCGGCATCACGGCGCCGATATCGTCCAACGCCTGTGTTCCTCCGGCGGTATTTACCGTGTTTGGCATCACCACCGGTTACGGCGTGACTTGTGCGCCAACGGCGACGCCAAATTCGAACTATGGATATCTGGTCTCTGCCAACGCCACCCAGACGCACTTGTTCATGGATGGCACCCACCTCACCGAAGCCGGCCAACAGATCTTGGCCGACTATTACTACAGCCTGCTGGTGGCGCCGAGCGAGATATCGTTCCTCGCCGAGACCGCCATCCAGACAACATTCCAGACCATCATCGGCATTCAGCAGCAGATCGATCTTGCGGAACGCCTGCGCGCGCCCGGCTGGAACATTTGGTTCAACGGCGACCTTGCCTATTTCAAATTCGAGAACAGCACGCCGGGCTTTCCGAACGATCCGGCGGTTCCGATCTCCGGCACCTTGGGCGTGGATTATAAATGGAACAACGGCTGGCTCGCCGGCGCTGCGGTGACGGCGGGCTACGCCAGCCCGACATTCTCGCTTGGGGGCGGCTTTACGCAGGACGTGGGATCGTTGAGCGCTTATGGCGCGTATTACAATCATAATTTGTGGAGCAATCTCATCGGCACCATCGGCTGGCTCCACGACAACACCAATCGGACGGTGCCGATCGGGATCACCGTGCAGCCGAATAACGGAACGACGGACGGCTATGATCTCTCGCTCGCCGGCGAGGTCGGGTACGACTTGCATTTCGGCCCGGTGACGCACGGGCCGGTCGGTGGCTTCATTCTGCAGCAGGCGATGATCAACGGCTTCACTGAGAGCGGCAGCTTCACCAGTCTGAGCTTCGGCAGCCAGGTGCGAAATTCCGAAGTCAGCCTGCTCGGCTACCAGGCAAGATATGACTGGGGCATGTGGCATCCCTTCGCGCAGGTGCTGTGGGATCACGAGTTCGACGCGCTCAATCGCGTCGTGACCGCGTCGCTGACCACGATCGCAGCGCCGAGCTTTTCGATGCCCGCGGTCGTACTGGGCCGGGATTGGGCGACCACGACAGTTGGGACACAGCTGACGTTTACCCCGGCGTGGAGTGCGCTGGCCTCGCTGACGGCGCAATTCGGCCAGCAGCGCGCGACAGTGTATGGCGGCTTGCTGGGTGTGAACTACGCGTTCGCTCAGGCGCCCGAGTTGCCGATCGTCGTCAAGAACTGAGCACTGAGCGTTCGGCACAACGACACGCCACTGAGAGCTCAGCGCGCCAGCACCTCGATCTCGCCGTCAACGCCGGTGATGACCTTGAAATCGCGCTGGAAGGTCTTGCCTTCATTGCGAGCGATGACGTGATAGTCGCCTTCGGCCAGCACCACGCGCGGGAAGGCGCCAATCGATTCCTTGATGACGTCGCCGCCCGGCGTCAGCACCGTCCATTGCGTGTTGGCGAGCGCCTCGCCGTGGGTATCGTTCACCAGCTTCAGCGTGATGACGGCGGCGCGGTGGGTAACGACGATGTCGGTGAGCTTGGCGGTTTGCACGTGCACGTCGGAGCGCACCACGGAATTGCCGTCGCCGTAATTGGAGACGATGTAGTAGGTGCCCTCCGGCAGCAGCACCACGTCGCCGGTCATGACATTCTGCGCGATCGGCCGCCGCTCGGTGGTGTTGAATTGGCTGCCGGTGAAAAGGTCGAACGAAATCTGTCCGGCCGGGATGCGGACGTCGCCGACCCGGCCTTCGAGCCGGATGGCGCCGGCGGGAATCTCAAAAACCTCGCGGACCGTCTCGGCGCGCAGTTGCACGGCCTTGGCGGTGCTGGCGAGCCCAAGGCTGGCGTGCACGACATAGCTGCCGGGCGGCAGCACGAATGTCGGCGAAGGCGCCTTGTCCTCTTTGATGAGCCGGAACACGCCGGTTGAATCGGCCTTGCCGGCATAGACGCGCCAGATCAGCCCGCCGCTGATCGTGGGCGCGTCGCGGCCAAAGCGCGCCGACACGGCCAATGCCACCTGCCCGGCTGGAATCATCGGTACCGGCTGCGGCGGCGACGACGGCTGCGGCATCGGCGGCGGCGCCAGCGTCGGGCCGGGGGAGCCGGTCCCGGGAGCGACCGGCACCGGCGATGTGAGCTCGAGCGGCAAGAGATTTCGCGTTTGGGCGAACGCCTGGAACGGAATAGCCTCGATCACCGCCAACAACGCTGACAGCAAAACAGCGGCCCACGCCCCGCCGCGTCCAACCCCGCTCAAACCCCGCCCGCGCATAGCTTTTTTTCGATCGCAATCGCGGCAATTTCAAGCCTCGGCCGAGCGCGCCCGAGCCGCTGAAGCTGCGGCGGATTTGGCGCCTTCACCATAGTCGGGCTAACAACTTGTTATGATTGGCCCCGGCATCGATCATACCGGGGCGGAATCGAGGATCTGGTGACAATCACCGACATTGGAACCAAGCCGCTTGCGGGGCCGGTCGGCCGGCCTCAAGTCGGTCTTGTTCTTGGCAGCGGGGCGGCGCGCGGCTTCGCCCATATCGGCGTGATCCACGCCCTGCTCGAGCATGGGATCAAGCCCGACATCATTGTCGGCACCTCGATCGGCGCCCTGGTCGGCGGTTGCTATGCCGCCAACAAGCTCGACGAGCTGGAGAGCTGGGCGCGGGCGCTGAACCTCCGGCGCATCCTCGGCTATCTCGACGTCCGCATTGGCGGCTCGGGACTGATCAGCGGCGGGCGTCTGGCGCACCAGCTGACGGATGCCATCGGCACCACCACCATCGAGGATCTGCCGGTCCGCTACGCCGCGATCGCGACCGAGGTCGGTACCGGCCATGAGATTTGGCTGACGCGCGGCTCGCTGGCGCTGGCGATGCGCGCCTCTTATGCGCTGCCGGGAATATTTCCGCCGGTGCGGGTCGGCGGACGCTGGCTGGTCGATGGCGCGCTGGTCAATCCGGTCCCGGTGACCGCGGCGCGCGCGTTCGGCGCCCGCGTGGTGATCGCGGTCAATTTGGACGCCGATCGGTTCGCCCGTGGCGCCACGATCGCCAGCCATGGCTCCGATCCGAGCGACGAGCCGGCAGCGCCGCCGCCCGGCACGCCGCGCAAACCATTCATGGGGCTGCGCAACATGTTCGGCACCGAGCGGGCGCTGCGCCGCGAAATCGCCCGGCCCGGCTTCTCGACGGTGATGGTCGAGGCTTTCAACATTATGCAGGATCGCCTGACCCGGATGCGGCTCGCGGGCGATCCGCCGGACGTGCACATCACGCCGCATATCGGACATATCGGCTGGCTCGATTTCCACCGCGCCGCGGAAGGCATTACCGCCGGCAGGATCGCCACCGAAAAGGCGCTGGAGCCGATCATGGAGACGATCGGCGCCCTCGGCTGAGGTCGATCTTAGTTCAAACAGACCGGCAAGCGTCTACGGCGACGGCGATTGCCGGGCACATGTCGTCTGACAGGCGATCTGCGTCGACGTACACGTCAGCAGGCATGTGGTGCTTGCCGTGTTGTTGGGGTTGGGCGTCGAGGTCGTCTGGCTCGTACCGAGCGGGATCGGCGTGGGCACGAGGCAAGTGCTTTGGCAATTCGCCGCCTGCGCGTTGCAAGCCATCATGCAGGTCGTAACGGTCGAGGACTGCGCCAACCGGATCTTTCGCTCGGCCGACGCACCATTAGCCGCAGCAGCAGTGATCGCCGCCACCGCAAGAACAATCGCCAACTTTCGCATTAGCCCTCCGCCAGCTCGCATCCTCATCAAGGCATCATAGCGCGGCAAGATCAGCCGCGCATGACCCTTTCGCGGAGACGAAACACGTCGGGCCAAGCCCAGGGCAGGCGCTTTTCGAACGACGCCCGCTACGCCGTCATGATGTAGTCGCGCATCGCCACCGACTCGCGCTCCATCTCGTGGACGCGATGCTTGACGATATCGCCGATCGACACGACGCCGACCAGGCGGCCCTGGTCGACGACCGGCATGTGGCGGAATTTTCCGGCGGTCATGCGCTCCATGATGGTGGCGACGGTCTCGTTCTCGTTGCAGGTCTCGACCTTGCGGGTCATCGTCTGGCTCACCGGCTCGCCGAGCACCGTAGCGCCACGCTCCGCCAAAGCGCGCACGATGTCGCGTTCGGAAATAATGCCGGCGATGCGGCGGTCGGCGCCAAGGATCAGCGCCGCGCCAATGCGCTTCCCGGCAAGCACCTTGATCGCTTCAGCAAGATTGGCGCTGGGTTCGATGGTGACGACATCGCGGCCTTTGCCGGCGAGAATGATACTGACAGTCATCGTAGCCTCCCTAAACCTCTCCAACTCGCGGCCCGCGTTGCAGGTCCCGTGAGCTGTGAAGATTGTGTTTTTGGTCGGCGCCGAGTTCCATCGGCTGGGCTGAAATCGGCGGGCCGATCTGAAAAATCAGCTGGGCCCGTCCTCGGCTGCCTGCGCCGCATTGCGGTGCAGCATCGAGTCTTGCGTGGGTCGCCACAAAACCAGCGCCGACTCTGAGTCAACGTATAGCACGCAAAAACGGCCTTGGCACGTTTGGCTGCACCGCGCGTGACGCAGATCACCCACCACTGATTAGCGTGATCAATTGAATTTTACTTTTCCGTTTGCCGCCAGCATCCAGCAGTGCATCGCAACACAATGCCGGCGTGTCGACGTAAGTCCGCAAACGCAATTGCGTTTTGGTTCTATCATCGGCTTGTTTGGTCGTCAGCGGCTTCGCGTCGCGTCTATTTTTTGCCGCGGTGCAACCGGGTCGAAAGCGTTGAACAGCAGCAATCCGGCGAGAAAGCCGCCAATATGCGCCTGCCAGGCGATCTCCTGACCGGCCCCCTGCCCGAGTGGCACCGAGCCGAGGCCGAACAGCGCATTCAATCCGATCCAGGCGCCGACAAACAGCAGGAAACGCGGATTGCGCAGCGTTGCAGATAGCGAAGCTGCCGGCATGCGATAGGCATCGGCGTCTTGGTTGACGCGCAACAAGCTCAGCGGCCCGCCGTGCTGAAAGACGAAGCGGAACGCGGCCGCCATGGCGCCGGAGATCGCCGCCGAGGCGCCGATCATCGGCACCATCGCGCCCGGATGGGTAATCAGATGGGCAAAAGCGCCGGCCGCCGCGACCACAAGCATGAACGTCACGTATCGCCAGCTGCCAAAACGCCGCGCCAGCGCGGTCCCAAATGGCAGCAGCCATGCCAGATTGACGCCGATATGCAGCAGATCGGCATGCAAGAAGGCGTAGGTGAAAAATGTCCACAGGTCGGCGCCGAAGCCGCCTGGAAGCGCTCCGCCGCCCAGCCCATGAATGTCATAACGCGCCGGGATGAAAGCGAACGTCAGCAGGAACTGCACATCCTCGGCGTCGGTGAGAACGAGCATGCGCAGCGCCTGCACCAGTACGAGCACCGCCACCGTCGCGACCACCGCGGGCGGCACATTGAACATCGGCTCTGGGCGCTGATTCACCTGGGATGCACCTGACGTGCACCGACATAGGCCGCGACCGTGGCGGCGGCAAGCGGGCCTTTAGCGCGCAACGTCACGCCAACAAAGACAAAAGGGAGGACGTTGGTCCTCCCTTTTGCGGCTTGCGTGGGGTTTCGCTTCATGACGCCGACGGCCCGAAGTGTCAGTCGGGCCGACGATGTCCGTCACATCCCCTCCGCCTCCCTTGTCGCGATGCGGCGGCCGCCGGTGATGCCTTGAACGTGTCGCACCGACGCTAGGCCGCTCGATCACGTCGGCCAACGTCAACCTTTCGTTAGGCTTAATGCATCGTTGCGGCCATCGGCCGCGACGGAAATGCGCGCGCGGCACGCCGCCTGCTCCCTCCCTAACCGCGCAGCCGAACCCCGCATCGGTGTCCCAATCAGGGACAGCGGTGTTGCAAGGCAAGCGCCGTGCGGGAGCGAACGAGGCCATGAAACACGCTGCAAGCCGCGAGCTTTATGCCTATTGGCAAGAAAAACGCGGAAGTCGTCCGGCGCCCGAGCGCGCCGAGATCGAGCCCGGCGCCATTCGTGGCGTGCTCAGCGATGCGTTCATCCTGGCACTCGATCATGCCGGCGGTCATCCGGTTCGCCTTGCCGGCACGCGCCTTTGCGCGTTGTTCGGTCGCGAGATCAAAGGCGAGTCGTTCCTCGATTTCTGGGCACCATCGAGTCGCCCGACCATGGAAGGCCTTGTGTCCATTCTTGCCGAGGAATGCACCGGCACGGTCGGGGGGGTGACGGCACAGAACGAGACGGGGGAAGTGATCGACCTCGAGCTTTTGTTGCTCCCGCTCGGCGTTCGCCGACCAAGCTTCGCGCGTGCCATCGGAGTCCTGGCGCCGCTCAAGGTTCCGCCATGGCTGGGCACAACCCCGATCGACGCATTGACGCTCGGAGGCCGCCGGCACATTGGCGCCGAATTGGAAAAACGCCTGCTGCCCCGCTTTATGGCGGCGCGCGGCCGACGCGGCCTGAAGGTTTATGACGGCGGGCGCTTGGAGGCGCCCAATCCCGCGAACGAGAGCGGACCGGCAGCGCGGGTCGCGCGTCCCCAAAACCACGACGAGGACGGACCGAGCGCCGCCTAAGACCTCGGGATCCTAGGCGATGACACGGCCGACCGCCGGCGGGGCTAACGCGCCGTTAACACCGCCCGCCTAGGCTTTCGCTGCGAATTGTGTGGGCGGAAATGGCGGTACCCGAACCAAAGGCGGCATTGCGGTCGCTCACCGACGAGGGCCGGCGCTTCCAGCGCGTGCGCGTCGACCTGTTGGGCCGCTACATGTTGCCGGACCGGCGTGAATTTCCCTGTCAGGTCGTCGATATGTCGCCGGGCGGCATGGCGCTGATCGCACCGGTCGTCGGCCAGCCGGGCGAACGCGTCATCGCTTATGTCGATCACTTGGGCCGCTTGGAAGGCCATATCGCGCGGGTTCTCGAAAACGGCTTCGCCATGACCATCTCGGCAACGCCGCGCAAACGGGACAAGCTTGCGGCGCAGCTGACTTGGCTCGCCAACCGCAACATCCTCGCGCTTCCGGAAGACCGCCGTCACGGCCGTATCGTGCCGCGCAATCCGATCACGCGCCTGGTCCTGCCGAACGGCATCAATGTCAGTGTCCGGATCATCGACGTGTCGCAATCGGGCGCCGGCATCGCCACCGATCAGCGGCCGCCGATCGGAACCCTGGTGACGCTCGGCAAGGTGCAAGGCCGGGTGGTACGCCACCTGGAAGACGGCTTCGCCGTCGAATTCACGCGGCTGCAGCATCCCGACTTTCTCGATGATGCGATCAGCGGCGTGTGACGCAAATTGCTAAAGCCGCGGCTCCCGCCTAAATCGCCTCACGCCGCCAGAAAATTCGCCACCATCGGCCGCACGATGTCGAGCTTCTCGACTTGCGGCACGTGCCCGCAATCCTTGATGATCTCGACGCGCGAGTTGGCGATGCCGGCGGCGAATTCCTTGGCATAGATCGACGACACCAGCGCATCGTCCTCGCCCCAGACGATCAGAGCTTGTGCCTTGATGCGGTGGATACGCTTTTTCAGGCCCTTGTCCGGGATCGGCCAGACGAATTTGCCGGTGGCGCCGAGCGCCCAGACCAGATCGGCGGTAACGGTGGCGAGCTCGTCCGGATCGTCGGGCATTTGCAGCGCCTTCTGCACCGGCGGCGACGATAGATCCTTGTACAGGGTTGCGACCAATTTTTCCGGCGGCATCAGCATATAGGGCGCGACCGGTGCGTCGTCGCGCCATAGCCCGATCGGATCAAGCAGCACGATCTTGCTTATCCGCTCCGGCCGGTGCGCGGCGAGCTCGCATGCCATCATGCCGCCGAACGAGGTGCCGACCACCGGCACCGAGTGCAGATTCAACGCGTCGAAAATCTCATCGTAGATCAGCACCAGGTCCCACAGGCTCTCGACCGAATAGATCGACTCGCGCACCGTCTCGCCGGTGCCGGGATGGTGCGGCGCATAGACCGTGTATCGCTCGGTCAGGCCCTCGACAAAATCGTCCCAGATCGGCCCGCCGGCAGCGTGCAGATAAACCAGCGGTGGACCACTGCCGGCAGTCCTGACCTTTGCCTCGAAGTTACAGTGCTTGATCGGAATTGTCTTGATCGTGGCCGCGGCCATGTTTCACATCCGGATTTGAGTGAACGTATCCCGCGTCAGGCCGTCGCCATCTCGCGCTGTTTGGCGGCGCGGTGACGCAATCGCTTCGGCCACCACGTGTTCTCGAACGGCTTGTCCTCCCAGATCTTCTGCAGGTGAGGCAGAACCTCGCGGCCAAACAATTCAATATTCTTGGTGGCGAGCGGGTGCGGCATCGAGCCGAATTGCAGCACCACCATCAGATGCCCGACATTGAGGCGCTTGGCCATGCATTCGAGCCGGTCGCGCACGGTCGCCGGGCTGCCGACCACGACGAACTCCTTGTCGATCATGTCGGCGGCTTTGAGCGGCTTGAGCTGAATCGACAGATCGTCGAACTGCAAAAGCTTCTTTCCCGATTTGAGAATGTTCAGCAGGCTTTTGTAGTCGGCGTAGCCGGGCGGCGCGATTTGCCAGGTCGGCTGATGCAGGAGCTTGTGATAGAAATATTCGACGTGCTTGGAATACTCCTCCTCCGCCTTGCGATCGGTTTCCGCGACGCCGACCAGCTGCAGGAATGACGCGCGATAGGGGTTTGAGTCCTTGCCCTTCGTCGCAGCACGCTCCCAGAACCGGTCCATCACGTTGTCCGCGGATTTGCCGCCAAAATAGCTGAGATAAGCGTACGGCAGATTGCGGTCATGGCAATAATCCCACGTCGACGAGCTCGCTGCGCCCGGCACCAGCAGCGGCGGATGCGGATCCTGCACCGGCCGCGGCCAAAGATTCACTTTCGGCAGCTGATAATACTTGCCGTTCCAGGCGAAGAATTCCTTCGCGGTCCAGGCCTTGAGCATCAGATCGATCGCCTCGCGCCAGCGCTCGCGCTGGTCCATCGGCGTGATGCCGTAGCTGATATTGGCGTCGCAGCCGAGCCCGAGCGGCACGCCGGCGATCAGGCGGCCGCCGCTGATGCAATCGAGCACCGCATATTCCTCGGCGATGCGGATCGGCGGCGAGGTGGCGGCGAGCGTGGCGCCGAGCTGCACCAGCGCCACGTCGTCGTAACCCTGGTCGCGCGTCATCTTGGCGAGAATGGCGCCGAACAGGTTGGGATTGCACATGAACCCGTACGGGTTCTGGTGGTGCTCGTTGGTGCCGACGCCGTCGAAGCCGAGCTTGGCGGCCAGCATCAATTCATCGATCGACCAATTGTAGACGTCGGTGACCTTGTTGGCGTCGCCATATTCCCACCACGGGGCATCGACCCAGGCCGAAGCGAGACCGCGCGGGAAATCCTGCGGCAGATCGCGATATGGCATGAAATGGAAACTGGTGACCTTCATGGGTCATTCCTCCCGATGTGCCGCGCAGCCGGTTGACCGAAACGGCGTCCTGCGCGGCGTAACGTTTGTCACGATTTAACGTGAGAACCGGCGCGCCGACAAGCGCGCCGCCGGACCGTCGTCGCGGCAAATGCAACCTCGCCAGCAGCCTAGTCGAAATTGTTGCGCTTGCCTTTACGCACGTAAGCCACCGCGTCGCCGATATGGCTTCGGCCATGGGCGGCGGTCTTCTTGGCAAGGTGCGCGAACATCTGGATGGCAAAGCCACCGTCGAGGCTGTCGGTGATCTGCCGCCGCCACGGCCGGCGCACGATCTGCGTCGTCATGCGGCGGGTGGTGCGCGGCTGGGTCATGATGTGGTCGGCGATCTGCCAGGCGCGCTCCAGCAATTTGCCGCGCGGCACAACCTCGTTGACCATGCCGTATTCGAGCGCCGTCTTGGCGTCGATCGCCTGGCCGGTGAGCAGCGCATAGGCGGCGCGTTTGACGCCGAGCAATTCCTGAAAGCACGAGTGAATGCCGTCACCTGGCACCGAGCCGATGTCGTAATGCAGGTCGTAGATGATAGTGTCTTCGGTGCAGATCGTGATGTCGCACATCAGGCACATCTCGGTGTGGAAACCGGGACCGTTGATCGCGCCGATGGTCGGGATTTCGAGATCGTTGACCAGCGAGCTGACATTGATGCGGCCGTCCTTGTAGGCGTATTCGTAGGCCCAATAATCCAGGTCCTGTTCTTCCAGTTTGAAGCCTTCCGGATCGGCATCCATCATGAATTCGTCGCCCGATCCGGTGAAGATCAGGATTTCGTTTTCCGGGTCGGCGCCGACGGTCTTGAACATCTGCCCGACCGAGCGGTGGTTCTCGACGCTGAGCTGGATCGGCCCGCCCTTGGTATGGGCCTGCACCAAGATGACGCCGTCGGCCCGGCGTTCCATTTTGTAGAAATTCTTGAAGCGTTCCTTGTAGTCTTCGAATTTCGGCGGCGACACGAAGTTGTTCAACGACATGATAGAGGTTCCTCCCTGCTTGCAGTGCGGAGACTAGAGCATGATCGCACCAAATTGAATCGGTCGCCGGATGCGGCCTGAGGTTCCCCGCCATTGCCCGGCCATGCGGCCCTCGCGGATGCCGCGCCCGAAAAGCCCGGCCAGCCCAATCAGACACAGCGTCACCGGGGAGTAAATTTCCTCCGGCGCTTTGCAAATTGCCAAGACCTCCGCAACGACGCGCTGCACCAGGTTCCCGGCCTTGCGCCAATCATGGAGTTGAATGGCAGCGCGCAAAAACCTCTTGTGCCGCAGCGACAAGTACGATGCCGACAATTTGAATAAATTTGCAGCTTCTAAAATTGCGCCGGATCGAGCCCGCGCAGATGCGCGCGGTTTTGCTCGACTGTTTAGCCGTTTTTACTTCAAATTGAAGCACTCGGTTTAGCCGCGGCGCAAAAGCTTTGTGCGAGATGTGGCCCCAAGAAGACGGGAAGAGGGGTCACATGAGTTGGGGCAGCAAAACAATGCTCGCGCGCGGCGTGGTGGCGAGCGCCATCGCCCTGGCCGCGCTCGCGGCACCGGTGGTGAGCAACGCCGATGAGCGTCCACTGTTCGTCTCGACCGGCGAAGCCGCCAAGCCGCCGATCGGCTGGATCGAGTTCTGCATCGAATATGAGCCCGAATGCAAAACGAAGCCGACCCAGCCGCGGGACGTGGTCTTGACCACGCCGGCCTGGAGGGACCTCGAGCGCGTGAACCTTTTCGTCAATACGCACGTCAAACCAATGACCGACATGGAACATTGGGGCGTAGTCGAGCGCTGGAACTATCCGGACGACGGCTACGGCGATTGCGAGGATTATGTGCTGCAGAAGCGCAGGCTTTTGATGGCTGCGGGCTGGCCGCGGGAAGCGTTGCTGATCACCGTCGTGCGTGACAAGCGCGGCGATGGCCACGCCATCCTCACGGTCAAGACCGACAAGGGAGAGTTCATTCTCGACAACCAGAACGATCAGATTCTGCTCTGGTCCGACACCGGCTACCGCTTTGTGAAGCGCCAGTCGCAGAGCGATCAGAATTTATGGGTCTCGCTCGGCGATCCGCGCGGCACCCCGGCAACGGCAACGTCGCGCTGATCGCGCGGCCTCGAAACAAGGAGTTTGCGACCCCGGTCACGTCCCCACCCCTCCCCGTCCCCAGACCGGGTTCGCGCGGCCGGCTCTTCCCCAGGAGCCGGCCGCACCTTTTTGTCGACTGATCATTTGGCAAATTTCACGGTGCGGCTAAGCTGCGGCTTTGATGGCGACAAAGTCGCGGAGATTGGCGGGCTCGCCTGAGACGTGCTCCGTGGAGAATCGATAGGTCGCACGTCGCCCGATTCAAGAGAGCCGCATCACCGGCCGGTACCGTGACAAGACATATGGTTCAAGTCAGGCCCTCGTGGGAAGATTGGGGCCTGTGAGAAGCAAAAGCCGATGTCACGACGGATCGTCATGGACCCGTTTGCTGCTTTGGTGACGCGACGCCGCGCCCTCATGCTCGCGGCCGCCGTGACATTGGCCGGCCGCTCACTCCGCGCCGAAGAGGCACGCGCCGGAACGATCGAGGCGCTGCGTGGCCAAGCGTTCGCCGAGGGGCCCAAGCCGCGACGGGCGCTGACGCCGACCGCGGAGGTTTTCATCGGCGACCTGGTCGAGACCGCCACCAACTCGGCGCTGACCATGCATCTCGGCAAGACCACGTTCGTCAAGCTCGGAGCGTTGGCGAAATTCCGTATCGACAGCTTCGTCGTTGACGCCGGCGGGACGCTCGACCTCGAGCAAGGCCCGATGCTGATCGAGCATAGCGGCAGCGGCAAGAAAGAAGACCTGCAGGTACGCTCCCCGTTCGGCTTGATCGCCGTGCGCGGCACGATGTTTTTCGCCGGACCGAGCAATGACGTGTTCGGCGTGTTTGTTGCGACCGGCCTGGTTGCAGTCGCGGGCGGCGGCCGGACCGTCATCCTTCGGCCCGGCCTGGGCACCAACATCGCCAACCCGGGCGATGCGCCGAGCGAGCCTCGGCGGTGGTCGCCGGGCCGCATCAAGGCCGCGCTGCGGTCCGTGGAGTGACGCGGTGGCGGCCGCGTCGCGCGAGCATTCACGCTCAAACAACGTCCGCGTCCCGCCGCCGCGGTGCGCTCCCGTTCGTCGACGCCGGTGACGCAGCGTTCTCGCTGCGCCAGCCGGCGATGGTGAACACGTCGATCTCGCTGTCGGTGCCGCGCAGCTTCACGACGCCGAGGTGTTCGACGCTATCGGCATCGAGCGCCGCCGCGGCGTTCGGGCCGATGCAGATCGCGGTATTGAACTCCTTGTTCAAGCCTTCGAGCCGCGAAGCGGTGTTCACGACGCTGCCGAGCGCGGTGAAATCGAGCATCTTGCCGCCGCCGACGTCGCCAACAATCGCAGTTCCGGACTCGATGCCGACGCGGGTGCGCCCGAGCGCAAGCTTGGCGGCAAGCGGCGTCTGCCGATACGCATCCGTCGCCGCCACCACAGCACGCGCCGCCGCGACAGCGCGCTGGACGTGATCGGCAAGGTCGAGCGGGACGTTGAATAGCGCAAACACGCCGTCCCCCATCAGCTTGTCGACCATGCCGCCGTGCTCGATCACGGTATCGGTAACGATCGCCAAGTAGGCGTCGAGCAGCTGCAGCACCTCGCGCGGGTCGGATCGCTCGGTCAGCGCGGTGAAGCCTTCGATGTCGGTGAACATCGCCGTCACTACCCGGCTTTCGCCGTCGAGACGCAGGGCGCCCGGCGTGTCGACCAGCCGCTTGACGATGTCCGGCGCCAGATGCTGCTCGAATCGCCGCCGCAGCGCCCGCTCACGCCGCTCGTTGCGCACGTAGCTGCCGAGCGCACTGGCCGCGAACGCGACGGTCGCAATCGCCGGCGGCCCGCTCATGTCGATCAGCAGATGCTCGAAGTGGAAAGCGCCGATAGCGCCGAAGATCCACAGCAGACACAGCGCGCCTGGGATCACGGTGGCAACGACGGCGCGGGAGAGGACGGCGAACGCGATCGAAGCCAGACCGAGAAAGACCGCGGCCAAAATCTCCGCCTGCGCCACCCACGGCGGACGTCGCGGAATGGCGCCGCTCAGCAATGTTTCGACGGCGTCGGCTTGAATCTGCACCGACGGCGTCGCCGCCGATACCGGCGTGGTGCGCAATCCGCCGACCTCCGGCGCGCCGCTGCCGACCAGCACGATGCGACCGCCGAGCGGTGTTCGCGCTTCCGCGTCGGCGAGGATTTTCCAAGCCGGAACGGTGCGGTCGATCCAAGAAACAATGGGTCGCTGTAGAACGCGCACAGCCGCGTCGGCGTCGATCGGCGCCGCGACCGGCCCGATGTGCAGACGCGGCGGCGCGGCGTCGAGAATGAATGACGATGCGTCGTAACCGACTCGCAGCACTTCGACCGCAAACCCTGGCCGCGGCTCATCGGCGGTGACAACCAACAGCGGCACGCGACGAACTTCGCCGTCGGCATCGGCGGCGAACACGATCGCGCCGAAGCCGCGGCCGGCGTCGGCGATCACCGGCAGCGGGCCAATCGCTCCGCCGGTTCGCCAGATGTCGGGTGTGTGGATCGGCCCGCGCGCCAGGATCGGCGCGCCCGGCGGCGCATGACCGGCGGCCGGCTCCAACACGAAGCCGAGCACGGTAGGCGCCAGCCGCAGCGCATCGACCAGCGCGGCGTCGCCATCCGGCAATTTCTTGGCGAGGTCGCCGATGTCCTCGCGGTTGGAGTCGGGGGCGAGATTGCGGACAAGCCCGGCCGGCGAGAACCGATCCGGCTCGGCCAGCAGGATGTCGAGGCCGATCACGCGCGGCTTGGCTTCGGCGATTTTCCGCAACAGCTCGGCCAGCACCACCCGCCGCCAGGGCCACGGCCCGTAGCGCGCCAGACTATCCCGGTCGATATCGACGACGGTCACCGGCGACTTAGTGCGCGGCGCCGACAACAGCGGCAGAACCTGGTCGAACGTCCACTCGCGGATATTCTCGCGCAGGGCGAACGCGCCCGACGCCCAGAGCAGCAGCGCGGCAGCGCACCAAGCTGCGCCGAACAAGGCAACCGACCATCGCCACGCCTGAAAAGTCATCGGTCGTTCTGCGCCATCGGCCCCGGCAATCGCCTGCAAACGCCGCCTTGCTCCATCAAGGGCGGGGCACACCCTTTTCGGAGAGCGAAACTGTCAGCTTTTGGACCGGCACGTTTCAGCGCTTACCGAGCGGCATGCCGCCTGCCGCGTC
>Ga0210390_10002521_pt1 | contig 16220 bp, 13 predicted proteins | sample IncBWH11OmetaG_FD_161050 | JGI IMG/M metagenome (GOLD analysis project Ga0210390, IMG submission 161050) | Forest soil microbial communities from Barre Woods Harvard Forest LTER site, Petersham, Massachusetts, United States - Inc-BW-H-11-O ... | reverse complement strand
AGCCGCACCGCGACTTGCGCCATCGATTGCGCCACCAGCCGCAGCTCCTGGGCGCGCCAGGCCATGTGGGCGACGCCGAAGAAGAAAATGATCGGCAACAGCGCCGCGGTGCCGAGCCCGATCAGGATCGCCAGCGGCGAGTGGTTGGGACCGAGCGCGGCATTGACGTCGCCGAGATAGGCGACGGCGAGGGCAAGGCAGCCGACGATCCAGACCGCCGACAAAATCGCGGCGATGAAATATGAGGTGCGCGCGGGGCGCTTCTGCAGCGCCTGCAGCACTTGACCGATCGACTGCTGGTCGTCATTGGCCGGGAAGGCGCGCTGGTTGGCGGCCGGCGCGCCGATCTCGTCGGAATCGTAGTAGCTGGGGGGCAGCGCCGGCGGGGCGTCGTGCCAGCGTTCCTCTTCGGCGACGCTTGAGGGCGGCTCGGGAATGCTGGCCACTCGCTGTTCCGGCTCGCCCTCGTCGTCGTCCCTGACCTTGAGCGCCTCCTGGATCGCCGACAGCGCCGCCTCGGTCGGATCCACGATCTTCTTCGGATTGTTGGCCATCTCGGTCGTCGCCTCGCGTATTACGCCGGACTAGGGCCGGTCCGAACGAACTTCGGACCTCGCCACGAGCGCGCGTGATCGTTCAGTAACCCCTTCGGGACGAGGGCTCCCCCGCTCTCATGTCCCACTGCCGGACCCCATCCTATTGGTCTGGCGGATCGAAGGAAACCAAACTTGGTAACCTCCTTTTAATCATCGTTAACGCATTAACGCTTTAGTTACCATGATTGCAGATTTTTGCCGGCCAAGGCTCGCTAAAGGCCCCGGGGCGCCATTGTGTCGCCAACAATACGGCCGGTCTGGGGCCGCCTGGGGGCAAGTTCGCCCGTTCGGCCGATCCACAGCGGCCTGTGGAAAACGCCAGATTGTGGCATTTGGCGTAAGAAGTCACTTACCCACCGGGCCGAAAGCACAGGCAAATTTCGCGCGGCTGAGGCGGTGTTTACCGCTTTTTCGCAGGCTCCCGGCATGGTCGCAATTTGGTGGAGAACGTCGGGGAGGACGTCGTGAGCCAATCAAACGCAATAGCCATGCCTGCGCCTGAAATCCCGCTGACCATCGACGAGGTTCATCTTGAGCGCATGACGCTCGGCGACCGCAGTCTGGAGCGGGAAGTTCTGGAGATTTTTGCGCGCCAGACCACGATGACACTTGAGCGGATTGCGGACTCGGGCCCGGCGCGCGCGGCCGCCGCCGCCCACACGCTTAAAGGCTCCGCGCGCGGCATCGGCGCATGGCGCGTGGCGCTAGCCGCCGAACGGCTCGAGGAAGCCGCCGCCGGCGAAGGCGACGAAGCGGCGATGCTGGCCGCGATCGCCGAACTCGAAGCCGCAAGCTTCGAGGCCCGCGTGGCGATCGGGCGGCGCTTGGGTCATGGCGCGGAACGCCAGGCTGGCAAGACGCACGGCCACTGATCACGCGATCACTGAAATCTTTCGCACTGTCGAGGCAGCCGGTCGCGCGCGACCGGGACGACCGCTTTGACGTACTAGCGCGGCGCGGCCTGAGCCGATAGAAGACGAGCCGCCGGCCGGCTTCCCATCTTTGCTGCTCCTCGCCGGCCGACAGGCTCGGCTCCTTCCAGTATGGTCAAAATCACTTTTATCGACGCCGAGGGCACGGCTCGCACGGTCGAGGGCGACGCCGGCTCGACGGTCATGGAAACGGCGATCAAGCACGGCGTGCCCGGCATCGAGGCGGAATGCGGCGGCGCCTGCGCCTGCTCGACCTGCCATGTCTATGTCGAAGAGGCGTGGCGCGAGAAGGTCGGCGAGCCTTCGCCGATGGAAGAGGACATGCTCGACTTCGCCTATGGCGTACAGCCGAACTCCCGCCTGTCCTGCCAAATCAAAGTCACCGAGGAGTTCGACGGGCTGGTCGTGCGGACCCCGGAGCGGCAGGCCTAATGGGCACTCGTTTCGCGGATGGAATGGATGCCAGTTCGGCGTTTTTCTGGAGCGCGTGGTTTCGGAGAACCACGTTCCACGCTTGATCGAGTGCGGGGCAAGCTTTTTCTGATCGGGTGTTGGCTGGCACAAATCCATACGCCGCTGGAACAAATCGGGCAGGGGGCTTTGGCGTCGGCCACCGTGCCTGCTCTTCCCCTCCCGCACTCATCACGCTAGACACTCGCAACCCCTGAAAAACCTTCGGACGCAATCCTTAAAGAGACGAGCACGGATACGACATGGACGAAGTTATCAAGACAGATGTTGTGATCATTGGCGCCGGACCGATCGGCCTGTTTGCGGTGTTCGAGCTTGGTCTGCTCGACATGAAGACGCACCTCATCGACATTCTCGACAAGATCGGCGGGCAGTGCGCGGAGCTTTATCCGGAAAAACCGATCTACGACATTCCCGGCATTCCCTATACCAGCGCGCAAGGCCTGGTCGACGCGCTGATGCAGCAGATCAAGCCGTTCAATCCGCAATTTCATCTCAACGAGATGGTGGACAAGGTCGAGAAGATCGGCGCCCCCCTGTTTCGCGTCACCACCGACCAAGGCAAGATTTTCGAAGCCAAGGTCGTCGTCATCGCCGCCGGCGGCGGCTCGTTCCAGCCCAAACGTCCGCCGATCCCCGGCGTCGAGCCGTACGAAGGCAAGTCGCTGTTTTATTCGGTGCGCAAGATGGACGCGTTCCGCGACAAGCGCGTTCTGATCGTCGGCGGCGGCGACAGCGCGCTCGACTGGACGCTGAATCTCGCGCCGATCGCGAGCCACCTGACGCTGGTGCACCGGCGCAGCGAATTCCGCGCCGCGCCCGACAGCGTCAACAAGATGATGGCGCTGGTCGGCGAGGGCAAAATCGATTTCCTGCTCGGTCAGGTGACATCGCTGCACGGCGACGGCGGCCAGCTCAACAAAGCGGTGGTCAAGGGCAACGATGGCTCGATGCACGACCTCGCCTGCGACGCGCTGCTGCCGTTCTTCGGTCTCACCATGAAGCTCGGGCCGGTCGCCAATTGGGGCTTTGAGCTGAAGAACAACGAATTGATCCCGGTCGAGACCGCGGCGTTCGAGACCAGCGTGCCGGGAATTTTCGCGATCGGCGACATCAACTGGTATCCGGGCAAGCTCAAGCTCATTCTGTCGGGCTTCCACGAAGGCGCGCTGATGGCACAAAAGGCGTACCACTACGTTTACCCGGAGAAGCGCCTGGTGTTCCAATACACTACGTCATCGACGAGCTTGCAGAAGAAGCTCGGTGTGGCGCCGGAGCAGAAGAGTCCGCAGCCGGCTTAGAACATGATCCGGAAAAAGCCCGCCCTTGGACTTGATCCGAGGGTGGAAACCGGTTTTCCGAAAAGATCATGCTCTGCCAAAAAGAGCGCAAACGGTTCAGTCTGAACCGATTGCGCTAGCCGCGGCGACGCCGTCTCGGCGATCGCCGCAACGGGAGCGCAAGCGTGCCGAACGCGACGGTCGTCACCACCTGCGCTATTGCCGGCGGCGGGCCGGCCGGGATGATGCTCGGCTTCCTGTTGGCGCGGGCCGGCGTCGAGGTCGTGGTGCTGGAAAAGCACGCCGATTTCTTCCGCGATTTCCGCGGCGACACGATTCATCCCTCGACGCTCGAGCTGATGGTCGAGCTTGGCTTGCTTGAGGACTTTCTCAAGTTGCCGCATCAGAAGCTCGATCGGCTGACCATGCAGTTCGGCGACGAGCATTTGCGCATGATCGATCTGACGCACCTGCCGACGCACTGCAAATACATCGCGCTGATGCCGCAATGGGACTTTCTCAATTTTCTCGCCGCCCGCGGCAAGAAGTACAAGACGTTCGATTTGCGGATGCAGGCGGAGGCGACTGGCCTGATTGAAGAGCGCGGGCGCGTGACCGGCCTTCGCGCCACGACGCCGGACGGCGAACTGGCGATCTGGGCCGATCTCGTCGTCGGCGCCGATGGGCGGCATTCGACGGTACGCGACAAGGCCGGCTTGAAGAGCGACGACTATGGCGCGCCGATGGACGTGCTGTGGTTCCGGCTGCCGCACCGGGGCGGCGATCAGACCGAGACATTCGGTCACATCGAGGCCGGTTCGATGATGATCATGCTCGACCGCGGCGACTATTGGCAATGCGCGTATGTCATTCCCAAAGGCGGGATCGATCGCATCAAGGCCGAGGGACTTGAAGCGTTCCGTAAGCGGGTCGTCTTCATGTCGCCGTTTCTTGCCGACCGCATCGATGAATTGAAAAGCTTCGACGACATCAAGCTCTTGAGCGTCACCGTCGATCGGTTGCGGCAATGGTGGCGGCCGGGCGTGATCTGCATCGGCGATGCCGCCCACGCCATGTCGCCGATCGGCGGCGTCGGCGTCAATATCGCCGTCCAGGATGCGGTCGCTGCCGCTAATCGCCTTGCCGCGCCGCTCAAGGCCGGCACGGCAAGCGACGATGACCTGCGCGCGATCCAGGAGCGGCGGACTTTCCCGGTGCGCTTCACCCAAGCGATCCAGCTCACCATGCAAAACCGGATCGTCCGCCGCGCGCTCGCCGGCACCGAGCGGCCGAAGCCGCCGCTGTTGTTCAGGCTGGTCGCCATGATCCCCATGCTGCAACGCATACCCGGCCGTTTGCTGGCTGTCGGCGTGCGCCCCGAGCATGTGCAGACACCGGAAGTGCTCGCCGAGTCTTAATCCACTGTCAGCAAGCGCACTGCCGAGGTCGAAAACCGCAAGGTCTTGACCGGGCCGCGGCCGCTCGCCATCTCCGCACCAACAAAATCTGACGATCAGTTCGTCGTTAAGTGCGCCGGGGATGCCGCCATGAGCGAGACAATGACTGAGACAATGACCGAGACCGTGACAGAGGAGAACCGAGCGGAGAGCCGCCCGTTCGAGGCCGACGTCGCCAAGCTGCTGCAGCTGATGGTGCACTCGGTCTATTCCGAGAAATCGGTGTTTCTGCGTGAACTGATCTCGAACGCCGCCGACGCCTGCGAGCGGTTGCGCTATGAAGCCATCGCGGCGCCGGCGCTGCTTGGCGATGACTTAAAGCCGCGCATCACGCTCACGGTCGATGCCGAAAAGCGGCAATTGATGGTCGAGGACAACGGCATCGGCATGAGCCGCGACGAGATGATCGAGGCGCTCGGAACCATTGCCCGCTCCGGCACCAAGGCGTTCATCGATCGTCTGGAAGCGGCTAAAAGTGAAGAAGAGACGGCTCTGATCGGCCGGTTCGGCGTCGGCTTCTATTCGGCCTTCATGGTGGCCGAACGGGTCGAAGTGTTCTCGCGCCGCGCTGGAACCGAGGCCGCCCATGTCTGGTCCTCGGACGGCAAGGGCTCGTTCGCCGTGTCCGCGGCCGAGGCGGCCTATGCGCCGCGGCGCGGCACCCGCGTCGTGCTGCATCTGATGGAGGACGCCAAGTCCTACACCGAGCGCGCCACCGTCGAGCGGCTCATTCGCGCTCAATCCGGCCATGTGCCGGTGCCGATCGCGATCATGGAGAAGCCCGGCGCCGAGCTTGCCGAAGTCACCGACGGCGCCGCCTTGTGGGCGAAGCCGAAGTCGGCGATCACGGCGGCGGACTATACCGACTTTTATCGCAGCATTGCCGGCCAGTTCGACGAGCCGGCGCACACCATCCATTTTCACGCCGAAGGCCGGCACGATTACACGTCGCTGCTGTTCGTGCCCGGCTCGCGGCCGTTCGATCTGTTCGATCCCGACCGCAAGGGCCGGATCAAGCTTTACGTCAAGCGTATCTTCATCACCGACGATGCCGACATCCTGCCGCGCTATCTGCGCTTCATTCGCGGTCTGGTCGACTCAGCCGACCTGCCGCTCAACGTCTCGCGCGAGAAAATCCAGGAAAGCCCGCTGCTCGCGGCCATCCGCAAAGGCGCCACAAGCCGGGTGTTGGCCGAATTGGAGCGGCTCGCCGACAAGGAGCCGGAGGCCTACACCAAGATCTGGGACCTGTTCGGGGTCGTGCTCAAGGAAGGCATCTATGAGGATTTCGAGCGCCGCGATGCGCTCTTGGCGTTGGCGCGCTTCAAGACTACCGGGCCGGCCGACACCTGGCGAAGCCTCAAGGACTATGTCGCCGCGTTCAAGCCCAACCAGACCGCAATCTATTATCTGGCCGGCGACGATCTCGCGCGCCTGAAGTCTTCGCCGCATCTGGAGGGCTTTCGGGCGCGCGGCATCGAGGTGCTGCTGCTCGCCGATCCGGTCGACTCCTTTTGGGTAATGTCGGCGCCGTCGTTCGACGGCAAGCCGCTCAAATCGGTGACGCAGGGCGCGGCCGACCTCGCGGCCATTCCGTTACTCGATGCCAAGGAAGCGCCGGCGCCCGAGCTCGCGGACAGCGTCAAGCAGTTCCTGGCATTCATGAAGAACACGCTCGGCGACACCGTCGCCGAAGTGCGCGCGTCCGAGCGGCTCACCGACAGCGCGGTGTGTCTGGTTGCCGCGGATGCCGGACCAGATCGGGCGCTGGAGCGGATCCTGGCGGGCGCTGGGCGGCTGAACAGCGCTTCGAAGCCGATCCTCGAGGTCAATCCGCGACATCAGCTCGTGGTCGCGCTCGCCGGCCTCGGCGGTGATCAGCGCACGCTGAAGGAAGACGCCGTGTATTTGTTGCTCGACGAGGCGCGGGTGCTCGAAGGCGACCGGCCGGCCGATCCGCGCTTGTTTTCCGAGCGCCTCGCGCGGGTGCTGGAGAAGAGCGTGGGGAAGGGCTGAGCATTTCCCGGACGCGATGCAGCGTGCAACGCTGCATCGCTGATCCGGGATCGTTCCATACTTGGCGTTTGTGACGATCCCGGGTCTGCAGCGCATCACTTCGTGCTGCGCTGCGCCCGGGATACTGCTCAGTGAAAATCGCGGCTCTTGAGCAGCAGCTGCGTATCCAGCGGATGCTGGCTGCCGGAGAATTTTGGTGCGAACAAATCGCCGCGATCAGGGAGCCCGTCACGTAACATGGGCAGCTCGGCGGACAGATCGACAAACGTCTCCGCGACCACGTGAATGACAAGGCCGGCGCGTTGCAGGCGGCCGCGCACAGCGAGGAAACGCGCCGTCATCACCGTGCGGCGGTTTTGCGCGAACGCTTTCGGCCAGACGATGATGTTGGCGATGTCGGTCTCGTCCTCGAGAGTCATGAAGATCACACCCTTCGCCGTTCCCGGCCGTTGCCGCACCAGGACGAGACCGGCGACGGTGACCCGCGCGTCCTGCCGCAGGTCGTCGCCGCGCAGCGCGATGTTGCGCATGGCGCCAAGCGCGGTGAGGCGGTCGCGGAAGAAGCGCACCGGATGCGCCTTCAGCGACAAGCCGGTCGCCACATAGTCTTCGACGACGTGTTCGGAGAGCGGCATGGCGGGAAGCGCGACCTCAGGCTCCGGGAACAATTCGTCGCTCAAGTGCGGGGCCAGAAGCGGCAGCTTTTCATCGTCGTCTTTATTCTCCTTCGCAGCTTCATCTTTCGCCAAAGCCTTTTTCGCCAAAACCTTGGGGCGCGTCGTGCGAATGCCGATCACGTCGAGGCGCCGCGCGGCCCACAACGCCGCGCGCCGATCGAGGCAGATCGAGCGGAACGCATCCGCTTCCGCAAGCCGCTCGATGGTGAAACGCGAAACGCCGGCAACCGCCGCCAGCCGCTCGATCGAGGCAAAGCCGTTGCCGCGCGCCGCAATGAGCTTTTTTAATTCGTCTTCGTTCAGCCCGCTGATCAGCCGGAAGCCGAGGCGGACGGCGTGCCCCCCACCCATCCCTCCCCCGCTTGCGGGGGAGGGATGGGTGGGGGCGGCAGATTCCAGCGTACAATCCCAATCGCTGAAATTGACGTCGGCCGGGCGAACCTCGACGTGATGCTGGCGCGCGTCGCGCACCAGCTGCGCCGGCTGATAAAAGCCCATCGGCTGGCTGTTGAGGATGGCGGCGCAGAACACGTCCGGATAGCGGCATTTGATCCAGGCCGAGGCATAGACCAGGAGCGCGAAGCTCGCCGCGTGGCTTTCGGGAAAGCCGTATTCGCCGAAGCCTTCGATCTGGCCGAAACAGTTTTCGGCGAAATCCTGCGCGTAGCCGCGGGCGGTCATGCCGTTGATGAACTTGTCGCGGAACAGATGGACGTTGCCGTTATGGCGGAAGGTCGCCATGGCGCGGCGCAGTCCATCGGCCTCGTCGGGCGTGAACTTGGCCGCGGTGATGGCGATCTGCATCGCCTGCTCCTGGAACAGCGGCACACCGAGCGTGCGTTTGAGCACGTTTTCCAGTTCGTCGGCCGGTCCGTGCGCCGGATCGGGGGAAGGGTAATGCTCCGGATCGATGCGGTCGCGCCGGCGCAGATAGGGATGCACCATGTCGCCCTGGATCGGCCCCGGCCGCACGATCGCGACCTCGATGACGAGATCGTAGAAGCAGCGCGGCTTCAATCGCGGCAGCATCGACATCTGCGCGCGGCTCTCGACTTGGAACACGCCGACGGAATCGGCGCGCGACAGCATCTCGTAGACCGCGGGATCGTCCTGCGGCAGCGTGGCGAGCGAATAGCTCTTGCCGTAACGCTGTTGCAGGAGATCGAGCCCGCGGCGCAGGCAGCTCAGCATGCCGAGCGCCAGCACGTCGACCTTCATTAGGCCGAGGGTGTCGATGTCGTCCTTGTCCCACTCGATGAAGGTGCGGTCCTCCATGGCGGCGTTACCGATCGGCACGGTTTCGTCGAGCGGTTCGCGGGTCAGCACGAAGCCGCCGACATGCTGCGACAGATGGCGCGGGAAACCGATCAGTTCGTCGGCGAGATGCACGGCCTGCCGGATCGCCGGATTGAAAGGATCGAGGCCAGCCTGGCGGACATGATCGTCCGGCAATCCGTCGCCATAGCCCCAGACGGTTTTCGCCAAAGCCGCGGTGACGTCCTCGGTCAGCCCCATGACCTTGCCGACTTCGCGGATGGCGCGGCGGGAGCGGTAATGCACGACAGTCGAGCAGATCGCCGCGCGGTCGCGGCCATAGCGCTGATAGATGTACTGGATCACCTCCTCGCGCCGCTCGTGCTCGAAATCGACGTCGATATCAGGGGGCTCGCCGCGGTTCTCGGAAATGAAGCGGGCGAACAGGAGCTTGGTTTTTTCCGGGTTCACCGAGGTGATGCCGAGGCAAAAGCATACGGCGCTGTTCGCCGCCGAGCCGCGGCCCTGGCAGAGGATTTCTTTGTCTCGGGTGCGCGCGTAGTGCACGACGTCGTAGACGGTGAGGAAATAGCGGGCGTAATCGAGCTTGGCGATGAGTTTTAGTTCGTCCTGCAGCCGCGCTTCGACGTCTTGCGGAATCCCGTCGGGATATTTGTCGTTCGGGTAGCGCTCCCGCGCGCCCGCCCAGGTGAGATCCTCAAGATGCTGCTGGGCGGTCTTGCCCTGCGGCACCGGCTCGTCGGGATATTCGTATGTCAGCTCACCGAGCGAGAAGGTGCAGGCCTTGGCGATCTCAACTGTGCGGGCGATGGCGTCGGGAAAGCGGGCGAACAGCCGCGCCATTTCCGCAGGCGATTTCAGATGCCGCTCGGCATTGACGGCGAGCCGCAAGCCCGCCTCGGCGATGGTGCATTTTTCGCGCACGCAGGTGAGCACGTCGACGAGCGGCCGGCGCTCCGGCACGTGATATAAAACGTCATTGACGGCGACCAGCGGCGCGCCGAGGCGCTCGCCGAGTTCGGCCAACAAGCCGAGCCGGCGCGGCTCGTCGCCGCGATGATAATGCACGCCGGCGAGGAACGTGCGGCCGGGTGCGGCGCGCACGAGGGCTGAGAGGCGGGCGGTGAAGGTGTTGGTAAATTGAATTTCGTTTCCTGGACGCGGTGCAGCGTGAAACGCTGCACCGCTGATCCGGGATCGTCCCATACTCAGAGTCTCTGACGATCCCGGGTCTGCAGCGCACCACTCCGTTTCACTCCGTGCTGCGCTGCGCCCGGGAAACGTGTCATTGGAATGAGCGGAGTCTGAGAAAAGATTGAGCGGCGGAATCGCGATCAGCATCTGGCCGTCGCTTGAGCCGAGGATTTGCTCGAAGGTCAGATGGCATTCGCCCTTCTTGGCCTTGAGATTGCCGGCGGTGAGGAGGCGGCAGAGCCGGCCGTAAGCCGCGCGGTCGGTCGGATAGGCCAGCACTTCGAAGCCGTCGACCGAGACCAGGCGGGTGCCGACGATAAGCTTGATGGCCCGGTTCTTGGCTTCGTCATAAGCGCGCACCACGCCGGCAAAGGAATTGCGGTCGGCGATGCCGATGGCGAAGCAGCCAAGCTCATCGGCAGTAGCGACCAATTCATGCGCATGCGAGGCGCCGCGCAGGAAGGAAAAGTTAGTCGCTACAGCCAGTTCGGCATACGCACGCATCTGCAGTCTCACGCGAACAAATTCACGCAAACAAGCCATGAACGAACCAGCGCGCCGCGGTCGTTTCGCGCTCGTAAAGTCCTTCGCGGTAGAGCCAGAAACGGTGGCCGCCGGAATCCTCGACGAGGTAATAGTCGCGGGTCGGTCCTGGCGAATGATGTCCGTTTGATTGCCGCCACCATTCGGCAGCGATGCGTTCCGGCCCCTGCGCGCCCGTGACTTCGTAGGTCACGCCGCGCCAGCGGAAACGCCGCGGCGGACCGTCGGGGATGAGCGCCATGACTTCGGTCGGCTCGGCGCGCGGCAACAGCAGCAGCGGCCGCGATTTTTGCTCCCGCTCCGGCCATGCTGCAGCCGTTTCGGCGGCAACCGGCTGCAGCATTTCGGCGCGCTCGGGAAGGTGACTGGCGACCGGCGCGAAGCCGCGCACGCCGTGCGGCCCGAGCCGCTGCCGCAGCTTATCGACAAGCTGCGCACAGCTTTCCGTGCGTTCGGCATCGTCATCGGCAATCAACTCGTCCTGCCGCGCGGCAATCCTTTCCGCGCGCGTGACCGCAAGCCCGACCGCTTCGAAGCCGAAGCCGGCATCTTCCGCCGCCGCCAGCTTTTCGAGCTTGAGATCGATCAGGCGCATCAGGTGCGCCACATTGCGGCTCGGCAGCGTCAGCGCGATATCGATGGTCTCTACCGCGCCGTCGACGTTGTAGAGCGAAAGCCGCAAGCCGCGCGCGCCGACGTCGTCGCGGGTGAGCACCTGCGCCAGCGTCTGCATGAGGCGGCTTGCCAGCGCGACGATCGCTTCCTGGGTGAGCAGCGGCTCGAGCAGATAACGCAGCGTGTGATAGACCGGCGGCGCGACGATCGGGATCAGCGGCTCTTCGATGCGGCCGAGCGCCTGGTCGATCCGCCGCAGGAGTTCAGCCGGAAACCGCGCGGCGAACGGCGCGCGCGGCTTGTCGAGCAATGCGCCGATGGTTTTGAAGCCGAGCCGGCGCAACGTCCGGCAGGTGTCCGGCGAAAGCCGCAATGCTTCGACCGGAAGCGGCGCCAGCGCTTGCGCCTCTTGGCCTGGGGGCAGGATCACATGTTTATCCGCCCCCACGTAGCGAAGCGAAGCGGGGGAGGGGGACCGCGCGAAGCGCGGTGGAGGGGGCATGGCTTGCTCAGAGCTTTCATACTTGCCCCCACCACCATGCTGCGCATGGTCACCCTCCTCCGCAGGGCGGGGGAGGAAAGAAGCGTACGCGCGTGCAAAGTGCGCCAGCGCCCAGGCCATGCCGGGCGTGTCGGCGATCGCAAGCCGTGCCGGCAGGCCAAAATTTTTTTCCAGCCGGAGCGAGAGATCGGCCAGCAAGCGCTCCTCGCCGCCGAACAGATGCGCGGCGCCTTCGATGTCGAGAAAAAAACCGTCGGCGCCGTTTTCTTCGCACCACGGCGAAGCGGTCGGCGTGTAGCGCGTCGCCCAGAGCGCCAGCCGCCGCAGCGCCGCGTCATCGGCGGCGCTATCGATCGCGCGGGTCTGCACCTCGCCGGCTTTGGCCCGCGCATCGGCGAGCGGTTCGCCGAGTATGAGTCCGGCCGCCTCCGCCGCCTCGTTCAAGGCAGCAATGCGCGGCCCGCCGGAACCGGTGACGGCGAGCACGAACGGCGCCTCCGGATCAACCGGCTCGCCGGAAAGGTTCTTCGCCTGCGCGGCGAGAAACCGCCGGATCGGCCAGCGCGGCAGCCAGACTGAAACGATGCGCGACATGATCGTACTCCACCATCCATTCCCCAGTGCGTCCGTTGCGGCAGCGCTCAAGCGAAAGCCGCCAGCGCGCGCGCGTGATCAGGCCGAAGCGGTCGCGCGCGGCGGGCGCCGGGCCGACCCGCCAGCGCGTCGCCGTGGCGCTTCCCCCCTCCCATCCTCCCCCGCATGCGGGGGAGGGTAGGGAGGGGGCCGGCCGCAACAAAAACAGCGGTAGACCGCAATCGGCGGCGGCGAGATGCAGCCTTTGACTGGTTTTCAGATCGAGCTGATCGATGATGCCGGCGACCGCGGCCGGCGCGCGCGAGCGCAGCGCCTCTTCCATGGCCCAGAGCGTGTCTTTGCGGTGCGCCGTCTCGACGAGGATCAGCCGGCTCGGATCAAGCCCGAGCGCGCGGAGGCCATGCCCATACGGCCGGCCGTAATCGCGCAAGCCATAGGCCGGAAGGACGAGGAAAAGCGGATTCGTTCCTGACAGCCGAACGAGCAGCGCGACCAGGAAACCGAAGGCGGCGGGGGTGGCGCCGGCTTCCGGCACGATCTCATGCAGCGCGCCGCAAGCGAGCCCGCCCTGCGGCAGGTGACGATCGATGGCGGCGAGCCCGAAGGGGATGGGCCGAGCGGCCCTAACGCCTTCCATTTTTGGCAATAAACGGCGTAATTCCTCCGCCACGGCGGCCCGGTTACGCATCACAATTTGGGCGGTCGGCTGGGTCATAGCGGCTTGGTCCCAAGGGGAAGCGATACTAGAACAAAACAGGAACAATGCCAAGGGGTGCTTCTGCCCGACAGTTCCGCCATCCACGGCAGCTTGACCAATCAATAACCAGATGGTTATGGATTTGCTGCGTGTCCAAGCACCTCTGCGTCCTCAAGCTCGCCGGTTCGGTGCGGACCGCTACGACCGCCTCGAAGCTTTCTTGAACAGGATGGACCAGTGACCGAAGCCGAGATGCGTACCGTCGTCGTCGAACGCGAAATGCCGCATCCGCCGGAAAAGGTCTGGCGCGCTCTCACCCAACCACACCTGATCGAGGAGTGGCTGATGAAGACCGACTTCCAGCCTGTCGTCGACCACCGTTTCAATCTTCGCGCCGACTGGGGCGCCGTCGACTGTCAGGTCCTCACGGTCGAACCGAACAAAGCGCTGTCCTACACTTGGAATGTTACGCGCGACGACATGGCCGGTCTGACGAGCGTGGTGACCTGGACTCTCACCCCGACGAGCACGGGGACCCGCCTGCGCATGGAGCAGTCGGGCTTCCGGTCGGATCAGCCGCGCTACTACCAAGGCGCCAAGTACGGCTGGCAGGGTTTCTTTGCCAACCTGGAGCAGGTCTTGGCGCGGATAGAGTCTTAGCGCGGATCGATTGAAGTCCGCCGGCACAATTCAACGCTCAACTCTGTTTACAGAGCGCGCACGCACCCCGAACGTGACAAACGAGGACTAGCAATGAAGATCAAGTTGACCAGCGTGTACGTCGACGACCAGGAAAAGGCTTTGCGCTTCTACACCGACGTGCTGGGCTTCACCAAGAAGGCCGATTTCAGCAATGGGCCGTTTCGCTGGCTGACCGTCGCTTCACCCGACGAGCCGGACGGAACCGAGCTGCAACTTGCGCTCAACAACAACCCGGCGGCCAAGGCCTACCAGCAAGCCCTATTCCAGCAGGGCCAACCCGCGGTCATGTTCTTTACCGACGACGTCAAGGGCGACTACGAGCGCATCAAAGCGCGCGGCGCCGGATTCGCCATGCCGCCGACCGAGGTAACCGGCTCGACCATCGCCCAGCTCAACGACACCTGCGGCAATCTCATTCAAATCACCCAGCTGGCGCGCTGGTAACGCCGGCGCCTAGAGCGGGACGATTTTGGCTTTGACAGGCTCATCGTCATTGCGAGCGAAGCGAAGCAATCCAGTAGCTGGCAAGGAGCTGGATTGCTTCGTTGCTATCGCTCCTCGCAATGACGATCAAGATTCGACCGAACATCATCCCCTCCGGCGGCGTGAACGCCGCTGAACGGTCGCCCGATCTCTTTAAGGCTCTTCTTCAAGGGAGGTCCCATTGAACTGGAACAAGTGGCTTCGTCAGATCCACCGCTGGCTATCGATTGCCTTTACTGTGACCGTGATCGCCAATTTCGTCGGCATGGGACTGGGAGCGATGGGACTGGGACAATCTCCGCCGTGGGTGGTTTACTCGCCGTTGCTGCCGCTCGCCTTGCTCCTGTTCACCGGTCTGTACATGTTCGCGCTACCCTATGCCGCCAACTGGCGTAGCGGGCGAAAGGAGGAGAAACGGGCATGAAGAAGAGCGGGTCACAGCAAAGCAAATCTCCTTCGCAAAAGTCTCCTTCGCAAAAGTCTCCCTCCCAGCTGATCGACGCGAGAATCAAGGAGCTCGGCGACTGGCGGGGCGAGACGCTCGCTCGGGTCCGAAGTCTCATCAAAGAGGCCTGCCCCGACGTGGTCGAGGAATGGAAGTGGCGAGGGGTTCCGGTATGGGAGCACGCCGGTATCATCTGCACCGGCGAGACGTACAAAGCTGTCGTGAAGTTGACCTTTGCCAATGGCGCTTTGCTTGACGACCCATCGGGCCTCTTCAACTCCAGTCTCGACGGCAACGTCAGGCGCGCGATCGACATACACGAAGGTGAAAAGATCAATGAGCGTGCTCTAAAAAATCTCGTCGGTGCCGCTGTTGATCACAATCAGAACAAATTGAGGAAGAAAGCGCCTGCGGCTAGTGGAGCAAAAGTACCTAAACGCAAATAGACGCGAAGCCGCCTCCCAGCTGCCGGCTTCGCTTCATCGTGGTGCGCGTGCGGCCGCAAATCCATCGTGGCGGCGGCGAATAGTTCCGGCTTGCCGCAACAGGAGTGATGACGCATACGTTCGCTCGGGTCGCGCCCTGCGATCGGCGCAGACTAAAGTAGTCCAGCGAGGTGCGTCATGCCGGAAGTCGACAGGGAAGGCGAACGCTATGCGGTTGAGCGGCCGCAAGCGACGCCGGGCTTCTATCTCAAAGGCTCCCATCAGCTCGACTGGGGCATGAAGAACCGCCTGGCGCGGGTGTTTTCGCCGGCGACCGGCCGCACGGTGATGCTGGCGATCGATCACGGCTACTTTCAGGGCCCGACCACTGGGCTCGAGCGCATCGATCTGTCGATCATGCCGCTGCTGCCGTCGTGCGACGCGCTGTTCTGCACCCGCGGCATCCTGCGTTCGATCGTGCCGGCGGACTCGACCAAGCCGATGGTGCTGCGGGCGAGCGGTGGCCCGAGCATTTTGCGTGAGGAATTGTCGGACGAGCAGATCGCCATGGACATGGACGACGCGGTTCGGCTCAACGCCGCCGGCGTCGGCATCCAGGTTTTCATCGGCGGCGAGCACGAGACGCGCTCGGTCCATAATATGACCAGGCTGGTCGATGCCGGCTTGCGCACCGGCATTCCGGTCATGGGCATCACCGCGGTCGGCAAGACCATGGTGCGCGACGCCAGATATTTCCGGCTTGCCTGCCGCATCATCGCCGAGCTCGGCGCGCAATACGTGAAGACATATTATGTCGACGAAGGCTTCGAGACCGTCACCGCCTCGTGTCCGGTGCCGATCGTGATGGCCGGCGGCAAGAAGCTTCCCGAGCTCGACGCGCTGACCATGGCCTACAACGCCGTGCAGCAGGGCGCCGCCGGCGTCGACATGGGCCGCAACATTTTTCAATCCGATGCGCCGCAGGCGATGATCGCCGCGATCAACGCCGTCGTGCATAAGAACGCCAAGCCGAAAGAGGCCTATGAGCTGTTCAGTTCGCTGAAGGCGTTGTGAGCGGATGCAACAAAATCCGCTATCGACGGTCAACTTATTCGATCAAGCGCCCGAGCCGCGAGGGCGGCGAGCGGCTCATATTGGGACAGTCGATTTGTTGATGATGAGCCCCGCGTTGAAAAGAACAATCAGCGCCCAATTGGCACGCGCTCGCGGCAAGTGATCACACCTTTTTCTTGCGGCCTGCTTTGCCAGCACTGGTAGCATCGGCACCTGTCGACCAGGCGCGTATCATCGCGTCC
>Ga0210390_10002520_pt1 | contig 16223 bp, 10 predicted proteins | sample IncBWH11OmetaG_FD_161050 | JGI IMG/M metagenome (GOLD analysis project Ga0210390, IMG submission 161050) | Forest soil microbial communities from Barre Woods Harvard Forest LTER site, Petersham, Massachusetts, United States - Inc-BW-H-11-O ... | reverse complement strand
CGAGAACGGCGTTAGGGCCGGTGTCGACTCTGCCACTGATGCGGCGTGTGAAATGAACTCCGAGAAAAGGGAACCGCGGATCGGGTACGGGATAAATAAGGGCACGCACCAACGACGAGCGCTCGGGAGTGAGATCGTAGTACTCGCCGCGAAAGGGAGCAATCGTGACCTCAGGTTCATCGCCGGCCATCCGGCTGATGCGATCGCTGAACAATCCCGCGCAGTTTATGAAATAGGTTGTGGAGAATGCTCCGCGTTTGGTTTCTGCCACAATCTCACTCGCACCGCGTTTCAGGCTCAAAACTTCCGCGGACGTCAGAATCGATCCACCGCGCTCCACGATTAACTCTGCGTACTTATCGCAGACCGCAGCATAGTCAGTGACGCCGGTTGAGGGGACGACCAAAGCGTTTAAACCACTGGCGCTCGGTTCCAGCTCACGCAACTCCGCAGATCCGATAAGCCGCACCCCCGCCACGCCGTTGGCCTCGCCCCGCCTTCGTAATTCTTCCAAGGACTGCAATTCTTCCGGACGGGTGGCCACGATTACCTTACCGCAAATGCTATGTGGAATGCCGTGCGCGCGACAGAACTCGACCATCGCCGCCGCGCCGGCAACGCACAACTTTGCCTTCAGCGACCCTGGCTTATAGTAAATCCCGGAATGAATGACGCCGCTGTTGTGGCTGCTTTGATGCCTGGCCACGCGATCTTCTTTCTCGAGCAACAGCGTGCGAAGGCGCGGGAATCGTTGCGTAATCTCGAGTGCGACCGAGAGGCCGACAATGCCTCCACCCACGATGATGACGCCGTAACGCGAATCAGGCATGATCGATGATCATACCGCGACGGTGTCGGCACCACGCGTGTTTGACTATGGGCTGACGACCAGAGTTATAGAGGAAGGCGCTTGATGACTCAGTGTGCCCGACGTGCCCGTGACAGTGATGGAATAGGTGCCGGGTTGCGTGCCTTGCTGCTGCCCGCCGCTGCCTCCGCCGCCGTCGCCCCCAGTCCCACCGCCATTGCTTCCTCCACCTCCACACGATGGCAGCGAGAGTGCCAAAAAGAGCAATCCGAGCACAGAAGCTGGCAGCGTTCGCCTTGCACGCTTTCTAGTTGCCAGCAGTGCAAGTCCCGGCAGGGCCAGCGATAAGGGGTAGAAGAAGACAGCACGGTTCAGGCCGGAAGGAAAGAGGCTGGCCGAGCTGGAAGTGGTTGCAACGGTCATCACGACTGCGGCAGAGCTGTTGCCAGGAGTTACTGAGCTGGGAGTGAAACTGCAAAGCGCCGCAATCACTGGCGTGCTCGAACAGGATAGAGTCACGGCGTTGGTGAACGAAGCTCCGACGGACAGGACGCTGAAATTGTAACTGGCCGACTCTCCCGGCGTGATGGTCTGCGTGGTTGGCGTGAGCGAACTGAGAGTGAAGTCCTGATACACCGTAAGCGCGATCGTCAGTGTCGAACTGGGAGTTCCCGTGATGTCCTGGGAGTCGATGACGATGTTGTAGGTGCCGGACGCGGCGCTGTTCGGAACGTTGATCGTGGCAGTTACGGGAACAGAGGCTGCGGCCTTGATTACGATGGGATTCGCGGGACTGAGCGTGCATTGCGCGGCCGGCAGCGCGCTAGCGTTGCAGGTGGCGTTGACCTGACCGCTGTAGGAATTAGTGGAAGCAAAAGTGAGAGCCGCCGACACCTGGGCGGCGGGCGGGGAAGAAAGCGTTGCCGGACCCGTAATCAGGTAAGCGCCGACGTCGAACGGTACAGGAAGAGAATTCGTAATCGAACCCGATGTGCCTTGCACTGCGATCTGGTAACTGCCAGGGGTGAAGCTGGTTCCGTTGATGATGAGATTGACTGTGGCTGGAAATGTGCTGACCGACGATGGAGTGATGCTGCAACTGTTTGCTCCGAATGAATTTGCGCAGGTTAGGGTGACGGTGCCGTTGAATCCGTCCTGGGAGGAGATTGTGATCGGGCCGCTGCTACCAGTGCTGCCCTCCTTTACGTTGGGGAAAGCGCTGGGCTCGCTGAGAATAAAGTTTGGGTTCGTCGTGACCGTTATTGAAAACGAATTGGTCATCGGCGTGGGTTCCCCGGCGGTTGCAGCCTGCAGTGTGACGGTGTAATTGCCGGTTACCGTGGCTGCGGGAACGGTCACGGTCGCGGTCAGGTTCACGGGTGAGGCCGACGTGGGATTGACGGTTGCACTGGGGAAAAAAGTACACGTTGCACCGGAGATGGCGGGACTGAAGCTGCAGCTGAGGGCTACGCTTTGATTGAATGAACCCTGGGCTGTGAGTTGAAAACTTACGGGCGGGGAAATCGCGCCCCGCGGCTCAATCACGGTCGCGGGCGTCGGGGTGGTCAGATCAAGATTCACAACATGCAAAACGAGAGGCGTGACGTGGGTCGTCGTATCGGGATCGGAGCCAACGCCTTGCAGATTGAAGCTGTAGTCGCCGATAGTGTTGCCCGCTGTAACCGAGAATGCCGTGCCAGTCGAGGCAAGAGTGAAGCTCGGCGGGTTCGGGGTGCACGGACTGGGCGGGCTGGTCGTCCCTGCGGTGCAGCTTAAGGCAACCGAGCTGTTGTATCCGTTCACTGCCGTTACCGTGCCGTTGAATGTGGGCGTGGTTCCGGCGAAGGCAGTCAGCGGATTGTTTGAAACCGCGATCTGGAAATCCGGCGTAGCGATCAAGTTGAATTGCCACACGCCGCGGCCGTAGGTGGAAGCGCGTATCAGCTTCCGGCCGCCGGAGTTGAAAAGCGCGAGCGCGGTGACCGCTACGTTGGGCAGGAACCCGCTTTGTTGGCTGCTCGCGCTGGGTCCGAGTTCAGTCCATGCGGGAGCGGACGTCGAGCTTTGGAAAACGCCGACGTCCGAGCCCACATAAACCATGTGTGCGATCGGGTCAACGACCACTGCGTTCACCGGAGAATCCGGAAGTTCGCTGGCTCCGGCCCCGGTGAAATCGATCCAATTCATGCCGGCATTCGTGGTCTGCCAAACGTGTCCCGGGCCGCCTTGTCCGGGAACGGCAGTGAATCCCATCACGGTGACGTAGGCGGTGTTGCCGGTGGGGTCTGACGAGTCAATGGCGACGCTGGAAATCGGGAACTGATTGGGATTGATGCTGCTGCCTCCCGGGGCGTTCAGCGTTGTGTTCGCGAAGTTTGAAACCGTTCCGGAAACAGCAGTCGCGTTGGTGGTGACCCAGACGTTTCCGCCGACGGGCGTCGATAATTCGTTCGGACCGAAGCCGTCAGTGGTGGCATAAATCACTTCAGAACCACTTGCGCTAGTGTGGCCGCCTGCGGCAAGGGCGCGCACAGTATTGACCTCGGTGCCCGCGCAGGTGCCCGTGCCAAAGCTTTCGAAGTTCAGGCTCAATGCAGTGTATGCGCCGCCAGAGCGCGGTCCGCTCCACACCCGGCACGTTCCTACGAGCAACGAGGTGGTTGATTGGGGATCGAGAATGTAGGGGAAGTAGAATGATCCATCATCGCCCCCCACGCTCCCGCTGCTGACGACAACCTGAAAGGAACTGTCGTTGCAGTTCACCCCGGAGGAACATTCCTGGATATTCAACGTGCCTCCTCCCGTATCCGGATTTGAAGCAAACCAGTTGTCTGTGTTGGGATCGATGGCATTGTAGCCGCCGTCGCCGCCCAGCACATTTCCCCAACTTGCACTCGTTAGGGCCGCCGCGGTTGCGGGGGAGCCGTTATCCTGCGTGCCTCCTAAAAGCGTGTTGGGATCGGTGGCATGTTGGGAGAAGCTGACGAACTGCGTCATGGAGCCAAGGTTTTGATTGAGGTCGTCGAATTGATTCGTGCCGGAACACGAACCTGTGGAGAGGCCTGTGAATCCGTTCAGCGCACGGTAAATGCCGCCGTCATTCGCGAAATACATCAGGTCTGCTCCGGACGACGGGATCGCATATGCAAGAGCGTGCTGATCAGGATGGACATGCGCGAGTGCTGATAACGGGTCGCAGCCATAGACGTGCGTGAGATTCATGAACGGCACGCCGGAGCACGCAGGGTTGCTGGCATTGATCGAGCATTTGTAGAGGTTGATCGCGCCGGCGTAGAGATCTGTGGCAGACGCACCGTTGGGAACCGCCAGCAGTTCCAGGTTGTAGAATCCCTGCTGCACGCCGCAGCCATCGGAATCGCCGCAATTGAGGATTCCGCCGTCGCTTATTTGGGTCCACGATGCGCCGCCGTTCACGCTCTGCCAAATGCCTTGATCCAAGGGCTCGCCCGCGGAGTTCAGCGAAACGAACCACACGTACATCTCATTGCGTCCCGGCACGACGGAGATTTCACCGCGATAGATCGGACAGGTCGTAACGTAGTTTTGCGGGCACGCGGTTGTGCTAAGCAAGCCTGCAGCGCCCGGCTGGGCGGTGAGGCGCGTCCAGGTCAGACCATCCGGCGAAGAGTAGAAACCGTGATAACGCTCCGCCGCAAAAAACAGACCGGCTGCGGCGTTGTACACCACCGAAGTTGCTGAGGTCGCCTCGCTCACTGCAGAGAAGAGAGCATCGTAAGTCCATGTCTGGCCGGCGTCGGTGGAGGTGTAGAGGCCCCGGTAAGTGCTGGCGGTCAACGCGCCGGCGGATACACCTTCCGACGTTGCCGCCATGGCTGCGACCACCGTGCTGGTTTGTCCACTCGCCGTGCTGAAGGCCATGCGCGTAGCACCCAGGCCACTGAACGAGTAAGTGCCGTTGTTCGCAGTGGAGATCAAAGTCCAGGTGTTGCCGCCATCGGCAGAGCGCAGAATGCCAAGCCCGAAGTAAGAGTCGGCGGAATTATCAGCTTCACCTGTGCCTGCCAGCACCACGGTTTGGGTAGGATCGGAGTTTCCCGGCTGAATCGCGATCGACCCGATGGAGAGTGTTGCCTGGTCGTCGGTGATCGCGGTCCAGGTCACGTTGTTGGCTGTGGTTGTGGCAGCGTTCGTGGACTTCCACACTCCTCCCTGAGCTCCACCGATATAAACCGTATTGCCGGTGCGATCCGCGGGGTCGATGGCCACCGCGGTGGCTCGTCCGGAAACCTGGTCGTAGTTCTGAAATCCGTTGCCTGTGGCATCGGAGGCTAGTGGCACTGGGCCAAGCGGTGTCCACGCGCCAGACGACAGTGCAGGTTGAGAATCCGTATACGCCGCCTGAGTGCGAGCCAGTCGAGCGGCGCGGGCTTGCATTTTCGCTTGATAAGCTCGATAGCGCAACTCAGCGGAAGACTTTCCCGGAACCACACGGCCGCGCAGAAACCATTCTGAGCGCTCTTGCATATGATCGGCATCCGCGTCAGCGATCGGCGCGTCGGCCGCAGTTTTCTTGGCGCCTTGTGCCTGTGCGATGGAAAGCAACGAAAATGGCAAGACCGCGAGCAGGGAAGCACGAACTACGCGGCAGAACCCAGGAGAGGCCATGGATACTTAGCTACGAGGCAAGTATCAAAGGGCCAAAGAGAACAAGCAATCAAAAACCCGCACAAATCTGAACTGAGGACCATTCCGGGAATAAGAAGTACAATCTCCATCGTGTTCTCGGACTCGCTTCTATCACGATTGCTTCGAGGTATGTCATCAATGACGAAGTTCCGGCTTCTATCCGGCGGTTTGATTGCTTTTCTGGTGTTGGGCTGTGGGGTTTCGATCCCGCGAGCCGAATCTGCCGACCGCGAGATCAATGTTGCGGCGGCCGCGGACTTAAGCGCTGCCATGCAGGAAGTGGCTGCCAACTATGAAAAGCGCACCGGCGTCGTGGTAAAGCTTTCTTTCGGCGCATCCGGCGCGTTGACCCAGCAGATTCAGAACGGTGCACCATTTGACGTTTTCTTTTCCGCGGACATGGATTATCCCCGGCAGTTGATTGCCGGCGGCCAGGCCGATGGAGCAACGTTATATCGTTATGCGGTGGGGCAGTTGGTGTTATGGGTTCCGCAGGATTCGCCGCTCGATGTCGAGCACAAGGGCATGGACGTTTTGCTCGATCCGTCGGTGAAGAAAATTTCAATGGCGAATCCGCAGCATGCGCCGTACGGGCGCGCAGCCGTGGCTGCGCTGAAGCATTATGGTTTGTATGAGAAACTCGGTGACCGGCTGGTGTTGGGAGAGAATGTGTCGCAGGCAGCGCAGTTTGTGGAATCTGGCAACGCGCAGGCCGGGTTCGTGGCTCTGGCTCATGCCATGGCGCCAGCGATGCAGGGTAAGGGGAGATACTGGGTCGTCCCGGCCGAGGCATATCCGGCGCTGGATCAAGGTGTGGTGTTGATCTCGCGCTCACCTCATCCGGAGGATGCGGCGGCGTTCCTGGGGTTTATCAAAACCGAGGAAGCGGCTGGGATGCTGCGGCGTTATGGATTCACCTCGCCTGACCTGAAATACAAACTGAAGTAGGGAACTGCACCACAAAACAATGGCTATCGATTGGCAGGCATTTCGACTCACGATTGAACTGGCGGTGGTGGTATCAGCCGTCCTTTTGGTGGTCGGGCTACCTTTGGCCTATTGGATCGCCTTCTCGCGCCGACGCTGGAAATTTCTTGTGGAGGCGCTGGTTGCCTTGCCCATTGTGCTGCCGCCGACTGTGCTCGGGTTTTATGTGCTGGTCGCCCTCGGTTCGCGGAGCCCTTTGGGCCGCTGGTGGCAGTCTATGACGGGACACACTCTGGCTTTCACTTTCACAGGACTGGTGATCGGCTCCATTCTCTACAGCCTGCCGTTTGCGGTGCAGCCTTTCGCGGCTTCGTTCTCGTCGGTCGATCGCAAACTGCTGGCAGCCTCGGCCACACTGGGAGCCTCACCCTTGCGCACCTTCTTCCGAGTGGTAGTTCCGCTCTCCGTGCCTGGTCTGGTCGCGGGCGTAGCCCTGGCGTTTGCTCACACCATGGGTGAATTTGGGGTGGTGCTGATGGTTGGAGGCAACATTCCCGGTGTGACGCGCACGGTTTCCATCGGAATCTACGATCAAGTACAAGCTTCCAACTACGCTTCAGCGAATGCCATGGCGTTGTTGCTGCTGGTCTTTTGTTTTGGGGTTCTTACTTTGGTCTACGGGATGCACCGGAGGACCCTGCATCAAGCAACGGTGAACCGCGAAGTATGGGCGATGGGTCCAGTCAAATAAACGAACCTCGATGCCCACTCCTGCGGAACCACGACCAGCCAAACCACGACCCGCGAATCCAACCCTGAGCGCACGCATTCGCAAGAGCTTTTCTGCCACCGAGCGCCCGTTCTCGCTCGACGTGGATTTCAGCGCCGCGTCCGGATTCAACATACTGTTCGGTCCTTCCGGATCGGGCAAAACCACGCTGCTCGACTGTGTGGCCGGTCTGGCTGTTCCCGATGCAGGGAGAATTGTCGTGGGTGAGCGAGTGTTATTCGACGCGGGCTCGCGCGTCAGCATTCCGGTCGCTAAACGCGGCGTGGGATACGTCTTGCAGGATCTGGCACTATTCCCGCACCTGACGGTCGAGCAGAATACGGAGTACGGTCTGGCGCATTTGCCGCGATCAGAGCGCCGGCAGCGGACCGCGACGATGCTGCAGGAGTTCCAGATCGAGCACTTACGCGAACAGCCTCCTGGAGAGATCTCGGGCGGCGAGCGCCAGCGTGTGGCCCTGGCGCGAGCTTTGGTGACCGACCCATGGGTGCTCCTGCTCGATGAACCTCTGGCGGCGCTGGACGCCCCTACCAAATCGAAGATCATCGAGGATCTACGGCGGTGGAATCAGGCGCATCGCATCCCGATTCTTTATGTCACGCACGCGCGCGAGGAGGTGCTGGCGCTCGGCGAACGCGTGCTGGTGATGGAAGAAGGCCGCATCATCGCGCAAGGTGCACCGCATGAGGTGCTGGGCGCTCCTCTCCAGGAGACCGTGGCGCAATTGGCGGGTTTTGAGAACATCTTCGACGCAGTCGTTGAATCCGTACATGAGGATCGCGGCACAATGCTTTGTCGAATCACTACCTCTCGTCTGCCTGGCAGCCATGAGGACAGATCCGTTCTGCTGGAGACGCCCTTGATCCGGGCAGAGGCAGGCGCACGCTTGTGGGTGGGAATTCGTGCCGGCGACATTCTGCTGGCCGTCGCTAAGCCGGTGGGGCTGAGCGCGCGCAATATCCTTCCAGGGCGGCTGGTGTCCATGGAACGGCGCGACATGACGATTGGCGCGCGCGTGGATTCCGGCATAGAGATGGAAGTCCATCTGACGCTTGCGGCGCGTGACGCCCTGGACCTTGCCGAGGGCCGCGAGGTATGGCTGGTGATCAAAACTCATTCCTGTCATTTAATGCGGCGCTGACTTATAATGCCGTTGCGCCCGCTGGCTTGGAGCGAAGGTGGCGCAAGCCCACCGAGTCCAGTGGCGCAGCAGTCTCCTACATCGGTTGCTGGAGTTGTTTCTTGAAATCTAGGCCTCAAGTTCTCTCAATTGGTTCTTCCGGGCGCCTGCTCGCTTGCGCTGTCGCATTCTGTTTCTGTAGCAGCCCCCTCGCGCAGGGACAGGGAGATTCCTCACAGCCTTCGCAGGGACTGCCTTTTCTCAACACAGGTGCGGATTCCGTGATGTCACAAATCGACATGGTGGAACTGTACGTCGAACAACAAAACAAGCACACCAAGTTTCTGGAGGAGCAAAAATTAGCAGATAAGAAACTGATCGATTCCGGCGTCGTGTCAGCGCTCGATCTCGATGCCCCGAATGGCGCGATAGAGGATTTCAACCGCGCTCGCACGTTATTGAAGGCGCAGAACTCGAAAGAGGCAATCAAGCAGCTGCAAAAAGCGATTGCGGGGTATCCCAAATTTGTTTCAGCCCATGTCGGTCTGGGGCTCGCTTATGTCGATCAGGAAGACCCGGTTAAAGCCAAGAGTGAATTTGAAACAGCTGCCAAACTGGACGATAAATTTCCCGGATCGTTCCTGCATCTCGGTCGCCTAGCCTTGTCGCAAAACGATTTTCCGGCTGCGGAATCCGCACTGGAAAAAGCTGCTGCTCTACAGCCCAAAGACGTCAACATTCTCTCGGTTCTGGCGTATGCGCAAAACGGAACCCATCAATACGGGCACGCTTTGGAAACGGCCCAGTTGGTGCATACGCTTGACCACAAGGGAATGGCGAATGTGCACTACGTGGCTGCGTCCGCCGCCATGTCTCTGAAGGATTTCGAAGCCATGGAGCGCGAACTGAAACTCTTCCTGAGCGAGGACCCCACCAATGCTTTCGCTCCAGTTGCGCGCAAGAATCTGGCTGCCCTTGAGCATAACAAGGCAGTTCGGGCGGCAGGTGCCGCCAATTCTCTGTCCGCAACAACAGTGTCCGTTTCGCAGGCGCAACAAACCTTCCCCAACACTGACAGATTGAAGGCGCAGCTCGCGACATTGGGCGATGAATCCGATTCCTGCGACGACTGCGGCGCCTTAGCCGAGGCAGACGCTCCCAAATTGGGAGGCGACAGTGGCGCCGTCTCGGATGCGCCCCGGAACGTAGCAAGGGGGGCTGGCGGTGTCTGGACCATTCGCAAGAACGTGGACGATGTGGCCCTGTTTTTCTCCGTTAGCAGCCATGGACACATGGTGAACGATTTGGAAGCGTCCAACATTAAGATCCGCGATGACAACAAACCTCCGGCAAGAGTCGTGCAATTTGCACCCCAGTCCAAACTTCCTTTGCGTCTGGCTCTGCTAGTGGATACCAGTGGTTCGGTGCATAACCGATTCTCCTTCGAAAAGAGCGCCGCGACTAAGTTCGTGCAGAAAGTGCTAAGCAATCCCGCCGACCTTGGGTTCATAGCAGGATTTGCCAGCGAGCCCAGCGTAACCCAGGATTTCAGTGCGGACCCAATCGAACTGGGAAAGGGGATCGACAATCTCGCAAACGGAGGCGGAACGGCCCTCTTTGATGCAGTTTTATTCGCGTGCAGAAAGCTGGGAGCATATCCCGATGATGAGCGGGTGGCGAGGGTCCTGGTGATCCTGAGCGACGGCGAGGATAATTCCAGCCATGGCACCCTGAAGCAAAGCATAAGAGTTGCAGAGAAAACGGGCGTGACGATTTACACCGTTAGCACGAAAGAGGGCCTTGGCGACAAGACGGATGCTGACAAGGTGCTGGAAGTACTGGCAGAACGCACCGGAGGGGAAGCGATGTTTCCCGGAGATTTGCGCACCCTGGGTTCGTCCCTCGACAAGCTGCGCGATTTGATCCGGAGCCGTTACTTCATTGCTTACAAACCCGCCGATTTCCAGCCGAACGGAAACTATCACACCATCAGCATCATCGCCGAGAAAAACGGCAAGCATTTGCAAGTCCGCGCTCGTAAGGGCTACCACGCTCGCCTCGAAGCGAGTCCCAACTAAGCGGAGAGCCGGAAGCTTCCTCCACCCGGTCCATCTCAATCACGGCAACCCACTGGCCCGGCCGCTGTTCGGAAAATACGATGTGGCCTCCGAGAATCTGCGCCACGGCGGCAGGTGGGAGGTCGCGGTGAAATCCGAAGAAGCGAGTCTTCAGTTCCGTCCAAGCCCGCCAGTGATCCCATACTGCCGGTCCGGGCTCGTATTTCGTGGAGAAGACCAGCGCTACCTGATAGTTCGAGCGAGAGGCGGCGGCAAGCACTTCATCGATCGAGAAGTTCTCTACACGAACGACGCGCATCGGCCGCGTAATATAACCAAGCCAGGGCCGGGATATTTCGTCCGAGGCAGGCCATGCCGTAAGCACCCGCGCCATGGGGTAGCGAGCCTCCAGGAAGTGCTCGCCATCTTCGTGCAGCACGATGTAGTTTCGATAGGCGAGATTGTCCTCCAGTGAGAAGCCATACGGAGGGTTCCAGAACCAGGCCACAACGAAAGCGATCGCCACACAAGCAACAGCCGTCAGCCAATAATGCACCCTGCGCCAGAGCGTTGAGACCGAAACAATGATGACGAGAGGAACGGCTGGAAGCATATAGCGAGCCAGAACGGCGCCGCCGATCAGCGCCATCGCAACCGCATAAGCCAGCATGACAACATAGAAAACCATTTGTACCGGGATGCTAATCCGCGGGCGCTCGCCAGACGAATCGCGCCGTGGTGGCAGCAGACACATCGCCACCAGCATCGCCAGCGTCAAAAGCCACAAGTGGAGATATCCGCTGATCTGCCAAAGCCGCATGGCCAGCGCAAAAAGAAACCGCGTGGAGCTGAGAGTCGCAGCCACGTTGTAGCGGAAGAACTCTGGATTACCGAAGACGTATCCGGTGCGCGCGTAGTGATAGGCATACCAAAGAGCAAGCGGCATCGCGGGGATCAGCAGCGAGACTATTCGCCGCACGGAGCTGCTTGTCGATTCGAGGTCCTCGTTCTCCAGCCAAAGTTTGCGCAGCGAGCTCTTATGAGCGAGCAGGCCTAGGATCCCCCATCCCGCGAGGGCTATGGGGGCTAGAATCGCAGTCTCTTTCGCCAGTGCTGCCAGCGCGAACCAGAACGCCGTCGCGATGGTTTCACCTTCCACATACGCCGCGAGACCCCAGAAGGTGAACCCAGCGGCGGCCAGATCTACCTGCGCCAGAGAGCTTTGCGCGAAGAACACAGGATACAGAGCAGTACAGAGCGTCGATGCGATCGCAACCTGCGTGTTGGCGACGCGCTCGGCTAGTCGGAACAAACCGAGAAGCGAGAAGGCCGCGATCACCAGCATCGCAGTCCGGGTAACCAGAGGAGCGTAGCCCACCACCTTCCACCAGAGCGCAAGCCAAGCCATCACCAGCGGCGGGTGCGCGTTTGAAACCGTAGATTGGGGAGTCAGACTTCCCGTGAGCAGGAGATCACGTGCGGCTGGAACGTAGTAACCGCCCTCGTCCCAGAAGTAAGGCAAGCGCAATAGAGGCGCGTGAAGCAGAAAGATAAATACAAAGATGACGGCAAACACCAGGGCCAGGTAAGCGCCCGACCATCGAACTGGGCTACTCCGGTCAGACCGGTAATCTCTCAGAATCCCCCCTAGTGCACCGGTCCAGTAGGAGTCAGGCGCGGGTCGAGCTTAATCTCGCCAAAAGCGCTCTCGTAGCCGGCCACGTTCTGCTGGAGCAGTCCCAGCAGTGCCTTGGCCTGCTGCGGGCTGAGGTAAATGCCCTGGAAGTTGCGAATCTCGACTTGAGCTTCGGTCTGCTGTTGCAGGGTGCCGAACACCATGAAGAAGTCCCAGACGTTCACCCGCATCTGCACGCTGTTGGCATAGGCCTCGCGGTAGTCGGGAGCATTGACCAGCTTGACATTAGGTTGCGCAGGAAGGCTCATAGAAAAGCAGTGTAATGACTTAGGGGGCGCGAAGGGAAGGCGGGCGCTGGAAATTCTCTGTTTGAGGAGAAGACTACGGGTGAAAGCGATCGACCCGGGCTACCTCCGACCGACAAAAAATGTCATTCGGTTTACATCTTTCTGGCTTTGTGGCCCCGAAGAGGGTGCCGCGAAAGGTCATGGACGTTAGCTACTTTGCTGAAACCAAAGGAGTTGTAGGATGTCACTACAGGTCTCGTCTGGCGTTCAAAGTGCGAGACTTGAAGCGTTCCTAAATTGGATTTTCTGGCGAGCACTCTATGACTCATAATCCCGATCACGGGGTCACTGAAGAAATCATTCTCCCCGACAACCTGCTCCCTCTGGGATCTGTGCTGGGCGAGGGAGTCACCCCGCTCGATGTCAGCATGGTGCTGGCGAAAGTGTTCAAGGTACAGTACGCGGAGGTCGCTCTGCTGCGCCTTGAGGGCGGCCTGCTCAAGTTTATTTTTCCCGAGCACCTGCGAACCACCGGAGCGATTCCGATTTCGAGCAAAGCGGTCGCGGCCCACACCGCGTTGAGCAAGAAGGCCGAGATCTTCAACAATTTTGCCCGGGTAAAGCATGCCAGTATCTTCGAAACCATCAAGCCGGTTGGCTCCGAAACCGAAGAACTGGCGCCGCCCGCGCCTATACAGAAGCTGATGTCGGTGCCGATTCTGGATCACAAATCGACGGTGCTGGGCGTCATCCAAATCTCACGCAAGGGAGTGGATCCGCGCTTCACGCAGGATTTCAGCCGCGAGGATCTCCACGATCTGGAACTCGCCGCCGGAGTGCTGGCTGCTTCGCCGGTGATGCTCGAGAACTAAAGCGGGGCTTCGGAAATTCAAGTGGTCGCCCGCCTCGATGGGTCGGCGGCCACTTTTGTTTTTAGCTCTTGTAGTGCTGAAATCAGTTAGTGGTGTTAATCCTTGAGCCCGGTTACTTTTCCGCGCAGGACGGTGATTGAAGCCTTCGGCAGAGTAAACGAAGTCTGCGGTGCGGCTGCGATAATCGTCGCGACTGGCGGATGATCTGGGTCTGCATGACTGTTGGGGCCGTCGTTAATCCACACATACTGCTCGCTTCCGAAAGTCACGAATGTGACCGGTCCGGAAAAAGAAACATTCTGTTTGCTCCTGGAATCCTCAAACTGCACTCGCACCGTGTGTGGATTGGTCTCGTCGCGGTTCACCAGCATCAGAGACCAATTTCCGTCGGGACGATGCACCGCATACGAAGTAACCAGCGCATTGCCCTGAGAGTCCGCAATAGCAACGGAAGAAGGGAACATATGATGCACCCCAGAGCGATGCTGCACCCATTCCAGGTTAATCATGTGAGCCGCGAAGTAAGGTGATGTGTATCCCTTGATGTCGTAGCCTTGATCAGAACCGCCTTCATCGGCAACAAAATTTGACCACGACGCCCAGCCTAAGCAAGTTTTCTGAATACCTTGCGGCTGAATCGGAGAGTGATAGAACGCAGCCCCTCCACCCTCAAAGAATGAGCCCACATTGTCTGCCAGCCACAGCGCGGCAAAGATTGTGGTCATGGGCCCGGTGAGTTCGGCGGCGAGATGATTCTCCGTCACCATCAGCGGAACTTCTTTGGGAACGCCGTCGTCCCTCCACACCTGCAGGATGTGCTTCATCAACTGAGGCTCGGTATAAAGAGTTTTCCAGGTGATCGTACAGGCATCAAACGGATAGTGCTCAAACGACACGAACGCCAGGTCGGAGATGCGGCCGTGCGCCTTTAAGTAATCGACGAAGCGTCCCATCCACGAAATCCGGCCCTGCGCGTCGGGCCAGACGCGAATGTCCTCATTCACCCCTTCGAAGATTGGCCCGCCCAGTTTGAGTTTCGGATCGACCTTGTGAATCGCCGCAGCCCACTGAATGTATAGCGCGGCATAGTCTTCCGGCATGGCGTGCTTGCCATCCGGCTCCTCACCCAGTTCGACGTATCCGAGGTTATAGCCACGCTTCTCGACATAGGCGATTTCAGCGGCAGCATCGTCCGGCGTGCCGTAAAGCATCGTCACCGGAATCATCGCGGGAAGATTGTTGGTCAGTCCGCTGGTAAAGAAGAGGTCAAAGCCGCTGTGCTGATAACCGCCCGTCGCGTTCACGTCCGCAGCCGAGTGCCAGGGATCAATCGAAGAGGAGGCGTAAGTGGTCGGCCTTTCACTCATACTCTTCTGGACCTCGGCAAACGCGCCGCTGGAATCGACAGTTCCGACGCGGATCGACTGAATGGCGTATCCCACACAGTTGCGGACGTCGTCCGATCCATGCAGATCACAGGTATTCGAAGATTCCGTCATCAACACGCGCACATACTGCGTGTCGATGGGCATGTCGGCGAGCTTCAAATTCACCGTTCCACCTTGCGCGTTTTTTATCGCTCCGGCGGAAAAAGTCTTCCACTCACCCTGCGGACCCTCATCGAAGTCGAGAGCGCGTTTTCCCACCCAGTACTCGACCTGATAGGTCGTCGCATACGGGCTGGCCCAGGCGATGCGGACGGCGTTCACCGGCTTCTCCGTCTGCAGATCGACGATCACCCATTGCGGATGCAGCGCGTCGCTTTCTCCTGTGAACTTGCTGGTGAGATACGGATTGCTTTTCCAGTAGCTGAGATTTGGTCCTTGCAGCGGCCGGTCGCCGCTGGTCGAAAAACCGCGATGCGGCAGCGCGTAAGAGAGAATGTAACGCAGCGGCTCCTTGAGCTCAGTGCTCCCAGTAAAATACCCGCTCTTGTGCGCCGGATCGCTCCACGTTCCGTTCTCAGTCCAATGCCACGCCGCCATCCGCAGCTCAGAATTGTTGCGATAAGTAATCGGACCCCAGCCCGCCGAAAGCGACTCCTCGATGATGTGCGGGGTATAAACCTTGTCGATCCCGTCGTGCGAAAGAACATCGATGGAACTGCCAAGAGCGCTGTCGGGATCGAAGGAATTAATGGCGTGGCCAGGCGTAGCATCGACGTGAACAGTCGCCATCTGCGGTTCCGCGGCGGACGCCGATTGCGCAGGCGCAGGAGCGCCGTGCACGACCACAGAAAGCACAGCGACTGCAAAGACAGACCTGCTCAAAAGCTTTTCAGCCTCGCTCTGTAGCAACTTCCACCTCGTAGAAAAATCAAGCCGCATCGCACTCCTCCAGCTTGTTGCCTACCTCAGGAAAGATATTCACTCTCTAACGCGGAAGGCCGGCTTTTTCCAGGATTTGCCCCCGGGCAGCACGCACCGCCTCTACCAATTCGCGAGCCGCTTGCGTGATCTTCGCCAGATTCCCCTCGCGCAGAGCCGCTGCATTGATCAGATCTCCACCCACGCCCAGTGCAAATGCTCCGGCGGCAATGTAGTCAGTCGCGTTTGAGGCACTCACTCCGCCCGTCGGAATCAGCGCCACGTTTGGAAACGGCCCCCTCAACGACTGCAAATACTTGGCGCCGCCGACATTGCCGCAAGGGAAAATCTTGATCAGTTTCGCTCCGTTGTCTTGAGCATGCATGAGCTCGGTGGGAGTCAGTGCTCCGGGGATCGCCAACTTGGCGCACGCCTGCGCCACCGCAAGCACGTGGGTCGACATTCCCGGACTCACCAGAAACTCGGCACCGGCGCGAATGCATTGCTCGGCTTGTTCGCCCGTCGTAACCGTGCCCGCCCCGATCAGCGCGCTGTTTCCATGCTCACGAACGACGTGGCGAATCACCGAGGTTGCGTTCGGGACCGTCATGGTTATCTCAAGAATCGGAATGCCGCCAGCGCAGATGGCTTCCACAGCCCGGGTCGCGTCTTCAACCGTTGCTGCCCGCACCACCGGCACAATGCCAATCTCGCCGATCCTGCGAATCACGTCCTCAATCGTCATATTTTCG
>Ga0210390_10002519_pt1 | contig 16228 bp, 11 predicted proteins | sample IncBWH11OmetaG_FD_161050 | JGI IMG/M metagenome (GOLD analysis project Ga0210390, IMG submission 161050) | Forest soil microbial communities from Barre Woods Harvard Forest LTER site, Petersham, Massachusetts, United States - Inc-BW-H-11-O ... | reverse complement strand
ACCCGCCAGCGCAACCCTCAACGCGCCCAGCAACCCCACCCCACCACCACCACCACCCGCCACCAAACCCAAGCCCAAGCCGAAACCCAAAGCCTGCACGAAGAGACACGCCAAACACAAGAAACCCGGCTGCAAAACCAAAACCGCCACACACAAACACCGACATGCAAAGTCATAGACGCCCGTTGACCGGCCCTTGGGCTAGATTGGATAATCTCGGTATGTTCAGTAGAAGTGCATTGAGGGGCAGGTTGATCATTGTGGCGCTGGGTGTTCTGTGCGGCACCGTCTTTGGTGTGCCGTCAGCCTTGGCGCAGTCCCCTTGGTGGCACATCCGCACTGAACCGGAGCCGACGTACCTTCACGGCGGCCTAGCGCAGAACGAGGTTGAGGAATTCAAGGTGAGCGCGAGCGGCGGCGAAGTACTGTGGCTCAAAGAATTGAACTCATTTTCCCCACCTTTCTCCGCCGCGGTGTTTCCATACAACGCGACGCACGAAGAAGTCCAGACTGCGCTGGAAGGGCTCTACGGTGAACACGGTGTCGAAGTCACCGGCGGTCCCCTCGTCGCTGGCACGGGCGATCTCAGCGCCGCGACGGGGATGGGCGAATTCAGCGAAAAATCGACGGAAATCACGGTGCTTGAAACCAGTGCCGGCGCTTTCGCTGTCGGTCAGGAAATCTTGGGCGCCGGCATACCTGAAAAGACGACGATCACGCAAATCGTCGGGAGCACTCTCACGCTGTCGGCGGAAACGACAGAAGCCGAGATCGTCGTCGAACTCCACGCGGGCTCAAGGGAAGTCACCGCCGTCACGGGCGCGTTTGCCGTCGGTCAGGAAATCTACGGACCAGGCCTTCCCCTCGGCGCGACGATCGAAGCGGTCGGCGCCGGCACGCTCACGCTCTCCAGGCTCGCCACCGAAGCCGGGACCGGCGTACCTCTCGCCGGCCGTGTTCCCTACCGGATCACGTTCAAGGGGCGAGAGATCGCACCACCGCCCAGCTACTTCGAAGACGGCGGGTTTGGCGGCGTGTTTCCGGGTACTCCTTTGCAGGCCCCCCCGGGCGAATCGCCCAGTGCCACGCTCACCGAACTAGCCAAAGGCCGGCCCGACGGTGAAATCCTCATCAGTGCGAGCAACCTCGGTGATGTGGCCGCGACCGGCTGTACGAAGGTTGCTGCGGGCACGGGTAAGTACACGGGCTCCGGATGCACCGAAGCCGAACTCGGCACGGGCGAATACGAAGCTACTCCGATCACGGTCTCCGACGTGCTGCCCCCCGGCTTGGAAGCCGTCGGTGTCCATGGGGAAGCGGCCGAAGGCGAATTCATTGAAGCGAAGTTGCAGGAATGCTCGCTGGAAGGGGAGAACGGGGTCGCGGCGCCCGCGTGCGCGTTCAAGGGCGTTGTCCCTCCGTACACCGCGCTCACACTGCACGTGGAAGTCGACGACACCGGCGCGAGCGGGCAGGTCTCACAGCAGGCGAGCGTCTCCGGCGGCGGCGCGCGGCCGCTGTCGGTCTCGCGCCCGGTCCCGCTGGGCGGATCGACCCCGTTTGGGATCGCCGACTACGAACTCGTCAACGAAGATGAAGGCGGCGGCGTCGACACCCAGGCGGGCTCGCATCCCTTCCAGCAGACGACCACGATCGTCCTGAACCAGTCGGCTGACGCCGCGAACCCTGATTTCAAGTATCCGAACGGCGTGATCGAGCCGGCGGCGATCCCCAAGGACGTCAACCCTCTCTGGCCGGCGGGGTTGGTTGGCAACCCGGCGTCGCTGCCGCAGTGCCCGCTCAGCAAGTTCCTCAGCTCCATCGGCTGTCCGCCCGACACGATGGTCGGTGTCGCGAGGCCGCTGTACTCGCTGAACCAGGGCGTGGGGCCGGCGCCGCAGGTCTTTCGTGGCGGACTGTGGAACCTCGTGCCCTCGCCGGGCGAGCCCGCACGCCTCGGGTTCCTGACGGTCAACGGTCCCGTGTACATCGACCCGTCGGTGCGCTCGGGTCGCGACTACGGGATCACGGTCAACTCGAACAACATCACCCAGCTCATCGGTTTCCGCAGCATCGAAGTGACCGTATGGGGGACGCCGGGCGCCACGGCGTTCAACCAGTTCCGCGGCACCGCCTGCCTCGTCGCGAGCGTGGAAAGCAGGGAGTGCGAACCGGCGGTGAACGAAGACCCGACCGCGTTCCTGTCGCTGCCGACCTCCTGCCCGGTCAACACCGCCACCGGCTCCCCGGAAGCGCTCGTGAGCACGGTGACGGGCGACTCGTGGCTTGAACCGAAGTCCACCGCCGAACAGCCGCAGCTCGCTGAATTCAAGATGCCGGCGATGGACGGCTGCAACGCGCTGCCGTTCAAGCCGAGCATCGCGGTCAAACCCGACGTCGAAAGCGCGAGCACCCCGAGCGGGCTCGAAGTCGACGTCCACGTCCCGCAGGAAGAGGCGCTGCACCCCGAAGGGCTCGCCGAGGCCGAGCCCAGGAACATCACGGTCGCGCTGCCCCCGGGCGTGGCGGTCAACCCCTCCAGTGCTGACGGGCTGCAGGCCTGCACCGCCAACACCGGCGAGCTGGCGATCGGCCAACTCGGCAGCCCGGGCGATCAGATCGGCTTCCAGGGCCTCGGCGAACTGCGCGGCGAGCCGGGCGTGAACGCCGCCCTGTTCACCGGCGAGCTGCCGGAAAGCATCGCCGCTAAGGTCGCGGTCGAAGACCACGAAACGGTCGAAGGGCACAGAGTCCCCGAAAGCGAAGCGACGCTCTCGCCAGGCACGAACTTCTGCCCGAATGCATCGAAGATCGGCACCGCGACGGTCAAAACGCCGCTCCTTCCAGCCAATCAGCCGCTGACGGGCTCGGTCTATCTCGCTGCGCAGGAATCGAACCCATTCGGGAGCCTGCTCGCGATGTACATGGTCGTCGAAGACCACGTGTCGGGGACGCTCGTCAAGCTCGCTGGCGAAGTCTCGCTGTGCAAGAGCCCCAGCGAATGGCTCCCCGCAAGGCCAGGGAGCACCAAACTGCCCTGCCAGGCCGCCGGGCAGATCATCACGACTTTCGAAAACAGCCCGCAGGCGCCGTTCGAAGACGCCGAAATCCATTTCTTCGGCGGCGAACGCGCCCCACTGTCGACCCCGGCGCAATGCGGGACGTACACGACGACCGCGGCCTTCACGCCCTGGTCCGCCGCGCCGGGCGAACCCGCGGTGATCGTGACCAACGAAGACTTCAAGGTCAAGACGGGCCCGAACGGCGGCCCCTGCCCGGGCGCGCAGTTGCCGTTCAAACCCACGCTGACGGGCGGCGCGACGAACGTCATCGCCGGCGCGTTCTCGCCGTTCACGGCGACGATGAGCCGTCTGAGCGGCGAACAGAACCTGCAGTCCCTCGAAGTGAAGCTCCCCCCGGGCCTGTCCGGGATCCTCTCGAACGTCGAACTGTGCCCCGAACCGCAGGCCGACCTCGGCGAGTGCGGCCCCAACAGCCTGATCGGCGAAACCACGGTGTCGGTCGGCGTCGGCGGCGACCCGTACACGGTCAGCGGCGGGAAGTTCTACCTCACCGGCCCCTACAACGGCACCGGCGCCTGCAGGGTCGGCGAAGCGAACTGCGCGCCGTTCGGCATCACCTTCGAGGTTCCCGCCAAGGCAGGCCCGTTCGACCTCGCGAACACGAAGGACAACCACCCGCCGTGCGACTGCGTGCTCGTGCGCGGCAAGATCGAAATCAACCCGATCACCGCCGCGATCACGATCACCTCGAACCCCCCTGGTACAACGGACTCGATCCCCACTAGCATCGAAGGGATCCCGCTGGAAATCCAGCACGTCAACGCGATCACGACCCGCAACGACTTCCAGTTCAACCCGACGAGCTGTAACAAGATGGAATTCACCGGCGCGATCCACTCCAGCGAAGACGCGACGGATGCGCTCGGCGTGCCGTTCCAGGTCACGGACTGCGAAGCGCTGAAGTTCACCCCGAAATTCGCGGTCTCGACGTCCGGGAAGACGAGCAAAGCGGATGGCGCGAGCCTGACCGCGACCGTCACCGAGCCGCCGGGCTCGTTGGGCACGCAGGCCAATTTGACGAAGGTCAAAGTCGAACTGCCGTTGCAGCTGCCGTCGCGGTTGAAACCAACGCTGCAGAACGCCTGTTTGGCGAAGGTCTTCGAAGCGAACCCCGCGGCCTGCCCGGTTGACTCCGTCGTAGGGCACGCGGTGGTGCACACTCAGATCCTGCCCGTGCCGCTGGAAGGTCCAGCGTACTTCGTCAGCCATGGCGGCGAAGCGTTCCCGTCGCTGACGATGGTCCTGCAGGGCTACGGCGTCACGATCGAGCTCGTCGGCACGACGCTCATCAGCAAGGGGATCACCTCGACGACGTTCAAGACGGTCCCAGACCAGCCGTTCTCGAGCTTCCAGCTGACGTTGCCCGAGGGTCCGCACTCAGCGCTCGCGACGAACCTCCCCCACGAATCCCGTGACCTGTGTGGCCAGAAACTCACGATGCCTACCGAATTCATCGCCCAGAACGGCAAGGCGATCTACGAGACCACCCCGATATCGGTCACGGGCTGCAAGTCCCCCACCCGCGCGCAGAAGCTCAAGGCGGCGCTGGCGACCTGCCACAAGAAGCACGACAAGCACAAGCGCGCAGCTTGCGAACGCGCCGCCCGCAAGAAATACGGACCGCTGAAGAAGGTGAAGAAGAAGGGCAAGTCCTGAGAGGTGGAAGCGGCGCTGGTCAATGCGCCGCTTGCCCCTGGGTCGGAGACGTTTTTGCCCGCCGCCACGCGCGCTGAGGCCGCGGAAAAGCGCACATTGAAGCGCTGATTGGATCCAATCACGAGGCGGAGTAGTCTCCTCGACGCTGGGAATCGCACTCACGTCGAGGAGGCTGGCAAGGGATGAATAAGACGGATGCTCGGTTCACGCCGATCTGGCGCCGAGCGGCGGTGATCGGCTCGCTGCTGCTCGTGGCGGCGGCGATCGCAGGATGCGGCGCCACCGCGTCGGCGGATGTCAAGGACTGTCTCGCCAGCTCGCCTGTGTCATTCGAACAGACGCAGGGCCAGCCGCGCACGTACAAGGACCTCGAACTGACGGTGTCGTGCAGCCCGGGACACTCGTTCGAACTCACCGAACTCAAGGAGGGCGAGGACTACCCGGTGTTGGCCGTGCAACACGGCGGCAAGGACACCTGCCTGCACCGGCGGTTCAAGGCCAAGGGCGAACGGTGCGTGCTCGAGCTGGCATTCGAACCGAGCAACAAACCCGGTGCGTACTCCACCTACTTCTACTTCCAGTACGCTGGAGAGGATGAAACGTTCATAGCAACGGCCACTGGCACCATCGCGCCAGCATGAAACCACACGGACGGACCGGCCGCTGTCGGCCTCCAAGGGGCCGCTGGGATGGTCTACGATCACCGAGATGTCCGTTCCACAGCAGCCACAGGCGGCGGCCGATGACAGTGCGCTGGAGCTAGAGGCCCCGGCGTTGAACGGCGCGGCCGCAACGTCACCGGCATCATCCCCGGAGGGGGAGGGGGGCATCGACGAGCGCCGCGCGAAGATGGAGCGGCTGCGCGCGGAAGGGATCGACCCCTACCCTCCCGTCACCCTGTGGGACACGCGCGAGCGGATCGCCGACGTGCTCGCGGCCCACGACCCCTCCACGCTGGAGCACGGCGAGCACCCCGAGCTCGGCCACCAGATCGCCGGCCGCGTCATCTCCCGCCGCGGCCACGGCAAGACGGCGTTCCTGGACATCCGCGACCTGTCAGGCACGATCCAGGCGGTCGTGCGCGTGGACGCGCTCGGGCAGGAGACCTACGACCGCATCCTCGCCCTCGACATCGGCGACATCGTCGCGATCGACGGCTGCGTGTACGTGACCCAGCGCGGCCAGCTCGCGCTAGCCGTCAAGGAGTGCACACTGCTGACGAAGACGCTGCGCCCGCCGCCGGACCGCCACCACGGCCTCGGCGACACCGGCACGCGCTACCGCTACCGCGAGCTGGACCTGCTCGCCAACGAGGACACGCGCGACCTCTTCGTCAAACGCCACAGGATCGTGTTCGCGATCCGCGAGTGGCTGAACGAGCGCAACTTCATCGAGGTGGAAACTCCCGCCCTGCAGTCGCTGGCGGGCGGCGCGGGCTCGCGCCCGTTCACCACCCACCACAACGCGCTCGACCGCGACCTGTACCTGCGCATCTCGGTGGAGCTGTTCCTCAACCGCTGCATCGTGGGCGGCATGGAGAACGTGTACGACATGGGCAAGGTGTTCCGCAACGAGGGCATCTCCCCGAAGCACTCGCCGGAGTTCACGATCATCGAGTTCATGTGCGCGTACTCCGACTACAACGACGTGGCGAGCGTCACCGAAGAACTGTTCCGCGACGTCGCCCAGCGCGCGCTCGGGCGCACGACGATCAAACGGAACGGCGAGGACATCGACCTGGCCAAGCCGTGGCGGCGGGTGACGATGCGCGAGCTGATCCTCGAGCGCTTCGGCCTGGACTTCATGGAGTCCACGCGCGAGCAACTGGCGGAGGTGCTGGACGAGCCGATGGATCCGAACGCGACGTGGGCCGAGGTGGTGGCGGACATCTACTCCGAGAAGATCGAGTCGACGATCAACCAGCCGACCCACGTGTTCGACTTCCCCCTGGAGCCGTTCCCGATCACCAAGCGCCACGCGGTGCACCCGGAGCTGGGCGAGCATTTCGACGCGGTCATCGGCGGCATCGAGCTCGTCAGCGGCGACACGGAGCTCAACGACCCGGTCGACCAGTGGCAGCGCTTCGTCGACCAGCGCAAGCGGCGCATGATCGACGACGCCGACGTGCCGCACCCCAACGACGAGGAGTACGCGCGCGCGATCGAGTACGGCTACTCCCCCACGGCCGGCGGCGGCATGGGGGTGGACCGCCTGGTGATGATCCTCACCGAACGAGACACCCTGCGCGAGGTGATCCCCTTCCCCATAGTGAAGGACATCAGGTGAGCCCTACCCACGGGGCACCCAGCAAGCTCGACCTCGACCCGGGCGTCGTGGCGGCCTGCCGCGAGGCGGCGAGGCAGATCGCGGCGCAGGTCGGCGAGCAGATCGCCGGGCGCACGACGATGTCGGTCGAGCGCAGCGTAACGAGGCTGCTGGGCATCGACGGCGCGGACGGCCTCGACGCGCCGCTGCCGAACGTGATCGTCGAGCACGTGCAGGACTGCGGCGGCCTCGGCCGCGGCGTGGCCTACTGGCTCGGCAACGCGATGCTCCAGACGGGACAGTCGCCCCAGCAGATCGCCGACGCGTTCAGCGAAGGCGACCTCGACCTGTTCGAGCTGGAGCTGGCCGAGGACGGCGCGATCCGCGAGCGCGCCACGGAGGAGTGCGCCGCGCGCCTGCGCGAGATCCGAGGCCGCTTCGACGAGCGCCGCGCGCTGCGCGAGCGCCTAGGCGACGCGCCAACGCCGCTGCGCTACGTGCTGACGGCGACGGGCGACGTGTACGAGGACGTGGTGCACGCGAAGGCGGTGGCGGAGGCGGGCGGCGACATCGTGGCGGTCATCCGCTCGACCGCGCAGAGCCTGCTCGACTACGTCCCCTACGGACCGACGACCGAGGGCTATGGCGGCACGTTCGCGACGCAGGCGAACTTCCGCATCATGCGCGAGGCGATGGACGAGTGGTCGGAGTCCCACGGCCGTTACATCCGCCTGTCGAGCTTCTGCTCGGGCCTGTGCATGTCGGAGATCGCGGCGATGGGCGCGTGGGAGGGCTTCGACAACATGGTCAACGACGCCCTCTACGGGATCCTGTACCGCGACATCAACATCGTGCGCGGCCTGATCGACCAGCGCGTCTCGCGCATGATCAACGGCTACTTCGGCGTGGTCATCAACACGGGCGAGGACAACTACCTGCGCACGGCGGACGCGGTGCAGGCGGCCCCGTCGGTGACGGCGTCGCAGTTCATCAACCACCAGCTGGCGCGAGCCTCAGGCGTGCCGGACGCGCAGATCGCGCTGGGCGACGCGTTCGAGATCGACGTGCCGGTGAAGAACGGCCTGCTGTACGAGTGGGCGCAGGCGCAGCTGACGCGCGAGCTGTTCCCCGACTGCCCCGTCAAGTACATGCCGCCGACGAGGCACATGGACGGCAACCTGTTCCGCACGCACTCCGCGGACACGCTGTTCAACCTCGTCACGATCGCGACGGGCCAGGGCGTCCAGACGATCGGCGTGCCGACGGAGGGGATCTTCACGCCGCACATCCACGACCGCGTGCTGGGCCTGCAGAACGTCGACTACGTGTTCAACGCGGCGCACGACCTGGGCGAGGAGATCGAGTTCAAGCGCGGCGGCATCATCCAGACGCGCGCGCAGGATGTCCTCTCGCAGGCGCGCGTGCTGCTCGAGCGGATCGCGCAGATCGGCCTGTTCCAGGCGATCGAGGACGCGACGTTCGGCGACGTCAGCCGCAAGCTCGACGAGGGCCGCGGCATCGAGGGCATCGTCGAGACCGACGCCGACTACTTCAACCCGGTCGTCGAGCTCATGCGCGAGCCGACTTATGCATGATCGTGCCCGGCCTGAGGTGACACATGCGTGACGCCATCGACATGACGGCCGTGAAGCCATACGCCGATCACCTTGGTGACGGCCTCGTGCAGATGAGCTTCACCCTTCCCGTGCCGTACTCGCTCGCGGCCCGCAGAGCCGCCCTGGAGCTGGCGGGCAAGATGGGCTTCGCCGAGCCGGAGGTCGTTCACTACGAGCAGCTGACGGAGGGCTACACGTACTTCGTGATGTACGGGCGGTGCACGCAGACGGTCGACTTCTCGGCCCTTCAGGGCGAGGGCTTCGACATCGAGTACCTGACCGAGGACGAGATCGAGCACTTCGCGCAGACTCACGTCGGCCGGCCGATCGTCGTCGTCGGCGCGAGCACCGGCTCGGACACGCACAGCGTGGGGATCGACGCGATGCTCAACCTGAAGGGCTACCACGGCCACCATGGCCTGGAGGGCTACCGCTGCTTCGAGACGCACAACCTCGGCAGCCAAGTCCCCAACGGCGCGCTCCTCTCGAAGGCGATCGAGGTCGAAGCCGACGCGATCCTCGTCTCCCAGACGGTCACCCAGCAGAACCTGCACGTTCACAACCTCACAGAGCTCGTGGAGATGGTCGAGGCGGAGGGAATGCGCGGCCAGATGATCCTCGCGTGCGGCGGCCCACGCGTGTCGAACGAGCTGGCCAAGGAGCTCGGCTACGACGCGGGCTTCTCCAAAGGCACCGAACCGCAGCACCTGGCGACGTTCATCGTGCGCGAGCTCGCCGACCGCGTCGCGCGGGTGTCGGCGCCAGGCTGATCCCGCGATGCTCCGCGATCTGACTTCGTCCGCGCGACGCTTGGCGCTCGTGGGGCTGGCCAAGAACACGGGCAAGACGGTCGCGCTGACCGCGCTGCTGCGCGAGCTTGAGGGCGACGGTGGGCGCACGGGCGTGACGTCCGTCGGCCGCGACGGCGAGGGGCGCGACGTGATCGACTCGCGCATCGAGAAGCCGCGTATAGGCCTGTCGGTGGGGAGCCTCGTCGCCACCACCGACACACTGCTGCGCGCGAGCGCGATCCCTCACGAGTTGCTGGAGGACCCGGGGATGCGCACGCCGCTGGGAAGGGTGCTGATTGCGAGGCTGCAGGGCGCCGGGGAGATCGAGATCGCGGGGCCGAGCGCCGCGCAGGACGTGCGCGCAGTCAGCGACGCGATGCTCGCGCACGGCGCCGAGCAGGTGCTGATCGACGGCGCGGTCGACCGGCGCGCGGCCTCCGCGCCCGACGTAGCCGACGGACTGGTCATGTCCACCGGCGCGGTGCTCGACCGCGACATCGACGAAGTGGTGTTGAAGACCAGGGATGCCGTCGACCTCGTGCGCCTGCCGCTGCTCGAGGACTCCTCCGACGCCGGCCGGCGGCTGCGCGAGCTGGCCGCGGCGTGCGCCGGCGGGGCCGCCGGCGTTGGCCGCGCGAGCGTGCTCGTGGGCGAGGATTTAGAGCCAGTCGTACTGCCGCCGCGCTTCGTCCTCACCGCCGAGGCCGAGCAGGTCGCGCAGCTGCTCGACGAGAACCCTGGCGCGCGCTGGCTGCTCGTCGCGGGGGCGCTCGCGGACAGGTTCCTACGCAGCCTCCTGCACCCGCTGCACCACCGCGGCCGCGAGCTGTTTGTGGTGGTCGCGGACCCGACGAAGGCGTTCCTATGGAAACGTGGTCCTGAGTGGTATCGCCTGCAGGGCGTTCTCCTGCAGACGCTCGCGCACATCGAGCTGCGGGCGATCACGGTCAACCCCGTCGCGCCGCAGTCGCACCGCTTCGACTCGGCGCAGCTGTGCGCGCTCCTGCGCGAGGCGATCCCCGACGTGCCGATCTTCGACGTATTGGACGCCGAGCACGCGGGTCCGCGCAAAGTCGGAGACGTGGCGATCGGCTCCGCGTAGCGCTCTGCGGGCGACGCGCGGGCACGTTTGATCGCCCTGCCGAAGTCCTCTAGCACTCACCTTCGTGAAGCGGGTGAGGATCACGCTGGCTCTGGCGTTGGCGATCGGGCTCGCCGTCGTCGTCGTCGCGGTGCTCTCGGAGTCCCCGCTCACGGTCATCGCCAAGAACGACGCCGCTGGGATGGAAACGAGCCTGGGCTGGACGAAGATCACGGACACGCGCATCTGCCAAGAAGACGAGACCGTCCCCGGAGGGACGATTGCCATCAGGTTCTCGCTCTACGCGCTCACTGGCCCTCCGGTTGAGGCGAGTGTGCTCTACGGCGATCGCACGGTGGCCCTCGGTGAACGAGGCTCCGGGTGGACCGGCGCGAGCGTCACCGTCCCAATCCGAGAAGTCGCACGTTCGATCTCGCCGGTGACGCTCTGCCTGGCGGCTACCACGACTGCAGAACCGATGCAGGTGCTCGGTACCTACACCGGGCGCCAGACGGCCGCCTACGAAGGACCCGGTGAAGCGCTCGGCGGGCGCATGAAGATCGTCTACCTCGGACGCGGCCACGATTCGTGGCTGTCGCTCACGCCGTATGTCGCCAGGCACATGGGGCTCGGTCGTGCGTGGAGCGGAACCTGGGTCGCCGTGCTCGTGCTGGCGTTGATGCTCGCCGGCCTTGGTCTCATCTCAGCGCTCGTGCTACGCGAGTTCGATGTATAGACGCAAGCGCACGACGGTGGCGAGGAGCCGGGCGGCCACGCCGTGGCGAGTGATACGGCGCGTGCCCGCCGCTGCCTGGGTGTGCACGCTCGTGGCGGTCCTCAACGCGGCCAGCTGGTCGTTTATCGTCCCGCCGTTCCAGGTCACGGATGAGCCCGATCACTTCGCGTATGTCAAGCAGCTCGCCGAAACTGGGAACGGACCGCAACTGAGTGCGCCGAACACCTACGGTCCTGAAGAGTTCTACGCACTAAAAGCCCTGCGCTACACCAGCATTCGCCTGCGGGCGGGCGCGGCAGCGATCTTCTCGGAGGCCGAACAACACGATCTCGAAGTGGGACTGCAGACGCACCGCTCTCCAGCGAGTACTACGGGCAACGCGGGAACAGCGACCGACGAGCCGCCGCTGTACTACGCCCTGGAGTCGATTCCCTACACGCTGGACCTGAGCGGGAATCTTCTCGAACGCCTGCAGCTGATGAGACTCCTCTCTGCTCTACTGGGGGGCCTCACCGCTCTGTTTACGTTCCTGTTCCTGCGCGAAGCGCTGCCGGGGGTGCGCTGGGCATGGACGGTCGGCACGCTGGGAGTCGCGCTGTCGCCGATGTTCGCGATGATGTCCGGTGCGGTGAACCCGGACGCGATGCTGTTCGCGGTTTCCGCGGCGATTTTCTACTGTCTCTCGCGCGCCTTCCGCTGCGGCCTGACCAAAGGCTCGGCGATTGCGACCGGCGCGAGCATCGCCATCGGCTTCGCGACCAAGCTCAGCTTTCTCGGGCTCGCGCCGGGCGCATTCCTGGCGCTCGCGATTCTCGCCACCCGCGGGTGGCGGACAGCGGGCCGGCAGGGTCTGCGAGCTCCGGCGATCGCTGCACTGATCGCCGCGTCGCCGGCCGTGGCGTATGTCGCCGCCAAGGTTCTCACCTCTCGCCATCCTTTCGCGCTCGCGACTAGCGCGATCCACGATCTGCACGGATCGCTTCTGAACCGTGCCAACTACATCTGGCAGCTCTATCTCCCCCGGCTGCCGGGTACCAGGAACGACTTCCCGGGCCTGTCCAGCACACGCCAGATCTGGTTCGATGGCTATGTCGGGAAGTTCGGCTGGCTCGACACCGCCTTCCCGGGCTGGGTCTACACGACGGCGCTGGTGGTCGCCGTCGCGATCGCTGGGCTGCTCCTACACGAGCTCGTCGCCAGTCGCGCGAGCCTGCGAGCCCGTGCGGGCGAGCTCGCCGCCTACGCTGCCATCTCGCTCGGAATGATGGCACTGATCGGGCTGTCCTCGTATCTCGTCTACCCGCAGAAATTCGCCGAATACGGACAGGTCAGATACCTGCTGCCGCTGCTGCCACTGCTCGCCGTGATCTTCGCGCTGGCCGCGCGTGGAGCCGGCCGGCGCTGGGGTCCCACCGCCGCGACGCTGATCGTGATCTTGTTCTTCGCCCACGACCTCTTCGGCCAACTGCAGACGATCGCGCGCTTCTACGGGTAGGCGCTCCCGTGCCTATGCCCGCGTGTAAGGCACGGCCATGTGTCCGCTCACCGGCGCCGAGCGCCGACGAGCTGGCGCTTGAGCAGGAGCTGGAAACGCACGGCGAAGAATCTCGCTGACGCCCGCTGAGGCGACCGCCCCTCCGTTGACCGTCGCCCGCCCGCGGGTTTTGATGGCTGGATGCGCGACGTGAAGATCGCCTTGGTCCTCGCGCTCGCTCTCGTGGCGATCGCCCTCGCCATCGTGCTGTCGGGCTCCCCGCCCGCGGTCACGAGGGCGAAGGCGCCGATCGCCGACGCGCAGAGGCTTGGTGCGCTCGCAAGCGGTGGCGAGGTCTGTCAGGGCGGCGAAGTCGTGCCTCGCGGCACGACGGCGATGCGCGTGTGGCTGGAAGCGGTGATCGGCCCTCCGTTGACCCTCACGGCGCGGTCGGGCTCGCGTGTGCTCACGAGCGGCCGGCGCGGCGCCGGGTGGAGCACGGCCTCGGTCACGATCCCGGTGCGCCCGGTCTCGCGCACGAGCTCGGACGTGACCGTCTGCGTGCGCGTCGGGCAGACACGCGAACCGGTGCATCTGGCCGGCGTCGAGACTCCGGCGCGCTCGGCGTCCTACAATGCGAGCCACGAACCGCGGGCGGGGCGGGTGATGGTCGAATACCTGCGACCCGGTCGCTCCTCATGGTGGTCGCTCGCGCGGTCGGTCAGCCGGCGCATGGGTCTCGGCCATGCCCTCAGCGGTATATGGGTCGCGCTGCTGGCGCTGAGCATGGTGGTCGCGATGGCGACGGCGATGGGGCGGCTGATGCTCAGAGAGATGCGATGAGACTGCCGAGGGCGGCGTGGGTGTGCGCCGCCGTGGCGCTGCTGAACGCTGCATGCTGGTCGCTCGTCACGCCCCCGCTGCAGGGGATCGACGAACCGGACCACGTCGCGTACGTCCAGGAGTTGGCTGAGACCGGTCACCGGCCGGTGGTGGGCGCGGCCAATGAGCTCTCCGAAGAAGAGCTCATCGTGTATGAAGACCTCCACGGCGCTCTGATCAGGTTCAGACCGCAGTCTCCCGCGATTTCCTCAGATGCCGAACAGCAGCAGCTCGAGCGCGATCTCGCCTCGCGTTTCCCGCCGGTGGGCCCGGTGAACGCGGGGACAGCGGCCACCGAGCCACCGCTGTACTACGCGCTGGAGACGATCCCCTACACGCTCGGCTCGTGGGGCGATCTGCTCGACCGCCTGCAGCTCATGCGGCTGTTCTCGGGGCTGATCGCCGCGGTGGCGGTGCTGATGAGCTTCCTGTTCGTCCGTGAGACCCTGCCGAGCGCGCCGTGGGCGTGGACGGTGGGGGGGCTGGCGGTGGCGGTGATGCCGCTGCTCGGCTTCGTCTCGGGCGCCGTCAATCCCGAAGTGCTGCTCGTGGCGGTCTCGGCGGCGCTGTTCTACCTGCTCGCGCGAGCGTTCCGACTAGGCCTCACTCGGCGTTTGGGGCTCGCCATCGGCGCTGTCAGCGCCGCCGGGTTCCTCGCAAAGCTCAACTTCATCGGCCTCGCCCCCGGCGTGCTGGTCGGTCTGTCGCTTCTGGTGCTCCGAGCCCCGCGCGCGTCGCGGAGAGCGGCGCTGCGCTCCGCCGCGGCGGCTGTGCTGATCGCGTTTACGCCGGTGGCGCTCTACGTCTTGATTGACGCGCTGGCGGTCAAGCCCCTGCTAGGCGCCGCGGCTCCTGTCTTGCAGCTGGTGCAGGGATCGATTACGCGCGAGATCAACTACGTCTGGCAGTTCTATCTGCCCAAGCTGCCGGGGACGGAAGGCTATTTCCCGGGGATCGACACGGCGCGGGGCCTGTGGTTCGACGGCGTGATCGGACGCTTCGGCTGGGACGACGTGTTCTTCCCTGGGTGGGTGTATGACCTGGCGCTGGTGCCCGCCGCGGCGCTCGCGGCCTTGGGCTTTCGGGCGCTGGTGCTGGGGCGCGGGGCTCTTGCTCGCCACATACCGGCGACGCTGACGTATTCGGTCATGGCTGTCGGTCTGTTGGTGCTGGTGGGTGCTGACTCTTACATTAGTGAGCACTCGGGCGCCGGAGGGCCGTATTGGCAGCCGCGTTACTTGTTGCCGCTCATTCCGCTGCTGGCTGTCGGGCTCGCGCTCGCGGCTCAGGGCGCGGGCGCGCGGTGGGGGCGGGTAGCTGGGGTGTGGATCGTCGTCCTGTTCTTCGCGAATGATCTGTTTGGCCAGTTGCAGACGGTGGCCCGCTACTACGGGTGATCAGTGTTCTAGCTGCTTGACTGGTGTGGGTCTAGCGTTCCATGGTGCTGCGGCGGGTTGGTTGCTTACGCCCTGATGCGCCGGTACGGTTGGAGACATTGATTCAGATTACTTGACTTCGTGGGCTAGGCAGAGGACGATGGGTGCTGGCTGCTGGTCGTCAGTCGTTTGGATCGGCATGGTGGCTGGTAGCCTGGTTGGGTGGCCTGTCTTGTTGCTTGTGTGTTGGTTTTGCGGGTGGCTTGGTGGGTTGCTTTGTGTTGTGATTGAAAGGATGTGTTTGTATGAGACGGTTTAGGCCGTTGGTTTTGGTGTTGTTTGCTGTGTTCGCGTTGGGTGCGGTTGTGGCCGCGAGCGCGTTTGCGGCGAGGGGCGAAAAGACGCCTGAAATCAGACCGATCGGATTATTCACGGACAACTCGGCGCCAGGTACAGAACCTGCGCTCATAGGCAAAGGCATATTCAAATCGACTTCCGAAGTGATATGCAAAGACGCGCCTTCGACGGGTGGGTTCCAGACGTCGTTATTAGGCACGTTCAAAGTGTTATTCTTAGGGTGCTTAGTAAGCGAAGTTCTGTTACTCTTATGTACAGGGTTAAGCGCCACGCAGACGAGCGCTATCGAAACGGTGGGTACGTTCCATCTGCGCTATCTCAACTCGGAAAAGAAAGTTGCGGTTATAGCGTACTTAATCCAACCGGTTCACTTCACATGCGTGAACGGCTCAACCAAAATATTAATCGAAGTGCGTGGTTGCGCTGCGGGCCCAGTAGGCCCGATAAATACTGTGGTCAGATTACCTAACTTCCTGCAGAACACACTCAAAAAAGTGACAGGGACGCAGAGGAACGAAGTCACTAGGATCGAGAACGAGGCGGGCAACAATGAAGAAACGTGTGAGCTTGAATCACACGAAGGCACCGGCTCGTACGCAGTGTCTGCTGAGACAATCACTGATAATATCTACCCATTATCGGAAGAAGCGGAAATCATAACGTAGGTAGATTAGTAGTGTTGTGAGTTGTTGTGGTGCGCGGGGCTGGTGTTTGTGCTGGCCCCGCGTGCCGTGACTGTTGGGTGTTGGGGGTCGTGGTCGTGGTCGTGGTCGTGGTCGTGGTCGTGTTGTTGTGTTGTTGGCGTTGGTTTGGAGGTGTGATGGTTGGTCGTGGGTTGGTTGGTCGTGTTGGTGTGGTGTGTGTGTTGTGTGTTGTGTGTGTGGTGGTGGCTGGTTGTGGTGGGTCTGGTA
>Ga0210390_10002517_pt1 | contig 16231 bp, 17 predicted proteins | sample IncBWH11OmetaG_FD_161050 | JGI IMG/M metagenome (GOLD analysis project Ga0210390, IMG submission 161050) | Forest soil microbial communities from Barre Woods Harvard Forest LTER site, Petersham, Massachusetts, United States - Inc-BW-H-11-O ... | reverse complement strand
AGCGCGCGCACCTGCGCCGCCGTGGCGTCGAGCGGCGCGGACAGCGCAGCGGCGAACACGCCGTCGACCAGCACGTAGCGCGCGAACCCGGGAAGCGGCCCGGGCAGATCGTGCGGCAGGGCCGCCGGCTGCGCGGCCGCGGCCGGCGCGAAGCGCAGCCGCTCGAGAGCGCGCAGATTCGCATACTTCCAGTTCTCATCGCGCCCACCGGGCAGGCCCACCGCCTCGAGCGCCTCGATGGCCGCGCGGCGCCGCTGCCCCGCGGGGTCGGCGGCCGGGTGTGCGGCGGCGACGCTCGCGTAGTCCGCGGCGATACGGGTGGTGAGGGCGCTGCTCATGCGCGTCAGGCCGCTTCGCTCGTGACCCAGTCGTAGCCGCGCCGCTCGAGCTCGAGCGCGAGCGAGCGATCGCCGCTTCGGGCAATGCGCCCGCGCACCAGCACGTGTACGCGGTCGGGCACCACGTACTCGAGCAGCCGTTGGTAATGCGTGACCAGCACGCAGGAGCGCTCGGGCCCGCGCTGCGAATTCACCCCCGCGGCGACCACCTTGAGCGCATCGATGTCGAGGCCTGAGTCGGTCTCGTCGAGGATCGCCAGGCGCGGCTCGAGCACCAGCATCTGCAGGATCTCGTTGCGCTTCTTCTCCCCGCCGGAGAAGCCCTCGTTCACCCCGCGCGACAGGAAGCTGTCGTCGATCTGCATCAGCTGCATCTTGCCGCGTACCAGGCCGAGGAAATCGAACGCGTCGACTTCGGGCAGTCCCTGCTGCTTACGCACCGCGTTCACCGCCGCCTTGAGGAGGTACACGTTGTTGACGCCGGGAATCTCGACCGGGTACTGGAAGCCGAGGAACAGGCCCGCACGCGCGCGTTCCTCGGGGGCCATGGCGAACAGGTCGCGTCCCAGGTACTGCACGGTGCCGGCGGTGATCTGGTAGCCGGGCCGGCCGGCCAGCACGTGCGCGAGCGTGCTCTTGCCCGAGCCGTTCGGCCCCATGATGGCATGCACCTCGCCGGCCGCCACCTCGAGGCTCAGGCCGTCGAGGATCTGCTTGCCCGCGACGCTCACGGAAAGACTGTCGATGCTCAGCAGGACGCTGTCAGGCTTACTCATGGCTTCTAGCCCACCGCGCCTTCGAGGCTCACCGCCAGCAGGTTCTGCGCCTCCACCGCGAATTCCATCGGCAGCTCGCGGAACACCGACTTGCAGAAGCCGCTGACGATCATGTTGACCGCATCCTCCGCGCCGATGCCGCGGGCGAGCAGGTAGAACAGCTGGTCGTCGCTGATCTTTGAGGTGCTCGCCTCGTGCTCGACCGTGGCGGTAGGGTTCTTCACTTCCACGTAGGGGAAGGTGTGCGCGCCGCAGCGCCCGCCCATCAGCAGCGAGTCGCACTGGGTGAAGTTGCGCGCGCCGTGGGCGCTCGGCAGCATCCTCACCAGCCCGCGGTAGGTGTTCTGCCCGTGGCCGGCGGAGATGCCCTTGGAGATGATGGTGCTGCGGGTGTTGCGGCCGATGTGGATCATCTTGGTGCCGGTGTCGGCCTGCTGGTGGTGGTTAACCGTGGCGACCGAGTAGAACTCCCCGATCGAGCCTTCGCCGCGCAGCACGCAGCTCGGATACTTCCAGGTGATGGCCGAGCCGGTTTCCACCTGCGTCCAGGAGATATGCGCGTTACGACCGCGGCACTCGCCGCGCTTGGTCACGAAGTTGTAGATGCCGCCGACGCCGTTGGCATCGCCGGGATACCAGTTCTGCACCGTGGAGTACTTGATGCGGGCATCGTCGAGCGCAACCAACTCAACAACGGCCGCGTGCAGTTGGTTCTCATCGCGCTGAGGTGCACTACAGCCTTCCAGGTAGCTGACATAACTTCCAACATCGGCGATGATCAGTGTGCGCTCGAACTGCCCGGTGTTCAGCGCGTTGATGCGAAAGTACGTCGACAGCTCCATCGGGCAGCGCACGCCCTTGGGCACGTACACGAACGAGCCGTCGGAGAACACCGCGGAGTTCAAGGTCGCGAAGAAGTTGTCGGTGTAGGGCACCACGCTGCCGAGGTACTGCTCGATGAGCTGCGGGTGGTTGCGCACCGCCTCCGAGAACGGGCAGAACACCACGCCGGCGGCGGCGAGGCGGTCCTTGAAGGTGGTGGCCACCGACACGCTGTCGAATACCGCATCCACCGCCACGCCGGCGAGGCGCGCACGCTCGTGCAGCGGCACGCCGAGCTTCTCGTAGGTCTCGAGCAGCTTCGGATCGACCTCGGCGAGGCTCTTCGGCCCGTCCTTTTTTTCCCGCGGGGCGGAGTAATAGGAGATCGACTGGTAGTCGATGGGTGTGAACTTCACGTGCGCCCAGTGCGGCTCCTTCATGGTCAGCCAGTGCCGCAGCGCCTTGAGGCGCCATTCGGTGAGGAAGGCAGGTTCGCCCTTCTTGCGCGAGATGAGCCGCACGACGTCCTCGTCGAGACCCGGCGGCACGGTGTCGGAATCGATCTCGGTCACGAAGCCATGCTGGTAGCCCCGCGCGATCAGCGATTCGAGCTGTTTGGCGCTCTCACTCATGGTTGCACACGTCAGGACCGTACCGGCGCGCGGCCCGCCGCCTTCATATCGCGCTCCAGCGTCGGCAGGCGCGTCGGTGCGCCCTCGAGCCCGGCGAGCTGCGCGAGACTTACGTCGTAGAGCGCGCGGCGGATCGCGAGGTTCAGCCGCTGCCATACGCGGCTCACGCGGCAGGTCTCCTCGATCCCGCAGTGGCCGTGGCCGGCGGCACAGTCGGTGAGGGCCATCGGACCTTCGAGCGCATCGAGGATCGCGGCGGCGCTGATCTGCGTCGCCGGGCGCGCCAGCTGGTAGCCGCCGTGCAGGCCGCGCGTCGAGCTGACGAGCCCGGCACGCTGCAGCTGCTTGAGGAGCTTGCTGACCGTGGGCCCGGCAATGTGCGTCTGCGCAGCGAGCGAGGCGGCGGTCTGCACGCGCTCGGGCTCGCCGGCAAGCGCGGCCAGCAGCACGGTGGCGTAGTCGGTCAGACGGCTGATGCGCAGCATCGCAAGGCCCTCCACAAAGTAGGACTAGTTTAGTACTGATTGCACCGGGAGCCAAGCCCGGCGCGGGCTTTATGGGGCGTTCAGCCCACGGTACGGGTGCCCCTGGCACAGGCGCTGCCGGGGGAAGCCGGGGGGATTTGCTATCCTTCCCGGCTTGCATCGTCGCGTGGCGCCGGTTGTGCGAAAGGACGGATCGATGAATCCAAGTGAGCTCGCGCGAATCGCCGGCGCAATGATGGCCAAAGGCAAGGGCATTCTCGCCGCGGACGAAAGTACCGGCACGATCAAGAAGCGCTTCGACAGCATCAAGCTCGACTCCACCGAGGAGCATCGGCGCACTTATCGCGAAATGCTGTTCACCGCGCAGGGCGCTGCCGAGTCGGTGAGCGGGGTGATTCTCTACGACGAGACGATCCGCCAGAAGACCAAGGACGGCACGCCCTTCCCGCAGTACCTCGCCAAGCAGGGAATCATCCCGGGGATCAAGGTCGACCTCGGGGCGAAGCCCCTGGCCGGCTTCCCCGGCGAGACCATTACCGAAGGGCTCGACGGGCTGCGCGAGCGGCTGATCGAGTACTACCGCCTCGGCGCGCGCTTCGCCAAGTGGCGCGCGGTGATCGACATCGGCTCAGGGATTCCGAGCGCGTTTGCCATCGCCGCCAACGCCCACGCGCTGGCGCGCTACGCGGCGCTGTGCCAGGAGAATGACATCGTGCCGATCGTCGAGCCGGAGGTGCTGATGGATGGCGCGCACTCGCTCGAGCGCTGCCGCGAGGTCACCGAGGAGGTGCTGGCGAGCGTGTTTCGCCAGCTGTTCGAGCATCGCGTGCTGCTCGAGGGGATGGTGCTCAAGCCGAACATGGTGATCTCCGGCAAGAAGGCCCCCGAGCAGGCGGCACCGGAGGCGGTGGCGCAGGCGACCGTGCACGTGCTCAAGCGCCACGTGCCCCCGGCGGTGCCCGGCATCGCGTTCCTGTCCGGCGGCCAGTCCCCTACCCAGGCGACGCAGCACCTGTCGCTGATGAACCGGCTCGGCCCGCTGCCCTGGGCGCTCACCTTCAGCTACGGCCGCGCCCTGCAGGATACGGCGCTCAAGGCCTGGGGCGGGGTGGCCGCGAATTTCAGCGCCGGCCAGCAGGAATTCGCCCGGCGCGCCAGGCTCAACGGACTCGCCACCACCGGGCGCTACGCGGCCGAGATGGAAAGCCAGGCCGCGTGAGCATCCGGGCGGCTGCCGCGCGCGCGTGACCAGCCCGCAACCCCGGGAGCTGGCGTCGGCGGACCCGGCCGACGCCGTCGTCGACGTGCGCGGGGTGTCCTACACGTTCGGCACACACGAGATCTTCAGCGGACTGGATCTCACGGTGCGCCGCGGACGCATCACCGCGATCATGGGCCCGAGCGGCACGGGCAAGACCACGCTGCTGCGGCTGATCACCGCGCAGATTTTCGCCGACCGCGGCCGGGTGACGGTGTTCGGCCAGGACCTGGCGGCGATCGGCCAGCGTGAGGTCTACGCGTTGCGCCGACGCATGGGCATGCTGTTCCAGAACGGCGCGCTGCTCACCGACATGGACGTGTTCGAGAACGTCGCCTTCCCGGTGCGCGAGCACACCGATCTTCCGGAAACCCTGATCCGCAAGCTGGTGCTCACCAAGCTGCAGGCGGTCGGGCTGCGCGGTGCCGCACGGCTGATGCCCGCCGAGCTCTCCGGCGGCATGGCGCGCCGCGTGGCGCTGGCGCGCGCCATCGTCATGGACCCGGAGGTGCTGATCTACGATGAGCCGTTCGTCGGGCTCGATCCGATCTCGCTCGGTGTGATCCTGCGTCTCATCAAGCGCATGAACGAGGCGCTCGGCATCACCAGCATCGTGGTCTCCCACGACGTGCAGGAGCTGTCCAACATCGCCGACGACAGCTACCTGCTCGAGGGCGGCACGATGGCCGCGCACGGCACGCCGCAGGAGCTGCGCGCGAGCGACTCGGCGGTGGTGCGCCAGTTCATGACCGGCAGTGCGGAAGGGCCGGTGGCCTTTCACTACCCGGCGCCCGATTACGCGCAGCAGCTGTTCGGGACGGACGCGCCGTGAGCCCGGCGCGCGACGGCTACCTGCTCGAGGGCATACGGCGGCTCGGCGCGGTGGCGTTGTTTCTGCTGCGGCTGCTGGTGCAATGCGTGCCGGCGCTCGGGCGGCCGCGCCTGCTGGTGCAGCAGATTTATAACGCCGGCGCCCGCTCGCTCATCATCATCATGCTCTCGGGGCTGTTCGTCGGCATGGTGCTCGGCCTGCAGGGCTATGACCTGCTGCGGCGCTTCGGCTCCGAGGAGGCGCTCGGCACGGCGGCGGCGCTCGGACTGCTGCGCGAGCTGGCGCCGGTGATCACCGCGCTGCTGTTCGCCGGGCGCGCGGGCACCTCGCTCACCTCCGAGATCGGCCTGATGCGCGCCACCGACCAGCTCACGGCGATGGAGATGATGGCGGTCGATCCGCTGCGCTACGTCGCCGCGCCGCGCTTCCTCGGCGGGGTGATCGCCATGCCGCTGCTGACGGCCATCTTCAGCGTCATCGGGCTCTACGGCGCACAGCTGGTCGGCGTACAGATGATGGGCGTCGACCGCGGCGTGTTCTGGTCGCAGACCCAGGACTCGGTCGCGCTGCACGACGTCTCCGAGGGTCTGATCAAGAGCCTGGTGTTCGGTATTGCCTGCAGCCTGATCGCCGTGTACGAAGGCTACAACGCTGCCCCAACGGCCGAAGGGGTGGGACTGGCCACCACGCGCACCGTGGTGGCTTCATCCGTGATGACCCTGCTGCTCGACTACGTGTTGACCGCGGAATTCCTGTAAGAGGAACTTTAGCTTATGCGTGCCAATCGAACCCTTGAGATCGGAACCGGGCTGTTTGTGTTGCTGGGATTTGCCGCGCTGCTGTTCCTCACCACGCAGCTGCCGGCGAGTGGACTGAAGTTCGGCGGCCCCAAGGCCGGCTATGACGTGAATGCCGACTTCGACAACATCGGTGATCTCAAGGTGGGCTCACCAGTCACCATGGCGGGCGTGCGCATGGGCGAAGTCACCGGCATCCGCTTCGACTCCAGGAGCTACAAGGCGGTGGTCAGCATGCGCATGGATCCGCAGTTCAACCAGATTCCCGACGACAGCTTCGCCAGCATCCAGACGCAGGGACTGCTCGGCGGCAAGTACATCGGCTTGAGTCCCGGCGGGTCGGACACCTACCTGAAGAACGGCAGCACCATCGATCAGACACAGTCGGCTCTGGTGCTCGAGAACCTGATCAACAAGTTCTTCGCCAATTCCGCGAGCAAGGACAGCGGCGGCGGCCAGGGCGGCGACGCCGGCAATGCCGGCAACGCCGCCAAGAAACCGGATACCTCCAGCAAGTCGGAGTCGAGGAAATGAGATACGCAATCTTCTGCTGCGCTCTTCTGTGCGTCCCGGGATTCGCCGCCGCGCAGGCGCAGACGGCGCCCGCGCCGGCCGCACCTGCCGCAACCGCCCCCGCCGCAGCCGCCCAGGGGCCGGCCGACGTGGTGCAGGCCGCCGCGCAGGGCATGCTCAATGATCTGGACAAGGACCGCGAAGCCTACCGTCGCGATCCGGCCAAGATGGCGCAGCTGGTGGACAAATACCTGTTGCCGCATTTCGACACCCAGCGATCCGCCCAGCTGGTGCTCGGCAAGTACTGGCGCACAGCGACCCCGGAACAGCGACAGCGCTTCATCGATGCCTTCTACCACTCGCTGCTGACCAACTACGGCAGCGCGCTGGCGGAGTTCACCTCCGATCGCCTCAAGATCTATCCGACCAACGTCACGCCGGATGCGCGCGTCGCCACCGTGCGCACCGACGTGAAGCGCGACAACGGCGATCGCGTCTCGGTCAACTACTACATGGTGCGCACGCCGCAGGGCTGGAAGGCGTGGGACGTGGTGATCGACGGCATCAGCTACGTAAACAGCTACCGCGAGGACTTCGGCGCGCAGATCGAGCAGCAGGGGATTGACGCGGTGATCAAGCGCCTCAACTCGGGCGAGAAGCCCGAGGCGATCGGCAAGCAGCAGGTCACGGGCAAGAGCTGATGAGCACGCTGCCACCGCCGGCAGCGACCGCCGCGCCACCCGGTGCCGGCGCGGCGGCGCTGCAGCTGGTCAGGGCTGCGGACGGAAACGTCCGCGTGCAGGGACCGCTGACCTTCGCGACCGCACACCGGGCGTTCGCGCTCGGTCGGGAGTTACTCGGCGCGGGTGGCGCGCACGCCATCGAGATCGACTGCAGCGGCGTCACCGCCGGCGACAGCGCCGGCCTTGCGGTGCTGCTCGAATGGCTGGGACTCGCGAAACAGGTGGGCCGCCAGCTGCATTACACGCACTTGCCCCAGAACCTGACGGCGCTGGCCGGTATCAGCGAGCTCCAGGAGCTGCTCGCGCGCGGGGTGTGAGCGCGCGCAAGTGTCGCGGCGGCCGCGGCCCGCTCACTGCGGCGGCTGCGTCTGCGGAGTCTGCGAGGAGTCGGGAGGCGCGGGCGGTGGCGCGCCTTGGGACTGTGGCGCGCCCTGGGACTGTGGTGCGCCTTGGGGCGGTGGCGCGCCTTGGGGCGGCGCGCCCGGCGCTGCGGCCCCTTCATCGCCGTTACTCTCCTCGAACAGCTTCTGCTCCCGCTCGTCCTCGCTCGCCGACTGCCCGCCGTTCACCTTGAAATCGCGTCTCTGCAGGTAGGCGTTGCGCATGAAGGCGTAGGGGTCGTAGGCGCTGTCCAGCAGCCGATCGAGGGACAGCAGCCGCGCGCGCGTGTCCATCACATCGAGCGCCCACAGGCCGTAGTTCCAGTAGGGGTTGCGGATGTACTGGCGCGGGGTGCTGAAGTCATCGCCGAGGCGGCCGAAGGCATCGCGCACGTCCGAAGGACCGAGGAATGGCAACACCACGTACGGCCCGCTGCCGATGCCCCACTTGCCGAGCGTCTGTCCGAGGTCGCGGTCATTCTTGTCGATCCCCATGCGGGTCGCCGGATCGAACAACCCGCCGACGCCGATGGTCGTGTTGACGACCAGCCGCAGGGTGTCGGAGAAGAACGGCTTGATCTGACCCTGCAGCAGGTCGTTCACCATGACGATCGAATAATTCAGATTGTCCATGAAGTTGCGCACGCCGGTCTGCGCAAAGCCCGGCGTGACCTTCTGGTAGCCGCGCGCCAGCGGCCGCAGGACCGCCTTGTCCAGCTTGTCGTTGAACTTGTAGGTCGTGCGGTTCATCCGCTCCCACGGATCGCGCGGGTTGCGCGGGCCCGGCGGCAGCGTGGCGCAGGCGCACAACAGCAGCAGGCACAGCGCGGACAGTAGTCGGGTGCGGGGGCTGGTGGCTCGCATGGTGTTGCAGGACGGGGGAAGTTGGCTGGGGATTGTAGCAGCCGCGCGCGGCGCCCGGCGCTGTGCCTGCCGCGGGCGCTGCACGCCACGGGCGGTGCACGCCGTGGCACGCTGCAAACCGTTAGCTCGCGGCGGTGTCAGCGGCCGCCGCCGCCGCGCTGTCCCTGGCCGTCGCCGCTGTCGCTGGTCAGCCGGTGCTTCCTGGTGCTGGCGAGGTAATCGCGTACCTCGTCGAGCCGCGCCTGGTAACGCTCACGCTGGATCACGCTGATGTGTGGCGAGGCGAGCGCGAGCTGCAGCTGTTGCGCGGCGAGATTCAGGTCGCCGCCGGCGAGCTGGTATTCGCCCATGTAGTAGTAGGCGTCCCCGGCATCGCCGGCCGCGCTGGCCGCAAGCGCGGTGAGCCGGATCTGATCGGGTGTCGGCGGCACGTTGTTGAAAAGGTCGAGCAGCATGTTGTGGGCCTCGGCCGGGCGGCCGGCGGCCATGAGGGCCTCCGCGTAGCGCACCGTCACCGGCACGTTACGCGGAAACAGCACCGCGGCGCGCTTGAAGGTGACGAGCGCCGCATCCATGTGCCCGGCCTTGGCCTGGGCCTGGCCGAGCGCCGCGTGCAGCAGCGTGAGGCCTTCGTGCTCCTGCACCAGCGGCGTGAGGAGCCTGACCGCCTGCTCGGCCTGACCGCTGTTCATCAGCGCGAGTGCCTCGCCGTAGCGGTTGCCAAGGTTATCGCCGCCGTGCGCAATTTTCTGGGCGTACTGTGCGTCGAGGTCGACATCGCCGATCGCCGTCAGCACCCGCACGCGCTCGCGGATGAGCTCATAGCTCTGCGAGTCCTTGCCCTTGCGCGGCGGGAACTGCTCGGCACGCGAGCGCTGCTCGGCGATGCGGTCGGAGTCCACCGGGTGATCGATCAGCATCGCCGGGATGTACGTGGCGGCGAGTCCCTGGTTGCGGGCCATGGACTCGAACATCTCGCCCATGCCGTAGGGATCGAAACCCGCGGCGGCGAGGTAGCCGATGCCGACGCGATCGGCCTCCCGCTCGTTGTCGCGCGTGAAGTTGATCTGGTGCTGCACTGCCAGCCCCTGGGTGGCGGCGATGGCGCCTTCGGTGGCCTGGCCGCCGCCGGCTAGCGAGCCGAGCAGGATCGCGCCGATCATGGCGGCCGCGGTGGCCAGGCTCTGCTTTGACTGGTCGGCGAACATGCGCGCGATGTGGTGCTGGGTGATGTGCGCGGTCTCGTGCGCCATGACGCCCGCGAGCTCCGACTCGGAATCGCTCGCGAGGATCAGCCCGGCGTTGATGAACACCCAGCCGCCCGATACGGCGAAGGCGTTGATCTGCGTGTCCTTGACCACGGAGTAATGGAAGTACTCCCCACCCATGGCGCTTTGCGAGGCGAGCCGCTGGCCGATGCCGTTGACGTACTCGAGGACCTCAGGATCCTCGAGCAGCTCGCTCTGATCGCGCAGCTCCTTCGCCACCATGGCGCCGAGGTAGTACTCGTCGGTCTTCGACAGATACTGCGCGGCGGGGCTGCCCAGGTCGGGAAGGTCGGCGCCGACGACCGGGGCTGCGGTCAGCGGCTGCGGCTGCGGCGGCGGTGGCGTCGGCTCGTCCGCGGCGGCCACGGTGGTGGCGGCCAGCACGGTCGTGGCGAGCAGGAGCGGCAGGCGGCGGATCATCGCCATTGGACCGCGGCGGGGAGGCGGGAGTTTCTCCATGATTACAGATGCTTACAAGCGCGGCGCGCTTAGGCGAGACGCTAGAGCGTACACCTACAGGATATCGGAGGCGTAATCCGCCAGTCGCGAACGCTCCCCGCGCACCAGGGTGATGTGCCCGGAGTGGTTCCAGCCGCGGAAGCGGTTCACGGCGTAGGTCAGCCCAGAGGTCATCTCGGTCAGGTACGGGGTGTCGATCTGCGCGATGTTGCCGAGGCAGGCGAGCTTGGTGCCGGGCCCGGCGCGCGTGATGAGCGCCTTCATCTGCTTCGGTGTGAGGTTCTGCGCCTCGTCGAGGATCAGGAAGCGGTTGAGGAAGGTGCGGCCCCGCATGAAGTTGAGCGAGCGGATCTTGATGCGGTTGCGCAGCAGGTCGTTGGTCGCCGCGCGTCCCCAGTTGCCGCCTTCCTGCGAGCCGGTCAGCACCTCGAGATTGTCCATGAGCGCGCCCATCCACGGCTCCATCTTTTCCTCCTCGGTGCCGGGGAGGAAGCCGATGTCCTCGCCGAGCGGGATGGTGACGCGCGTCATGATGATCTCAACGAAGCGATTGGTCTCGAGGGTCTGCATCAGCCCGGCGGCGAGCGCCAGCAGCGTCTTGCCGGTGCCAGCCGGCCCGAGCACCGTCACGAAGTCGATTTCCGGATCCATCAGCAGGTTCAGCGCGAAGTTCTGCTCGCGGTTGCGCGCGGTGATGCCCCACACGTTGTGGCGCTCGTTGCGGTAGTCGCGTGTCAGCTCGATGGTGGCGGTCTCGCCGCTGATGTTCCTGACGATGCCCTCGATGCCCTGGGGCGAGTCCTCGAACACGCCCTGGTTGGGCTGCCATTCGCGCACCGCCGGACCTGAGATCTCGTAGAAGGTGCGCTCGGCGTCCTTCCACGAGCGCATGTCCTTGCCGTGCAGCTCCCAGAAGTTCTGCGGCAGCGGCCCCATGCCGCTGTAGAGCACGTCGGAGTCCTCGAGCGTCTTGTCGCTGTAGTAGTCCTCGGCGTGCACGCCGATGACCGCCGCCTTGATGCGCAGGTTGATGTCCTTGGAGACCAGGATGACGCGCGCATCCTTGTGCTCGCTCTGCAGCGCGAGCGTCTGCGCCAGGATGACATTGTCGCCGCCCTGGCCGGGCAGTCCCGCGGGCAGCACGCCCGACAGCTGCCGCGTCTGGAAGAACAGCCGGCCGCTGGAGGGCTTCTTGCCGTGGTTGCCGGAATAGCCGCTCGGCAGCTTCAGCCCGAGGTCGATCTGCTCCTTGGTGACGTCGCGCATCATGTCGTCGAGAAAGCGGCTCACCTGGCGCACGTTGCGCGAGGCCTCCGACAGGCCCTTCTTGTGCGCGTCGAGCTCCTCGAGCACCACCATCGGCAGGTACACGTCATGCTCTTCGAAGCGGAAGATGGCCGTCGGGTCGTGCATCAGCACGTTGGTGTCGAGCACGAACAGGCGCCGGCCGGTGCGCGAGCGGCTCTTAACTTCCCGCGAGCCCGCCGCCAGGCCGGCGGTCGGGCCGGGCTCAGAGACGCTGCGCTGCTTCAAGTACCGCCTCCGCGTGACCTGGAACCTTCACCTTGCGCCACTCCTGTCGCAGGCGGCCACCGCCGTCCAGCAGGAAGGTGCTGCGCTCGATCCCGAGGAACTTTCTGCCGTAAAGGCTTTTCGGTTTTATGACATCGAACAGCCGGCACACCGTCTCCTCGGTATCGGCGAGCAGCGGGAAGGGCAGCGACTCCTTGGCCGCGAACTTGTCGTGGGAGGCGACCGGGTCGCGCGACACGCCCACGATCTGCGTGCCGGCCTTGCGGCACGCCGGCGCCAGGTCGCGGAAGTCCTGCGATTCGCGGGTACAGCCGGAAGTCATGTCGCGCGGGTAGAAGTACAGCACCAGCTTCCTGCCGGCCGCATCCTTCAGGCTCCAGGTTGCGCCGCCCGTCATGGCCAGCGAGAAGTCGGGCACTTTGGCCCCAGGCTTGATCGTGGACATCTCGTGTCAGGACTTGACCGGTTCCAGGATGGCGTCGAGGTTGAGCGAATCGCAGAACTCCATGAACTCCTCGCGCAGCTGCGCGACGTGAATGCGGCTCGGTACGTTGACGATCATCTGCACGGCGAACATTGGTGCGCCGGTGTGCGCGGCCGGGTAACTGCGGGTGGAGACCTCCGCAATGTCGATGCCGCGCGTGGCGAAGAAGCCCGACAAGCCGGAGACGATGCCGCTCTGGTCGAGGCACACCACGTCGATCGAGTACGGCAGCATGTCGGTGCGCGGCGGCCGCGGCTCGGTGCGCTTCAGGTGAATGCTGAGGCTCGAGGTGTCGGCGAGGCGCTTGAGCTCGGTTTCGAGCTTGGCGAGCGCGTGCCAGTTGCCGGACACCAGCAGCAGCATGGCGAACTCGTTGCCGAGGCTCGCCATGCGGCTCTCGGTAATGTTGCCGCCGGACTCGCTGATGACGCGGGTCAGCTCGTGGACCATCCCCGTTCGGTCGCTGCCGATCGCCGAAACGGCCAGGTGCTGCTTCATCTGTGGATGGCGGTAGAGTAGGGCGGCGTTCGCTGCGCTCGCAGTGTACCGGGAGCGGACGCCGGTTGCGAACCCGCTCGCCCTGCGTTGCGCGGGTGGCTTGCTTAAGCGCAACGTCGGCTCGTAACATCGAGCGCTTCCCCCGCGAGCATCTGCTTATGTTTGCCGGCAGCCTGGTTGCCATCGTCACGCCGATGTCCGCAGGCGGCGAAGTTGACTTCGCCGCCTGGGAGCGGCTGCTCGAATTTCACGCCGCGCACGGTACGCAGGGCATCGTGATCGGCGGCACCACGGGCGAGTCGGCCACGCTGAGTGATGCGGAGCTGCGCGAGCTGATCGTGCGCGCCTGCGCGCAGCTGCGCGGGCGGCTCAGCGTGCTCGGCGGCGCCGGCAGCAGCAGCACCGCCGCCACGGTGGCGCGCGTCATCTGGCTGTCGCAGCTGCCGCTCGACGCCCTGCTGGTGGTGACGCCGGCCTACAACCGCCCCTCGCAGGAGGGACTGTATCTGCACTACGCCGCGGTGGCGGCGGCCGCGCGTAAGCCGCTGCTGCTGTACAACGTGCCGGCGCGTACCGCGGTGGACATGCTGCCGCCGACCGTGGCGCGCCTGGCGCAGCTGCCCGGCATCGCCGGGATCAAGGAGGCACTGCCGGAGGTGGCACGGGTGCGCGAGCTGCTCGAGCGCTGCCCGGCACGCTTCGTGGTGCTGAGCGGGGATGACGCCACCGCGTGTGCCAGCCTCGCCGCCGGCGCGCGCGGGGTGATCTCGGTGACCGCGAACGTTGCCCCGCGCGCGATGTCGGAGATGGTGGCGGCAGCCTTGCGCGGGGATGCGGCGCGCGCCGGCGAGCTCGATGCACCGCTGTGCGAGCTGCACCGTACGCTGTTCCTCGAGGCTAACCCGATCCCCGTCAAGTGGCTGCTGGCGCAGATGGCGCTGATCGGTCCTGGGGTAAGATTGCCGCTCACCCCGCTGGGGGAGGGTCACCGGGCCGACGTGCTGCGCGCGGCGCGCGCTGCCGGCGTGTGGTCGCAGGAGGCGCCGTGAGTGCGTCAGGGTCGAACGAACGAGGTGTAGTGAATGAAGGCAGCCTGGGGATTGGTGTTGCTCGTGCCGCTGCTGTTGGCCGGGAGCGGTTGCCGCATGGTGCGCGCGATCGACAAGAAAAGCTGCCACGAGCGGCAGCCGTACCAGACGGCGCGCAGCGTACCGCCGCTGGTGGTTCCCGCGGGCCTCAACGCACCCGAGACCACCAACGCGCTGCGCCTGCCGGCGCTCAACGAGCCAGCGCCGCCGCCGCGCGCCGCCAGGCAGCCATGTCTCGACGAGCCACCGCCCTTCAAGGTACCGCAGCCGACGCGTACGCCGCAGGCTTAGAAGTGGCTGTGTGCGGCATCTCGATACAACATGATGAGGTTATCGTAAGTTATTGATCGGAGAGGTGGCCGAGCGGTCGAAGGCGCTGGACTGGAATTCCAGTAACATCTTAACGGGTGTTCGTGGGTTCGAATCCCACCCTCTCCGCCATACTTGCTATCAGAGCTTCAGACACCGCACGCGGTCAGCGACCGTTCGCGCGCGGCGGCCCGCCCGCATGCACGCCCGCGCGCTGCGGCAGGACGAGAATGCAGATCACGATGAATATCGCGATGATCGCCGAGGCGAGCGGCCGGCTGACGTTGAGGCCTCCCTGCGCCAGCGGCTTGTCGAAGAAATCGCCGACCGTCGCGCCGAGCGGGCGCGTCAGGATGAAGGCGACCCAGAACAGCAGCACGTGCGAGAGGCGCGTGCGGTAGTAAGCAATCGCCACCAGCACCAGCAGTGCGCCGAACAGCAGCGCGCCGCCGCCGTAGCCGAGCCCGGAGTCGGCCGCCCAGTCCCCGAGCGCCGTGCCGAGCGTCTGCGAGAACGTGATCGTGGCCCAATAGAACGCCTCCACCCGTGGTGTGCTGACGGTGGTGACCGAGACGGTGCCCTCCACGCGATACCAGAGGGCGAGCGCGCCGAGCACCAGCGCGAGCAGCAGCAGCGATCCGCCGGCGTAGCCGATGCCGAGCGAGCGGTCGGCGAAATCGGCGAGCGTGGTGCCCGCGGTCGTCGAGGCAATGATGGTCGCCCAGTACAGGAACGGGTGGAAGCGCTTCGCGGCGGTCTGCAGTGTGGCGAGCGCCACCAGGGCGCAGAGGAAAATGAGCGTGCTGGTGAGGTAGCCGAGACCCAGGGTCATCGACACTGTGTCCCCGCCGGTCTCCCCGAGGGTTGTGGCCGCCACCTTGATGATCCAGAAGGTGAGCGTGACGGCGGGTACCTTACTGGCGACGTTCGCGTACCTCATGCGTTTCGGTCCGGCTGTTTGCGGGGGCGGATGTTAAGGGCGCACATCCTCACACGGGCCGCCCGCTTGCGGGAAGAGGTCCGCAGGCGCTGTGGTAGCATCGCATGCATCCAGGCGAGTCCAAGGGCCGCCCCGTCCATGGTGGCCCGCATCGGTTTCTCCGCGACGACCAGTCGTGAATCCCGTCAGGGCCGGAAGGCAGCAGCGGCAGCGGCGATGTCGGGTGCCGGAGCTCAAGCTGGTGCGGGCCGCCTCCACGGTCCGACCCATCGAGGGCCTACATGAGTTACACCGCGCTGGCGCGCAAGTGGCGTCCGCAGAAATTCTCCGAGCTCATCGGGCAGGAGCACGTGCGGCGAGCGCTGGAGAACGCACTCGCCAGCGGGCGCGTGCACCACGCGTTCCTGTTCACCGGGACGCGCGGGGTGGGTAAGACCACCATCGCGCGCATCCTCGCCAAGTGCCTCAATTGCGAGACGGGCGTGACGCCCACGCCGTGCGGCGTTTGTGGCAGCTGCCGCGAGATCGAGGCCGGCCGCTTTCCCGATCTGATCGAGGTCGACGCGGCCTCGCGCACCAAGGTGGATGATACGCGCGAGCTGCTCGATAACGTGCAGTACTCACCGGCCCGCGGGCGCTACAAGGTGTATCTCATCGACGAGGTGCACATGCTGTCGGCGCATTCCTTCAACGCGCTGCTGAAGACGCTGGAGGAGCCGCCGCCACACGTGAAGTTCCTGCTCGCCACCACCGATCCGCAGAAGCTGCCGGTGACGGTGCTGTCGCGCTGCCTGCAGTTCAACCTCAAGCGCCTGCCGGCGGCGGAGATTGCCGCACACCTGCGCAACATCCTCACCGCGGAGAGCGTGGCATTCGAGCCGGCGGCGTTGACGCTGCTGGCGCACGCCGCCGACGGCAGCGTGCGTGACGGATTGTCACTGCTCGACCAGCTGATCGCCTTCGGCGGCGGACGCGCCGGGGAGGCCGAGGCGCGGGCCATGCTCGGGACCATGCCGCGCGATGAGGTGGCCCGCCTCGCCGAGGTGCTCGCGCGCGGCGAGGGTGCGGAGCTGCTGCGTTGCGCACAGGCGCTGGCGGAATTCTCTCCGGACTATGGCCAGCTGCTCGATGAGCTGGCATCGCTGCTGGTACGCGTCGGCCTGCGCCAGGCGGTGCCGGGCTACCAGGGCGATGAGCTGTATGCGAGCGAGC
>Ga0210390_10002516_pt1 | contig 16232 bp, 10 predicted proteins | sample IncBWH11OmetaG_FD_161050 | JGI IMG/M metagenome (GOLD analysis project Ga0210390, IMG submission 161050) | Forest soil microbial communities from Barre Woods Harvard Forest LTER site, Petersham, Massachusetts, United States - Inc-BW-H-11-O ... | reverse complement strand
GCCGCGCGGCGCGGTTGCCGCACGGCAGCCCCGTCACCGGCCAACCGAAAGGGGCGCAGGTGGGCCACCCGTTGGAACCCGGCGCCCTCAGACAGGAGAAACTCGCCGCCCCAGATCGTTCCGTCTGAGCCGAAGCCAGCCCCGTCCCAAACCACGGCCAACGCGGAGGCTTCCAGTTCATTTTCCGCCATGCAGGCGAGCGCATGCGCCCAGTGGTGTTGAACCAAATGCACCGACTCCGTCCGTTGCCATGCGTACTTCGTGGAAATGTAATCAGGGTTCAAGTCGCAGGCGATGAACTCCGGCGTGACCTCGTAAAGTCGGGTCTCCAGGTCGCCAATGTGCTGACTCAAGAACACTTCCGTCCCGATGCTAAGCGCAACCGTGTTCTTGATCTGCGCACCTACCGCCAGCACGCACGGCAGTGGCGCCGACACGTGGATCGGCAATGGGGCGTAACCGCGAGCCCGCCGTAAAACCAGTTCGCGTTCGCGTACCACGCGGACGACTGAATCATCCACCGGCCGCACGATGGGCCGATTGTGGACCAGGAACGCGTCGGCGATACCGTGCAGACGGGTCAGCGCGTCCACGTTGTCAGTGCACATCGGTTCGGAGCTTAGGTTGCCGCTGGTAGCGACTAAGGGGCACCCGAGCGCTCGAACCAGCAGATGGTGCAGCGGACTGTAAGGCAGCATGACGCCCAGGGTAGGGTTGCGAGGTGCCACCGACCCGGCTAACCGCGTCGCGGTGTTTCGGCGTTCCAGAAGTACGATGGGCGACTCGGGTGAGAGCAGTAGACGCTCTTCCAGGGCCGATATGTGACACTCCTCCCGCGCTTCCTCGAGCGACGGGTACATCAAGGCAAAGGGTTTTTCTTCGCGGTGTTTGCGGGCCCGCAACGTGGCGATTGCGCGTTCGTCGCGGGCGTCGGCGATCAGTTGAAAACCGCCGATGCCTTTCAAGGCCAGAATGTTGCCGCCGTGTATCGTCTCGACAGCCTGACTCAAGGCATCGTGACCGCGCGCCCGGGTCATCCCGTCGGCTGCCCATACCTCCAGCTGGGGACCGCAGTTCGGACATCCATTCGGCTGGGCGTGGAAACGACGGTCACGCGGGTCATGGTATTCGCGGGCGCAGTCCAGACACATGGTGAACTTCCGCATGGAGGTGTTCGGACGATCGTACGGCAGCCCTTCAATGATGCTGAAACGGGGACCGCAGTTAGTGCAGTTCGTGAAGGGATATCTGTGACGGCGGTTAAGCGGTTCAAAGATATCCTGAAGGCAATCGGCACAGGTGGCGACATCAGGCAAAATCAGTACCGTTTTAGGGCCTCGATCGTCACTGAAGCGGATGTCAAAACCCTTGTAGCCGACAGGGTCGAGGAAGGAAAATTCGACACCTTGGAGCACCGCGCGGGGCGGTTTCTCTTTCTCGAGGCGCAGCAGAAATTGACGGAGCGTGTCGGATGGCCCTTCCACCTCGATCAGGACACCCCCGGATGAGTTCACTACCCAGCCTTGGAGGCCGAGCTCCGTGGCCAGGCGGTAGACGTGGGGGCGAAAACCGACACCTTGCACCGCACCGCGGACAGCTATTTTTGCACGCTCAAGTTCCATTGGTGAAGTCTCGGTTTCAGATGGGCTGTCGCCAGGACATGTGTTCGACCCCGAACATTCTCGACACCGACGACCTGGTAAGCAAATAGAATTATTATAATTATAAAAGATTTCTATAACTTGGAGTTCCTTGCGGAATGGAGTGAAAATCCCGCCGGGTTGATCCCGGTCCACCACACGAAGGCCTGTGGCGCGTCCTACCCTCAACGGGAATGTCCGATTTATGCCGCGCTCCAGGACGGCGTCTCCCACCCGGATCAGCGACGAAGTGTTTTGGCGAAAAGACGGGACCAGTTTTCCCGTTGAATACGTCAGCACACCCCTCCGTGATGAGAGCGGTGAAATCATCGGCGCCGTGATGGTACGGTGCGCGAGATCAAGCGCTTCCTGGAAGAACAGTACAAAGTGGAAGTCTGCAGCGATCTGATTAGCACGGTGACAGATTCGGTGTCGGTCCTGAAAGATGTCATCGAGTGGAAAAACCGGCCTTTGGAGTTGATGTACCCGGTGGTGTTCTTCGATGCCCTGAGAGTCAGAATCCGCGATAAAAAATAAAGCGGTGTACGGGGTGTACGTGGCCTTGTGCATCCAACGGGAGGGGACCCAGGAGGTGCTTGGTATTTGGATAGATCAGAACGAAGGAGCCAAGTTTTTGTTTGGCGTCATGAACGAGCTCCACCATCGGGGCTAAAGGATATCCTGGTGGCCGTGATCGATGGCCTAAAAGGTTCTCCCGAAGCCATTTGCGCTTATCCGGGCTGCGAGATCCAGACCTGCATCATCCATCTGATTTGTAATTCGCTCTCCTTCTGTAGTTGGAAAGATCGCAAGCCAGTGGCCGCTGAACTCAAAAACATCTACAACGCCGAGACGGCGGAACTGACGGCCAAATGACTGGAGGATTTTGAGCAAGGGCCATGGGGAAAAAAGATCCCGGCCTTCGCTCGATGCTGGCACAGAGTCTGGGAGCAAGTAATTCCCTTCCCAGCGATGAAGCCTTCTCAGGGGAATTCAGATGAACAGGACAGTTAGCAGCCGTGGATTTTCCTTAGCGATTACTTACCTTGACCGTGATTTCCTCCTCGTGGCCCCCCTCATCTACCATGCGGCCCTTCCCCTTCCCTTTCTGGGCGGCCGGTATCTTCCAATCGGTTTTCTCGCCCTTGACCCCCTGACGAACCTTGACACCTCCCACCTCGATCTCGACTTCGACCGGTTCTTGACGCCGCCGCTGATAAGGATTTTCGCGCATGTCTTTTTCAAGCGCTGCGAGTTTCCCTTCCAGCTCTTTCACCCGCTGGTAATTGGGCTGCTCAAGCCTTCCTTGTTCAGAAATTAACCTTTGCAAAGAAGCCTCTTTCTCTTTGATTCCCACCTCCAACCCCGTCGGTTCACTCACCATCTCCTCATAGCGCGACCGCACGATCTTGCAGAGAGCGTCAGGAGTCAGGAATTTGCTTTGTGTCAGCGTCTTGTTGGTCAGTGGGTTTTGCGCATCCGCTATCAGCATGACTTCTTTGCCGCCCAAGGAGACATAGCGCTTATCAATCTCCATCTTGAGATGGTTGAGCATCAGAATGCCAAGCTCGATAGAATCCTTGGAGCCTGGAATCTCGCGCCTGCGCCACTCAGCGATCATTTCCCGTAAGTCCTTTTCAATCGCTTTAAGAGGCTTCTCACCAGACTCCCCAGAGGGATAGGCATAGGCAATAGACATGTCGCCGTCGTAAGCGTCCAAGACCTTCATGTGGGCCATGCACCAGGCGGCGACCTCCCTGGCCTGCACCAGTTTATGGTCCCTTAGCACCGCGATCTCGGTCTCGATCGACTTCATTTCACTAGCGACTTGTTTATTGCGATCGAAAAGCAGTTGGTTACGCATCCTGGCCTCCTTGATCGCCAGCTTCAGATCCGTATGCACCAGAGCTCGTTTATCCGAGATCAGACCGTTGCGCATCTCCTCAAGATTCAGAGTTCCGGCCTCTTCAAACTCGGCTCCCATCCCTGTACCCGAAAGCACCTGCGCAATGAAATGTTGTTTTGTTTGGAGCCGATGGAAAATGCCGGGCGTCATGGTATCCTGCATCCCGTAATATTTTATCTGCACCTCTTGGTTTTCGTTCCCTTGCCGCTCGATCCGGCCGTTGGCTTGTATCATCGACGCCGGCGTCATATCACGTGCCGGATCCAGATGGTGAGCGACCAAGAGATTGCGCTGGTAGTTGGCACCAACGCCTTGTTTCATGCGACTACCAATCACAAATCGGACTTGGCTTTCGTTTGCCGCTTCGAATATTTTCTGACGATCGGCGGCGCTCTTAGCTTCGTTGACGATAGCGATTTCCTCTTTGGGTACCCCAAGAGCAATCAGTTTCTCCCTGAGTTCGTGGTACAGGTTGAAGTGCCCAACTACGAGCTGTTTATCGGCGAGGTCTTCTTCCTCATCCCCGGAGACTTCCGGTTTCTCTTTACCGATCGCGTCCGCATCCTCAATCACCATCCCCGCTCGAGCCTTATCGAGTCCGTCCTTAATGAGCGTCTGTAGGATGGAAGCGTCCATTGTCCGGTACCGATCGCAAAAAATCGTCTGGACCGACCGATGTTTCGCAGTTGCATCATAAATCGCCTTGGCTTCCCGAACGAGCCTGTTGACCAGACTGTTTGGTTCATCCGGCGCATAAGGGTCCACCAAGCGCGGGTCAATCGATGCAGCTACACCAAATTGCATGAGGGTGATCGGCACCCAGGAAAGTTCCCGCTTATGATCGGACTCCTCGTATTGCTCGTAGCAATCCGACAAGCGTTCCAGGATATCGGCCACTGAATCTGACAAGGGCACTTTGACCAATTCAGGTCCACCGCCTTTCACTTTGGGGACGTTGATTTGGACCTGCGTGACATCCAGCTGCACATCGAACGCTGTTCTGATCATGCGGATCAGCTCCGGTCCGTTGTGATATTTCTTCAGTCGCTCGACTTCTCGCCACTTTCCATTGGCTTCATTGAGTTCCAGCCCCACTTCCCGCTTGCAGAAGAGCCGAATGAAACTGTCTACGTGATCGATACCGAAATCCGCCAGCGTGTTGGGCGAGGTAAGCCGAAGCATGTTGTAGGCTTCGACCACCTGATTCTTGATCGGCGTTCCGGTCAGAAACAAGACTCCTTTCCCTCCCCGCTGAGCTTGAATCACTTCGGCCTTCTGGAGCATCCGCTTCGCCCGATCTGAAGGGGATTGACTGAGGCCTTTCACGTTCCGGTAATTGGTAATCAGCGGAACATTTTTATATTCGTGCGCCTCATCAACAATGAGCAGATCGATCCCTAAGGACTCGAAATGCATGGTCGTTTTGTCCGTATTTTCTCTGAGGCGCTGCAGGTCGTCTTTCAACTTCGCCTCGGCCTTTTCGAGGCTTTTTTCGATGCTACGGACTGTTATTCTGTCGCCCTCTGCGGCCTCGACCGCTTCCTTAGCCGCGCGCAGTTCCATGATTCTGGAGCGCAGATGCCGTGCCTCGGTCTCGGGACTAATCGGAATCCGATCAAATTGCGATTGCGCCATCACGACGGCATCCCAATTGCCCGTTGCTACCCGCGACAGAAATGCATGCCGGTTTTTTTCCTGCATGTGATGATCTCCCGTAACGAGGATCCGCGCGCCGGGATAGAGTCTGCGAATCGTTTCCACAAAATCCGCGTAATTGGCGTTGTAACAGACAATCATCGGCTTTTTGGCAAGCCCGATCCGCTTGCTTTCCATCGCCGTTATGATGCTGGTCAGAGTTTTCCCGAATCCGACATTGTGGGCGACCACCCCTTGTTGCTCCGATAAAAACCGGGCAACCGCTGAACGCTGATGGTTTCGCGGGACCAGTGCCCCGGGTCCACTTGCCAGTCCCGGAAACTTCAAATGATCGCCGCTGTACGAAGGGGTTACCACCCGGTTAAAGGTGTCGTTGTAGGCGGTCTCAACCTGCTTGCGTCGCTCTTCGCTCGCACCCAGCCAATCCGCCCATTTTTCTTTCACCAGCGCGACCCTGTGATTGGCGGCTTCTGTCGCCTCCTGGTTTACGAAATAGCGCTCATCGATCTTGTCTTTGACCACCAACCGCTTGTCGTTGATGGCCGCTTCGATCGCATCCAGGGCGCTGACGCGCCTAGTTGCATAACTAGCCTCGCAATCCCGGCTGATATACCAGCGTTTCTCGTCTGGCAACATCCATTTCCGTATCACCGGAATGTAGGCAACCTTTTTTATATACGAGCCACTCGATCCAGTGATGTCCCGGAGGAAGCTTTGCACGATATGATCCCCGACCCAGGGTGCACCGCAATCCGTAGTGATCATGTCAAAGGGCACCCGATGCGGTAAGACGTCGCGCAGCGCCCTAACGTTCACCTCGTATTCCGGGTTGGATTCGACGCGAACTTGAGCCGCTGTGAGCTTGTCAAACACGTTTCCGCTCAAATACTGTTCCCGCCGTTCCAAAATGCCCGTCTCCGGATTCTCGTACACCAGACCTGTGGCGATGATTCGCTGCTTGACGGCGCCGGGGTCCACCCCCTCCTGACCAATGAGCGCGGCCACATACGGCACATCCACCGTTCCCCGAAACGCCAGAGACACATAAATTGCATCCTCCAGCGAATTGGCCCTTGGCGGAGGCACCGCCGGATAAACAGTACGCTCAGAAAGAATCGCCGCGGGTTCGCACACCACCCGTTTGACGCCATCACTGGATCGTTCCACGCGGGTATTTTCCAAAGCCATGAGCGACCCCAAGGCCGGGTCCTCGACAAAATGACGCTTGAGTATGCGGTTGGTGTTGAGCGGGCCGAAACGTAAGACAAAATCGTCATATTGAGTCCGCAGCGCCTGCCTCAATGCACCAGAGGTGTCCTCGCCCCCATCGACAACCGTGCTCACATCATGGGAGATCAATTCTTCGAAGCGCGTTCGCAGTCTAATGAACTCGGACGCCATTTCATCGAGCTCCTCAACCGAATAGCCTCGCAGCGAAGATGCTCCGCCTACTCTCCAGGGCGGTGGCAAATACACTTTCTCTAGCGAGCCCTCGCGCGCTGCACCGATCACGTAAATTCCACGGCGCATGCGGCCGTTGCGTTGCTCAACTTCTTGGTCGACAAAGGAGCCAACGTCCAAACTCGTCACGGCCCGCGGCAAAAAGTCTTCGACCGGCCGCAGCTCATTGAGCGGCTCCAGGAGATTTGGAGGTACTTTGGTTTTTAACGCTTCAGCTAACCGCTCAACCACGGCCGCTGCGCCTGGTGGGCTCTTAACCGTAAATTGTCCCCGCGCATCCGAGCCGTACATTCTTCCGCGCAGCGACGGCTGTCCAAGCACCATCTCAGGGTGCCGGGTAAAGTATTCGTTCACGTTCACCAACCGGTTCCCGTTCTCGGAAGCCTCGCTTTCGGAAACTTCAATGGGCTCCACCTGCCGCCACTGTTCGGTTCCGAGTCCAAGGCCAGAAGGTTTACGCAACACGAGAATGTCGGCCACAACCTCCGTGTTCGCGTTGCGCAGAAAGGCATCGTTAGGGAGCCGCACCGCCGCCACCAACTCCGCTTTACTCGCCAGCACCTCGCGCTGTGAATCGTTGTGATCAAGCGTGGAGTGCGACGTGATCAGAATCGCCACCCCCCCCGGCCTTAGTTTATCAATCGATCGCGAGATACAGAGGTTGTGCAGGTTCAGTTTTACCGGACATTTTTGTCCAGCCGGCGCCGTGTCGCTGAACGGTACGTTTCCAACCACCAGGTCCTGCGTGTTATCGCCGACCATCAGAGCCTCTTCGATGCCGGATAGCTCAATTCGGTTTTCCGGGTAGAGCTTCGCAGCCATTCGCGCAGAAAGCGGATCCAGCTCCACCCCGCTGACTCTCGAACCCTCACGCAAAGCTTCAGGCATCGAGCCCATAAAATTACCGATACCGCACCCTGGCTCGAAGACTTTCCCGCTTCGGAACCCGATTCTTTGAGTCAGATTCCAGATCTGATGGCAAATTTCGGTTGGGGTGTAATGAGAATTTAAACTTGAACGAGAAGCGGCTTCCCATTCTTCGTCGGTCATTACCTCCCGGAATGCGTCGTACCACCGCCCGTAATTCTCTTCCCAACCGCCCTCCCTCCGAACAAGCAACGGATTGGATTCTTTTAGGTGCCGCTCCAGATACGAAAATAAAGAGTGTTCTGGGATATGGAGATTACTAACCAAATAGCTGATCACTGCAGGCGCATTAATTTTTTCAAACTGCGCCGCAAATTTCGAACTGTTAACCCCCTTCAAAATGGGTCGGAGCTGCGAAAACAATGTCTCTGCGTCCAATTCTTCCTTCAGCCCTAAAACCTTGCGACCAGCATAAAATTCATAGATGTCACGATTGGCAAAAGTCCGGTACTGGGCCATCGAAGAATTGAAGACTTCTTTGTCAGCCCCGAAGCCGTTATATTGAGCCAGCACCTGTTTTTCCTCCGGGGTGGCCGCACGATCCTCAAGCTCCAGAACCTTGAGCAATTTAATAGCCGCAAGATTGGCTTCCAACCGTCTCTTGCGGCCAGTCGGCTGCGGTTCGGAGCCAGGCTCAATCGTAAAATTGAGCTCTTCGGGTGAGAGCTCGGAGCGCGGGCGCAGTACTATTCTCCGACGACCTTCACCCCCGACGCTATCCGCTCCTGGAGATGCTTCACGGCGGTCTGCTTGGCTACCTCCAAGATTTCCTGCGGATCCAGGGACGTCGTTCCGTTCAATTCCTGAATTTGTTGGATCTCCTCTAATAACTGGATCGCCTGGGCTTCCACCAGTGATTCCAGTTGCACCTCGTTCAGGCTTTCTTCGATGGCGGGATTTGACTCTTTTATTACCGCCCTCACTGTCTGTTCGGCCGTCCAAAGATTCATTCTGTCGCCTCTCTTTTTGACGGGATATTAGGCTGGCAAAAGCCGCTTTCTTCTTATCGCTCACCGCCATGAAGTCGCTCTCTTTCGATTATACGTAACACGAGTGATCCTTCCACCTGCCCAAAAGAAACCACCTATATTGTGAAGATATAAAAAGTTTTGTTTGCAAAAAAGGTTTCTTATTGGAGCCGTGAAATCAATAGCCAGCCCAAGACCCCGCAAGCTGCCAAACCACTGGCCCCAACAGCGATCGCGACTTTAAGCCAAAGGCTGAACGCGCTCAGCCGTTGACTGGCGAGCTCGGTCTTATCGGCCAACGCTCGCCCGCTTTCTAAAGCTTTGCCAAATTGCGTTGCGACTGTCTTTGCGAATTCCGGGAGCGTATTGAAAGCGCCGTACTGGTTTCCTTCCAGATTGAGCAATTCTTTTTGTACTTCCTCGACAATCGTACGCGTCTGTTGAAGCTCTCCCCGCAGCAGTTCGTTCTCGGCCAACGCCTGCTCTAATCTTGCTATCACGGCGTCGTACAACTGGACTTTCGTAAATTCGTATTCCAGATAGACTTCAAGACTTTCGGAGAATATTTCCAAACCGCTCGTGATCCTCCAGGCGGAATCCAATGAGGCTTCCACCACCAGCCACACCGGATCACTGGAACGGATCTCCAGCTCGCGAGCCCGATCCTGAAGACGGTTCGCGACTCCGCCCTCGCTCAAATATTTCTGCAGGCTGCTCAGCTGCTTGCCCAGAACGGTTCGCGTCGATTGGAGTCTGAGCAACGCGTTCTTGGTTACGTCGTGTTCGAGCAGACTCGCTAGATCTCCATGCGTAGGGATTGGCGGGAGTTTTTCGGCCGGTGATAGCGCCGCGCGGTTGATCCGTAAATTGGAGGCATATGTAGGGCGGCTCGCCTTTTCCCGGCGCGGCTCTAAACCCGCCTTTGGAGGGATCTGTCCGTCCGATAATTCCGCTCGTTCAAGCTGCCGACGGATTTCTTCTTCACTTGGACCCGTGATCTCTTCCTCTGCGCCCTCGTCTGGCTCCTCTGCTGGAACAATTGCAGGCTCAAAACGCAGCTCATCCTCCTCACCATCATCGGTGATATCTACTACTCCGAGCGGACTGAACGCATCGACTGCTTTCATGCGAAACTCTGGCTCACAGAAACATCCGACAACGCTTCGTTGGCTTCTTCGGCGCCTTGCCCGTCGATTAACGGGCGAAAGAAGAATCCTTCGATATTTGCGGCCTCGGACCAAAAATTGGCGGTGGCAAATTCCTCGGATGGCCTGGCTACCTTTATCTGGTTCTCTATGCGCCTCCACATAGTCTTGAACCCTGAGCGTTGAAGTGCGAAGAGGCGCTTGTCATTACAGGCCTTTAAAGTTGTCGCGTTATTCTCGACGAGATAAGCAGCTTCCTTCTGCGACAGTTTCGGCAGCATGATTTCGGCGCTTGGCAGTTCACTCAACGCTCTGCGCCGAATCTCGGACCGATCCCACACCGGAAATCTAAACTCCTGATCACCATCAGGGTTAAATTGTTCGTTAAAAAGCTTTGGATTTTTCACGAACACCCAGTCCGCACTCTTGCCGACGTCGCCGATCAGCCGTGCGACTTGCTCAAAAATCACCGTGTCATCCTCGATTAAGGCGACAAAGGTCGTGACAAGATTGAGATCGGCAATATTGGCAAAAAAATCGACCGCCTTAAAATATGCCTTTTGTTTCGAAAGCTGTGATCCAACGCCATCGATGACCGCGACATCGCAGCGATCCTCGATCAAATCGATTACCGGAATGCTCCGACTCTCAGCGTCTTCGAAATTTAGTCGCGTAACCCGATCGGGGCCGCACATCGCTTCCATCCTGTGGTAAGACGTGTCAGGATCGTACCCTTTTACACGAATTCCCCACATGGATAGGGCTTCTAGTAAGTGCGCTTGGAAAAATGACTTGCCGGCGCTCCCCTTGACGTCGACCGCAAAGACCAGCCGCTTCATCGCTCCGCTATCCCTGTTCTGTTGCCGTTTTCTCATTGATGGTACTCCAGTGCTAACCGACCACACGTTAAAGTGATGCTGAATTACACCTTAGTTTTCTCCCCAAACCCCGCCACTCGGGCCAACGCCTGTGCGGACTCGCTTTGGATCTGTTCCAGGGTCTTCCCACCCTCGCTTCGCCGGGCTTCAAGTAATTTGGAGCCGCGCTTGGCCTTTCCATGCTTGCGCCTGATCGCGTTTACCCGCTCCTCATCAACCGCCAGATCGTTCAACAGGACACAGAAGCGCTGGTAACTCACCACTCCCCCGGCCTTCACAAACTGCGCGTGCAAGAACCGCCGACTCATCCCGGCTTCCAGGCACCGCACAAGCTTATCTCGAGTCGCCGCCAACTGTTCTCGTGTCGTCGTTTCTTCAGGCGGATGGCGTAATGCAGCGTCCAGCAACTGCCTGAATCTCTGATTCAATGGTTCACTTTCTACGTGGCCGTCTGCCATCGGGAAATCCTTTTACAACGCTTATATTGGAAATGTCAATGATTTGAGTTTAGGTGATATTTTACAAAAACCCATCGCAGTGCAAAACGAAAATAAGCGGGCTAAACAGCGAAGATGGTCGATTCTTGAACGATTCGTCCTCGAATCGTGGTGATTTCCATAAAGAATAACGAATTATTCTGTGTTTGAAGTGCAGTGCGTGTGTTCCTGCTAACACAGCGTGTTCCAGAGCTGCAGTGGTTTCCGTGCAAAAGCAAAGCGGTTGGGTAGCCCGAGCAGAACAGAAACCGTAGCGGGCGCATAAATCGCAAACGAAAAGCTAAAATGGTTAAGCTTCAGGTCCGACACAGCATCGCCGGCACCGTGGACTATTTCGTTAAGGACTCAGCTCTCACTGAGGAGGAGCGTCACGGAATCTGGCTCGGGCGCGGGGTTGAATTAAGCGGCTTCCAAACCGGTCCTTCGATCAGGCCGAAGGATCTCGAGTGCTTCCTCCATGGCTATAGCCCCTCCGGAGAACGGCTCTTCGCTCGCCAAAAAGCCAACCGGCGTTGTGCATGGGATTGCGTCGTCACTACCGAGAAATCCGTTTCGGTCGCCGCTCTCTGTTCAAGCGAGTGCCGCTCAGTCAAGGAGGCCTTCCGGATCGCGGTCATTCGCCTGCTCTACCACCTCGAAAGTCTTGCCTACCGCCAGGATAACGCCGGGACGGGCATCGCTCAGCCAACAGGAAATCTGATAGCGGCCAAGTACGTCCACGAGGCCAGCCGTCACGCGGATCCGCATGTCCATGCCCATTTGCTCCTCATGAATGCCACCTTTGGCACTTTGGGCAACAATTGCGACAGGCGCTGGCGGTCCTTAGAGCCAGCGAACATCTACCGCAACCAGCGGGCTTTGCGCTGGGTGTTTAATGCCGAGCTCCACCGGCAGCTTTACGCGCTGGGTTTACGTTCTTCCGTCGATACCCAGGGAATCACGAGACTGCCTGTTCCGAAGGACATTTGTCTCAAGTACTCGCGCGCCCACGCCGCGATCGCCAACATGGCGGCCGATATGCTGCGCGAGGGTAATATCCCTCCAGAATGGGAAAAACTGCACCCTCCCGAACTTATCAACCGGATCAACGACCGTTCCCGCCCGGCGAAGCGTCTTCCCAGAACTGATTGGCAGCAACTCTTGAACGCCGAGACAAAAAGGCATCTCAGTACTCTTCTGGTTGATCATAAGGCGAGACCAATCCCTTTCGAGTATCCCCCAGCCTCCCCCGCTAAGGAGGATTCTTTACCGGTGATCCCCCCTCCCCCGCCCTGGTTCTTGGAAGATCCAGAGTTCCATGTAGAACAGGCAAGAGAACTGCTCGGTAAAGAACTTAAACGAACAGCGCTCTATTTCTCGCCGCAGACGATCAAGTTAACCACTTGCCGTGTCGCCGCCGCTCACCTGGATCTCCCTTTGGGAGCGTTTGCTCGAGCCGCACACTGGTGGTCCGAAAACCGACCGGAAATCAAAGTCTTTTCCCGAACGGCCGCCGCCAAGCTCGAAAGCATCAGTCGCCGACTGCTCCATTCCAGGTTAGACCAAAGCCATCATCAATCGCTGGCGGCACCGGTCATCAAGAGTCTTTGACTAGCGTCGAATAGACTGCTAGCGCTATTCTTCTTCGCTTGGAAGCGGATGAATTGATGAATTACCATTCACGCTCCGGAAAGCCGGCTCTAGGAGGTTGAGAGCGGCACTAACCAAAAATAGCGTGTACTTGCGGGCTGGTGACACGTTACGTCTTCGCGCAGAAGAAATTGGGTTTAGCGAGCGGAGAGTTCTTTTGCTTTGACCCTATCCGCTTTTGCCTTGGTGCTCTGGCCTAAGATTTCGTAGGCGTATGCACGTCCGTTGTAGGCATCGGCGAAATCGGGTTTCAGCCGGAATCAGCAATCGCTTGGTCGTACTCGCCCTTCTCGTACTCCTTTTCAGCTCGGTCGAATGCCTTTGTTACCGAACGATTTTCAAAACGGGTGCATCAACGACATGAGTGAAGGACGATTTCGCTGCCTTACGCCAGATACTCTCTCGCGAGTATGATCATGTTCTCCCCTCCACCACCCGGAAGCTACAGCTTCTTCTCGATGCGAATTCCGCGCTTCCATTTCCGGCCCTTTTTTGCGGTCCCACCCTCGGAGGCTCCTTCCACCGTCTTTTTAAGCGCCTCCCCTTCCTGGATCGTTCTGTAACTTTCTTTCAGTGTCGCAAAAGCGAGCCGATAATATTTCACCCCGTTCCAAAGCGATTCCCACGGCAGCAAGCCTCTAGCCGCAAACATGGTTGTGCCAAACACAAAACTCTGAGCCCATCGTCTTTGTCGCGTCACAAGAATCGCGACAACCCCCCAAAACAGGAAAAGCCACGCTGTCTGCGGTCCGGAGTGTGTGATCATCCCCAGGGCCAGGCCCAGAAGTCCCGCCACTAGACCAAAAGCGCAAACCATATACAGACTGTAGCGCGGTATCTGTTTATTGATCACGCCAAGCAATTCTTCAGTGGAGGCGGGCGGAGGCCCGTAGCGATCTAGCACGGCGTTGAACCGTTCGGCGGCGCGCGCAAGACCCGCGGGCACCTGTGGAGCTTTAGACTCCTCATGTTGTCCGTTTTCTGCAGACATTTCAGACTCTTATTCCTCGCCGTCAGAAGCTTGAACAACTTCGATGACACATTCTGAAGTAATTGCAGTCAAACTGTAAACTCGCTTACACCCCACCCACTCCAATATTTCCTGGGCGTCGTGGTCGTCGCTCAAGCGCACGCCAACGGTTGCCGACGAAAACCGGATTTCCATCTCCTGTCCTCTTCTGCTGCCGGAAACTAAATAGTCATACGAAAGAAACTCCGACTCAGTGTCGCTCAGATACACGACTAGGCACGGAGAGGCTGGAGAGTCGTCCGGCAATTTTGCGTAGGGCAGCCGCTTTTGTTCAGTACCTAGAGATGTCTTCGAGGTCATCATCCGTGGGAGTGCGTCAAGCAAACTCCGGCGTCTTGCCCGACCCGCGACCAACTGCTGTGAAGCATGGAGCAAAATCCAGCCTCCTCTCCCGTCGATGTAGATTTAGATGGGGCCGCTTTAATGTTGGCGTTGCTCCGCTGACCCAGACGGGACACTCACCCGTCGTGCTAAGCCCCCTCTTCGTCGCTTCGTCGGGGGTACTTTAAAAGGGGCGGGCGGCAAAGCATGCCGGACGATATTTTCCACCACGGCCACCTTCGTAAAACCGTGTCTTGCTTTAAGCCAGTCCAGCTGTTCGGCAAGTTTCAAATCCTCAAAAAATGTCAGATAACGAGGGTGATCTTCGTCTTCGAGCTCTTGAGCCAAGAAGCGTGGCAATTTCTCCGGGCGGGCCTTTGGTACGTATCGCTCCATGAGAAAACTCATGATTTCTAACTTCCCTACTCGCTCCACGAAATGGAGGTGGGAGACACGAGAGAAGACCTCTTCTGAGACTGAGACCGTAATTCTCCGAGCAGGCTCGGTGGTCCGAAAGGCCTTTATCTGAGGTCCAAGCTCCTTGAATAAGACTTCAGCGATTGGGCTGGCTACAGATGCTGCGGGAGATCTTGGCTCGAGTTCTTTCGGCGGCTCCTCTCCTCTGCCATCGGCGCCAATGTTTATGGCCTCTTGTTCTTGCGTATCCTCGTGTGGGAGATGGACACCTGCTTTATCTGGTGGAGCGTCCGGCGACGCGAAGACTTCTGCGCTTTCTTTGAAAACAAGATCTTTAGGAGACAAAGGGACCGGGGTTTGCCGGCGCAAATCATTTTCGAGGGCTTTATCGTTACCGGGGCGAATTTTAAGAAAATTGTTTCGGAGCCTCTCCATCTCTCCGCGCTTGAGCCTCTCTTTCTCCTCCGCTGTTACGTTCGATTTGGTCATACTGCTTGCCGCGCAGCCGCCCTCCCCTCTTCAGAGTTTCTCTGCGCGAATTCGCGCGCGAGTTGCCCCAACATTTCTTCACGGTGATTCATGCTGACGGGAGCAAGTCTTGGCGCCGGAAAAGAGCCATACAACCGCTCGATCTCCATTTTGATCCACGCCAGCGAGATGTCGACGCGCGTGATTAGGTCGGGATGTAGTATCCTCTTTTTGCCTTCATAGACTGTCTCACTAAAAATCCACCGAGTATCCTGCGCTGCGATTGTCTCACTCTCTGGAATTTGATAGTGCCCTTTAAAGGGAGGCACGATGCATCCTTGCTCTGCGAGAAAAGAGAGCAAATCTTCCAAACGCCTTTGAGGTACAGAGTTTTTCAAGACGCGAACACGACAAGGCAAGACGAGTATCGGAGCACGCGGCGCGGGTAAAGCCAGGTAAAGCTGCAGGGCTTCCATATAGTTAGGAATTTGCGCAGCGTACGGACACACCGGCAAAATCATCAAATTGCAATAAGTCCAAGCCCAGCGAGTTGTTCGGAGCTGAACATATTGACTTGTGTCGTAGACGATAAAGTCGCGGTGCCTTTGAGAAGATACATCGAGTGTGTCGGTCTGGTTCCCGTGGGGATCCAATGGGTCGTGCGCGATTACTTCGAAACGGGGCCAAATTCCTTGTTGTGCGAGGGATTGATGATCTTTCCATAGGTCGTGCATCGGGTTGGAATCGATAGCGACCACATCGTGGCCCCAAAAACCTAGACGGCTTGAGACGTTGAACGCCGTCCAAGTTTTGCAGTCCCCGCCTTTGGGAACACCAACCGTAATAACAAACGGGGAAGGAAACGAGCTAGGCATTGAGAGGGGCATACAAAAAACGCACAAATACGACAAGTAAAAAGTAAGCTATTCGGACTGCCACATGAAAAAGAGAGTGAAAAGAGAACAACACGAAGAGCCATAAAAATAAATGAGCGACGAACAGAAATGTCAAAAAAAAAGCGAACCATATAACAAACTAAAGATCATAACAAGTAAGCGTACAGTCACACAGGCAACGGGTAAGGCAGATTATATATCACACAGACAGTAAAACAAAACACCAGACAGCCAGGCAACCAGCTAACCAGTGAAATAGTGTAAAGCCCACATAGGAAATATGTTACGACTTATGATCTCGTATCTTTCCTGCTCAGAAGTGCCCAATCATGTCGGTATTCGGAACCATGTCGTGTTTCACTCAAAGCCACCGAGAGTCAACCGACGATTTTA